>Ga0326726_10001392_pt1 | contig 22482 bp, 17 predicted proteins | sample MHFenrmetagenome_2_FD_207603 | JGI IMG/M metagenome (GOLD analysis project Ga0326726, IMG submission 207603) | Lab enriched peat soil microbial communities from Michigan Hollow, Ithaca, NY, United States - MHF15MN | ecosystem: Environmental > Terrestrial > Soil > Wetlands > Peat | place: USA... | reverse complement strand
CCGGGGACGGTGGAGGAAGAAGAGATCGAAGAGGAAGAGGCGGACCTGGCCCACTACGTTGAGGAGCTTGAGGAAGATGCTGCCTTCGAGGAACTCGAAGAGGAGACCCACGCCGCCGGAGAGCACGAACCGTCGGCACGGGAAATCGCTGCCTCCGCGGAGCCCACATTGGTCGATGCTGTGCCGTTCTCCGCTGAACCAGTTTCTTCGGAAGCGATCGACGTAGCGGCGGCGGACGAAGTTGACGAAGAAGCGGAAGACGAAGCCGAGCTGGACGAAGCCCAGGCGGAAGCGGAAGCAGTCCTGGCCGCTGAAGCCGGGGGCACAGGAATGACCGAAGCTCGCGCCGAAGTTCGTGCGCCGGCAGGGACGGCCGGCTACACCCAGCGCGCGCCGCGTCCGGGATACGATCGCCGGCCCCAGCGCGGCGGCCGCCGCGGTGGCGGCGGACGCCGGTCGCGCAGTAACCAGCAACAGAGTATGCCGTTGATCACCGACCTGCTCAAGGAAGGGCAGGAGATTCTTGTCCAGATCGCGAAAGAGCCCATTGGCAAGAAAGGCGCCCGCATCACCAGCCACATTGCGTTGCCGGGCCGCTTCCTTGTGTACATGCCAACCGTGAATCACACCGGCGTCTCGCGCAAGATTGCTTCTGAAGAAGAGCGCCAGCGGCTCAAGCGCATCATCCAGAGCGAGCGCGAGAATGGACACGGCGGATTTATCGTGCGCACCGCGGCCATGAATGCCGCAGAAGAGGATCTGCGCGCCGACATCCGCTTCCTGAAGGGATTGTGGACTGAAATCAAGTCGCGCGCTGATGCCGGCAAAGGTCCAACTCTCATCTATCACGATCTCAACGTGGTTGAGCGCGTGCTGCGCGATCAGGTCACGTCCGACTTCTCCGCCATCTGGGTGGACAGCGACGAAGAGTACGAACGCATCCTGCGCTTCGCCAATCGCTTCCAGCCTGCGCTGGTCAAGCGGGTCAAGCTCTACACCAAGGAAACACCGCTCTACGAGCAATTCGGGCTGAGCGAGGAGATCAACAAGGCGCTCAAGTCGAAAGTGTGGCTGAAGAGCGGCGGCTACATCGTCATCAACCAGACCGAAGCGCTGGTCGCCATCGACGTGAACACCGGCAAGTACGTCGGCAAAACCACGCGTCTCGAAGACACGATCGTTAAGACCAACGTGGACGCGATCAAGGAGATCGTGCGCCAGATACGGTTGCGCGACCTGGGCGGCATCATCATCATCGATTTCATCGACATGGATGAACGCCGCAATCGCCAGAAAGTCATGCAGGCCCTCGAAGAAGCCTTGCGCAGCGACCGTGCGCCCTCCAAGGTTCTGCAGTTTAATGACTTCGGACTGGTGGCCATCACCCGCAAGCGGGTGAAGCAATCGCTCGAGCGCACCATCGGTTCGCCCTGTCCGTACTGCCAGTCCACCGGCTTCGTGAAATCGGTGACCACCGTCTGCAACGAAATCTATCTGGAGATGCGCAAGATCGCGAAGCACCTGGAGCATGCCGACGTGATGCTGCGGGTCAATCCCGAAGTGGCCAAGGCGCTCAAGGCCAACAACGGCAAGGCTCTGATCGAGATGGAAGAGATGACCAAGAAAACCGTGATCGTGAAGAGCGATCCGGCGCTGCATCAGGAGCAGTTTGATATCAACTGAAGACAGCTTCTGGCTACTGGCTGCTAGCTTCTAGCCAACCGCCGCTACGGAATGGAGAACGGGCGTCCTCGCCCGTTTTCTTTTGCCCTGGTTTATTTTTGGCGTGTCATCCCGAGCGCGGCTCGAGCCGCGCTGGCGCGGTGAGAGCAAGTCGAGGGACCCCTACCTGGCCAACGACTGATCGGCTTATAGGGGTCCTTCACTCCGCCAAACGTTCGCAAGCGAAACGCTGGCTCTGCGCCGGATGACAAAGAGAGAGGGATAGTGGACGAAGAATAGTCTCGCCACGGGTGAGCGACTGTTCTTTCTTGGCGGCGTTTGCCTGACTGTAGCCTCTCGTTGCACAATGGCAACCCGCGTTCCCGGAGAAATCGTGAACAAACTTATCCGCGCCGTTCTCGTAGTTGGGGTCTCTTCCCTGCTCCTCGCGCTCGCGACATTCACAGCCTCCGCGCAGCTTTCCGCGCATCCCCTGAAAACCCGCAACGTCGTCCTGATCGTGAGCGACGGTTTACGCTGGCAGGAGATTTTCACCGGGGCCGACCCCACTCTCATGGACAGCGAACATGGCGGCATCTGGGCCGATGGCAACGAACTCAAGCGCAAATTCTGGCGCAACGATATTGCCGAGCGGCGCCAGGCGCTGTTTCCATTTTTGTGGGGCGTGGTTGCGAAGCAGGGGGAGATTTACGGCAACCAAGGCGAGGGCAGCGTGGCCCACGTCACTAACGGCATGGCATTTTCCTACCCCGGCTACAACGAGATGCTCACCGGATATCCCGATCCCAAAATCGATCGCAACGAGTTCGGCCCCAATCCCAACATCACAGTGTTTGAATGGCTCAACCGCATGCCGGAGTTCCGCGGCAAAGTTGCGGTGTACGGGACATGGAATGTGTTCCAGGACATCTTTAACGAAAAGCGCAGCGGCCTGGTCATGCAAAGCGGATGGAACTTGCCAGAGAAAGGGAAGCTTACGCCACGCCAGGAACTGATCAACGAACTCTACCGTACGACCACGCCTCTGGATAACGAAGATACCTACAATTCCTTTATTCAGGTGCCGCTGCTGGACTACGTGAAGACAGCCCATCCCGGCGTGCTGTTTGTGGGCTATGGCGAGACTGACAACTGGGCTCACCAGGGCCGCTACGATCTGGTGCTGGAGAGCGCCCACGGGTTTGACCATTTAGTGCAACAACTTTGGGAAACTATGCAAGCCATGCCGGAGTATCGCGACCAGACGACTTTCATTCTCACCACCGATCACGGACGAGGCAGCGGATTGGTCGAATGGAAAGAGCACGGGGTGGGCGAGAAGGGATCGGAAAATATCTGGATTGCGATCATGGGTCCCGACACTCCCGCGCGCGGAGAACGCCAGAATGTCGGGCCGGTCACGCAAGCGCAACTCGCCGCTACCGTCGCCGCCTTCTTGGGCAAGGATTATCCGCACGATGTGCCCGCGGCAGCCAAAGCATTGCCCGATGTGTGGTGACAGATTTCAGAATTCTGCGGTCGTCCCAAAAATGCGTAGGGCAGATGAGGGCATCTGCCCCTACGCAATTCGGGATGTATCGAGATGACGTTTTTGCGAGGCTGCTACCGGACGGCAAAATACCAACGATTGCTGGCTAGCTCTTGCCTCGGCCGGCGATCATGAGTCCGGCTCCGACCACCAGCAGGACGGCACTGATAGCGGGCGAAACTTTTTCGCTCTCGTGGGTTTGAACTCCGATATTCACGTCACCCGCCTTGATGCCGTGATTTTCGGAATGTGGAATCGCGACGAAAAACGACAGGATTCCCAGGATCATGACCGCCAGCCCCACTACAAATAGAGCCTTCATTAGAAGCCTCCAGCTTGAAAGTTGAGTGCATGGACCCGAGCGTCCATCGAGCCCTTAAGATGCGGTCGAGGTCAAGCGGGATGCTTCTCACCCCTTGCTATCGGCAAAGTCGCGGGCAAACTCCACCAGGCTGCGGAGGGCGATTCCAGAGGGACCTTTGGCGATCCATGGTTTCTGCTCTTCGGTCCAGGCGGTGCCGGCGATATCGAGGTGCAGCCAGGGCGTCTCCTCGGCGAACTCTTTCAGAAACATGGCGGCGGTGATGGCGCCGCCCCAGCGCCCGCCGGAGTTGACGATGTCGGCGATGTTGGAGCGAATGATTTCCTTGTACTCATCATCCAGCGGCATGCGCCACATTTTCTCGCCCGCCTTGTCGAGTGCATGGCTGAAGCGGTCGTACATGGCGTCATCGTTGGCGAAGATGCCGGCATTGATGGACCCGAGTGCGACCACGACCGCGCCGGTGAGCGTGGCGGCGTCAATCAGGTGAGTGCAGCCGAGCTGGCGCGCATAGAAAAGACCATCCGCCAGCACCAGGCGTCCTTCAGCATCGGTGTTGATGATCTCAATTGATTTGCCCGACATGGCAATCTGCACATCGCCCGGCTTCTGCGCCTTGCCCGACGGCATATTTTCCGTGGCCAGAATAATGGCCGTGATCTTCAAGTTCGGTTTCAGCAGAGCGATGGCGCGCATGGCCCCGATCATGGTTGCTCCGCCCGCCATGTCGTATTTCATTTTTTCCATGCCGTCGCTGGGCTTGATGGAAATGCCGCCGGTGTCGAAGGTGATGCCTTTGCCAACCAGTCCCAGCACCGGCTTTTCAGGGGCGCCTGCAGGTTCGTAGCGCAGCACGATCAGCGTGGGCGGCTCATCGGAGCCCTGGGCCACGCTCCAGAAAGCTCCCATCTTGAGTTCCTTGATCTTGTCGGCGCCGTAAACCTCGCACTTCAAACCGACTTCCGCCGCCATCTTCTTTGCGCGGTCGGCGAGGATGGTTGGCGTCATGCGGTTGGAGGGCTCGTTTACCAGGTCGCGGGTGAAATTCTGGGATTCGCCGACGATGCGGGCTTCGTCCACCGCCTGTTGAAGCTTGGCCTGATCACCGCGGGCTACGACGGTCAGGGCGTCGATCTTCTGGTCCTTGCGATCGCTCTTGTAGTAGTCCGGATCGAAGTTGCCGACAAACGCGCCTTCGACGATCGCTCTGACCGCGTCTTCCGCCTTCAGCCCAACTTCGGGCGCGAGGAAGGCGAAGCTGCGCAGACCCTTCGCTTTGAGCGTGCGCACGGCAGCACCAGCGAGGCGGCGCAGGTCGAACGCGGAAAAAGTCTTGGCTTTGCCGCCGCCCAGAAGCAAAAGCCGCTTGGCCTTCAGTTTCGCCGGCCGGTGCAGCAGCGTGGTTTCAAAAGCCTTGCCGGTCACCTCGCCTCCGGCGATCACGTCGGCGGCCGCGTCTTTGACGGCGGCGTCTGCGGTTTCAATCGACACCTGCGGCTTGTCTTTGTCTGGACGCTCTTTGTCGCCGCGATTCTTCTCCGCTCTATCGAGCACGATCACGACCAGGCATTCAGTTTCTACTTCAGCAGGATTGGAAAGGGAAAGATTAGTTTTCATGATTTTGTGTGACTCCAGTATCGTCGGCGGGAAGGGAATTAGGCAAGGGGCGGCAGGAGATCGTGGCGACTGTTTAAACTGGCCTTCCCCTGCGTTATCCTGAGGGACTTCAGTCCCGAAAGATCTTGCAGGTATTCGTACGACTGCCCCGGAGCACATCCGCCTCGTGCCTGATCCCTTCAGGGCAAGGCGCTACGCAGGCTCAGGATGACTCGGGTAAGACAGAAATGTCGGACTCAGAAGAACTGTTCCGACAATCACAGAGCGACGATCGTGATTCCCAAATTACGCCGGCCCAGATCGCACTCTGCACCCAGAGCAGTTTCCTGTTGAATGGCATTAATTGCTGTAAGTCCTGTTTCCAGCGCAGTCGATAGGGCACCTGAAAACTGGCGAGGAGAATCACAAAATGCGCCGCACCGACACACCACAGGTCGATGTCAAACAGCCGCTGCACCAGTGAATTGGTCATAGCGCGTGAAATGCCTGCATAAAGGGAAGTATGACACGCAGCACGAACCACGGGTGAAAGAGCCCAAAGACGGGTAGAACAAGAAACGCCATCATGAAGCACCAGCCGCGCACTCCCTGCCCCAGCCCGAGTCTCTTACCCAAGCGCGAACGCTCAACCGTCACGCCCGTGCCTTGCAGCAGGAAGTAGAGTGTGGGAAGACCATAGCCTCCGCGAGCGGGCAGCGAGATCACCAGATCATGGATCAGCCCGGAGATCACGAAGACCAGGAGGCCTGCCGTGTCCGGCCCTAACCTTCGATATAGCGGCCGAAAAATCAACTCATGGGCAAGCTGACGGAACCCTAGATTCCACCGCTTTCCCCAGAACTCCCCCAGAGAGGTAGAACGGAGAGGGGCAGACATGATGGGTTTGGCTTTGACGCGAAGGCTCTGCCACAGCAGAGCGACCAACTGGAAAGTGCCGAAGTGAAGAATCAGGATCAGAGCCAGCATACTGGTCCACCCGCGCAGCAGCGGTAACCCAGGCGGAACGGATCGCGCCACAACCCAAAACAGAATTGCGCCGAGAGTCGTTTTGAACGTTGCCCACAGCCAGGCCGGCGGAGCTGGCGGTGTTGCACGCAGCCTGACATCCAGAAAAGCATCCGCATCCATTCCCGGCCAAGCCAGAAGGTAGGCTACAGAGCGCCACGCAGGATGAGGAATTCGAGATCGCACCCTCCACCACGTCAGCCACTTCAAGCTGATGTAGATGGAGAACGAGAGAATCCACATGAATACCCAGGGCGGCAGCAGATTGCGGCAAGCCACTGCGGTCAAGGGCAGGACAAATATCGGAAGCCAACCGTACGCGTTGTCGACGGTTTGGGAGTCGGTAAGTCGCATCCACGTCGATCTTGTACCAGATGTCTTCCAGGCCGTAATAATCTTCTGTGAGGCTGTTGGCGAATGGTAGCCACGCCGTTTCACCGAGAATCGTGGTACCGGGGCAACACCGTGTTTCCCAAGCCACGGTGAGCGAAACCCTATCTTTCCGTAAGCCTTGCCGATTCAAGGCCTTCTGCCGTGGTTCCCAGCGTGCGATCTCTTCTGGCGGGCAACGACCCAGGAGGAAATATGACGCAACTCAACTTGTCCGGCAGGCAGTCCAACAACCCGCAGCAGAAATCGGCTGCAGAACCCGAAGGCGGATCGATCAAGAACCAAACCGTGGGCGCGTTGGGAGCGCTCGCCATGTTTGCCGCGGTGATCGTTATCGGCAGCTGCTCTCGCGGCAGCAAGCCCGTGGCGGTGCAGCAACCCATCCAACCAGCGGCACCGGTCTCAACCCCAGCCGTCACAACCCCGGCCCCGGCTCCCGCGCCGGTGGCGAAAGCAAAAGCCAAGAGGCGCCGGGCGGCAACTCTTTCCTATGTCAACCGGGAGTACGGACTGTCATTCGACTTTCCGCGAAACTATCGGCTGAAGACCGGTAATGCGGTAAACGCGGCCTCGGGGCCGACCCAGCCGGCGCAGATGAATTTTGTCCAACCCGGCGGAATGACCCTGGCAGCAGTGGAGATGCCGGGCAACTCGTATCCCGGGACAGACTTTACATCTGGCACCATCAACGTCAACGTGAATCCAAGCATGACTTCTGAAGCCTGCGCCCAATTTGCGCTTCCCGAGCCAGCCCCGGGAACCGATGCGTCATCCCGAGTAAGAATCGAAGAAGTCAAGATTGGCGCCATCGAATTCCACGAGGTTGAGAACTCCAGCAGCGCCACGATGAAGAAGGCCGACAACAGGTACTATCACGTCTTCAATCACGGGGCTTGCTATGAATTCGCCCTAGGAATCGGGACCGACAACGACGTCAACGTGGAAGAAATTACGCCGGTCGATCGGCAACAGGTGTTTGGCAAGCTGGAAAAGATTTTGGTCACAGTGAAATTTCAGCCTGCAGTGATGCCGGAGAGTGCGGCTCCAGTTCCGTCGGTTGCTGCTACCACCCCGGCTGACTCTTCGACGACCCCGGAACATGAGGTGCCTGCACCAAACTTCTAGCCGGTCGGAGAACCCACAACTGAATAGCCTGGACTGCCGGCGCTGGCCGACGGTCCGGGCTTCTGACTTCCCGGGGGCTGGTAGGTTTTGAATCCGGCACGCTGCATGCCCCGTGCCGCCTCCGGGTTTTTCATGAAGGTATTCCAAACAAAGCCGGTGCGAGCGTTCTCCGCCATCAGCAAGGTAATTCCGGTGTCGATAGCGACCACGTCGCCGTCGTACCAGTTTTTCAGCGGATTAAAAGCGTTCACGAATCCATAGGTGCTCCAGGCGTTCGGGTAGCGATTCCTGATGTTGCGAAGCACGCGCATGACTGGTTGAGGCAGAAATGGCAGTGAACCGCCGGCCGCGCTGGGAACCACGGTGCCATCGATGGGGCCCATGGCCGGGGGGCCGCCCCAAACCACGTAGCCTTTCTCCGAATCCGACGCCGTAATGCCCCAGAGGTCATCGCTGTAGTCGGGGAATTGCTTTCCCAGTTCAACGCAGAAGCGGCGATGCACATCGGTGGCGATGGCGGAGTTCTGAAAGTAGTCCGCATAGCGGTCGCGTTTGCCGCGGAAATCGAACCAGGCCTGCGAATACTGGTGCACAAACAGAGGTGCAAACGATCCGATGTAACGCAGCCCGTCATATTCAAATATGTTTCGCTTCCAGGCATCCCATGTTTCCGCCTTCAGGGGATGGGACGTCGAGCCCATGCCCAGCAGATACATCATCATCAATTCGCTGTAATAGTCCCAGCGGTAGGGCAGGAAACCTACTTCAGGCAGCCAGCCGTGGGGCAGCAGAGTGGTATCTTCCGAGAGCCAAGTCCAGTCCACGCGATCGAATATCGCGCGGCCCAGATCGCGAATTTCGGAATTTTCGAAATGCTGCCGGCAGCACAGGATGCCGCACAGCAGAATGGCCGTGTCCACCGAAGAGATTTCCGAATCCCACAGTCTTTCGCCGGTATTCACGTTGGCGAAGTGATAGAAGAATCCCCGATGGTGGGGCAGTGTCTTCCAGAGAAAACGCAATGAGTTAAGCACGCGAGCGCGCGCCTCGTTCAGCGAAATAAAGCCGCGTTTTTCTCCGATGCACAGCGCCGACAGGCCAAAGCCGGTGGCCGCGATGCTGGCGACCACGGCGTTGTCGGTGGAAGCTTTTCGTGCATTACATCGGTCTTTGACCAGGCCGGTCAGCGGATTGGCCTGCTCCCAGAAGTAGCAAAAGACGGTCCGCTCGATCTCGTCCAGGAACTGGTCATCCTCCTGGGTAATATAAGTTCTGACTGGAGGAGGCGCCGGGCGGGCGCGCTGCTCCGGCGAGGGCGAAGCGAATCCCCATTGCGCGCAGGGCAGGCAAATTCCCAGGCTGGCCATCTGTCTGAGAAACTCGCGGCGGGAACGGATTATGGGGCCAAACTTCCTCTCATCCACTTCACAAATCTAAACGATCCTGCCTCGAGGAACGATACCGGAGGGCAAACCAGGGTAACAGGGATGGTTACACCGCATGAGCCTAAAGACCTTGACGAAAGACCGGGCGAGACTAAAAATCTGGTCTGCAAGGCGAGCGTCGTAGAATGTTCCAATGAAGGTAGCGGGATGACCGGAAAACGCAGGCTGGTCATGTGGACAGCGACCATGGTCGTCGCGGGCTTGATCATCACCGCGATCCTGCTGACCCGTCCGCACACCCGGCCCATGACCCTGCGGGGCGCGGTGATCAGGCAGGATGCCGATCCCACCAAGGAACTGCCCCTGGCCGACGTTGAAATCCAGGCGCTCTCCAATGACTCCGTGATCGGCGAGGGCAAGTCGGATGCCTCCGGTTTCTTCACCGTCACCTTGCGCACCCGGTTCTGGATCGGCCGGGCGGTGATGCTCCGCTTTCGGCACGGAGATTACCAACCACTGGATCTCAAAGAATTCGTGGGAGACAAGTTATACGTGGCCCACATGGTGCCCGTGCCGCACGAAGTCAAGCCTGCGAATCGTCCCGTGGTCACGGTCTCGAACGTCCTGGCCCGCTATTCGATCAAGACCATTAACACGGCCAATGTCGGCAGCGCGGTCAAGACCTTCGAAGTGGTGAACACCGGTAACGTGCCTTGCAGGAAACAGCAGCCCTGCTCGCCCGATGGGCAATGGAAGGCTGCGATTGCCTCGGCGTCGCTGGACGCCGGAGAAGGCAATGAATTTCGCAATGCGCGAACTTCGTGCATTGCGGGGCCGTGTCCTTTTACCAAGATCGAAACGGAAGACTTTTTGCAAGGTGGACGCCAGGTGACAGTGTCAGCCCGGAACTGGTCAGACACGGCCACGTTCCTGCTGGAAGCCGAAGTGTTTCGTCCGATGGTCAGCGATATGGTCCGGACATCCCATCCCGTGAAGTTCGGCCAGGCGTTGAACTTTACCGTGCCTGGATCGGCCGAAGGAGTCAGCATTCAGGCCGAGATCAATGGCGAGACCATCACCTTCCCCTTTGGCCCGAATCTTTACCTGAGCTGGGCCGATTGCAATGCGCGCGTGAATAGAGATCAGACGAAAGTTTATCGCTGCGAACTCAAGCCCGGGTATAAGTTCCCGTAAGTCGCAGTTATCGTAGCGGATCACTAGAAGTCGGGTGCCCCACTCATTCGCGCTTTCTGCGAATGAGTGGGGTCTTTCGTCGCACCCTGAGAGAGAATGACAACACGATCGTAGTCGATTCATGTCCCAGTAACGGTACACAAAACCCACACATCGCAAAGGGCGCGATGTGTGGGGTACCCGGCGCCCATCAGCCGCTCGGAACCAGGTACAACGTCTTGAGCATCTACAGCCACCCGCCCTTCCCAAAATCGTGCGAAGCTGGAGTTTTTCCGCAACCTTCTAACGCCCTTTGCGCGACCGGGCGACGGCCTCTCTAGCCTCTTTGTCGGCAGTGCGGCGGCGTTCGGTTTCGCGCTTGTCCCATAGCTGCTTTCCCTTGGCCAGCGCAAGTTCAACTTTCACTCGGCCATTTTTGAAGTACAGGCGGGTGGGAATCAGAGTCAGGCCCTTCTGCTGGGTCTTGCCGATGAGCTTGCGAATCTCCTCTTTATGAACCAGCAGCTTGCGGGTGCGCAGCGGCGCGTGGTTGAAGATGTTGCCGTGATCATAGGGGCCGATGTGGCAGTTGAGCAGCCAGAGTTCCCCGTCTTTGAGCAGTCCGTAAGCGTCTTTGAGGTTGGCGCGTCCGGAGCGGACTGATTTGACCTCGGTGCCGGTGAGTGCGATCCCGGTCTCGAATTTTTCCAGCAGGAAATAGTTATGGGCGGCGACCCGGTTGACGGCGGCATCGCGCTGTCCGGCGGCCGTGGGATCGCGACGCGGGTTCTTCTCGGGTTTCGGCTTGGTTTGATGTGTGGGCGTGCGGGCCATGACTGTAAGTAGCTTATCGCATACGGCTCTGATGTGGGCGCAAGCGTCCAGGCTGGGGCCGGATAGACGATCGAGGGGCTACGCGCATCTAGGCTATCAAGGGATGGAGCGAGGAATTCCCCTGGTCGCACGCAGCACGAGTGTGGACGCTCGCGCCCAGATTGGTAACCCCTTAAGGACTAAGACTAATGAGTAACTGCTACCAGAGCAGTCACTTCCACGCCTGAGGAGCGATGCTATAATCAGCCAGCTTACTTCTCAATCAGCGCATATTCAGCGGCCTAGCCCGGGGTTATTGGCCGATCCCCGAGGGAAGACTGCCTGCGAGGGACCAGTGAAGACACGCCTGATTCGCCCGGCAGCAATCGCATTGCTTGTGATTGCGGTAACCCTGCCGATCGGCGCCGCCGAGAGCGCCAAGTCGCTCTACAAAAAAGCCAAAGACGCCGAAGCCCGCCAGAACTACGAAGCCGCCTATGATTTGTACAAGCAGGCCTACGAACAGAAACCCGGAGACTTAGCCTATCGGGCTTCGTACGAACGCACCCGGTTCCTGGCTGCTGCCTCCCACGTACACCGAGGACAATTGTTGCGGGACGCGGGTAAGTTGCAGGAAGCCCTGACCGAATTCCAGAAAGCGGCCGAGATCGATTCCTCCAGTTTCATTGCCCAACAGGAAATCCGTCGCACCCAGAAGATGATTAACGACGCGGGCAATGCGCCGCCGACTTCTGCTGCGCCGCCCACCGGTCTGCAAAAAAGGGTGCAGGAAGCGCAGGGGCCGGTTGATCTCGCCGCCATCTCCAACGTCCCCATCACCCTCAAGATGACCGAAGACACCAAGATCATCTATGAAACCATCGGTAAGCTGGCGGGCCTCAACGTATTGTTCGATCCGGACTACACTTCGCGGCGGGTCAAGATCGAATTAAATGGGGTCTCGGAGCAGGAAGCTCTGGAGATCGTCGCCCTCGAATCCAAGACCTTCTGGCGGCCGGTGACGCCGAACACGATTTTCGTCGCCTCCGACAACCCAGCCAAGCGCAAGGAGATTGAACAGAGCGTCATCAAGACTTTTTATCTGGCGAACCTCTCGCAGCCGACGGAATTGCAGGACGTGGTCAACGCGCTGCGGCAGATCCTGGAAATTTCCCGCATCCAGCCTCTGCCTTCGCAGGGCGCGCTGGTGGTCCGCGGCACGCCGGACCAGATTGCGTTGGCGGAAAAACTGGTCGGCGATCTGGACAAAGCGCGTCCGGAAGTCATCGTCGAAGTGGCCATCATGCAGGTCAGTCGTGACAAGACGCGGAACCTGGGAATCAGTCCGCCCACCAGCGCCACCGTGGCCCTGCAGAACAACATCAACACCACCACCGGCACCAGCACCACAACCGACAGCAGTTCGAGCACTTCAGGGACCGCGAACCAGATCAACCTGAACCGCCTGGGGAACCTGAACGCGACCGATTTTGTGGTCACAATTCCTCCGGCCACCGCCACGGCTCTGTTCAGTGACAGCAGCACCAAACTCATCCAGAACCCGCAGATTCGAGCGGTGGATGGGCAGAAGGCTTCGCTCAAAATCGGCGATCGCGTTCCGGTGGCAACCGGTTCGTTTCAGCCCGGCATCGGCGGCGTGGGTATCAACCCGCTGGTCAACACGCAGTTCCAGTACCTTGATGTCGGCGTGAATATTGACATCACGCCTAAGGTGCATGCCGGTCGGGAAGTCACGTTGAAGGTCTCAATGGATATCTCATCTGTGACCGGACAATCAAATATTGGCGGAATCAGCCAGCCGGTGATCGGTCAGCGCAAGATCGAGCATGAAATCCGCCTGAAGGAAGGCGAAGTGAACATCATGGGTGGAATTCTGGAAGACCAGGATATCCGCTCCCTGAGCGGCATCCCCGGGCTGGCGCAGATTCCCATCTTAAAGTACCTGTTCTCGCAGACCAACGTTGAGCACAAGGAAAACGAGATTGTATTTGCCCTGATTCCGCACATTATCCGGGCGCGTGATGTAACTGACCTGAATGAGAAAGCCTTGGAGGTTGGAACAGCGTCCTCGATCGAGTTGCGCCGCACCAGTCAGACACCGCCTCCAGTGCCGGGGAGTGAGGCACCTCCGGCGGCTGCTCAAACGCAGGCGCCCCCGCAGCCGTCGCAGGCCGCCCCACCAATGGCTGCCGGCGCGGCCAGCTTTGTGTTCGATCCGGCCAGTTTGACCCAGGCGCCCGGTTCGACTTTCGCGGTCAATGTCTTGCTCAGGGGGGCGCAGAACATATATTCCGTGCCTTTGCAGGTGAGCTACGATCCCAAAATTTTGCAGGTGGTGAACGTATCGAACGGTGGGCTACTTTCGCAGGATGGCCAGCCAGTGGCGCTGGTGCATCGCGACGACGATACGACGGGAGCGCTCCAGATTACCGCTACCCGACCACCCGGCGCGGCCGGCGTTTCCGGGCAGGGCACGGTCGTCACCGTGACCTTCATGGCTAAGGGGAGCGGGCAGTCCACCCTGGCAATTTCGAAAGGCGGGGTTCGTGATCCAGCGATGCAGGCCGTGCCTGTGGCTGGAGCCGTGGCCACGGTTACAGTGCAGTAGCGCGCGGGACTCATCGAGATCGTGCCGGGAGTGGAAGCCCCCTGCACTGCCATACCCCCGAACGCTTAAAGTCCAGGCCGTTTTCGACGATAATAGTCTAATGAAGTCCGCCGCCTCGAAACCCAGCTCCGCACGCAGTGCCCACGGGTTCACGCTCATTGAATTGATCGTGGCCACCGCCATCCTGGTGATCCTGACTGGGCTGGCCGTGCCCATGGCGCGGGTGGCCATCACGCGGGCGAGAGAACGCGAGCTGCGCCATGATCTCTGGGAATTGCGCGATGCCATCGACCGCTACAAGGACGCCGCCGATCGCGGAGCCTTCCAGATCAAGGTGGGCAGCGAGGGCTACCCCCCGGACCTGGACACGCTGGTGAAGGGTGTGGACGTGGGTGGCAAGAAGGTCCGCTTCCTGCGCCGCATTCCCGTCGATCCCATGACCAGCACCACGGAATGGGGCCTGCGCTCCATGCAGGACGATCCCGATTCGGATTCCTGGGGCGGGCAAAACGTCTTCGATGTGTTTACCAAGGCGCAGGGCACCGGGCTCGACGGCACGGAGTACAAGACCTGGTAATGGAACAGCTCAACAACAAGCGGCATCGCGGTTTTACCTTGATCGAGCTGATGATCGTCATCAGCATGATCCTGATCCTGGTGTCGGTCTCGATTCCAGCCTACAACCAGTCCATTCTGCGGGCCAAGGAATCCGTTCTGAGGCAGGATTTGTTCCAGATGCGCTCCCTCATTTCGCAATACACGCTGGATAAGCAGAAGGCGCCGCAGTCGCTCGATGATCTGGTGCAGGCAGGATACATCAAGCAGCTCCCGAATGACCCGATGACGGGCAGCAACTCCACCTGGACCGTGGACCAGGAGGATTCCGTGATGTCGGTGGACCAGCAGGAACCCGGCATCAGCGACGTCCATAGCGGGGCTGCCGGCATGTCGAGCGATGGCACCGCCTACAGCAGTTGGTAGATGTGGTCGCGGGCGACCCGCCCGCGGCTTTTGAAGTTGAGCTTGGAATCTCGCGGGCGAGTCGCCCGCAACCATCCTATTTGAACAGTTCCCAGCCAGGCACTAACATCTAACCATGCCGGTTGAAACTGAAATTACCCCCTCCACCTACTCTCCGATTCGCGCGCCGCGCGGGAACCAGATCACATGCAAGGGCTGGCACCAGGAAGCCGCCATGCGCATGTTGATGAACAATCTTGACGAAGAAGTTGGGGAACGGCCGAGAGATCTTGTGGTCTATGGCGGTACGGGACGGGCGGCGCGCAGCTGGGAGGCGTATCACGCGATTGTGGCGGCGCTGAAGAATCTCGAAGACGACGAGACCCTGCTGGTCCAGTCGGGGAAGCCGGTGGGCGTGTTCAAGACGCACGAGTATGCGCCGCGCGTCCTGATCGCGAATTCCAACCTGGTGGGGCACTGGTCCAATTGGGAAAAATTCAATGAGCTGGAACGCGCCGGCCTGATGATGTACGGCCAGATGACGGCGGGTTCGTGGATCTACATCGGCTCGCAAGGAATCGTGCAGGGCACGTTCGAGACCTTCTCGGCGGCCGGGGAAAAACATTTCGGCGGTGATCTCGCCGGCAAGCTCATCGTCAGTGGCGGTATGGGCGGCATGGGTGGCGCGCAACCTCTGGCCGCAACCATGACCGGCGCCGCGTTTCTGGGGATCGACGTCGATGCCGAACGCATCAAGAAGAGGCTGAAGACCGGGTACTGCGATTTCATGGTCACAACCCTCGATGAAGCGTCACGCATCCTGAAAAACGCAGTGCGAAAGAAAGAAAATGTTTCGGTCGGGCTGGTGGGGAACTGCGCAGATGTTATTCCGGAGCTGGCCGAACGCGGCGTGTTGCCCGACATCCTGACGGACCAGACCTCGGCACATGATCCGCTCAACGGATACGTCCCCAACGGAATGACATTGGCCGAAGCGTTGGAGTTGCGCCAGCGCGATCCGCAGGCCTACCAGGAGCGCTCGCTGGATGCCATGGCGCTTCACGTCGAAGGCATGCTGCGCCTGCAGAAAATGGGAGCTGTGACTTTTGACTATGGAAATAATATTCGCACCTTCGCTTTCCAGCGCGGAGTGAAGAATGCGTACGATTTTCCCGGCTTCGTTCCAGCCTATATCCGGCCTCTGTTCTGCGAGGGACGCGGACCGTTTCGCTGGGTCGCGCTTTCGGGAGATCCTTCGGATATCGCGGTGACCGACGATCTGGTGCTCGAGCTGTTTCCAGAAAACAAAATTCTCCGCCGCTGGATTGACCTGGCACGCAAGCGCATCAAGTTTCAAGGCTTGCCCGCGCGCATCTGCTGGCTGGGCTACGGCGAGCGTGCACAACTCGGGCTGGCCATGAATGACTTGGTGAAGAAAGGCAAGCTCAAGGCGCCGATTGTAATCGGCCGCGACCATCTCGATTGCGGCTCGGTCGCATCCCCGTTCCGCGAAACCGAAAGCATGAAGGATGGCAGCGACGCGGTCGCGGACTGGCCGCTGCTTAACGCTCTGCTCAACACCGCGGCCGGCGCGTCCTGGGTCTCGATTCACAATGGCGGCGGTGTGGGCATCGGGTATTCCCTGCACGCCGGGCAGGTCACGGTAGCCGACGGCAGCGAGATGATGGCCAAGCGCATCGAGCGCGTGCTGACCACCGACCCAGGCATGGGCGTGATCCGGCACGTAGACGCAGGCTACGAAGAGGCCAGGGACTTTGCGCGGAAGAAGCACGTAAAGGTGCCGATGCCCGTGTAGGGATGGGTGTCCGACCCATCCAGCCCGAGCGCAGCTCGGCTGGGTTTTGTTCCTGAATGAGATCCAGAGGTGCAAGCAGTTAAAGCGTTGCCGAGCTGCGCTCGGCCCGGACGGGTCAGTGACCCGTCCTCACACAATCCCTGTCCCCATACAGTCACTGCTAAACTAATTACTCAGTGACCCGTCCTGCGAAAAGCGAAGCATCGACCGATCATGCTCTTCTGCTGGTGAACATCAGCCAACTGCTGACGCTACGCACTTCTTCCGGAAACTCCGGCCCGCGACGCGGCAAGGATCTCCAGGAACTCGGCATCATTAAAGATGGCGCGGTTTTGTCTGTAGGGAAAAAGATCGTCTCTGCCTGCAAGACCAGAGACGCGCTGCGCGACCCCTGGATCAGAAAGAACCGGAAAAAGATTGTCGAGCTGGATTGCGCGGGACAGGTTGTCCTGCCCGGATTCGTGGACTCGCACACTCACCCCGTATTCATCGAGCCGCGGCTGGTGGATTTCGAGAAGCGTATCGCAGGCGCGACCTACGAACAGATCGCGGAGGCCGGCGGCGGCATTCGTTCGAGCGTAGAGGGTGTGCGCAAGGCCGGCAAGAAGCTGCTGACGGACCAGGTGCTGAGCGCGCTGCACGAAATGGCAGAGCAGGGCACGGCCACAGTCGAGGCCAAATCAGGGTACGGGTTGACGCTCGACTCCGAGATCAAGTCGCTCGAAGCCATCCGCGGCGCAGCCGTCAAATGGCCGGGAACGGTAATCGCAACCTTGCTGGGTGCGCATGTTGTGCCCAGGGAATTTCACGGCCGGGCCCACGAATATGTGGACATCGTTTGTAAACAGATGGTTCCGCTGGTGGCCGAGAGAAAGCTGGCGCAATTTGTGGACGTGTTCACAGACCGCGGTGCTTTTACCGCGGAAGACACAGAAAAAATCTTTGATGCTGCCAAGAAACACGGCTTGGGAGTGCGGGCCCACGTCTGCCAGTTGAGCGAGACTGCGTTGCGGCCGCTGTTGCGTTTCAACGTCGCATCCTTCGACCACATGGACCACGTAAGCGAAACTGACATCCGCTTGCTGACGAAATCCGAGACGGTTGCGACCCTGGTGCCGGGCGCAAATTATTTTCTGGGCACGGACAAATTTCCTCCAGCGCGCAAACTGATCGAGAGCGGCGTGGCCGTAGCGCTGGCTACGGACTACAATCCGGGGTCATCCCCCACCGCCAGCATGCCGTTCGTGCTGTCCCTGGCATGCACCCATTTGAAGATGTCGCCCGCCGAAGCGATTGCCGCCGCAACGGTAAACGGCGCCTGGGCCCTCCGCCTGCAGGAACGGAAGGGATCGATCGAATCGGGAAAGGACGCCGACTTGGCCGTGTTCGACGTAGCTGACTATCGCGAAATCGCTTACTGGGTGGCGTCGAACCGCTGTGCATTCTCCGTTCTCAACGGCTTGATGCCAGGCGCGAGATCACATTAGCGCCATGTGGCGGAACGGCGATTTGAGCGAACCTAACTCCGTTGCTATAATCGGGGCTGTTCCAAACGCTTCCAGCGTCTTGACTGCCTAGAATTGACTGGCAAATTCCGTCCAAGTCCTCAAGTGCCAGACGACGCGCCCGGCGCCGGCAGACAAGCTGTGAGCCAAGCGTGGCCAGGTAGCTCAGGTGGTAGAGCGCAGCCCTGAAAAGGCTGGCGTCGGCGGTTCAACTCCGTCCCTGGCCACCACATTTAAAAGGACTTAGCTAGTACACGTACAGATGCCTTCAGTCCGCTCTCAGTCCGCTCTCGCAGGTACCTTGCGTGCCATGTTTGTTCTTGGATGACTGCGAAGGACTTGGCTCGGGCGCTCTTCACTTCAGTCCGCTCTCAGTCCGCTTTTATCCGTCTCGCTGCTGAGAATCGCACCAAGCATCGCCCCGGCGGCAGCCATCCGGTCGTCGCTGATGGCATGGCTGTAAAACTGTAACGTTAACCGGACATCGCTATGCCGAAGCAAGGTTTGCACCGTTTTGGGATCAGTCTTAATGCGGACAAGGAATGACGCAAGGCTGTGACGCAGATTGTGAAAACCAAATCGCCGTGGATCATCCTCCACCATCTTTCCTTCCTTGTCGCGATGCGACGAAAGAATGCCGGCCTTGACCGCAGCCGGACGGAGGTAATCCTCAACCAGCATGTTGGCTACACGGGGCTGTCGACCATCCAAACGGTTAGAGGGGAAGACCCAGTCACTCGGCCGAGAATAGGGTGTCTTCTGATTCCAGCGCAACATGAAATCAGACAATAGGGAGTGAAGAGGAACGGGACCTCGTGATGCCTTGCTCTTCGGCAAACCTACGCGACCGCACGTCCAAGTGCGTCTGACACGAATCAATCCTTCAGCAAAACTGACGTCTTGCCACTGCAACCCCAGGCATTCAGAAATGCGCAGACCCGTGCCGGCAGCCAGTAGTGTCAGAGTCCGCTCCGGTTCTGGCAAGTTGGCCAATAATGCGTAGGCCTGCTCTGGTGTAAGAATTAGCGCTTCGTATCCGGTGGTGGTCTTGCAGCGAACGAAGCGCATCGGATTGGATTCCTGATTTCGAGGAATCAGTCCGTACCGCTGGCAATGTCTATAAACCAGAGACATCACACGGCGAGTCTTGTCCAGGGTGGGATTTGCGAATCGTCTCTCTCGTTTCAAGTGCTTCAGCCATTGCTCTACTTCGAGAGGTTCTATGCCGAGGGCAATTCTGCTACCCCATCGCGGCAGCAAACGGTTTCGTAGGACTCTTTCATAAGCCCGCACGGTGGTGTGTGCCTTTCCGTAAATTGATTCAGTGCTGTCGGCCAATTCATGTTCAGCATAGTGGTGCGCTAGATCGGCGAATGTTAAACCCCGGCGCGAATCGACCGCGTTGGTCTGAAGATGTAGCCTCTCGACTTCCGCCCATGCACGCTGCTTGTTTGAAAAGTCTCTGACTAGGCCAACCGGGATTTTGTTTTCAACTCGCTTCCCATCGGACTTTCGTGTTGTTCTAAAGAACAATACCCATGTTTCGCCTTGACTGCGTCTCTCTATCTTTAGCCAACCTCTTTGACGTTTTTGAGACATTCCGCTCCCTCCTCTACCCGTAGGACCGGGGGTGCCGACTGATTATGTATCTTCGGAGAAGAGATGACCTTCGAGATGGACGAAGGACCGCACGGGCTGACTTCTAGAATTCGAAGCGAACTTGATTGGTCTCATGATGCAGATGATCAGATTGATGCTTTACGCCGAGGCATCAATGGTCGCGAGCGCAAAAGGAACGTCATCGCGGCGCTGCGAACGGCCGCCTGTCCATTTGCCTCGACCCAGGCAAGCTTCACGCCTTTCGGAAATGTGAAGCGACGGCGGCAATGAACGTCGCCACACGCTTGCGCCAGAACCTGGGACCCGCGGCGAGCGCACAAGCCCACCGCCATCCGAATAGGAAACAAGATCCTCTGCGAAGAGATTTTCCAGTCCAGCCATGTGTCCTTTTTGGGCGGCAGCGATAAAAGCTTCCAGAAGGCGCCGGTGCTCGCCTGCATTGACGGGTGTGCGCCGGCCATCGGCGATATGTTTACGGGCACGGGAGACGAGTTGGCGGGTGTTTGCTTCCTCCATTTGCAGGATATCCGCGATCTGGCAGTAGGAGTAATCGAACGCTTCGCGCAGAATATATGCGGCGCGCTCTGCGGGCGAGAGTTTTTCAAGCAATACAAGAACCGCAAGCTTCAATGCTTCGCCGCGCTCCGCACCTAAGGCGGGATCGCCGCTGGTGTCCACTGGTTCGGAAAGCAGAGTCCCGATATAGGTTTCGCGACGCGAGTGGGCGGACTGAGCAAGGTTGATACACAATCGTGTGGTTGTCGTCGCCAGATATGCGGGAGGGTCCTCAACTGCGCTCCGATTGGCAAACTGCCAACGCAACCAAACGTCCTGAACGATATCCTCTGCTTCCACCGCACTTCCAAGCATACGGTAGGCGATACCGAACAGACGCGGCCGCACGTCAAAAAAAACTGAAAGGCCGTCGTCGTTTTCCGTGGTCTCCATGGGAAACGGAAGGGACGAACCAGTCTGCGATAGTGGTTTCCCTGCGGTTGCCATAGTCATCTCCATCGAAATTCGTGTGCGTGCTTGTTCGGTATGTCTAACGGTTGATCTGTTAGACCTTCAGAGACCCGGCACGATTTCGGACAGAAACCACGTTCTGCGTTCTGTTTCGTCAATCCATGCCTCGATTAGGCTCGCAGTTGCAACATCATCGTGCCGATCGCAAACTTCATGCGTGGCCCGAAGGAATCGCATCAGCTGGAGGTTATCCGCGCACAACTCCTGCAGCATTTTCTTGGGCGCGATACCTTCATCGTTGTTGTCTTTAAGGCGTTGGTGCCTCGCAATATCGCTGATGGACCGAAGGCTTGAGCCTCCAGTTTTACGTGCTCGTTCTGCAATAGCGTCCGTCATGGCAAAGATCTGATCGGCATGCTCGTCCAGCAGAAGGTGGTAGTCACGGAAATGGCTGCCTGTCATATGCCAGTGAAAGTTTTTCGTTTTTAGATAGAGAACGAAAACGTCGGCAAGCAAGAGCCGCAAGCTCCCGGAGATCTCGATCGCGCTGGCGCGGGACAAATCAGTGCGGAGATCAGAGGGCGTGTCCGCTATCTTTGGGGTTTCTGTGGGTCTTTGTCTCATAACCTGCAAAGGGCAATTGGCATGCCGCTCCCGATCGGCTTCAACTCATTGAACCTAGGGACCGAACGCTCCGTGGACACCACGAGTTCAGGGGGGCACAACGACGAATCGTTGTTGGGAGCCTGCAATCGGGTATAGCCTCTAGGGCATGGATTTAGAGCTCCTCCAGTCGATCTCACTGGCCGTGAGCCAGGCCCGAACCGTGGATTCTGTCCTCAAGATGATCGTCGACGGGCTTGTCGATAAGGCTGGCTTGGCCCTGGCCCGGATCTGGTTGATGGGGCCCGGCGACATCTGCGCGACCTGTCCAATGGGCGGAGAATGCTCCTCGCGGATTCGTTGTCTACACCTCGCCGCGAGTGCTGGCCGCTCGCAGGTCGATGGGACGGAATGGAAAGGAATCGAGGGTGGGTTCCGACGGATTCCCCTCGGCGTCCGAAAGGTGGGTCAAGTCGGTTCTACCGGTAGGTCATTCCTGATTGAAGATGCTGCTGTGCAACCGGAATTAACCGCGCACCCAGAATGGATAAGCAAGGAAGGCATCCATGGCTTTGCCGGCCATCCATTGACCTTTCGCGGAGAAATCCTTGGCGTTCTCGGGGCATTTGGGCGCACACCGTTTCTCGACGAGCACTTCAGATGGCTCCGATTGTTCGCCGATCAAGCCGCCGTATCCATCGCGAATGCCCGGGCATTCGAAGAGCTCAATGCGCTGCAACAGCGGCTAAAGCAGGAAAACGACTACCTCAGGGCTGAGGCAAATGAAAGTTTTGGAGGCTTGCTCGGCCAAAGCCCTGCCTTGAAGGGGATTCTGTCACAGGTTGAATTGGTCGCTTCGACTGATGCGAGTGTGCTGATCCTTGGTGAATCAGGTACGGGGAAAGAGCTGATCGCGCGGGCTCTGCACGATCGTAGCGAGCGCGCCCACCGTGCCCTGGTCAAAGTTAACTGTGCCTCCATCCCACGCGACCTGTTTGAAAGTGAATTTTTTGGGCACACGAAAGGTTCGTTCACAGGCGCAGTGCGCGACCGCGTAGGCCGGTTTCAACTTGCGGACGGAGGCACTCTATTCCTGGATGAGGTGGCCGAAATTCCCCTCGAATTGCAATCCAAACTCCTCCGCGTGTTACAGGAAGGAGAATTTGAACGAGTCGGAGAAGATCGTACGAGGCACGTTAGCGTCAGGGTGATCGCCGCAACCAATCGCGACCTGGAACAAGAGGTCGAAGCAGGTCGCTTTCGCCACGATCTCTATTTTCGTCTAGGAGTCTTCCCGCTTAAGGTACCGCCGCTTCGGGATCGCCTGGAGGACATTCCAATT
>Ga0326726_10001390_pt1 | contig 22518 bp, 21 predicted proteins | sample MHFenrmetagenome_2_FD_207603 | JGI IMG/M metagenome (GOLD analysis project Ga0326726, IMG submission 207603) | Lab enriched peat soil microbial communities from Michigan Hollow, Ithaca, NY, United States - MHF15MN | ecosystem: Environmental > Terrestrial > Soil > Wetlands > Peat | place: USA... | reverse complement strand
GCCGCGGTCACCGGTGATACGGTCGGCGATCCCTACAAGGACACTGCTGGCCCGGCGATCAACCCGCTCATCAAGATCATCAATATCGTCGCGCTGCTGCTGGTGCCGTTGCTGTAAAGCTCAGCTCGCCAGCAACGGCTGCGGGCGCGCGATCAGGTATCCCTGCACGTAGTCGACGCCCATCTTGCGCACGGCGTCGAGCGACGCCTCGTCTTCGACCTGTTCGGCGACGACCTTGAAATTGAGCGTGCGCGCGAGCTTGATCATCGCGGTGACCATGGCCTGGTTCACCGAGTCGCGCTCCAGGTTGCGGATGAACGAGCCGTCGATCTTCAGGAAATCCATGGTGAGATTCTTGAGGTTCGAGAAGCTCCCCATGCCGCGCCCGAAATCGTCGAGCGCGAACTTGCATCCCATCCCGTGCAGCACGCCGATGAAGCGGCGCGCGTGCTCGATGTTGGCGATCACCGAGTTCTCCGTGACTTCGAAGCACACCTGCATCGGCGACACACCGGTGCGGTCCAGGCAGTCCACGACGAATTCCAGGAACTGTGTGTCGCCCAGGGTCTGACCGGACAGGTTGATCGCAACGCTGTGCTCCGGTGACACGCGTAGGGCGCCACGGCCGAGCGCGGCCAATGTGGTCTGCACCACCCAGCGGTCCACGAGCGACATCAGGCGATAGCGCTCCGCGGCACGCAGAAACTCCGTCGGACTGACCTGCTGCCCGTTCTCGTCCTTCAGACGCACCAGCACTTCGAGCGCCGGGCCGTTGTGTACCTCTGGAGTCGCCGGGACGATCGGCTGCGAATAGAGCTCGAATCGGTTCTCCTTGAGCGCGGTCTGCAGCTTCTGCAGCCAGTGAATCTCGCCGCGGTGGCGCGCCACCGCCTCGTCGCGCGCCGAGTACACGTTGACGCGCGTGCCCTGCTGCTTGGCGACGTAGCACGCGGAATCGGCAGCGCCGATGAGCTCGTCCGTCGAGCCGCTCTCGCGGCCGATCTCCACCAGGCCGATGCTGATGTCGATGTTGAAGATCTTGTCTTTCCACACGAAACGATAATCAGCGATGGCGCGGCATACGTCGTCGGCGATCTGGCGCGCCTTCTCGAGCGGGCAGCCGATGAGCAGCATCGCGAATTCATCGCCGCCGACGCGTGCTACTGTGTCCGAGTCACGGACCGCGTCCTTCAGAAGCGCCGCCACTTCGCGCAGCATGTTGTCGCCCGCGACGTGCCCGCAGCTGTCGTTGACGGCCTTGAAGCGGTCGAGGTCAAGATAGCTGAGCACGTGCGAGGACTCGCCGGCGCGAGCGCTGTCGAGCGCCTCCTGCAAGCGCCGCTCGAATTCGCGGCGGTTGACAAGGCCGGTGAGCGCGTCGTGGCTCGCCTGATACGACATCTGGCGCGCCAGGCCGCGCTGCTCCGAGACATCGTGCAACACGATGACGGCGCCGTTCACCTCGTTCTGGGCGTTGCGCAGCGGCGAGACGCTGAGCTCGATGAAATGCTCCTCGCCGGTGTTGCGCGCCAGAAGTAGTGCCCTGCGACCGAGCGAGACGCGCGCGCCGCTGGCGAGGCACTGGCGCACCGGATCCGCGAGTGACTGGCGGTCGGTCTCGTTCAACAGGCTCACGATGTCGTCGAGCCCATGCCCGATGGCCCGCAGCGCCGTGGTGCCGGTGAAGCGCTCGGCCGCCTCGTTCATGTAATCGATGCGACCACGCTTATCGGTGGTGATCACGCCCTCGCCGATCGATTGCAGCGTCGCGAGCGCGCGCGAGCGCTCCTGCTCCGGCGCGGTGGCGCCATGACGCGGTGTCATCTCGACTGCCGTGATCAGCAGCAGCGGCTCGCCTGCAGTTTCGATCAGCGAGCCTGCGAGCTCCAGGCGGCTCACCTGGCCCTGCGCACCCACCAGCTCGATCTCGTAGCGCTGCGCGGCGGGCTCGCCGGCGAGCATGCGACGGATGTTTTCACGCACCAGCTCCGCATAATCCTGCGGCACCAGCTCGTCGAGTCTGCGCCCTACCAGTTCCTGGGGGCTGAGGCCGGTGAGCGCGGCGAAACGCGAGTTCGCGTGCACGATGGTTTCCCGGTGCAGCACGACCGCTTCATGCACGGCTTCAACGAGCCGTTTATAGAGCAGGTCGCGCTCCTGCACCTTGTGGCTGCGCACGTCCAGGCGACCGAGCAGCTCATTGACGGCAGCGGCAGCGTTGACGACCCGAGGCTGTTCATCCGCCGGTTCGAGCCGTTCGTCAAAGCGACCGTCGCGCACGATGCGCGCCAGGTCCTCGTTCATCGCATCGAGCGCACGCAGCTCCCGCCGTTTGTACAGATACAGCGCCAACCCGCCGGCGGCCACGAATCCGAGGGCCAGCGTCAGAATTTCAAGCGTTGGCATGCGGTTGTCGTGCCGTCTCCGGGGTGCAGTGCGGGCGCGTTGCTACCGGTTGTTCTGGCGCGCTCTTGTGTGGTCAAGGATAGCTGAAGGGCCAAGGACGCCTGCCCACTTTTCACCATAATGGTTGGGTTTCGCTGCCGCACCGTGCTTGTTTGACCCGTTGAAACTCCGTAACCTGTGCAACCTTCTTCGAGGCCGGGCGCAGGTTTGCAAGGCCTCAGTCCCGACAAGCCAGAGTATGAACATCGAGATCGCGCGCAGACAGATGATCGAGCAACAGGTGCGTGCCTGGGAGGTGCTCGACGATCGTGTCTTGGGAGCACTTGCCCAAGTGCGGCGCGAGTTGTTCGTGCCAGCCACATACCGCGAACTCGCTTTCGCGGATACCCAGATACCGCTTGGACACGGCCAATACATGCTCGCGCCGAAGGTGGAGGGCCGCTTTCTCCAGGCTCTCGAGCTCATTCCTGGCGACAAAGTGCTCGAGATTGGTACCGGCAGCGGATTCTTTGCCGCCTGCCTTGCGCGGCTGGCCGGTCCCGTGCGCAGCCTGGAGATCTTCGCCGACCTGAGCGCGCTGGCACAAGAAAACCTGCGCGCATCCGGAATCAGCGGTGTGCACGTCGAAACCCGAGATGCGATGGCGCTCGATGATTCGCAGCGTTACGCGGCGATTGCCGTGACAGGCTCACTGCCGGTCTACGACCCGCGCTTCGAGCGAGCGCTCGAAGTCGGCGGACGGTTGATCGTCGTCGTCGGCGAACCGCCGGTCATGGAAGCACGCCTCGTGCGCCGCGCCTCTGAAACGCAGTGGGTTCACGAAGACTTGTTTGAGACCGTGATCGAACCGCTCGTGAATGCACCGCAGCCACCGCGCTTTCTGTTCTGATTCATGGTGCGCGAGGTCACACCCACGGAATTTCAGGCGCGGCGCACGACGGGCGCAGTGCTGCTCGACGTGCGTGAAGAGTGGGAGCTCAAGGTCGCCAGCGTGCCGGACATCGTCCATATTCCGATGGGCGAGATTCGCGCGCGCGTCGGTGAGCTCGACCCGAAGCGAGAGACCGTAGTGATCTGCCGCTCCGGGCGTCGCAGCCTCGAAGTGGCCCGTTTTCTGGAGCAGCAGGGGTTTCGATCGGTCGCGAATCTCACCGGCGGCATCCTCGCCTGGTCGCGTGAGCTCGACCCTTCGATCCCCGAGTACTGAACAATCCGCCGCGGCCATGGTCCGACGCGCCTTGTCGAGTGGCGCTGGGTGATATAGTCTTATACAACACTAGTAGTCCTTGCGGGGACCGTTGAAAGCAACTGGTTCAAGAAGGGGAAGCAGGATGAACGGACGAGCTTGCTTAGCGATCACCTTGCTGGCCGCTGCGGCGGCCGCTCCAACATATGCGGCTGATTTACTTGAAGTTTATCAGCGTGCGGCACAGAACGACCCCCTGATCCGGGAGGCCGAAGCGAACCGCTTGGCGGCCTTGGAGGCAAAACCAAGGGCAATCAGCCAGCTCCTGCCACAGCTCGATGCCGCCGGAAGCATCGGCAGGACCAACACCGACGGCGGCTCGACATTTCCGCAGCGTCTGGTGGGCGGAAATATCGTGAACGTGCCATCGACCCAGCAGACGGACTCAGATACCTCCCAATATCGGTTCCGCCTGACGCAGACCGTGTTTCGCTGGGACCGATGGATGACTTTGAAGCAGGCCGACGCGCAGGTCGCCCAGGCAGAGGCCAACTACGTCGTCGCACAGCAGGATCTGGTGGTGCGCGCCGCTGAGCACTATTTCGATGTGCTAGCTTCGGAGGACGCCCTGCAATCGTCGACGACCGCACGCGACGCGATCTCACGGCAGCTTGAGCAAGCTAACAAGCGCTTCGAAGTCGGACTGATCGCGATCACCGACGTGCAGGAGGCAAAGGCTGCGTACGACAACGCGAACGCCGTGGTCATCGCGGCGAAACGAACCCTCGCGACCTCGCACGAGCAGCTGCGCGAACTCACTGGTGATCCGTTCGAGTCCTTGTCAAAGCTCTCCGAGTCGATGCCGCTCAAGTCGCCCGACCCCGAAGACGAGGAGCAGTGGGTCAAGACCGCAATGGATCAGAATTCCGGCCTGATCTCGAGTCGCCTGGCCGCGGAGATCGCGAGTGACACGATCTCGATTCGCCGCGCCGGCCACCTGCCAACACTCGACCTCGTGGCGAGCCATTCGAACTTCGACACCAGTGCCACGACCACGACCGTGGATCTCACCACCAACTCGCAGACCAAGGGGCCGACCGATGCCAATGGCACCGACGACACGATTCTTCTGCAGTTGAACTTCCCCATCTACAGTGGCGGCGCCGTGAATTCATCCGTGAATGAGGCCGTATACCTGCATCGCGCCGCGCGTGAGCGGCTTGAGGCCACAGCGCGGCAGACGGAGCGAGAAACGCGCGACGCCTACCTCGGCGTGCTGTCGGAGCTCTCGCGCGTGCAGGCGCTGCACCAGGCGCTCGAGTCGAGCCGCACAGCGCTGCAGGCAACCGAAGCGGGCTACGAAGTCGGCACACGCACCGCGGTCGACGTGCTCGAAGCACGGCGCCGACTGGCGATAGCGGAGACCGACTATGCTCGCAGCCGCTACGACTACCTGCTCAACGTGATCCGGCTCAAGCGCGCTGCCGGGACATTGCAGGCGCAGGACATTACCGACGTCAACCAATGGCTGACGGCAACTGCAGCAACCGCGCCAGCGGCGCCGCCGCCTCAGCCAGTGCCGCCGTCGGGGTCCAAGCCTTCCGAGCCGGTAGTCGAGCCGCCACCGTCGGGCTGAGCCTCCGGCCGCATTCGTTGAGACTGTCGGCACTTTGAGGCTGAAATCAGCTCGGCGGCGCTCAGCGACCTAACAACGGATCGATCAGGTCGAGGAGCCGCTGCGTCGCGCCGCGGTTCTCGTCCAGCGTGCGCCGCCCGATGCTGCCTATTCGTTCGCGTTCGGCCGGCTCCCCAAGCAAGGTCGTGACCTCGGTAGCGAGCTCGGCGGCATCGCGCACCATGCGCGCCGCGCCAACCTCGACCAAGAGCCGCGCGACATCTTCGCTGTTGAAGTTGTGCGGGCCGGTCAGGATCGGCAAGCCGAGAGCCGCCGGCTCGAGCAGATTGTGTCCGCCGATCGGAACCAGGCTGCCGGCCACGAACGCGACGTCGGCGGCAGCATAGAAAGTCAGCAGCTCGCCGAGCGAATCGACCAGCCACACCTCGGTATCAGGACGGATGTCGGCGCCGCTGCTGCGGCTGACAAAGTGAAACGCACGCCGGCGCAGTGCATTGGCAACGGTCTCGAAGCGATTCGGATGCCGGGGCACCAGCACCAACAGAGCATTGCTCACCCGCTTCTGCACCTGCACGTGCGCATCGAGCACCAGGTCCTCTTCCCCCTCGTGGGTGCTGCCCGCGATCCACACCGCACGCTTGGGCGCCTGTCGCTGACGGAGTTGTCGGCCCGCAGCAGCGACGCCTTCCGGCAACTCGAAGTCGAACTTGATGTTGCCGATCACATGCGTGCGCATCGGGTTGGCGCCGATCGACTTGAAACGCTCGGCGTCGCTGCTGCTCTGCGCCGCAATCACGATGCCGTGCGACAGCGTCTGACGGAATAGCCCCACCAACAGTCGATAGCGACCCACCGAACGCGGCGAGATCCGTGCGCTCGCGAGCACCAGCGGTACGCTGCGTCGACTGCATTCACGATACAGGTTGGGCCACAGCTCGGTCTCGAGGATCACCGCGAGGCGCGGTCGCGCGCGGTCGAAGAACCGGCGCACGCAGCCGGGAATGTCGTAGGGCACGAAACGCACGTGCACTCCCTCGCCGAACAGGCTGCGGCCGCGCAAATAGCCGGTCGGAGTGACCGTCGTGAGGACCAGAGGCATTTCGGGATAACGGGAACGCAGCGCACGAACCAAGGGCGCCGCGGCCTGCACTTCTCCCATTGACACGGCGTGGACCCAGATTGAACGAACGGTCACACGCCGCCCGAACCCAAAGCGCTCGCCGAGATTCTTCCAGTAGCTTCGGTCGCGCAGCCCGCGCCACAGCACCATCGCAAATGCGAACGGCACCAGCAGGTAAGCGAGCGCCGTGTAGATGAATCGCATCATCCCCGCGGCCAGGCCTGGTCCGTGATCGCGCTATCCCCGTAACCCGTGGCAAGCGCCTGCCACACACTCTCATCGAGACGATCGGCAGGAAGATCGCGGCAGATCTTGAGCAACGAACGTTTCAGGCGCGCGAGATTCGTGGCACGCCACCGGCCGGGCGCGCGACGCGAGCCGCGATCGAAGTCGATCACATGCACCCGCTCACCGTCATCGAGCAGGATGTTGTGCGCGTTGAGGTCCGCGTGACACACGCCGGCATCGTGGAAACGGCGAATGCAGCGGCCGATTTCACTCCACACTGGCCCCCGCAGCGATGCCTCCCGCAATAAAGTCGACAGGGGTTGAGCCTGCGCGATGCGCTCGGTGATCAGGTCGCCTCGGTACGTCAGCCCGCTATGACAATACCGCGCGGCCACCGGAGCCGGCACCGGCAGTCCGGCCGCGTGCAGTTCGCGCAGCAGGCGCCACTCGCGAAACGGTCGCGTGCGTGCTTCGCCAATCCAGAAATAGGCATCGGCCGTGAGGCGCGACACCCAGCCACCACGACGATAATGTCGCAGCACCCACTGACGATCGCCGGAAGAGATGAAATAAGCCGAACCACGCCCGGCACCCGTCAGTGTGAGCGCGCCCGCGGCCCGCCAGGCTTCGACGTCGAACAGCGCCGGCCCCGCGTTGCCCGCCCGGGAGGGGTCATATAGCATGGCCCCGTCCCGCATCGGTGCGCGACGCACATCAGCAACTACCGGACCGGGCGAAGCGCAACTCGCGGTCATTCGATTCCAGTGATTCTCTCCAAGCCCCCGCGCGAAGTCTGCATCCTGAGGCTGTCGGCCATCGGCGATGTCTGCCACGTCCTGCCGGTCGTGCGTACGCTCCAGCAGGCCTGGCCGGAGGCTCGCTTCACCTGGATCATCGGCAAGGTCGAAGCCAAGCTCGTTGGTCTCGTTCCTGAAATCGAGTTTATCACCTTCGATAAACGGCACGCGTGGCGCGATCTGCGCCGCTTCCGCGCTTCGATCCGCGAGCGGCGCTTCGATCTGCTGCTGCACATGCAGCTCGCGCTGCGCGCGAGTTTCCTGAGCAGCTATGTGCGCGCACCGGTCAAGCTCGGATTCGATCGGCAGCGCGCGCGCGAGCTGCAGTGGCTCTTCACCACGCACCGCATTGTGCCGCGCGAGCGCGAGCACGTGATGGACAGCTTCTTCGGATTCGCCGAGGCACTCGGTGCGCACGATCGTGTGCTGCGCTGGGACATTCCGTTGCCCGAAGATGCGCGCCGTTACGCCGCCGAACTCACCGGCGATCGACGCCCGACACTGGTCATCAGCCCCTGCTCCAGCCACCCACGCCGCAACTGGCGCGCCGAGTACTACGCGCAGGTCGCGGATCACGCGTCCAGCGCGCACGGCATGCGCGTCGTCATCACCGGTGGCCCCACGAAGCCGGAACGCGGCATGGCGCAGGCGATCGAGCGCTCCGTGCACCAGCCGGTCATGAACACCGTCGGGCGCGACACCCTCCCGCAGCTACTCGCCTTGCTTCAGCGTGCCGAGGTCCTGCTGAGCCCGGACTCGGGCCCGGTGCACATGGCGACGGCGGTCGGTACTCCGGTCATCGGCCTTTACGCGGCGACGAATCCGGAGCGCAGTGGACCTTATCTCAGCCGATCCTGGTGCGTGAGCAAGTACGATGAGGCCGCGCGCAAGTTTCTGGGGCGTCCGGCGAGCGAGATTGCCTGGACCACCAAGATCGAGAAGCCGGGCGTCATGGATCTCATCACGCCTGCGGACGTCATTCGCAAGCTCGACAAGCTCATGGCTCAGCGCGGTAAGCTGCCCAGGAAATGGGCGTGACGAGAACCGTCTGCAGACGGCCAGCTGCTATGATTCCCGCATGACGACGATCCTCGTTCCCATCTCACCCGGGGAGCTGATCGACAAGATCACGATCCTGCGCATCAAGGCGCAACGCATGCGGGACCCGGCCAAGGTCGCGAACGTGCGGCACGAGCTGCAGCTGCTCGAAGCCACGTGGCGTGAATCGGCTTCAGGCGCAGTCGACATCAGTGCGGAGGAGCGCGCGCTCGAAGCCGTGAATGGACGCCTGTGGGAGATCGAGGACGACATTCGCGACCACGAGTCACGCCATGCCTTCGATCAGGGTTTCATCGAGCTCGCGCGCGCCGTGTACGTCAATAACGATGAGCGCGCCGCGATCAAGAAGTGCATCAACCTCAAACTCGGCTCGAAGATTGTCGAGGAAAAGTCCTACAAGGACTATCGCAAAGGCGGGTGAATCGGCGGCGTCTCGCCGCTCGCAATCCGTCGCCCGAATCTATTTCACCAGGGTGTATTCGGCACTGCAGTACGGGCACTTCGCCCAGCCGGTAGGTTCGATCGGCAGGTACACGCGCGGGTGCGAGTTCCACAGGTACATCTGCGGCATCGGACAGGAGAGTGGCAGATCCTCACGCGTCACCTGGTACTGATTCTGCGCGTTCGGTTGAATCAGCGTGCGCTGAGCGGGTTCGACGGCAGGCACTAATCGATTCCTCGATCGGGAACACTTGCACCGCGAATTATAGCCGATCAGGCGCCCGACATTGCCTTTTCCCAGATGCCAATGACCTCCCGGCGCTCCGCCGCGAACTCGCCTTCGCCGAGCACGGCCGGCAAATCATCCAGCGAGCGATGGTGAATGGTTGTCCGATAGGCGCGATAGATCCGCGTGAGGCTGTCAACCGTCGCCTGATCGACGAGTGCAACTGAAGCGACCGATTCCAGCTGCCGGATCGTATCCGAGAACATGACGAGCGGCGGGTATTGGTCTGCCCACTTCAGGGCCCAGTACTGCGCCAGGAACTCGATGTCCGCGATGCCGCCCGGGTCCTGCTTGACGTCGAATTGGCCCGCGCGTGCCTTGCTGAGCTCGGCACGCATGCGCTCGCGCATCTTGCGCACTTCCTCGCGCAGGGAATTGCGCCGCACATGATGACAGAGGACGTCGCGCCGAATTTCCTCGAACTGCGAGCGCAGCGTCGCAGCGCCCGCGACAGCGCGTGCACGTAGCAGCGCCTGGTGCTCCCAGGTCCACGCCTCCGCCTTCTGGTACTCGTGGAACGCCTCGATCTGGGTCACCATCAGTCCGCCCTTGCCGCTCGGCCGCAGACGCATGTCGACTTCGTAGAGGCGTCCGGCTGAAGAATGCAGCGTGAGCAAGTGAATGATCCTCTGGCCCAGGCGCAGGAAGAACACGCCATTCTCAAGCGGCCGTGCACCGTCTGTGCGCTGAATCTCGCCCGCCGAGTCATGCAGGAAGACCAGGTCGAGGTCCGAGACATACCCGAGCTCGATTCCGCCGAGCTTGCCGTAGCCAACCGCGGCGATGCTTGCAGGGCGCAGCGCCTCGGGACGCCCACACATCGGCACACCGTGCTGCTGAGTGATCTGCTGCCAGGCCAGATTCACGGCCTCATCGATGATGAGCTCCGCGATGTCCGTCAGGCGATCGCTGACCTGCATTACGGTCAGCCGCCCGGTGAGATCGGCCAGAGCGACGCGAAACAGCGCCGCGCGCTGGAACTGACGCAGCGCCTCCACCAGCTGTTCCGGGTCGGACTCGGGTGCATGCTCCAGCCGCGCGCGAATCTCTCGCGCGAACTGCTCACGGGTGGGGAGCTCATCAAGCACGCGCTCATCGACCAGCTCGTCCAGGAGCAGCGGAAAGCCAGCGATCTGCTGCGTGAGAAATTCGCTGCACGCACAGATCTGCACCAGCCGCCTGAGCGCCGCCGAATTCTCATTGAGCAGTGCGACGTAGGAGCTGCGGGTGCCCACGGCATCGAGCACGCGCAGCAGGCGGCGCAGCGTCGACGCGGGATCGACGCTCTCCTTCAAAGTAATCAACAATCGCGGGATCAGCACCTGCAGGCGGCGACGGCCGGTTTCGCCCAGGCGCTGGACTGAGCTTCCGGCACGCCACTCGAGCAATTGCGAGGCGAGCGTTCTTGCGTCGGCAATGCCCAGCCCTTCGATGCCTGCCTGCAGCGTCTGCGGCGAGCGATCGCTCTCCCAGAATCCTTCGAGGTCCAGTACCGGCGGCGCTGCGTCGGGCGAGCCTGAAGTCGACAGAAGCGCCTGGAACTGTCGTGTGACCGCAGCGCGATGGCCCTCGAGCTCCGAGCGCAGCGTATCCCAGCTCGTCGGCGCTTGCATCGCGAGGAGTAGCCGCTCCCGATATTCCGGCTCTTCCGGCAAGTCGTGCGTCTGCTCATCGCTGAGCATCTGCAACCGGTTCTCGAGGCGACGCAGGTACACGTACGCGTCCCTGAGCTCCGCGACTGCGCCCGCGGGAAGCAGTTTCTGCCCAGTGAGCAAGGGCAGCACAGCGAGAAGCGATTGCGACTGCAAGCGGCGATCGGTCCCGCCGCGCAGCAGTTGCAGCGCCTGTACGATGAACTCGATCTCCCGAATACCGCCCGGCCCGAGCTTGATGTTGTCCCGCAGGTCACGCCGCACGACCTCGCGCGCGATGAGCTCCTTCATGGCGCGCAGGGACTCGAACACACCGAAATCCAGGTAACGGCGGAAGACAAAGGGCCGCACTGCCTCTTGAAACAGCGCTGCATATTCGCCCGACCCGGTCAAAGCACGCGCCTTGACGTACGCATAGCGTTCCCAGTCGCGACCGTGCTCCTGCAGATAATTCTCGAAGGCACCGAAGCTGACGACGAGCGGCCCGGAGTCACCGAATGGCCTGAGGCGCGTATCGACACGGAATACGAACCCGTCGGCGGTCACAGCATCGAGCAGGCGGATCAGCAATCTCGCGGCGCGTGTGAAGAATTCCTCGTTGCTGATCGAACGGCGGCCGTCCGTCTCCCCGGCCTCCGGAAAGAGCAATACCAGATCGATGTCGGAGGAAAAATTGAGCTCGCCCCCGCCCAGCTTGCCCATCCCCAGGATGATGAGCGATTGAGCCGCGCCACTCGCGGATCGGGGCGTACCGTATATTGAAGCCTGCGCCCGAAGGGCAAACTCGCAGGCACACTTCACCGCCGCATCGCCCATTTCGCTGAGCTCGCGCAGCGACTCTTCCAGGCCTGACCAGCCGGCGAGGTCGCGCCACGCAATTCGCGTCAATTCGCGCCTGCGCCAGTGCCGCAGGACACGCGCAAGGTGCTCCTCCGACTGCGCGGATTTGGCTTCTCGTACCAGACTTGCGCTCGAGCTGCCGGGAGGACGTTCTGCCATCAGCCCTGACCCGGCGAGCAGATCCGGAATGAGTGTCGCGTCTTGCGTGGCTGCGCGTGCGACAAATTCACTGGCCGCGAAGACACGCGCCAGGCTTGCACGGACCGCGGCCGGTGCAACCGCCAGTGCCTGCGCCGCGGGGGCATGCGCTGTGAGCCTTTCCAGCGCACGGGCCGCAATGGGACGGAGTGCGGGTGGAAGGAGATCAACACCGTCCTCGGAATGATTCATGGTGCCGATTCTAGGGCGAAAAAAAAGCCCCGGCAGTTGCCGGGGCTTTACTTGGTCCATCTTCCCGGCTCTTGCCGGGCCCCGCGGAAGTATTCGCGTCTTCGCGAAACTTCCGTGGGTGGCATTTACATGTCCATGCCGCCCATACCGCCCGGAGGGCCGCCGTGGGTGTGTTCCTCTTCCTTCGGAGCTTCGGCCACCATCACTTCGGTCGTGAGCAGCAGTCCCGCCACCGAAGAGGCGTTCTGCAGCGCCAGCCGCGTGACCTTGGTCGGGTCGAGAATGCCGGCCTCGATCAGGTCGCCATACTCGCCGGTCTGGGCGTTGTAACCGAAGTTGCCCTTGCCTTCCTTGACCTTGTTAAGAACGACTGCGGCGTCCTCGCCCGCATTGTCGACGATCTGGCGCAGCGGCTCTTCGATGGCGCGTGACAGGATCTTGATACCGACCTGCTGATCCTGGTTCGCACCTTCGAGCTTCTCCACCGCCTTCTGCGCGCGGAGCAGCGCGACGCCGCCTCCCGGGACCACCCCTTCCTCGACGGCCGCGCGGGTTGCGTGCAGCGCATCTTCGACGCGGGCCTTCTTTTCCTTCATCTCGATCTCGGTCGAAGCACCGACCTTGATCACGGCCACGCCGCCGGAGAGCTTGGCCACGCGCTCCTGCAGCTTCTCCTTGTCGTAGTCGGAGGTCGCTTCCTCGATCTGCTGGCGAATCTGCCCGACGCGCGCCTTGATATCGGCGCTCTTGCCATGCCCGTCGATGATCGTGCTGTTCTCCTTCTCGACCACGACCTTCTTGGCCTCGCCCAGATCGTTGAGAGAAGCCTTCTCGAGCGAGAGGCCGACTTCGTCGGAGATCACCTGGCCACCGGTCAGGACCGCGATGTCCTGGAGCATGGCCTTGCGACGGTCACCGAAGCCCGGGGCCTTGACGGCCGCGACCTTGATGATGCCGCGAATTGTGTTCACGACCAGCGTCGCAAGCGCCTCGCCCTCGACGTCTTCCGCGACCACGAGTAATGGACGGCCCGCTTTCGCGACGCCCTCGAGCAGTGGCAGCATTTCGCGGATGTTCGAGATCTTCTTGTCGTACAGGAGAATGTAGGGATTCTCGAGCTCGGCGGTCTGGTTCTGCTGGTTGTTGATGAAGTACGGCGAGAGGTAGCCGCGGTCGAACTGCATGCCCTCGACCACGTCGAGCTCGTTCTCGAGGCCCGAGCCCTCTTCCACCGTGATCACGCCTTCCTTGCCCACCTTATCCATCGCATCCGCAATCGTCTTGCCGATGCTCTCATCGGCGTTCGCCGAGATCGTGCCGACCTGTGAGATCGCTTTCTGGTCCTTGCAGGGCTTGGAGAGCTTCTTCAGCTCCTCCACTACGGTGATGACCGCTTTGTCGATGCCGCGCTTCAGGTCCATCGGGTTGATGCCCGAGGCCACAGCCTTCAGGCCCTCGCGAATGATCGCCTGCGCGAGCACGGTCGCGGTCGTCGTTCCGTCACCGGCTTCGTCCGAGGTGTTGGACGCGACTTCCTTCACCATTTGCGCGCCCATGTTCTCGAACTTGTCCTTGAGCTCGACTTCCTTCGCGACGGATACGCCGTCTTTGGTCACCGTCGGGGCGCCGAAGCTCTTCTCGAGCACGGCGTTGCGGCCCTTGGGGCCCAGCGTCACCTTTACGGCATTCGCCAGGATGTTTACGCCCTTGAACATTCTCTGTCGGGCGTCATCGCTGAATCGGACTTCTTTCGCTGCCATTTGAATGGTCCTCTAACTCTGATTTCGTGAATGAGTTCGGGTGGGTTCGATCGAGGCCTATTTGCCTTCGACGATGGCCATGACGTCCTCTTCACGCATGACCAGATACTCTTCGCCGTCCACCTTGACCTCAGTTCCGCTGTATTTGCCGAACAGGATCTTGTCGCCGACCTTGACGTCGAGCGGGCGGACGTGGCCGTCTTCGAGGATCTTGCCCTTACCAACGGCGATGACCTTTCCCTGAATCGGCTTCTCGGTCGCGGTGTCAGGAATCACGATTCCGCCAGGCGAAGTACGCTCTTCTTCCAGGCGCTTGACGATCAGACGATCATGAAGCGGTCGAATCTTCATGGGCTCCAGCTCCTCTAGATTGAGTTTGTTTGACAGAATCGGAGGAGAGCGTGTTAGCACTCCCCCTGAGTGGCTGCTAATAATAGCGGCGAAGACTTGAAAATCAAGGCGCAACGAGCATTTCGCACATGACATCCTGCGGGGCGGCCGGTATCCTCCCGACCCACCGTGGCCCGGCTCCAGAGCTGACGTAACTCCATGACAGAAAAGTATATTTTGGTGCTCTGTACCTGCCCGGAAGACGTCGTGGCAAGCCGCATTGCGACGAAGCTCGTGGAAGAGCGCCTCGCGGGTTGCGTCAATCGCCTGACGCGGATGGTTTCTTCCTACTGGTGGAAGGGAAAGGTCGAGACGGACACCGAGGCGCTGCTCATGATCAAGACCAGCGAACGACTGCTGTCGCGCCTCAGCCAGAGAATCCACGAACTGCACCCGGCCGAGCTCCCTGAGGTCATCACGCTGCCCATCACCGGTGGCTCGGAAAGCTACCTCGAGTGGCTGGGTCAGAACCTCGCACCTTGACGCTGAAAGGAACCCGAGTGAACTCACGACTTGTGCGGATGCTTGCAGCCCTGACGGCCCTGGTCACGCTGGCGATCGTCGGCAGTGCCCACGCATCTACGCCTGCAATCCTCACCGGCACTTCAAATAGCGATGAATTCCTGCCGCCGGACGAAGCGTTTCAGTTCTCCGGGGAGGTAACCGGACCGAATACATTGCACCTGCGCTGGGCCATTGCGGACGGCTATTACCTCTACAAGTCGAAGATCAAGGTGGCGACCGACAGTCAGCTCGTGCAGCTCGGAAGCGCAGACCTGCCGCAAGGCGACGAGAAGACGGACGAGTACTTCGGCACGCAGCAGGTCTATCACCGTCAGCTCGATGCCGATGTGCCGTTCTCACGCGCCTCACCTGCCGGCGGCGATTTCGCAGCCAAAGTGACCTATCAGGGCTGCGCTGATGCGGGCCTGTGCTATCCGCCGATCACGAAGACGCTCAACCTGGCGCTGCCCGCCGTTGACGCCACGGCGCTCGGCTCGTCCGGAGCCCCGAGCGGTGGGATCTTGTCGGAGCAGGACCGGCTGGCTCGATTGATCCAGAGCGGCAATCTCCTCCTCGTGCTCGCAACCTTTTTCGGCTTCGGCCTACTGCTCTCATTAACGCCGTGCGTGTTACCAATGGTCCCCATTCTTTCGGGTATTATTGCTGGCCACGGTAACAATGTAACCACGCGCAAGGCCTTCACCTTGTCTGTCGCCTACGTGCTCGGCATGGCCGTTACCTACACCGTTGCGGGTGCAGCCTTCGCAGCAGCGGGTCAGCAGGTGCAGGCGATCTTTCAGCAGACCTGGATCATCGTGGGCTTTGCGCTCTTATTCGTCGTGCTGTCCTTCGCGATGTTCGGCTTCTATGAGTTGCAGGTACCCGCAGCGATCCAGACTCGTCTCGCAGGCATGAGCAACCAGCAGAAAGCGGGCAGCTACATCGGCACCGCGATCATGGGCGCACTGTCGGCGCTGATCGTCACCACCTGCGTTGCGCCGCCCCTCGTGGCCACCCTCGCGGTCATTGGCCAGGCGGGCGATGTCGTGCGCGGCGCGCTTGCGCTCTTTGCGCTGAGCATCGGCATGGGCACCCCGCTCCTGCTGGTAGGGGCGTCCGCCGGCAAGTTGCTGCCGAAGGCCGGCGCGTGGATGGAAACGATCAAGCGCTTCTTCGGCATCCTGTTTCTGGGCGTCGCGCTCTGGATGGTTCAGCGCCTGCTGCCGGGGCCCCTGACGCTCGCGCTGTGGGGCTTACTGCTGCTGCTCGCCGTCTTCGTACTCGGTGTGCTCAAGGGCGGCCAACCGGTTTCGGGTGCACGCTGGGCCGGTCGTGGTCTAGGCGCTGTCGCCGGCCTGTGGGGTGTGCTGATGCTGGTTGGGGCCGCAGCCGGAAATACCGATCCTTTCCAGCCGCTCAAGGGCATCGGCAGTGCGCGTTCGACGGCGAGCGCCTCGTCCGGGCCGGAATTCAGGCTCGTGCACTCGGTCGCTGACCTTGATCGCGAGCTCGCCGCCGCCAAGGCAGCGGGGCGTCCAGCGATGCTCGATTTCTCGGCGGACTGGTGCGTCTCCTGCAGGGAGATGGAGAAGTACACCTTTCCCGATCCGAAGGTGAAAGCAGTGCTGACGCCGCTGTGGTTGCTGCGCGCCGATGTCACCGAAAACAATGCCGATGACCAGGCCCTGCTCAAGCGCTTCGGGATCTTCGGACCTCCGACGATCGCGTTTTTCGGCCCCGACGGTCTGGAGCGACCTAACTTCCGGCTGGTCGGATACGTCAAGGCAGACAAATTCAGGGAGCACGTCGCGCAGGCGGTCGCGAGCCCGGCGACATGAGCCGCGCGATCAACTCCGTCCTGGTCGCAGTCTCCATCGTCGCGGCCGCTGCCATTGGTTTCGGCGCCTACCGCCTCGCGCACGAGCGTCCGGCGCCGCCGGCCCCTGTAGTGACCGAAGAACACGACCCGCCTGCGGCGCACTCGAAGCAGGTCCCCGAGATGCGGCCCGTGTTTTCACTGGCCGACCGCGAAGGCAAGAAGCGCTCGATCACCGAATGGGACGGCAAGACGCTGGTGATCAACTTCTGGGCGACGTGGTGCCCGCCCTGCCGGCGCGAGATTCCGATGCTGAAGTCGTTGAGCGCCGCGCGCGCTGACCAGGGCGTTGTCGTGATCGGCATCGCCGTGGACTTCCGCGACCAGGTGCTGGCCTATGCGAAGCAGGCCAATATCGACTACCCGCTGCTCATCGGCGAACAGGACGGGCTCGATGCCGCTGACGCCTTCGGCCTCGGCTCGATGGGACTGCCGTTCACGGTCTTCGTCGATGCCAGGAGCCGCGTGATCACCGCACACCTCGGTGAGCTGCATGCCGAGGACGCCAACCTCATCGTCGACACGATCCTCGCTGTGAATCGCGACGCACTCACGCTCGAGCAGGCGAAGGCACGCATCGCCGAAGGCGTAAAGATGCACGATCAGAAGCGCAGCTAGCCTGCGCCTGTCGCGCAGGCTTCACTGGCCGATGAGATCGAGGAGAATGTCCGCGGCACGCTCGCATTGTTGTCGCGAGACATCGAGATGCGTCACGGCGCGAATGGTCTTGGGGCCAAAGGCGTAAATCAGTACACCCCGGCGGCGCGCCTCGGCAACGATTGAGTGTGCATCCGGCGCGCGCTCGCTCAAGCCGAAGACGACGATGTTGGTCTGAACTGTGCCGAGTTCCAGCACCACGCGCTCACTGCCCGCCAGCCGCCGCGCGAACAGCTTCGCGTGCTCGTGATCCTCCGCAAGTCGCGCGAGATTGTGATCGAGCGCATACAGGCCTGCTGCGGCGAAGATGCCCACCTGCCGCATCGCCCCACCGAACATGCGCCGGTAGCGAACACATCGCTCGATCACATCGCGCGTGCCCGCGAGCAATGAGCCTCCGGGCGCGCCGAGTCCCTTGGAAAGCGCTACCGCCACCAGGTCGAAGGGTCCCGCGAGCTCCGCCAGGGAATCGCCCGTCGCCGCGGCGGCGTTCCAAAGCCGTGCGCCATCGAGATAAGTTGCGACCGCGCGCTCACGCGCAGCCGCGCAGACCTGAGTCGCCGTGTCCTTCGGCATGATCACGCCGCCGGCGCGATTGTGGGTATTCTCGATCTCGACCAGCGTGGTCGGCGGATAGATGATATGAGCGCGCGGCTTGCATGCAGCGATGAATTCCGACGCGTCGAACAGACCACCGCTGCCAATCTCGGTGAATTGCACGCCAGCATTCGCCGCCGAGCCTCCGGTTTCGTGCCACACCGCGTGACTGCCGCGACTGACGATCACGTCATCACCCGGCCGCGTAAGCACGCGCAGCGCTACCTGGTTAGCCATCGTGCCCGTCGCCAGCCATAGGGCGGCCTCCTTGCCAAGCAAAACGGCGATGCGCTCCTGCAGTTTATTGACCGTGGGATCTTCACCGAACTGATCGTCGCCGACGGGCGCGGCCGCGATCGCTGCGCGCATGGCAGGCGATGGACGCGTGACGGTGTCCGAGCGCAGGTCAATGGGCGTGGCGGAATCTTTCATGGTAGTTCCCGTGACCACTTCTTCAGGCGTTGCGCGGTTTCAAGTCGGCGCGCATTGGGTGTTGGCGAGCGTCCACCGCTTGCCGCTGCTCAACTGGATCAGGATGCACCGTGTTCCGCTCTTGACCAGGCGAAACTGCTCGGGCCGCCCAAGCTCGCGTCCGCTGAGCGGCACACCGCTGGCATCGCGCGCCTGTGTGCGCTCGATGATCAGCAGGCTCTCGTGCATGAGCGCATCGTCAGCCAAGACAACGAGCGCACCATTCAAGGCACTCGCGAGCGCCTGACGCAAGTCATCACGGCTTTGCGCAGTCGGTGCGACGACGACGGCAGGAACTTCCTGGTCGGAGGCCAACGTGCCGCACGCGGCAGCACTCAGCGCTACGGCGACTGATGCAAGGCTTCGCGCGACGCTCATCTGCTCACCGGCGCAGGATGCGGTTCTCGCGCCACGGGGACTTCACTAGCTCGCCGTCGCTCACTGGCATCTCGACCGCAAGCGCGCGCGGGCCAATGCCCGTTGCGGCTCCGCACGCCGCAGCGCCACCTGCGCGATAATTCAGCGCCGTCATCAGTCGCCCTTCTGCCGGATCGCCCAGCACATGGGTGAAGTCATCCGCGATCGAGCAGCCGGGAATGAGCTCACCAGGCGAGCTCGAAGTGTTCTGCGGCGAGAACCCATCGGTGTAGTCGCCGAAGGCCTTATCGTTGATGCCCCTGAACTGGATCGAGAAGTACGTGGTGCCGCAGTTATCCTGCGGATAGAAGCCGTAAGGCTTGCCGCAGGTGGTCGATCCGATCTGAATCACCTGCACGTTGATGCCGCGCAGACTATTGATGATCGATTCGCTCGCCGAACAGGTACCGCTGCCCGTGAGAACGAACACACGTGTGAGATCAAGCGACGGCAGTGGCTGACCGGCAGGACCGCCGATGCCGACGGTCGAGCTGTGGAATGGAATGGGCGTGATCAGATCGCCGGTCACGGGATCGCGCGTGGGATGCTTGGCGTTGAACTGGAGCTGCTCGAACGTCTTACCCGTGGTTTGTCCCGGGCCGGCGATCATGAACGCGAGCTCACTCGCGAGGTCGAGGAACCCGCCACCGTTATAGCGAATGTCTAGCACGAGGTCCGTGACCGCGGCATTGCGCATCGTATTGATGGCGGCGATGAGCAGATCCTCGGCCGTCGCGATGTGGTCATTGAACAGCATGTAGCCGACGGGCCCGCTCGGCGTCGGGATCACGCTGACGTTCTGCACCGGCGTCGTCGTCACGATCGTCGAAGTCATCGTGATGGTCCGCGTGCTCGATGAACTCAGATCCTGCACCGTGAACGTGTGCATCTGGCCTGCGGCAGTCGGAAAGAGCCCATTGTTGAGCGTGTTCACGTCCGAGCCGTTAGCGACATCCACGCCGTCGACTGTAATCACTTCTGTGCCGCGCGACACGAGCGCCGGCATTCCCGGCGGTGCCGCCGGTGTTCCAGCATCTGTAAACGCCACCACCACGTGTCGGGGTGGCTTGCTCGAGAGGATCACCCATTGCGCGCCGTAACCGGCTTCGGCCCCGGACTGCGACTGCGCGATCCAATCGCTTGTCGCGAGCGTGAAATGGAACTTGTCCTTGGGATTGCCCGAGGCCGTCATCGCGGAAGTCTTCAGCAGATCAAAATAGTCTGCTGTGGTGTAGGGCGAGGGATTCGTGTCCGGTACTTCGTCGAACCACAGGTACAGATCGTTGGTCCAGGAGCGCAGCCACATGTTCTCGTCGGTGCGCGTGGCTTGTACGTCGGGGTAGGCGCGGCCCGTCGTCGGATCGGTCCCGGTGCGCGGGCTCGCGCACTTCGCCTCCAAGGTCGAAGCTGGAGGAAAGACGCCGACGGTCCAGGTCGGTGGTTTCGGGCCGGAGCTGCCACTCCCACCGCCACCGCCACAGCCCGCCAACAGCAGGCAGAAACACCAGAACAGGAGCCGCCGCATGCGTGTATACATCTTGGTTACGTTCCCTGTGTGCGAACAGACTGTGAATCTACACAGCCGGCCGGCTTCGCTCTAGCCCGGTGAGTCAAAGTGTGGCGCAGTTTCCAGTTCGATCCCGTGCAGGAATTCCCAGGTCGTGCGGTTGATGAGGGGCGCGAGATCCTCGTATGAATGCCCGTGATGCTTGAAGACCCTGAGCGAGACGGGATGACCCGCCTCGCGGATCGCCGTTTCGGTGCTCTTCACCGCCTTCATGGGAAAGAACTGGTCCTCATCGCCGACCATCAGCAGCACGGGAATCTTACGCCGCGCGCCGGTCAGGGCCTGGTAATTGCCCTCCTCACGCCACGCGCCCGCGTAGATCGCACACGCGGCAAAGTACTCCGACTCGATCATGGCCAGCGTGAGCGCGTACACGGCTCCGCCCGAGTGTCCGAACAGGTAGACGCGCCGCCGATCGATCGGGTGCCGGCGGGCGACTGCATCGATGACATCGCGAATAAATGCAGGCCCGTCAGGCCGTAGCTGCCAGCGTGTCCAGTCCATCGCATTCGGGCCCACCAAAATCAGCTTCTCGCGCGTCGCGATGTCGACCCACTTACTCACGAGATCGGTGCCGCTGCCGTACGAGCCGTGCAGCATGAGCATGAGCGGTGCCGGCTCATCGGCCTTGAGCGACTCGGGGATGAAGAGATAGTACGAGCGCTTGAGGCCTGCAGATTCGAACGTCACACGCTTCGGCGCGGGCGTCGCCTGAGCGGTGAACACGCAACACAGCAACAATGCCGCAGCGCTCACGCACTGCGCGGCAGCTTGTCGGCGCAACCCACCTCGTGCTAAGTGGGCGAACAGACCCACCAGTTGGCTCCCAAGCGGGTCAACGCGTCCTCACTTGCGATCGAATGCATAAGAGAAGGGCTGGGCTACTCCCTTGTCATCGGGCATCGATCCCTTGCACGTCAAACGCGTTTTCGATTCCAGCATGCAGGTCTCGACGTACGACCAGTCTTCGCCTGACACTGTATTAATGAGTGCGCCATCCGCAGAGCGCTGGCAACTGAGCTGAATACCGGGCGGCGCTGCGCCTTGCACCGGCCTCGCCTTGCCGTCGCATTCCCCGTCCCAGATCAGCCGCACCGTTCCCCCCGAAGGCGCGGTGAAGGACTGCACCGTCTTGAGCTGCGCACCGTTGTCCTCGACGACAAAGAGGAGGTCCCGCGGCGCGCGCTCGCCGGGAAGCATCACAGATTGCGCCGCGTTGCCGACGTACGTACCGCTGAGCGACACAGGCCGCGCCGTGGTGCCGGCGCAGGATGTGAGTGCAGTCACGGCACACAGCAGAAGCAGACGCACGGACAAGCTTATGTCGTTGCACACCATCAACTACCTCGTGCGGCACGCGATACGGAGGGATGCCGATTTCCCTTGCGCTGCCGCCGTTTTCAACATGATATGCACGATGTCACTTGACTTTCGCACTCGTGGGAGGGCCCTTGAGTTCGACGATGTTGTCCTCGGGATCGCTGACGTAGATGGACGGCCCTTCGCCCTCAGCCCCGTAGCGCGATTCGACCGGGCCAACAGCAACGCCCCTGCGCTTCAGTTGAGCCGAGATCTGCGCCGCGTCGAACGGCTCCACCGTCAGGCAGAAATGATCGAGGTTGCGGCCCTCAGCACCTGGTCCGGCGCCTCCCATCTTCCCGAGCTTACCGTCGATCGGCACGAAATCGATCAGCGAGTTCCCTGCTCGAACCTGGTACAGGCCGATCTCCGCCTGCACTTTCTCAAGCGTGCAGCCCAGCGCGCCGGTGTAGAACTCCAGCATCTTGTCGATATCGATCACTCGCAACACCAGGTGATCGATGTGTGCGATCTTGAACATTCGTACTCCGGCTTCCTTCAGGACATCCCGAGAAGCCTGGAGAGCTGATAGACGAGTTGCCCGCGCCCCTCGGCGATGTACACACCGAATTGGGCGATGAGTGAATAGGCCGCCGCGAACTGCGCCAGCGCGAAGCCGGCGAGCGCAAACTGACTGATACAGAACACGCCGACGCCGAACTGAGCGATGCACACGACACCGCAGCCGAATTGGCCGATCGCGATGATGCCGCGCGCCACTACCGGCGCGCGGTTTGGCCGGTACTTGAACGAGATGTGCACGAACGGGATCCCCGCGAGCGTCAGGGCGGACTTGTACTCGAAGCCCCACCCGTCCCAGCTCGAGCGCGCCGGGTAGGGCGCGCCACACTGCGGGCAGAAAGTGGCCTGCTCGGACAC
>Ga0326726_10001389_pt1 | contig 22528 bp, 22 predicted proteins | sample MHFenrmetagenome_2_FD_207603 | JGI IMG/M metagenome (GOLD analysis project Ga0326726, IMG submission 207603) | Lab enriched peat soil microbial communities from Michigan Hollow, Ithaca, NY, United States - MHF15MN | ecosystem: Environmental > Terrestrial > Soil > Wetlands > Peat | place: USA... | reverse complement strand
GTCGGGGATGGTCCTGAAGCCAATTTTGAGTGCAATTGTTGCACCGAATCGCCCGCGAAACATCGGGTTGTTGGCCCAAACCCGACTTCCGACAGTATCGTTGGGATTGGCTGCATCGAAAAACCAGGCGGAATCATTCGAGGCGGTTGTATCGCGAACGCGGTGTCCGCCGCTGTTTCTGACGAGCCCGCCCGACACGGATGGCTCCCACTGCCATCCGATCGTGTCGCCTTCGGCCTCGTAACGCAGATAGACGGAGGCCGAGTAGAGGCCGATTGAATTGCCGCCGGCTGCCGTGGCGTTGATGGCCTTGAGGCCCCTCGTTGATACACTGTCTAGCCAATTGGCATCATCGATCGGACCCATGAGCCAGTTCATCTTGTAGTTAACTCTCATGGAGTCATAGACACTAACTCCCCAGAACCCTGAGGGGAATGCGTTGTAAAGGCCATACCAGAACTCGCCGGGCTCAGCCCTGCATGGTTGCGACACGCTGAACGCAAGCGCAACGAGCGCAAAGCCGAACACACATCTGTGCCAACTCAACTTTCTCCTGTGCATAAGACCCTCCAATCAGCGATCCTGCGAGCCGCAGGATTCTACTTGATCAGCGCGACCTTTACTGGGGGCCCCGCGCTCTTGGACCCTATGTGAAGTTGGACGAAGTAGATTCCGGAAGCTACACGACCCGTTGCACCGACAGACGGATCACAAGGCAGTGAATGGACGCCCCCTGCCAGGGCACCTGAGTAAAGGACGGTCACCCGACGCCCGAGTAGATCCAGCAGCACGACCTCGGCTTGGATCGTTCCTCCTCCGATGTCTGGTATCGCCACGTCGATCACACCCGTCCCATTCATGGGATTTGGGTAGACGCGGAGGATGCGAGGTGCGCCAGGCAGGGGCGTGGATGTGGTGTCATGAACATCGACCACAAACTCCGCCGTGTCAGTGAGGCGACCATCGCTGGCAACGATTTGAATCGTGTGATCACCGATTTGACTTGTGTCCGGCGTGAAAGCAAAGAGCCCACTGCCATTGCTGTGGTCGATGAAGGCGGCGTTGAGTGCGGGCAGATTCAGTGCCGTCAGCATGATCGCATCCCCGTCTGGATCCGAAGCCGAAATCGGGACATTCAGTGTGTCCCCCACGTCTACATTCTGTTCGGGTATTGCGGCTATCATGGGAGGGTGATTCACAGGGCGGTCATGAACATGTATTACCAAGTCCGTGGTGTCAGCGAGGCGACCATCGCTGGCGACGAATTGGATCGTGTGGTCGCCGACTTGGCTTTCGTCCGGTGTGAATGCGAAGAGTCCGCTCCCGTTGTGGTAGTCAATGAAGGTGTCGTTGAGTGCGGGCAGATTCAGTGCCGTCAGCGTGATCGCATCCCCGTCCGGATCTGAGGCCGATATTGTTAAGATCAGCGTGTCACCCGCATCCACCGTCTGGGGTGGGATATCCACGATCACAGGTGCGCGGTTGGCTGGGTGTTCACTGATCAAGTAGCGGATCTCTTGCGAAGGACCACTCGACTGACCCCCCACATCGAATGTCGTCACGACATAGAAGGCACTATCCACTGAAGGAGGCAGGGTATCTTGCCGGGATGTATCCGCAGGACTCAAATCAGCGAGTGGCACCGCTCCGGGAGACCAGAATCCGGGGACAACGCCGCGAATAAGATGATATCCCGCCAGGTCAGTTCCGAAGCCGTGGGACCATGAGACGGTGAGGGCAGTCGACTCCCCAGCCACGATCACAGTCTCGGGTGGAATCGGGGCCAAGTCGGGATAAACGTAGGTGGACCCCCAGGGGCCACCCTTCGGCCCGATGTCGGAGCGGCTCCCATCCACATCGAGAATTGAGGGATCACCCGCATCGATCAGTGGGCTACCGTACTGCAGTCGGAAGGTCGTGTCCGGCGTGAACATCGGGAAGGCGTTGAAATTGTCTGAGGCCGAGAGCAGGACTCTGCCCTGGGCGATGGGGGGGATGACAAAGAAGGAATCACGGGGAGGCCAGAAAGCGTTATGCGTGTACAAGATCGGCCCTGTAAAACACGACGGGCAGGAAATCGAAAAGAGCGGGCTCCAAGTGATATCGAGAAAAATGTTATTGCGCAGTCTGAGCGTGTCCTCCGGCACAAGGTCGAATACATCCATTCCCTGGTATGGAGACGAATTATCTGGTCCACTGAGGAGGTTGTTCTCGACCGCACCGTTGCCGTAGAACCACCAGATGGCGGCCTGACCTCCGAGGACGATGTTGTTTCGGATCGTGACGTGTCCATAGCCGGGATTATCGATCCAGAGCGGGAGGCCATGCTTGCCCGTTCCACTCCAGTCCAGGAAGTTGTTTTCGATGACAATCTCGCCTCCGCCGTTCACATCAATCCCGTACCCACCCTCCGAGAAGTTGCTGCCCCCCCAAAAGAAGTTCCCATGGACATATAGCTCGCCACTTTCCGATACGAGTATGCCATAGCCAGCGTGCGCAAGGAATTCGGTGCCGAAAACCTCGCACCGGCCAGAGGTAAACAGCCTGAGGCGCATCCAGTCAAACCGGCAATTCCAGAGAATTAGACCGCCATTGGTGAGGGCGACGGCCAGTGCGTTTGCGTCGAGGTCGGCTGAGCCGTGGACATTGACAAAAGTAATCCCTGAGACAGAGTGATCACCGTGCCCTTGAAGCATCGTGGCGGACCTGTCATTCGTGTTCCATACGAGCCTCACTGAGTCGCGGTCGATTCCTATGACATCCAGGCCCGCTGGGAGTTGGACCTCGGAGTTCAATGTGTAATCCCCGGCATGGATCAGGACTGTGTCGCCGTACCCCGAGGCGGAATCGATGGCGGCGCGAGGGTCGGTTGCCGCCTTCGCGTAGGTGTTGTAGGGCGGAGTGTTCGACCCGAAAGGTGAGACATGGTAGGTCACAGCCTCGGCCTCCGCCACACAGAGGATTACAGCCAGCAGGGCCACATTCCATGTCACGGTTTTCAGATTTGTCCTTATCACGTTGTCCTCCCAGCCTCGCGCGGCCGGTCAGCCCCGCGATCATCGGCCATCGATCAATTCTGTCCCATCAGGGCAGAATATAGCACCACCGACGCGCTCGCGACCTGCGAAGGCTGGCACGCACAAGGACTGTGCCGACCGAGTCGAATTCATGCCTGGCGGGGCACGACGCTCGACCCCATGCTATTCAGTTGACGTGATCGGGCCTTCAGCGCACCAAGTGATTCAGGAGCCAAGCGTTGTCAAGCGGAATGGATCCGAGACTGTCAAAATGTATGATATGGAAACTCAATCAGTTAGCGTCACGTATACGTCTTTCAATGCAGATATCACCGGCAGCGCGACTTACACCGCCGGGCTACCACTCAATGCAATTTGAATCTCTCCGCTTTCATGGCAGGCGATTGAGCTGATCATGGACTGAATTAGCTGAGCCTGTTCTGCGGAGTGCATCACCCCCCACACCCCGTCGAACTCCGCCAGCTTCCGGGCCACGTCCTCGGGGTCGATGGCCTGATCCGCCAGTGATGCCAGTTGAGTGTCAATCTCCCTCACCCGACCTTCGATCCTGGCGACGACTGCCTCCAACTCAGTCAGCCGCTCAGCGATGGCCGATGACCGCTTCCCCGCCGCCATCGCATCTACTAACCGCCGGATCTCCTCACCCTTGGCCTGCTTGTCCTTGGAGAGTCGCTTCCGCTCAGACTCCAATTTGGGGATCAGCGCCCGCTGCTGTTTGCTGGCCTCAGCGATCACCTGCCGCACCAACTCCGGGTCCTTGGCCAGCTTGCGAATCTGCTCCACCACGAAGTCCTCGATCTCCTGCGCCGGGAGATTGGGAGTGGGACAGGCATCGCGCCCCTGCTTCATCCGGGTGTTGCAGGCGTAGTAGCGGTAGAGGCGATTGCCCTTCTTGGCGTAGGTGTGCACCATGGCTGAGCCGCAATGTCCGCAGCGGAGAAGTCCCTTGAGCAGGGCTTGGTGCTTGTTTCTGCTGGTCGGACTCTTGCCGCTCTGGTTTTCGCGTAGAAGCGCCTGCACCCGCCGGAATGTCTTCTTGTCGATGATGGCCGGGTGCTCTCCGGGATAGACCTGCCCCTTGTGCTCAACCTGCCCTGAGTATGTGATGTTAGTCAGAATGTCGTAGAGCCGGGCCTTGTTCCAAGGCACTCCCTCTTTGTGGGTGCCGTTGACGTAGGTGATCGACTTGGTGGTCCACCCCCGGCGGTTCAGCTCCGTAACAACCGGCAGCATCGCATGATGCTCCAGGTACAGATCGAAGATGGCTTTGACCTGTTGAGCTTCGTCAGGTTCCACCACCAGCTGCTTCTTCTCCCGGTCCACCCGATAGCCCAGGATGGCCGGTCCCCCGCACCATTTCCCCTTCCGGCGGGCGGCGCTCATCTTGTCTGATGTGCGCTCGGAGATGATGGATCGCTCGTACTCGGCGAAGCCACCAATGATCGAGGTCATAAGCCGGCCCGCTGACGTCGCCGTGTTCAGCTGCTCCGTCACCGACACAAAGGACACGTTGTGTTGCTCGAAGAATCGCAGGAGGCTGAGGAAGTCGAGCAAGCTGCGCGACATGCGGTCCAGGCGGTACACAATGACCACATCGACAAGGCCGTTCTCGATGTCGGTGAGCAGCCGCTTCAGGGCCGGGCGCTCCATGGTGCCACCCGAGAACCCGGAATCGGTGTAGTCGGTGTCGATGGCCTGCCAACCCTCCGACCGCATCGCCGCGATGTATGCCAACGCTGATTCCTTCTGGGCTTGGGGGCTGGTAAACCCCGAGGCAGTGCGATCCTCCACCGATTGTCTGGTGTAGATTGCCGCACGTATGCTTCGAGCCGGGGCAGAGAGTTGGACTCTGGTGCTCCCCCGGCTCGTGATCGCAAAGGGGGAAGGACGTTCTGCGATCGCTCTCACGATACTTTCTTCTCCGCAGTGGTCAAGTGAAACCAGAGGTAGCCATTTACGATCTGCCCACTGATCGCCTTGGCGACGGCGCTGAGACTGCGGTACGGCTTGCCGCCGTACTCGAAGCCCTGGTCGAGTACCTTGACCAGATACTTCTTTCCGTGCCACTCGCGGGTGAGGGTCGTTCCCGGCTTCGGTAGCCGCGGATCCCGTTCCCCGATCGCCCGGACCCGGGTCTTCTTCCCTTCGGCTTTCACCTTGGCCTTCTTCCCCGCGGTCTTGGTGACGCGGGAGCGGGTCTTCTTCGCAGGTGTGAACTTCGCGATCAACGTCGGTAGCGGCACCGGCTTGTTCGCCGACTCCGGCTCCTCATTGTCCTGCATTTTCTTCGCGATCACCTTGAACAGCCACTCGCGGTTACGGCTCTTGCTGGGCTTCCCGAACACGCGCTTGTACTCGGCCTGTAACTCCTTCAGGTCCATGCGGCGCAACTTCGAAATTGCGGTCGTCGCTGAAGAATCCATCGTGCCTACTCCTTCTCTTCTGTGTCTGTGTTTGATTTCGACTGGGCTGCCTGCTCGAGGTAATGCGCACTGAGCTTCTCGATCATCTCTTTGCGCCCCTCAAACAGCGGCTCCCAGCCATACACCTTGGCATGTTCCGACTTGAGCTGGGCATCGGTTAGCCCGGCCAGCTCGGAAATGCGACGTTCCACATCCTGTTTCACTATGGTGCCTCCTCTCCGGGGCGGTGGTTGTCCGCGTCCGTTGCCTGAACGTCTGCGATCAGTGGCGGCCTGATAGCGAATGGATTCTGACCGGATTCCCGAGAATCTTCGGGACAGTGGTAAGTCGCTATGTTCTCGGCAGATAGGCGACGGGAGAGGAGGCGGAGATACGCGGTGGCAAGAATCATGACCGCTCGGCTCGTCCCAACCTCGTCGTTAGGCGCTCTCATACTCGGCATATACCGGACGGCCGCTAGGACTGTCGGGATCTTCTCCAGATTCGGGTTGACTAAAGGCTCCACTGCGAAATACATGGAGGTGTCTGGAGATTCATTGGCGCGAGTACACGCAGTAGTCCCGCCGGCAAGTGAGGTTGACCATGTCGAGGTTCAATCCGCGTCGCTTCACCGAACTGGGCGCATTGCGCCGCTTCCATCCACAACAGCTACTGCGGTTCTTGGAACCGTACAGAGATTACCTGACAGCAAGAGGGATTGCACTGCCAAGAGGCGGACGCGCAAGCATCAACTACGAAACTCTGTCACACGTGCTCATGACGCCGAACAAGGACACGCCGCATGATCTCGTCGATGCGTTGTACTTCGTCCACGAGATGGCGACTCAGCGCGGCATGGATGTCCTTCTTGAAGAGGTGCGCAGAAATCAGATCCATGTGCGAGTCGGCCCCAAGTCCACTCCCGCCGATGTCGCATTGGAGCTCTGGTTGGCCCGCCCGGAACTCGTGCAGCGGAAGCATGCGGAGCAGAGGTTAGCCGGAAGACGGAACTTTGAGAGCTTCAGAGGCAGCCGCGCGACGAGCGCTGCAATCCGACGAGGTCCGAATCACTCTCAGATAGGTGCTCTGGAAGAGGACCTGCGGACTTGGTTTGAGCAGAATCTGAGAGGACGGTGGTGCCGGGTTACCCCTTACCACGATGGGCCGAGGACCGTCTATATGGTACGCCACGGAGATGCGATGCACCGCGAGCCCAGCGTGGCAGAGGATAGGCCATCGGTCGCGTTGTACCGTCCTGAACTGTTCGATGTCTTGGCCTACAATCTTCCGCGGGACGAATTGGGGATCAACGCTGATGACAGCGTCCGCGACGAGTACCGGCGGTGCTTTGGCGCCCGCCTATTCGGTGATGCAGACTACTTCCCGGCATCAGTCCGTTTCACACTTGAGCCTCTGCGCCGGAAGGGCCGGCCCGCCATCGTTTGCACCGATGTCCCGGGCATCGAGCGCGTCCATCTAATTGAGATCAAATACTGCTGGCCCGGAGCGGATCAGGAGACAACGATTCGCAGAGCCCCGGATCTGTTCAGCATCTTCGAGAAGCATATGCCGATCCCGACTTCAGTAAAGCTTGTCAGCGCCAAGTTCAACATCCTATTTTCCGATTCCAAGAAGTGGCGCACAGTACGTGTAGAGGTCCCCAACCGGGCAGAGTACCGCCGCGATGAAGACGCACGCTTAGTCGAGACTTGGCTGCGCAAACGTGACTTCATCATGACTTGGCGAGACAGGGGTCGATCGGATGACAGGATTCTGGAAAGCTCTCGAGAAGCTTCGCTGCCTATCAGCAGTTAGCTGTGAATGGCAAGAGCTCTTGGGCGAAGAACACCGTTTTGCTGCTCAGTTCCTTCAACCACGGCAGGAACTCGCTCTTGCGTATCCATGCCAAAGGCAACCCCGTTGTGGCTGTTACCATGAGGTAGTTGAGCACGCTCCTGATGATTACGTGGCGATCTGCGTCTGTCGATCTGGAATCTGCGATCCGATCCCGCTCCGCAAGACTGATCTGATCGTCTACGAGGTCAGCCTGCCATCGCTCTCAACAACGCTGGCATTGGCATTGGGTCTGACACCCGCCTTCGCGCCTTCTGATGTCACCCACAACACGGTCCATCTCGGTCTCTACTTCCCTCACGAGGGATTTCGGTTCGCGGCCTACCTCTCGCTTGAGGGAAATCCCATTGAACTAGCGGAGGTCGGCGCAATTCTGACTTCTCGTAACGACCGCCCGTTCATTCTGCTCACGCCGACGAGGAGCCTCTGGACCGACGACCTCCTATTCACGCTCGACGATCGACAGCATGAGATACTCGCACTTGACGATCTACTCGAACTCCGAGGTGGTGAATTTCACAGACGCAATCCAACCATGCCGCAATTGGAACGATTTTACAGCAGACACGTCACCGATTCCCTCAAATCGCTGTCCCCACAGCCGTTGTTGTTTTCGCCAGGAACGCTTTGGACCGAGGTGGCGATTCGTATCATGGATGACACTGACAAGGCTCTTATCCACGTCGGCACTCAGCAATGGATGCGGGATTTCCGGTCGATGGGAATGGCCGACAAACGAAAGAGTGAACCCGACGGTCAATGGAAGTTGCTGCTCGGTCTGGCCCATGATGACCGCAGGATTTGCTGCGAAAAACCAGGAGATGCCGAGAGACTGAAGCAACCAGTCCGTCGGCTTCGAAAAACACTCCAAACCTTGATTCCCATTCCCGGGGATCCGCTTCCATACAACCACGATGAAAACGCCTGGATAGCCGCATTTCACATCGGATTCCAAAGCGCGGGTGCCTCAACCCGGTGACATGTCACCGGCGGCGGTGGCCGTCAGCTCCGCCGGTTCTCATCATTCTTCAAAGCCCAAGTCATTGTCCCACGGCCCGTTCTCGGGCCGCGGATGGCTATTGCATCACTTTTTCTCGCTCGTGAGTGACAAGTCACAAGCGCGAAGCGGTAGGTGCGTCGAAGCCGCTCCGATCTGATGTGGATCGAGTGACCGATCCTCGCTGATTGAGCCTAATCCTCGCCGGGCCTGCCGCAAATGGCAGGTCATGACGAGCGATTCCCCGACAACCGCAATACCGCACGCACCATCCGAATCAAGGCACATCTGCTGTCAAAGCGGCTTGGAGCGGGCGTGGAAGTACGCCGAGAGTTCGAGCAGGACTACTGGCTCGAGTATCTCCAAGCGCGGGAGCTCTTTGATCCCAGTCGCGCCTCGTGGGCGACGTTTCTGGAAAAAGTACTTGAAAGCGCAGGAGGGCATCTCATGGAAAAGTGGAATGCCAAGAAGCGGCGAATCGAACGCCAATCGCGCTCGTTGAACGCGCCGCTCGAGGACGGCTCGGACGAGACCCTCGAAGACGTCTACGGCGACGTGGAGCACTTTGAGCTGACTGGTGATGGGACACCGCCGACCTCGGAGACGATTGACACCGCCATCGACGTCCGCCAAGTCATCGCTTCTCTGTCTCCGGAGCTGCAGAAGCTCGCGGCATTGCTGATGCGGAAGTCCGTGGCGGGCATCGCCGCAGATTTCGGGGTTCCCCGGACGACTCTCTACGGTCAAGTCGCGAAGATCCGTTCCGCGTTCGAACGTGCGAGACTCGGCCCCTGCGACAAGAAACCCAGAAAGTCCCGACAAAATCGGAAGTCATCCGGTAGGTAAGGGATGGGACAGAACCGGAGCGGGTGATGAATCAAGCAAAGGGAGCTACGATGTACACCTACCGATTTCGCAGGCATGTCGATCTTGACGAGCTTCAGGATACTCTGACCTTATCCGTGCTCGGAACAGAGAATCTGCACGGCCGTTCGCGAGTCCGCCTGGACGCTTGGTACCGGCTGGATCGCCAGAGGCGGACTTGCCAGATCGACGCCTCTACGAAAGTCGGCGAAGACCTCAACCAGTTGTTCGCGGGCTTCATCGCGAAGGAGTTCGGCGAGCAGGCCTTTCAGGTACGACGTGCGGGGCAAACTCGGGTCACCAAGGCGAAGCGATGAATGCTCCAAAGACGATAATCGAGTGGGCGCTCTTTTATCACAGCCTCGGCTGGTGCGTGCTTCCAGCAAGGAATGGTCGAATGAAGGTGCCGGCCGTGAAGTGGAAGCGCTACCAGTCCGAACGTCCGGACGAGGGCCAACTTCGACGCTGGTTTGATCCCGAATTCGGCGGGCGGCATACCAGAATTGGAATTCTGCTCGGATCAGTATCGGGACGATTGGCCGTACGTGACTTCGACATAGGCGAAAAGTATGACGAGTGGGCCGAGAAGTACCCTGAGTATGCCCGGGTCCTGCCCACGGTCAAGACGCGACGCGGCGCGCATGTCTACCACATAGTCCCTACCGATTCGTCTGTTACCAAGACGCTGAAGTTCGCCGACGGCGAATTGAGATACGAGAAGTCCTTTGTTGTCGTGCCCCCGAGCTTGCACTCAGACAATGTGCATTACGAATGGATGATCTCGCTGTCGACGACGGCCCTCCGCGAGATCGACCCCGTTGAGATTGGCATGATCGGTGAACTGGCGAGGTCGAAGAAGGGCGGGAAACGAAAGGCCGCCGAGCGTATCCCCGAAGGTCAACGCAATGATACACTCGCCAGCATGGCTGGCTCGATGCGTCGACGGGGCGCGACAGAGGAAGCAATTCTCGCAGAATTGCTCGAGGTCAACCGGAACCGATGCGATCCACCACTGCCGGTTGACGAAGTCGGGGCCATTGCGAGGAGCATCAGCCAGTACCCACCCCAAGCCGGCGAGATCGTTCGATTGACTGAGTTGGGCAATGCGCGACGCCTCGTCCGGCGGCATGGGCAAGACCTGCGCTTCGTCGGCCTGGCACGGAAGTGGTATGCATGGGATGGGAAGCGATGGTGTCCAGATGAGACCGGAGAATCGTACAGGCGGATGAAAGAAACCGTCCGCAGCATCTACGATGAGGCCACTCGATGTGAGGACTCGGAGATGCGGGAGCGCATCGCCAAATGGGCCATACGATCGGAGTCTGAGAAGATCATAAAGGCGGGTCTTTCACTCGCCCAATCCGAGCCGGGATTGGCCGTCATGCCCTCGGTGTTTGATACCGATCACTGGTCGCTCAGTTGTCTGAACGGAACGATTGATCTTAGGACGGGCCAGCTACGATCCCATGATCGCGCGGACATGATCACTCGCCTGGTACCCGTTGATTACAGATCGGGTGCCCCCTGCCCACTCTGGCATAAGTTCCTGGATCGAGTCATGAATGGCAACCAAGCGCTGCAGGAATACCTCAAGCGCATCGTCGGTTATGCCCTCACGGGTGACACCAGGGAGCAGGTCATCTTCATCCTCTACGGCACGGGCCAGAACGGGAAATCGAAGTTCCTCGAGGTCTTGCGCCTGATGCTTGGCGATTACTCCCTGAACACGCCGGCGAAAACGCTGGTGGTGCGGTCGCCAAGTGATGCGACCAACGATCAAGCCCGCCTCAACGGGGCCCGGCTGGTGACAGCGACCGAATGGGAGGAGGGCCAGCGGATGGCCGAGGGATTCGTCAAGCAAGTCACAGGAGGGGACACAGTAACGGCACGCTTCCACTACAAGGAATTCGTGGACTTTGTGCCAACGTTCAAACTCTTCCTCGGGACGAATCACAAGCCACAAATCCGCGGCGGTGACCTCGCCATGCGGCGAAGGGTTCGGCTCATCCCGTTTACGGTGACGATTCCGGAAGAAGAACGGGACAAGAATATCGTCGAGAAGCTCCGAACGGAACTTCCTGGGATTCTGAATTGGGCCGTCGAGGGCTGCCTCGGCTGGCAGCGGGAGGGATTGGGTGAGCCACCGGTGGTGACCGAGGCTACAGCCGCCTACTGCGAAGAGATGGACGTGATGGCGCGATTCGTGGCTGAACGGTGCGTCGAAGAGGTCGGAAAGAGCGCGACGGCGGCCAGCCTCTTCAAGAGCTACCTCGAATGGTGTACACTGAATGGTGAGAAGCCAATGACTCAAACGGCCTTTGGCATGAGACTCGGCGAGCGTGGGTTCGTGAAGAAGAAGATCAAAGGGATCGTCGAGTGGTTTGGGGTAGGTCTGTTGACGGGGGAGAACGGTCCAGAGGGATCACGTGCAGGGGACAGTTGAGGACAGTTGGGACAGTCTTCTGGTAATTCTCTCTAATACACGTCTATAGAAAGAATACCAAATAACCATCCCAACTGTCTCCAACCATCCCCCCACGCGAGGGAGGCAAGTGATGTGGAGACCACTGAACGCCCTGCCGCCGTACCTCGGCGGCAAACGCCGGCTCTTGGGTCACATCTTCAAACCGCTGCCCAAGCCGGGTGACGCGCCGGTTTTCGTGGATGCGTTCCTTGGCGGAGGTTCGGTTTCATTGATGGCCAAGGCGCGTGGATACCGGGTCCTTTGTAACGACATCGCTCTACGCTCACGGATCGTGGGTGAGGCGCTGATTGCAAACGACCGGGTCATACTCGATAAGTCGGATCTGCTACGGCTCTTCGCCGCCTCGCCGAATGGCTCGTTCATCACCGACCAGTTCGCTCCCGATGTCGTGCCGACCGTCCATGCCCGATTCCTCGATCGGGCGTTCAGCGCCACCCGTGCCATCGACGGCCCCAAGCGCTGGCTCTTCCTGTTGATGCTGGTCAAGTACGTATTGCGCCTACGGCCGATGGGGAACTTCGGCGCCAAGACGATCATGCGCCAAGTCGAGGCGCGTGAGTGGGAGTCGATCAACCCCAATTACCTGAAGGACATCTTCGCCCGCGACATCGCTGGCCATCCGATGTCGATCTGCGAGTCACTGCGCCGTCAGATTAACCGCGGTGTGTTCGCCAACGGCCAGCCCAATGAGATCCACTGCTCGGACGTTTTCTACTTCCTCGACCGGATTGACGGCGGTCAGATCCTCTACCTGGACCCGCCGTACGCCTCAACGACGTCTTACGAAGGTGCGCTCTGCCCCTTGGATTCCATGCTGGAGGGGCGGGTGATCGATCCCGAGCCCAGTGTATTTTCGCGCAAGGATGCGGTTGTTGCCCTCGAGCGGCTGTTTGAGGCCAGTCGCCGCTTTCCTTTGTGGGTCATTTCCTACGGGAATGCGGAGCTGCAGCTGGATGACCTGGTCGCCATGGTCAGTCGCTTCAAGCGTCAGGTACAGACCGAATCGTTCCGGTACGTCCATCTCACCGGCCTGTCCAGCCAGGAGAAGCGTGAGCAGAACCGTGAGTTCCTGATTGTCGCCAAGGGGGACAGATGACAGCCACACAGACTCCAACTTCCAGCATCGATGTTCGTGAGATCGAAGTGAACCGCCTGGTCCCGAATGCCTGGAACCCGAATCGCATGTCTCCGGAGCTAATGCACAAACTCCGGGTCTACATCGAGCGTGAGGGGTTTGTCGAGCCGATCGTCGTCCGGCCGAAGGGGGATCAGTTTGAGATCCTGGGTGGATACCACCGCTGGCTGATCGCCAAGGATCTCGGATACACTGCCGTCCCCTGCTCCGTGGTCGATCTCGATGACCGCCGGGCCAAGATCCTCACCATCAATCTAAACGAATTGAAGGGACAGAGTCTGCCGCAACTCTTGGCCCAACTGGTGCATGATCTTGAGGCGGAATTGTCGTTCGAGGATTTGGAAACGCAACTGCCCTACTCGCTAAAGGAACTTAAAGATCTGGATCAGTTGCTGCGCATCCCCGACGGCCTGGAAGCGCTGATCGACGACGAGATCGAGAGGATGGACAAGGAGCGGCCCGACGTGATGACATTCGCCGTCACCCGGGCCGACATTGTGGAGAGCGCCATTGCCAAGGCCACCGCGCAACAGGTCGGGCGGCTTTCCCGCGGTCAGGCGCTGGTAGTGATTTGTGAAGCCTACATTCGTGAGGCCGTACCCGATGCCCAAGCCTGATCGCGTAGTTACAGAGCAGGAACACCATCGCAAGGCCTTCGAGGTCTACTTGGCGCTCGGGGAGAAGCGTACCTACCGGGCGGTAGCGGCGCAGCTTGGCGTCTCCGTTTCGACGATCAAGCTCTGGAGCCGCACCTACGGATGGCCGGCCCGTCTGCGTGAGCGTGACGCGCAACTGGCCCGCGAGATCGCTGATCGGACGCGTAGCGATGGCATTGTCGGGAACGAGCGCCACTTGAGGATCGTCCGTGCTGCATTGATCCGATTAGCCAAGGGAATCGCCGAGGGCAAGATCCGCATGCAGCTCTCCGACGTCGACCGCATGATCCGGCTCGAGCGTGAACTGAGCGGTGCCGATCGGGATCCGACGGAGGCGTCCTCCCGCCCCTATGGCGCTGTCCTCATACTCCCGGACAATGGGCGCGACCCCGCCTTTCGACCTCCTGTCTTCGTCATGCCCGACAACGGATCCAGCCCTCCGTCCGACGCCCCAGAGGCAGACAGCCATGACGATCAAAGCTGAGCAGGAACACCACAAGCGCGCCTTTGAGGCCTACTACGCTCTGGGGGCCAAGCGCACCTACGAGAAGGTGGCCGTCGAGTTGGGTGTATCCGCATCGACGGTGAAGCTGTGGAGTCGGAGCTTCTCGTGGTCTACGCGTATTGCCGAACGTGACGCCACGGCCGCCCGGCAAATTGCCGACCAGAGCCTGCAGTCCACGGTCGACGAGCTGGGACGCAACAAGAAGATTGTGCAGATGGCGCTGGTTCGCCTGGCCAAGGCCATCGCCAATGGTCAGATAAAGATGCAGATGGGCGATTTGGACCGGCTGATCCGCCTGCAGTCCCACCTCGATGGTTACGTGGAGGGGCAGACGTGGGATACCCTGTCCATGGAGGTTTTGGCACGGCGATTCTATTGGGTACTCAACAACGTCTCGACCGAAGAATTCGTGCGCTTCCACGAGGAGTACAAGCGTCTGGACCAGAGCAACGGGGGCGGAATGACGGCCCTGGAGCCACCCCCATGAGCCGCACCCATGTCCTGCAGACCGAGCAAGCCCACCATCAGCAGGCCTTCGAGGTCTACTACGGGCTGGGCGCCAAGCGCACCTACCAAGAAGCCGCCAAACAACTCGGTCTGTCCACCAGCACACTCAAGCTGATGGCGAGGTCATTTGGCTGGTCAGCCCGGATTGCCGAACGCGATGCGACCGTGGCCCGACAGGCTGCCGACCAAGTGATGCAGACCGCCATCTCGGACAGCACCCGCAAGCGCCGGATCGTCGACATGGCTCTGATCAAGGTGGCCAAGGCCATCAACGCCGACAAGGTCAAGGTGCAGGTGGCGGACCTGGACCGGCTGCTCCGGTTGCAGCACTTCCTCGATGGTGGTCAGCTACCCCTGACCGTGGAGTCGTTCCAGGGCCGCCCCCCAATGGAAGTGTTCGGGGTGTTTATCCAATGGTACACGTCCCTGGATCTCGACGATCAGAAGGCCATCGTTGGGATGCTCCGGGCGAGGGCCGAGCAGCGCCGCCAAGAACAGGGCCAGCTCGCGCCACCCGCCGAAACCGCTGTCCCCCAGGGTCAAGAGGGGGACAAAAGGGACAACATCGAATCGGACTCTGCCCCTTCCCCATAACTCACCAAGCACATTGAGGTTGCGGGCTACCGATGGGTGTGCTTTCGGTGATGGCTGTTGTCCCCTGTTGTCCCTCTGCTGTCCCTAAGGGACAACACGAAAGGAGGGACGGCGAGTCGTCGTAACTACTGCACTGGTGGTCGCTTACAGGGGAGTGCGGCAGGCTATCAGGCCGAAAAACTGTCCCTTGGCGTGAAAACGCCCAAAAAGGGACAATCTGGGACAGTTTCGGACATTCGTGGAATCGGCATTATGCGAATGCGACGGGTAGTCATTGTGATAGGCATAATTCTATTATTTGTTTCTTCCGAGTCGGATTACGTCCCCGCTTGCTTCAAATGATGTCATGTCGCCCAACAGGACTTTGCTCAGGGCACTCACGGCGATCACAGACTTAGCCTTTTCCATGATTAACAACAGGAAGAACACGCGAAGGCCCTGATCGCCAAGGAATCCTCTTGTCCATTCGAAGCGATCCTGTTTTTCAGAATCGCGATGATACTCGAATCCATTCAGGTAATCCATTATGGCTTGGTCCGAATTGAGCACGCCAGATGAATCAGTTACCTGCATCTTGGAACGAACCTTCTTGCCCGACCATTGTTCGCTCTGCCCACGCAGCCACTTACGTATGTGCTCATCTGATAGGTGCCTTCCTATCAGAGCAGCGATCGAGGGGAAATGTGTGATCTCGCGTTCCAGCACGAAAGGTCGCATCCTGAACAGAAGTGCATCGCAGATTGCGACCGGCGGAGAAAACGGTATGATTTCAACCCCCTGCCCTTGCTTGCCGATGATCCGTAGCGTTGCTTGCTTTTCCTCTTTGAAATACTGTGTAGCAACCAGTTCATCGCTGGACTGGACGAATGCCCGAAGGCGCCTCGCCTCGGCTTCATCGAATTGGAACTCGACGGAGCGAGATCCGCTCCCTCCCGGTTCTGCGATCACTAATCGACGCATCTTCACGTGAAGAATTGACTTTTCAGGATGATTCAGCTCAGGTGGATCAAGCGTGTCTGCATCACTCTGGGCGATAGCGCGCCACCTGCCCCTTATCCCCTGCAACGACGACGGCGGCAGTTGAGTTGCACCATACGCTATAGAGGTCGTTCAGTGCTGGGGTTTCCAGTTGGGACCACGCTCGGCCGTCGAAGTGGAAAACCACCCCTCCAGTACTTTCAATGGGGCCACCTTCGTACCGGACCCACCGGGTCCCGACCGCATAGGTATCGGTGCTCGAATTACCATGCACTCCACTGAAGGAGATGTCGTCCCCCACTCGCGTCTCAGACCACACTGCCCCGTTGTACGAAAGGATCGTACCCCTATCACCGACCGCAAAGACATTCGAGTCGGATGTACCCCACACTGCCCTCAGCACGGAAGTTGATGGGCTACTCATCGAAGTCCACTGGGTACCATCGTAGTGGTGAATTCCTCCGCTGGTACTCACTGCATATACATCGCTGCCGGAAGTTCCCCAGACGGAAAATAGAAATTCAGCTGTCCCGCTTTCCATCGCTGCCCAATCAAAACCGTCATAATGCAGAATCGTCCCGAGCGACCCGACCGCAAATACATCTGCCGGTGACGCTCCCCAAATACCCTCAAGAGGCCCTGTGCTTTGCGTAGTCCAACTCGCCCCATCGTAGTGAGAAATGCCATCGAATCCGACCGCGAAGAGGTCGTTAGGCGCGCTCCCCCATCCAGAAATGAACGGGCTGCGGTCGGTGGTACCCAGGTCCAGCCAGTCCGCTCCGTCGTATTGATACATCAATCCGTAATCGCCATGCGTTGACGATCCAAGTAGGTGCACGCTGTCCGCTGGGAACCCGAAGACATCATAAGCCGGCCCGCCGAACCAACTCGTCATCACTGTCCAAGTCAATCCATCGACCGAGTGGAGGACGGTCCCTGCTTTGCCAACAGCGAATACTCCAGTCTGCGAGGAGCCCCAGAGTCGATTCATCACTTCTTCCGTGTTCGCTTCCATGACCATCCAGGACGTACCATCAAGACGATAGATGCCATGATTAGTCAGTGCGAACAGGGAGTTCCCCGAGCTTCCCCAGCCCCAGTAGACGCCTTGAAGAGTTCCCTCAAGATATACAGTCCATGTCGAACCATTGTATCGGAGCACGGAACCAGATCGAGTTATCGCGAAGACCTCTTCAGAGTCACCGCAGACCGAGATCAAGTCCTGCGTGGTATTGCTCTCCATCGCATTCCAGCTTGTGCCGTTATAGTGCCAGATCATGCCACCGAAACCAACAATGTACACGTCATTTCCTGTACGGCCCCAGACATCGATGGCCGTATTGCCAAGGATGCTTGTGTCAACAGCCCAATCGCTCCCGTTGTAATGCGCGATCACACGTTTGCCGATGGCGAACACATCCTTTCTCGACGTGCCCCAAATGGAAAAGAGCGAGCGAGTAGTACCGCTCTGCATGTGGGACCAGGCAGTACCGTCGAAATGGAGAATTACGCCAGCATCACCAATCGCAAACACATCCGAATTGGAACTCCCCCAAACATCACGCAGATACAACGGAGAGTCATCGCACGTGATATTCCACTTCGCCCCGTCATAGTGGAAGATCATGCCGCCATGGCCGACAGCGAAAACTTCACCACTTGAAGATGCCCAGACACCATTCAAGTCGTTACCAGATCGGTCAATAGTCCAGGAGGACTTTGCAGTTGTTGAGCGAGTCGGTGATTTGGAGCAGGAGTAAACAGAAAGCAAGAGGATCGCGACCAATAGCACGCGCGTGCCCCGCGTGTTTCGCAAGCGTGGATGCAGTGGCGGCAGGGACAAATTCCCGTTAATCAAGCGATCCTCTACTTCACCAGCGCCATCTGCTTCGTCTGGACGCCTGAGGGTGTGATCAGCCGTGCGAAGTAGACCCCCGAGGCGCTCCCATTCGCATCCCACGTCGCCTCATGAGAGCCGGCTGGCAGATCGGCATCAACCAACGTCGCCACGCGCTGCCCAAGCACATTGTAAACAGAAAGCTGGACGTGCTGGTCGGATGCAAGCGAGAAAGCGATGACTGTCGAGGCGTTGAAGGGGTTCGGGCGGCACTCAACCAACCCGGAAGGTGCTGCTTGCTCGGCACCAGCGAGGAAGCCGACGTGGATTGGCTGGCTCGTGATCGTCATGCAGTCGGTCCCCGACAGCGGAACACCGGTCTTGGTCCGCCCCTCAAGAAGAACCTGCTTGGCTTCACCGTCGGTGTAGGGCGAGAGGGCGGCGATCAACGCGTCTTGACGAAATTGCAGGACCAAGTCGGGGAATCCATCACCGCCGAGTTTATTGCACTCGCAGCCTCCTGATTCACGTGGTTCGACTGGCCGCGAGACGTCGGCCACCTTGTGACCCACTGGTGACAGTCCCGCCAAAGTCAGAGTCGACGGGTCTACTCGTGAGGCATCGAATGCCTTCGTGCCAAGGATTGCCACTGACACGGTTGGCTGGCTCGCGGATGCCGGTCCGGGGCGCAGATTGGGAACGTCCACGTCGTGCGATCCGATGCTGATGATATTTGGACAGGAGCCGGGGAGGGCGTCTATCGACAAAGACTTAGTCTCCGCAAGGACTGAGATCAGAATGTCAGCTGGAGGCTGGGGATAAGGAGGGGGATCGCCGCGGATTGCTCCACATGTCGCCATGCCACTCTCGAGTGACCCGGCTGACAATGGCCCGTATGCCAGTCCCTCCCCCAACACAGCAATCAATTCACCTTCTGGGCTATATCTGAGAAGAACACCGTAGGCGGTAATCAGTATGTCCCCGCCGGGGTCGAGCGTGATCTTGCTCGGCCAAGGCGCCGGTTCGTACCGCGTCATCCACATCAGACCACCATTCGAATCGTAACGAAGTGTTACAAGGTCATGATCTCCTGGCTGCCTTGGTTCCAACGGACCGCTGATACCAGTCACGTACACTGACCCGTCCTCGCCGTACTCAGCCGCCAGTGCCAGTCCCTGCGCTTCTTCCGGGTCGACTAACAGGCTTTCCCAACGAAGATTGCCGAGTGGATCATAACTAACTGTAGCGAAATACGTCACTTCTGGGCTGGATAAGTCTTTACCTCGCCCTATCATCGTGATTTCGCCCGTCGCACTGATCGCTGGTGGGGACATCCAATCGAGTCTTGCTGCTGAGAAGGTGTTTCCTACTTCTCCAACGAGATTGACAGACCCAGTGCTATCCAGGGCCAGACCATATGCCGTTGCAAAGCCTACTTCGCTCGTATCAGGCAGCGACCATGCCCAGAGTGAATCGCCTGCAGCACCATACTTGATCAGGAATAGCTCATTCTCGGATTTGGTACCTGCCACATAGACAGATCCGGACAAATCTATAGTGCAACACGAGCCGCGATCGCCGCTGTACCAGCCCGGCCCGTTATAGCGGCGTGACCAGATCAGGTTCCCGACTGAATCGAATTTGACCGTGAGAATATCAGCGTAGGACGTGGAGTTATCGGAAACTCCCGTTATTGCGACCGCTCCGTCGGAACCTGAGGCCACTGCGTATGCTCGATCGTCATACCGACTTCCCCCGTCCACGGTTCGAAACCACGCGAGCTTGCCGGTGGGCCAGTATTTTAGTATCAGCATATCTGATTGTGGACTTCGGGCGGCGGCACTTGTGATGCCGGCGACGAAGAAATCACCACTTGGACTCTGTGTCATAGCAAGGGGTTCATCATCGCTTCCCGCTGAGACTCCAAATTGCCTTACCCAAGCAGTATCCACCTGCGCGTCAGCAGGAACGGAACTCGCGAACACTGCCGCTAACGCCAGCCAAACAGAGACGGTATAGATCCGCATTGCACCCCTCCGGGCCAATATCACTTTGTCTAAAGGAATATAGCCCGAACGAAAGGCGAATCTCGCCTTACTGTCTGAGTCGCGGTCTGATTTCACGGATTTTGTCACTCACCGCTGGCCGGTCTAATGCCAACGCCGCCTCAGCGTGGGAGCCGGGGCGGCCTCTCGCTCGTCCAGCGCGATCGCTCTATGGAACTACTGGACGATGAGCACAGTGTGTGGGGTTTTGCCCGCATTCTCGCCTGGCCCCGGTCATGGAGCGTCATTTCTGCCAGAGAGTACCTATTCGGTAATTCTTGCAAGCCTCGCGCGCCCTTGATATTCCAAGTCCGGCCACATCTGTTCAATGATTGGGCACCCGCATTGCCACAGTGTTCACCTTGTGACCAGTCGTGGTCACAAGACGAACGGACATTACAACGCCTGACTACTCAAGAAGGAGGCCAGACTATGCTGTCCAAGTTCCACCGCTCGAACAAGGGCTTCACCCTGATCGAGTTGATGATCGTGGTGGTCATCATCGGTATCTTGGCCGCGTTGGCGATCCCGCGTTTCATGGCCGCTACCGCCAAGTCCAAGACGTCAGAGGCGAAGCAGATTCTCAAGCAGATCTATGTCATGCAGCAGGCGTACCGCCAGGAGTACGATTCGTACTGGGGGAACGGTGTGTCGGCTGACAAGAACAACCCGAACAACTTCTCGCGCATCGGCGTGACCCTGATGGCCAGCGCGCGTTACTCCTATGCGCTGACCGCGGCGGTCAACACCTTCACCTGCACCGCCACGGCGAACATCGACGATGACGCGACCGTCGATACCTGGACCATTGACGACACCGGGTCATTGCAGAATACCATCGACGACGCGACCACCTGATTTCTGGTGTTGCTCGTGCATGAAGCGGCGCTCGGAGTGGCTCCTGGGCGCCGCTCTCTATTGGAGGAAGCCGAGTCAGAGTGCCAGACTGTTCTGGCTCTATCATTAAGTCGGACATTCTCGCCGATCTCCTGTCCCAAGCCTGCTCACCTCACAAAAAGGAGGGGGCTGGCACGATCTGCATCATGCCAGCCCTTGAATCACGGCCTGAACGACAGGCAGCGAGTTCGGAATCGTCATGCCCTCAGACTCCACACCCCGCTTCCCACTCTGCTTTATCGGCAACGACCCGACGACATTTGAGAGAATCTACCTGGCTTCCGCAATCGCCCGCCTCAACCTTTCATCGCTCACCCTCGCATAAATCTCCGTGGTCCCGAGTTGCCGATATCCACTTGCACTCAAACGCCTTCCCAACAGAAGACGCCAGGGCGAGCGCGTATGAGGTGGAGAATCTCAATTGCCCATCTCTCTGGAGCGCCATAGACATGCTTTCACCCGACTACACATCTCGCAGGCTGTACATTTCGTAATCCACATCTATTGTCTCTCTCAGTTGGCCGTCCTTAAAGGCTATATCATCCAGGTCTGACCTCAAGAGACGCCCCTCATCGGTCACCTCGGAATGCCAATCAATCTGGAATTTCAGGATGCGAACCATCCCACGCTGAGATAGGTCGTAATCACCAACCGCTTTTGGCGACTGAAGCAAGTAATGCTGGACGAAGTGTATTTCGCTCTGCCACTCGAGAGAGCCATCGCGTTTACTGCCAACATATAATGGGCGGAAGAAGACGCACTGGCGCAACCTCTGAGCGATCCAAGGTCCACCATACAAAGCGGCAATTTGAGCTGTCACCGATCTGGGACCTCCCGGAGTGTATTTCGCGAACTCGACAGCAAAGTCACGCTCTATTCTCGCTTGAAGATCCTCCCTGTCAAAGAGCGAATTTCGTTCTCCTTCCCCACTGAACCAGAGCGCGGCATCGGTCCATAGGGCAGCGGCGAATGTCTTGTCGAGTAATCCTCGTTCAAGTTCAAGGTAGTTGCCAAAGCTGGCCAATGAATCAAATGGAACCAGATTCTTCTGGGTCGGTGTGAGCGTGGCAAAGTAATCGCGGAGGCGTACGTCATCGGTAATGAACGCGACAACCTGGTCCGGAACCCGAGTGGCAATCAGCCGGACTGACTCTGAGATCACAGCATCGCGGAACCCTCTCTCAGAAGGTCGGTCTTCATTCACGGGAGCAAATGGCGGACGCCGCTGCACGGACTGTGCCACAATCTTCTCCCACCCAATGTCACTGTATGGGGTGGGCTCGACAGTACCTCCCATCCTTGAAATCACCTCCGCGACCCGGCAAGCGACGTTTTCTCTTAGCGCCATCAGGTCAAGTGAGACATCAGGGCAGTAGCCTGACAGCTTCCTGATAGTGGATGCCGCCGAATCGAGTTGACGCGACGACTTTTCGAGAGTTGAGCATAGTTTGAATACCAGTTCATTCCTGACTAATTCGGGGATCACAAGAGAATACACGTTTCCCCCGACACCGGAGAGAATGAACTCAACTACTTCAGACTTCACGATCTTCGATGGATCAGGGGAATAGAGGACATTGGTATCCAGCAGGACTAGATGCCGAATGAGTCGTTCACGGTGGCTTCTCTCTCCCATGTGACCCGACACTACTCCATTGCTCGGTCAATGCGATTCCCTCGTTGCAATCCCGTGCGAATGTGCCTTTTGGTTTGTTGGGTGACCGGTGTCTCTGG
>Ga0326726_10001388_pt1 | contig 22531 bp, 21 predicted proteins | sample MHFenrmetagenome_2_FD_207603 | JGI IMG/M metagenome (GOLD analysis project Ga0326726, IMG submission 207603) | Lab enriched peat soil microbial communities from Michigan Hollow, Ithaca, NY, United States - MHF15MN | ecosystem: Environmental > Terrestrial > Soil > Wetlands > Peat | place: USA... | reverse complement strand
GGGTAAACGATGCCGGAGCGGTGTTCCATTCTCTTCAGAGTGAGGGCATTCTGGTCCGAAATGTGTCCGGTTATGCGATGATGAAAAACTGCCTGAGATTCAATGTCGGTCTTGTCGAGGAAAACAGGCGCCTGATCGAAAAGCTTCGCTTGATTTAGCATGCAGGAATTCAGAAAGTTGCATGGATCGGAAATGAACCGTTTGAGTGCCGAGCAGTACGGCGCAGCACCGAAACACCCTATTTATCTTATGCTGCACAATATTCGCAGCATGTGGAATGTCGGCTCGATGTTTCGAACTGCCGATGCTGCCGGTATTGAAAAAATGATTCTTTCCGGATATACGGCAACACCTCCGAGGAAAGAGATTGATAAAACTGCGCTGGGAGCCCAGGAATGCGTTTCATGGGAGTACCAGGCAGATCCTCTGGCGGCTCTCACCGCCCTGAAAAACCGTGGCGTGAAAATCTGCGGACTGGAAATCACAGAAGGCAGTCGAGCCTATACGACAATGAAGCCCGGTGATTTTCCTCTCTGCCTTGTTGTCGGTAATGAAGTTGACGGCCTGGAAAACGATGTACTGGCCTTGTGTGACGAGGTTCTCGAAATTGCACAGTATGGAACCAAGCATTCGCTGAATGTAGCGGTTGCTGCCGGAATCGCCCTGTTTGAGCTGGTTCGTGCCATCCGAAGCACCCTGTAACTTTTAATCCCCTCTACTTGTTCTTTTTCTTGACCGCAGCATCAATGTTTTAACCGTGTTCTTCAATGCTTCATTACAAGACATACAAGTTGGATGACCCCGAAGCTCCCTGGGTTGTTTTTGTACACGGAGCCGGCGGCAGTTCTTCGATATGGTTTTTGCAGATCAAGGAGTTCATCCGTCATTTCAATGTGCTTCTTGTCGATTTGAGAGGTCATGGAAAATCAAAGGCCGTTGCCCTGCACAAGGAAGATCGTCATTACGACTTCGAAGACATCACGCGCGACATTATCGAAGTGCTGGATTCGCTGAAAATCCGCAAAGCGCACTTCATCGGTATCTCACTTGGTACAATTCTTATCCGTAATCTCAGCGAAATAGCGCCTGAAAGGGTCAGTTCCATGGTGATGGGGGGTGCGATCATCCGGCTCAACATCCGTGCCAAGGTGCTTGTGGCTCTCGGCAACACGTTCAAGCGGGTAGTGCCTTATATGTGGCTCTATCGTTTTTTTGCCTGGATCATCATGCCGAGCGAGCGGCATAAAAAGTCGAGGCTGCTGTTTGTCAACGAAGCCAAAAAGGTCGCCCAGAAAGAGTTCATGCGCTGGTTCCGCCTGACGAATGAAATAACACCGCTGCTGAAATACTTTGAGGAAAAAGATACCGGTATTCCCACACTCTACATGATGGGCGACGAGGATCACATGTTTCTGCCGGCAGTGCGCTACATCATTACGCGCCATACCAACTCATGGCTTGAGGTGATCGGAAATTCGGGTCATGTGTGCAATGTCGATCAGCCGGCTGAGTTCAATACGCGAGCCATACACTTTCTGAAAAAAATGTCGAAAGAAGGGGTATCCGACAAGGCGGGATTCCGGTTGGCAGCCTGCTGAGAGGGGGTGTCTACACAATCACTTTGTTATAGGTGTTCATGGCGTGGCCGATGCCGTTCTGCACAAAATCAAGTGCAGCATCTCTGCATACAGGCAGTACGCTCTCCATAATTTTTCTCTCCTCCTCACTGAATTTTCCAAGCACAAACGACGAAAAAGAGCTCAGCGGCTGTTCATGAGGCTTTATGCCTATTCTCAGACGAGCGAACTCCTGGCTTCCCAGGCATTCGATAATGTGTTTCAGACCGTTCTGACCTCCGGCTGACCCTTTTGAACGAAGGCGAATAGATCCTGACGGGAGGTTGAGATCATCACAGATCACCAGAATATCGCTGATATCAATCTTGTAGAAATTCATTGCGGCAACAACCGCGTGACCCGAAAGATTCATATAGGTCATCGGCTTGATAAGGATAACCTGCTCTTTTCCATGCCTGATTTTTGCTGCATGGTATTTGCCCTTTGCGGCACTGAACCCTTCCTGAAAAAACTCTGCGATTTTTTCCACAGCCTCAAAGCCGATGTTATGGCGGGTTCCGGTGTAGCGGGATTCAGGGTTTCCAAGACCGGCAACAAGTTTCATGGCGAGAAATGTAACACCTTGGGTGAGTTGGAGTTGTATTGAAATCGTCATCGTCAGCAATTGACGAAAAGAATATAGCAGAGGTGCAGGAGAATCGGTAACAAACGATCATTTTTAAATCCGAAATTATTGACAATACCGGGGGATAAAAAATACGCTGATCGTGCTAAGAAGTTCTACAAAAAGGTATTGAGATTCATGAAAAAAGTTGCAATTTACAGCTTCCTGTTCTCGACAGGGCTATTGCGCGCTGGTGATTTTGCTGAGTTACATTCTTTTTTTTGAATCAAGAATAACAGTAAAAAAGTTGCAATGAAAAAACCTTTGAAAGTAACGTGGTTGGCCAGAACCAGTTCGGTTCTGGGCGCTCTTGGGGTCTTGCTTCAGTCGCAGGTTGCGCAGGCAAGCGAGGCCGATTTGGTATTGCCGGATTTACATTCGGTATCCTTTCTGGGTGGAATACCCGGTGACACTCTTTTGATGTGGGGTCTTGCAATCTGCCTGTTCGGCATGCTTTTCGGTGTCGTACAGTACATGGGCATCCGCAATCTGCCTGTTCACAGTGCCATGAAGGAGATCAGTGAACTGATCTATGCTACCTGCAAAACATACCTGATAACGCAGGGTAAGTTCATTCTTGTTCTCTGGGTACTCATCGGTGCAATTATTGTCGCTTATTTCGGCTGGCTTCGTAATCTGGAAACCATCAAGGTTGTCTCCATTCTTGCGGCAAGTCTGATCGGTATTCTCGGAAGCTACACGGTTGCCTGGTTCGGTATGCGGATCAACACCTTTGCCAACTCGAGAACAGCATTCGCAAGTCTTGGCGGAAAACCTTTTCCAACCTATGCCATTCCGCTCAGAGCCGGCATGAGTATCGGTATGCTGCTCATCAGCATCGAGCTTTTCGTCATGCTCTGCATTCTGCTTTTTGTCCCCAAGGATTTTGCCGGCCCCTGCTTTATCGGCTTCGCCATCGGTGAGTCACTCGGCGCTTCGGTGCTTCGTATCGCCGGCGGTATCTTTACAAAGATTGCCGACATCGGTTCCGATCTCATGAAGATCGTCTTCAAAATCAAGGAAGATGACGCCCGCAACCCTGGCGTTATTGCTGACTGTGCCGGTGATAATGCCGGTGATTCGGTCGGACCTACGGCTGACGGTTTTGAAACCTACGGAGTTACCGGTGTAGCCCTGATCTCCTTTATCCTGCTTGCCATCAAGGCTCCTGAAGTGCAGATCATGCTGCTTGTCTGGATTTTTGCCATGCGCCTTGTCATGATTCTTGCAAGTGCGGTCTCTTACTGGACCAATGCCGCTCTGGCCAAAATGAGATTCAGCAATGCCGACGAGATGAACTTTGAGACACCGCTCATCACGCTGGTGTGGCTTACCTCGGCTGTCTCAATTGTACTTACCTACATTGCATCTTACTATCTGATCAGCACCCTTGGTGATGGCACCATGTGGTGGAAGCTTGCTTCAATTATCACCTGCGGCACGATTGCCGGTGCGCTTATTCCTGAACTGGTGAACCGCTTTACCTCAACGGAGTGTGCTCATGTCCGCAACGTTGTGCAGTGCACCAAAGAGGGTGGCGCAGCGCTGAACATCCTCGCTGGTCTTGTTGCCGGCAACTTCAGCGCCTACTGGATGGGTCTGGCCATTGTCGGCCTTATGGGTGCGGCCTATGGCCTCAGCACCCTTGGCATCACTACTCTGGGTCTTACTCCCGAGCTTATTGCCTCGCACGGCTTTCTTACGGTTGGCATGGAAAATGTTATTATGCTTGCACCTTCGGTCTTTGCTTTCGGTCTGGTTGCCTTCGGCTTCCTGAGCATGGGTCCGGTGACCATTGCTGTTGACTCCTACGGTCCGGTTACCGACAACGCACAGTCGGTCTATGAGCTTTCTCTGATCGAAAACGTTTCGCCCAGAGAGATTGAGAGCGAGTTTGGTTTCAAGCCGGACTTTACCAATGCAAAACGCTACCTTGAAGCCAATGACGGCGCAGGCAATACCTTCAAGGCAACCGCCAAACCGGTGCTTATCGGTACTGCTGTGGTCGGCTCCACCACGATGATCTTCTCGATCATCATGATTCTTACCAACGGTCTTGCTGATGTTTCAGCAATCGCCAAACTCTCCATTCTGTCACCACCGTTCCTGCTCGGACTCATGATGGGTGGCGCGGTGATCTACTGGTTTACCGGTGCCTCGATGAATGCGGTGACTACAGGTGCCTACTTCGCCGTTGAATTCATCAAGAAGAACATCAAGCTTGATGCCTCCGTTGAAAAAGCATCTATTGAGGACAGCAAGAAGGTTGTGGAAATCTGCACGAAGTTTGCGCAGAAGGGCATGATCAATATCTTCCTGACCGTCTTTTTTACGACGCTTGCCTTTGCCTGTCTTGATTCGTTCTTCTTTATCGGCTACCTGATCTCCATTGCCCTGTTCGGTCTCTATCAGGCCATCTTCATGGCCAATGCCGGTGGTGCATGGGATAATGCGAAAAAGCTTGTTGAAACCGAGCTCAACGCCAAAGGTACCGAGCTGCATGATGCCTCAATCGTTGGCGACACGGTCGGCGATCCTTTCAAGGATACCTCTTCGGTGGCTTTGAACCCGATCATCAAGTTCACTACTCTGTTCGGTCTGCTTGCCATCGAGCTGGCTATCGAACTTCCTCCTCAGATAGCGCTGAGCCTTGCCGCAGTATTTTTTGGTCTGTCGCTGATCTTTGTACATCGCTCCTTCTTCTCCATGAGAATCAAGGTCGACGAACATTAATCGGATCTGTATTTTCGATACAACGCCAAAAGCCGCAGCAATGCGGCTTTTGGCGTTGTATGACGTTTTGCCGCGTTATGGGTGAGGGTGCGCGCCCCTACAGTTGGGCATATATATCGACAAAAAAATTCAATGAACACGGGAATGCCGGCATTCAAAAATTATGGAGACGTAATTATTGCGAACATATAATCCGTGACGATCTCGAATTGCATCGTATTAGCGAATACATTCAGAATAATCCTTTACATTGGTCAATGAATGCATTGTATGGGCAATAGCCATTGAGGTGCGGCAACCTTCGTCAATACAAAAAACAGCTTTCAGCCATGAATCCCGAAAAGGTCTCAAGAAACCGGGTCAGGGAGCTGACCGATCTGCCGAACATCGGTAAAACGATGGCCCGTGATCTCCGCTTGATCGGCATCTCACGGCCGGAGCAGCTTGTCGGCCGCACTGCGCTGGAGTTGTACCACGATCTTTGCCGCATAACCGATGCCGTTCAGGACCCGTGCGTACTCGATGTTTTCATGTCGGTTATAAGCTTCATGTCGGGCGGGGAGCCGCGCACCTGGTGGTCTTTTACCGAAGAGCGCAAGCAGTTGCAGCGTAGAGAGAAGCTCCATCGATCATCGGCAAAAGGATCAGGCCGATGATTATCAGCGCCAGCCGCCGCACCGACATTCCCGCATTTTACGGCGAGTGGTTCCTGAGCCGCCTGAAGGCCGGAGAGGTGCTGGTACGTAACCCTATTCAGCCGAAGCAGGTGAGCAGAATTACACTCACTCCGGAAACGGTTGATGCCCTTGTCTTCTGGACCAAAAACCCTGAACCATTTCTTTCCCGTCTGCCGGAAATTGATGCTTTGGGGTATGCATACTATTTCCTTTTCACGCTCACCCCCTATGATGCGACGCTGGAACCCGGTGTTCCGGAGAAAGCTTCGATCATTGAGGTATTCAGGCGGCTGTCGCGGCTTATCGGTCCTGAAAAAGTGGTCTGGCGGTACGATCCTGTTGTCATCACCGATCTGTTTACCCCCACATGGCACGCAGCCTCGTTTATTCGCCTCTCAGAAGAACTTTCCGGTTATACGGAGCGCTGTGTCATCAGCTTTCTTGACGACTACCGCAAGGTGAGGAACCGGATGCGCACTGTCCGTTACACTCTGCCCGACAAAACGCAGATGGAGGAGCTTGCAGGCATGTTTGCCGGTACAGCGGAAAAACATGGAATTGAACTCTATACCTGCAGCCACGATATCGACCTTTCCCGTGACGGTATTATGCACAGCCGATGTATCGACAGTGAGCTTATCGGGCGCATTACCGGCCGCCAACCGATAACGCGTCCCAAAAAAGACAGCAGTCAGCGTCATGCCTGCGGGTGTGTCGAGAGCCGGGATATCGGCAGCTACGATACCTGCCCGAACGGCTGCCTCTACTGCTATGCTGTTTCGAGCCATATAAAAGCCACAGCTGTCCATGCAGCCTGTGATCCCGCCTCGCCAATGCTCTGTGACAGCCTCAGGGGAGATGAAACAATCACAGATCCTTCGCTCCGAAAGAGAGCCGCCTCGGCCCGTTCACAAACCGATTCCGACTTGCAGCAAGGAGAGTTGTTTGCATAACGCTTATAGCATGAGCTTCTGTTCGACAGATTACTGATGTGGTAAGTTTTGCTGGAGTGAGGGTGAGTGAACTGAAACCGGAGATTTCTTCTGAAGGTACGAGATGACAAGGGGGTTGCCGTTTAGTCTTGTGATGACCTTATTCCGTACCGTTTTTGTGGAATTGGATGCGCGCCTTGTTGATTGTATATAATAAGAATATATAAATATGCGTTTCACCGTCGCGTTATAGCCCCGGCTTCTGTCAGGAAATATGATATATATCTTCAATAAATAAAACTATTAAGGATAAATGTAGCGGGTTTCAGGATATTTTCGTTATATATTAATTTTGTATATGGTTGTATTGTGTTGGATTTAACCGGGAAGCAGAGGATTACCATGTTGAGGATATTCCCGGCTGAAAAGAATTATTTTTTTCAATAACAGTAACTTGCACATTATAAAACCATGTTGAATAGTCGATTAAAGAACGTTTATTTGTTCAGTGAGCGGACACAGCAATTCACATTATGACGTTATTTATTAAGGGTGTTATCTGTTTTCTTGCATTTTCCTGCTTTTCACTGCCTTGTCAAAACAGTTTATTTGCAGAGCTTTCGAAAATACCTCAAGAAGCGCTTGACAATCAACAGCGTGCGACTGTATTTCCGGTTGCTGAGAGAGAAAAAAATAATCTGATGCTTCTTGATTCGGGGCCTGAGATCAAGCTTCATCCGAGTGTAGATTACTCCGGAGAGTTTGGCGCGTTTCTTGGAGCAGCGGCAACGATTGAGGGTTACGAGTTCAGCAATGCCCCATACAATTACAGGATGCAACTGGACGGAGGCGCTGCCACCGCAAATGATATTCGTTATCAATTACATTACAGCGGTGATTTTCGAACGCTGATCAGCAATACTTCACTTTTTGTTGAAGCAGGTACGACAGGTCTTGATGTCATTCACTTTTACGGTCTTGGAAACGAAAAATACTTTAATGGCAAGGGGTTAGAAGAAGAAGATTTCGAGATTTTAAATCAAATCACCTCCTTAAAAGCTTCATTATGGTATCCAATGGATACAAACTATAAATGGAGCGCGGGGATTAATACGAAATGGGTAGACCTTACTTTTAAGCCGGGTTCGTTTAATGAACTGCACAAAGCTGACATTCCTGGTATCAATAATGATTTTGCCGGAAGTTTCTCTGTCGGATTTCATTATGATTCACGGGACAGTGGTGATGCAAATGAACAATTGTCACGAAATCAAAAAAGTAATCCGGCATCTCAAGGTGCTACAACTGCGCTCAATGGTATCCTGCTCGATGTGGAAGGGAGGTATTACCCGGAATTTTTTGGCAATCAAAATACATACGGAAAAATCAGAGGGGAATTCCGTACCTACATTCCGCTTGTCTCATCCCGTTATTCAAGAGTTGTTATCCGTCTTGGCGGAGAGAAAATCTGGGGTGATTATCCTTTTTATGAAGCCGCTTTTCTTGGCGGCTCCACTTCACTAAGGGGCTATGACAAACAGCGTTTTGCCGGAGACGCCTCACTCTATGCCGGCTCGGAACTTCGTCTCTATATGGGTACCTTCAAGCTCTTTGTTCCGGTCAGGTACGGACCGCTGTTCTTTGCTGAAACCGGCAGAGTATTTCTTGACGGGGAGAATTCGGATGCGTGGCATACGGGTGCGGGTGGGGGATTATGGTTCAGCCTTCCGGAATCTCGCTATACAGCAACCATAGCCCTTGGAAAGGGGTTTGATAACGGCCGTCTGCTGGATGATTACGGTATCTACGTCCGGACAGCATTCAGCTTTTAGTATAGTTACAGTGCTTGTAATGTACAAACCTTGCCTAAAGCAGGTATTGACGGCCGCATGAAAGAGCATGACCAGTAACAGGATCTCGCCTGAGCCGTGATACAGCCTCATGATCAAGATGCAAAAAAAATGCAGGCTGTGCTGTGCCGAGGTTGAAATGAAGAAGAACGGCAACTGCCATAGCGTCAACATGATACCCGGAATAAGGCTGTCCCGGGGCGGGTTAAACCGTGCCTCAAGTGCCGGGAGAACAACGTTGCGCCAGCCGAACTCTTCGCCCGGCGGCCCGCCAATCAGCAAAGCAAGTATGAAGTTGACAGCTGCAATTATCCAGCGAGCGCCGAATGGAACATAGTCGGGCACTGCGCCACACTCGATAAAATGTATCCGGCCATAGCAAGCAACATAACCAGTGCGGGCCCGATGATGGCGAGCACAAACCAGATTGGAGAAACATGCTATACCAATGTCCGGCAGAGCAACTGACGCAGTTCAGTGCCGCCAGCATTAATCACTGACCAAAAGGAATGTGGAGGGATAAAAATCACCCGGCAGGAAAACCGGGTGAAAGTGAATGGCTATTGTTGCTCTGTTGTAGCAATGCAGCAGGTTGAAACTATCCGAGCTGTTCGACAAGGTAGTTCTGGATACCCATCTGGCTGATCTGGTCAAGCTGCGCTTCCAGCCAGTCGATATGTGCCTCTTCGTCGCGGAGGATTGATTCAAGCAGTTCACGTGTGCCGTTATCGCCGATTTCGACGGCAAGCCTTATACCGTCATTGTATGATGCAATCGCCTCTGCTTCGGAAACATGATCGTTATTATGCTGAGCAGCTACGTCCGATCCGATCGTTATCTTTTTGAGATCGCTGACGACAGGGATTCCTTCAAGAAAGAGTATCCTGCCTATAAGTTTTTCGGCATGCTTCATTTCGTCAATCGCACGCTTTTCGTCAGCTCCGTGAAGCTTTTCATAACCCCAGTTGCTGCACATCTCCGAGTGTACAATGTACTGGTTGATGGCAGTCAGTTCATCACTGAGGAGGCTGTTGAGTTTTTCAATGATTTTCGGGTTTCCTTTCATCGCGTTCTCCTTGTCTCGTGGTTATTATGGAATCTTGATGTGACAGAACTCTTAATAAAACCGGCAATCTTAACAGCTTCAATACCTTATTCCGTAAGTTAAGAAAGGTGTGAAGATAAATGAAACTCCGCATCCGCTTGAGCCTTACTTTTCAGTTCCCTGCATTTAAAGGTAATGGACGAGATTAAAACATCAGTCATCTTCCGCTGAACTTGATTGATGTGTTTGATTCCGCGAATAGAAAATAACACCGATGCGATTGATGTGTTCAATAATACCGGGATCGTCGATAGCGGAGAAAATGGAGAGGTCAATGGTGTAGGGCAGATGCAGGTTGTCAATATCTTCACTGATTTCAAACAGCGTCTTGGTGGTTAATGCTGTTCCGCACATTGTCAGGTCAATATCCGAGCCGTTTTTATGTGATCCTTTTGCACGGGAACCATACAGGATAACCTGTTCCACCTGAGGGTAATGCTCAATTACCTCGCGTATTTTCCGGATCGTTGAATCCTGAAGTCCATACTTCATGGTGTCGCTTCTTTTTTCAGCTTTTCCAGTTTTACCAGAAGTGCTTCGAACGCGGTATAGTAGTCGTTGAGAATAGCGGACGATATATTGGCAGCTGTGGTTTCGTCATAGGTGTGGGTTGTCAGGTTGCGGCTCAGAATCATCTCCATCCAGGTATCTCCTTTTTCAATCAAACCGGCCTTGAATGCGGCACGGGTGGTGTCTTTGGAGCCATATAAATCCTGAAGGCCACGATTTTCAAGAAAATCCTTCAATGTTTTCCATGCCAGTTCATGAGTGTATTCAAATGACTGGATCAACCCCTGCTCTTCAAGTGTTGAAAGTGGGCGTTGTAGAGCCAGATGAACTGCCGCTTTCAATTGTGAAAAGGCTTTAAGGAAATTGCTGAAACGTTGAACCCATCGGACATCTGTCGTCATAACGGAGCTCCGGAAAAAGGAGATGATAGCCTGTTTCAAAAGAATCGGATGCTGAACGCCCGTAATTTACAAAACATTTAAAATCACCACACACTAATCCATAAATACCCTGGAGAGGGTTCATTCATCAGTAAGTATCAAGAATTGACGTGGAGGAGGAGTGCTTGCTATTATTAAGTCGGTGTCTATCCTTTCTCATCTGCTTCCATCTCATCTCTCCTATACTTTCCTGTTTCGTAAAGAGTACACTATATTACTGTTGTTTCTAATCTGTTAACCCTTCATAATCCATTCACATGGCTGTTACCTGGCTGCATGTTTCGGACTTCCACCTGAGTGATAAAGGGCCATATAATCAGGAAGTCATTCTTCGCTCTCTTGTTTCCTCGGTTAGACATTTCAGGGAAAACGAGAACAGGGCTCCTGACCTGATATTCGCTACCGGAGATATTGCCGGTAACGGTAATGCAAATGAGTATGCTGTTGCAACAGCATTTTTCAACGACCTGCTCGATGCTGCGGGGCTACATCGTGAGCACCTCTTCATTGTTCCCGGCAACCATGATGTAGACCGCAAAAAGGGGAAGTGGAGCCATCGCAATCTTGATAACGCTGAAGATGCCAACGAGTACTTCGATCCTGAAGCGACTTTTCCACAACTGAGAGACAAGTTTCAAGCATTCTCGTCATGGTATAACAACTATTTCCAGACCATCCGCACATTCCCTACGAATACCACGTGCAGTCCCGTAGAAATTGTGACGATAAACGGACTCCATATTGCCGTGCTGCCTCTGAACAGTGCGCTATTCTGCATCGGCGATCAAGACCATGAGAAGCTCTTCATTGGTTGCCGTTGTCTTGATGCGGCAAGGAAGCAACTTTCGGGAGCAGATCTTGCCATTGCCCTGATCCATCATCCGCTCTACTGGTTAAACCCGATAGAGCAGTCGAATATCGAAGCAAAACTTGAAGAGTCAGTCGATCTTCTGCTTCAGGGGCATTACCATCAAACATCAACGAAAAGCATTGTTGCTGAGAATGGCGGATATCTGAGGCTTGCTGCAGGTGCGGCATACCAGAAAGGGCAATGGCCAAAGGCCGCCATGTACGCCACTTTCGATGGCAGCGGGGTAACGATATATCCTGTCCGCTACGAGTATAGCCCTAAAGAACGATGGACGCTCGATACCAGTCTTTATCCGTCACCTGCTTTTACGAAATGGTTTCCGATTCCGTGGAGAGATGCTACTCCGCAAGTCGGCTCGTTACCTTTGAACGCTTGTGATAACGGGATGGGTGCTGCTTCAGTGCTCCCAGTGATAAAAAGCTACGAGCGTTACCGTGAAGCATTAAGGAACCAGTTCAGAATAGTTGCAGCTCGTGGGCTTGAAGATTATCAAGATATAGAGATTCCTCTTGAAGATGTGTTTATCGATCTTCACATCAGCGAGTTGTACGGCAAAGTGGATGATCATGATAACGGGCATACCGTTGAAACGAAAAAAATGTCACAGGATGCACTGCTTCAGGAAATATTTCATGGGAATGCCAGTACCAATGTTCTGCTTTTGATTGGTGATCCGGGTTCTGGCAAAACCACGTTATTGCAGCATTATGCGATGCTCTGCCTCGAAGGCAGTCATGAGCGACTTTTTCCCGAAGTCGCCAGCGTCCGGGTTGTGTTTATTGAACTACGCAAACTGAATTTCGATATCCACAATAAACCTGTGCAGTTAGCAGCGCAGATTGTTGAGCTTAACAAGTCGTTATCTTTTGGTGCCGATGAGGTGGAAATGTGGTGGCAGGGCATGGGTGAAACGGAGAGGGCTCTTGTTTTGCTTGACGGTCTTGATGAGGTCACTGAACTTGAAAAACGGAAAGCCATTTGTCAATGGATCGACGAAGAAGGCCATGCATATCCCAATCGTTTTTTTGTTGTAACCACACGCAGAACCGGATATGTGACCAGCGATGGTGTTGAACTCACTCAAAGTCACAGAAGAGCTGCTCTGGATGACCTTGAGCCTTCTCAGCAATTAGATTTTTTATTGAAGTGGTTCAGGGCGGCATCGAAATTTGAAAAGGAGCGGGGCTTCACGATACATGACAATACCCCGCCAGACGATAAGGCAAGAGAACTGTATGCCTATCTCTATCCTGAAGAAAAAAAACAGAGAGCAGAGGAGAATAAAGAGGAAGCAGAAAAGAAGAAAAAAGGTTTGCAGGAGATTGCCGGCATTCCGCTGCTGTTGAAGCTGATGGCTCTGCTTTACAAGTTGCGGGATTTTAAACCCGATTCCCGAATTGCCTTGTATCGAGTTGTCATCGATTATCTGCTTCACGGCAGGGATAACGCCCGGCAGATATCTTATGGCATCGCTCCGGAACAGTCAACAACTGTTCTTGGGCTTCTTGCCTATACCATGCATAAAAAAACATGTCTCGATTATTCTGAGGGCGAAATGAAAGCGATTATGGAAAGCCGTTTTCAGTCGATCAACACTACTGTATGCCTGGATAGTTTTTTCAGCTTTATGGTAAACAGAAGTGGAATTCTGAAGCCAAACGGTAAGGCATACCGGTTCTGGCACAAGACGTTCCAGGAGTATCTGGCAAGCAGGGAGATGGTGCGCGAAAGCCGGTCGGATGTTTTTGTGGGTTCGATCGTTCAGCATTATGATGACCAGGAGTGGGAGTGGGATGAAACGCTGAGGTTTTATTTCGCCCAGATAGACGAACATGTTTTTGACAGCTTTATGAATCAGTTGTTCAATTCGAAAATAACGACTGATGTATTGCAGCGAAAGTTGCAGTTGATGAAAACCTTGATCCGTGAATCACGAGAGTGTTCAACCGGGGCGTTATGCCGTAAGCTCAAAGATCCTCAACTGTCACTTGATGTGCAATGGTATATACTTGATTGCCTTCAAGCCATAAACAAGCCTGATGCTCTGGATGCCGTTCGGGATTTTCACGAGCGAGCCAAACAAGTATACGAACCTGATGACAAACTCAAACAGCGGGTACTTGATAAAGCTGAAGGACTTATTAACCAACTGGAACGGATAGCCGGTATTAAGCGTGACTTTCCGGCGAAAAAAGAAAAAGAGAAAACAAAACATGACAGCCGCCCGGAACAGCCGCCCCGCATCATTAGTAATACATTCGAAGACTATGCGCAGTATATCCTGATAAGGAAAGGGAGCTACCTTGACTCGGAGACAAAAGAGAAAAGGAATGTGGAAACAGATCTCTATTTCGCCAAGTATCCGGTGACCAACAGACTCTATCGTTCATTCATTGACTCCTTAGACAGAAATCCTTCAATCCTTGAGAAATTGTCATCAATGATGTTGTTCAGAGAAAAGCTGAACGAGATTGCAAAAAAGAGAACATGGGATACGGGTTTTGCCGGGTATCTCAAAGGTGGTACAGATGATCTTGCTGATCTTTTTCGTTCAAGTTATGATGAAGACCGCAAATTTGGCGGAGACGATCAGCCTGTCGTTGGTGTTACCTGGTATGCAGCCAAAGCCTATTGCCTCTGGCTCTCGCAGCTTGAAGGTAAAGCAGATTCTTACCGCTTACCGAGTGAAGTTGAGTGGCAGTGGGCCGCAGGAGGCAAGCAGGGAACTACAGGGCAGAGAGTTCGTAAGTATCCCTGGAGTGACGAGAAGGGTGAACCAAACGCAAAACTGCTCAATTTTGATGAAAATGTCGGATCCACAACAGCAGTTGGCAGCTATCCGGACGGAGCAACACCGGAAGGGCTTTATGATATGGCCGGTAACGTCTGGGAGTGGACGAATAGCTGGTATGATGAAAATACTTATTCGAGCCGTGTCCTTCGTGGTGGTGGCTGGGGCGGCAATGCACGGACTTGTCGGTCGGCTTATCGGCGCTACGGCCCCCCCGGCGACCGTAGCGGCTACTTTGGCTTCCGCCTGGTTTTCGTCCCGCAGTCAGTTGGCAGTTCATCCTGACTTTACTTTTGAGCGAAGAGGGGAGTTACACCATTGAGGAGAGCGGCAGCAAGGGACGCAGCGCCGCACACCTCAATGAACTGGTAACAGACCGATAACAGATATTGACCGCCTTGTGCGGTCAGTTTTTTTGAGAAATGACGATTACTTTCAGATTTATAAAACGGATTTGGCGTCCGACATCAATGCAGATAAAACTTTTCACAATACCTGTCGGAGATAGCGGGGGTGCTCTGCAAGAGATGAATACCTTTCTGACAGCGCATAAAATTCTGGAAGTTGAACAAAAATTGACATGCAATGAAAACGGAGCATACTGGTGCTTTTGTATCCGGTATGTTGAACAGGCATTAAAGGTTGCCTCCGAGAGCAGGCAGAGGGTTGATTATCGCAAGGTGCTTGATGAGCCAACTTTCCGGAAATTTGTGCACCTCAGGGAAATACGCAAGAATGTGGCGGCTGCAGAAGGGCTGTCAGCCTTTATTGTCTTCACCGATGAAGAGCTTGCCGAGCTTGCAAAGCTGAAGGAGATCACCGTTCGGAGCATGCTTGGTATAAAGGGAATTGGCGAGAAAAAAGCAGAGCGTTTTGCTCACTATTTTATGGCAAAGCCGGAAGAAGATGAAGCGTCAGGGGCAGTTGATTGACCGAATTGCGGATTTGAACAATCTGTACGAAGCTTTTTACAAGGCGCAAAAAGGCAAGGTTTTAAAATCCTGTGTTCATGCTTACCGGGAGCATTTGCAACACAATCTGCTCTTGTTGCAGCAGCAAATCATCACTGGACGAATCGAAACCGGAAAGTATCACTCTTTCACTGTTTACGACCCAAAAAAACGGCTGATTTGTGCTGCCCCTTTTTCGCAGCGGGTTCTGCATCATGCCATCATGAATGTGTGTCACGCCTCCTTTGAAAACCGGCAGATTGCCAGCAGTTTTGCGAGTCGAACAGGAAAAGGCACCTATGCTGCGCTTGACAAGGCAAGGGAGTATAATCGCTGCTACCGGTGGTTTTTAAAACTTGACGTCCGCAAATATTTTGAGAGCATTGACCATGCAATACTGAAAAGGCAGCTTCATCGTCTTTTCAAGGACACACATGTGCTGCTGATGTTTGACAAAATTATTGACAGCTACTCCACCACAGAGCAGAAAAGTGTTCCGATCGGCAACCTGACCAGCCAGTACTTTGCCAATCACTATCTCTCTGTGGCTGATCACTATGCCAAAGAGGAGTTGCGGGTTCCTGCCTATGTTCGCTACATGGATGATATGGTGCTGTGGCACCACGACAAAGAGGTGTTGCTCAAAATTGGCTACAAGTTTCAGTCATTTGTCAAAAGGGAGTTGCTGCTTGAATTGAAGCCATTTTGTTTGAACGAAACAGCAAAAGGGTTGCCGTTTCTGGGTTATCTGCTTTTTGCCGACTGGGTTCGGCTTGCACCGCGAAGCAAGAAAAGGTTTATCACCACAACCGGGTTGTATGCCCGTTACCTGCAATCGGGAGTATGGATGCAGCAGGAGTATGCAAGCCATGTTATGCCCTTGGTTGCCTTTACCGAGTATGCCGACGCGAGAGAGTTCAGGAAAAATGTGTACAGTAGAGTGGTGGTGTGTGATTAAAGGGCATCAATCGTGGGTTCGAACCGTGTCATTCGTGGTGGTAGCTGGAACAACAATGCACAGAATTGTCGGTCGGCTTATCGGAACAACAACCCCCCCGACAACCGTAGCAACAACATTGGCTTCCGCCTGGTTTTCGTCCCGCAGCTCAAAAGTAAAGTCGGATGACTGCCTCTGAACAGATTGATGACCCTGACCCTGCAAGGTTAAGGGCAAAGAGAACCACATATGATGCCCGGTGTTGGTAGGGCGAGCCGGATAGCCGTTTCGAAGATGACGGGCATTTATTTATCTTGAAAAAAGAGAGTTAAGCGCTGGAAAAAAATAAAGCTTATGACATTTAAAGAAATGATCAGGATGTTTGACAATCCTGCAACTCTTGGTGAAGCATTGATTGAAGCGGCACAATTGCCGTTCAGGGGTGAGCACGAGATACTGTTTCAGCAAAAACGGCAAAAATACATTTCAGGGTTGACAGATTATGAGCGGCCAATCTGGGTTGGCGAAATGAAAAACTTGCTGTTGTTGTATGAAAGTGAGAATACTCGACGGGATGATAAAGCGGGTACAACAAACACGGTGCACAACGGTAAGGCAGATATTTTTATAAGCTACGCTCATGAGGATGAGTTGCGGGTAAGATCAATTGTTTATGAGCTTGAGCGTCTTGGTTTGACTGTTTTTTGGGATCGAACCATTCCTGTCGGTAAAACCTGGCACCGCCACATTGAGACTGCGCTCGTGGAGTCGAACTGTGTTGTGGTTATCTGGTCAAAGTTTTCGATTGTTTCTGAATGGGTGATAGAGGAGGCGGAGTACGCTAAAGGTAAAAAAATCCTTGTTCCTCTTCTTATTGATACTGTGCAGCCGCCGTTTGGATTCAAACGTATTCAGGCCGCAAATCTTTCGGGCTGGAACAATGACCAGTCACATCCGGAATTCCGGAAATGCCTTGATGCGATTCGATCAATCGTTCCGATATCCGGGGAAATGAGCGGTCATATTGCGAGTGTCAGTCCAGTCATTATTCCTGCCGTAAAGCAGGACGCCCCTCCTGACTTTGTTCATATACGTGGAGGCATTTTTGCCATGGGCAGCCCGGAAACGGAAGTTGACAGAAGCAGCGATGAAACGCAGCATCAGGTGAAGGTGAGTGATTTTTATCTTTGCAGATATACTGTCAGCGTTGCGGATTTCAGGGAATTCACGGAAGAATCCGGCTATCGAACTGATGCGGAGAAAAGTGATGGTAGTTACGCCTGGGATGGAAAAGAGTGGAACAAGAGAGCTGGTATCAACTGGCGGTATGGAGTATCGGGTAGTGAACGAGCAGCGAGTGAGCAGAATCAGCCGGTGTTGCACATCAGTTGGAACGATGCAACAGCATATTGTGAGTGGTTGACTGCAAAAAAAGGCAAGCGCTTTCGATTGCCATCTGAAGCGGAATGGGAGTATGCCTGCAGGGCTGGAACTACAACCCCGTTTAATACCGGTCAGAATCTGACGACGGAGCAGGCGAACTATGACGGCAACTATCCTTACAACGAAAATGAAAAAGGGCGATATCGTCAGACAACGGTTTCTGTTGATAGTCTGAAGCCTAATACATGGGGGTTGTATAACATGCACGGCAATGTATGGGAGTGGTGCAATGACTGGTATGGTGATAAATATTATGACGAGTGTAAGATAAACGGTGTAGTTGTAAATCCCCAAGGCCCTGAAACCGGTTCGTACCGTGTCATTCGTGGTGGTAGCTGGGACGACGGTGCACAGGGTTGTCGGTCGGCTTATCGGGACTCCTACCCCCCCGTCAACCGTAGCTACTTCATTGGCTTCCGCCTGGTTTTCGTCCCGCAGTCAGTTGGCAGTTTATCCTGACTTTACTTTTGAGCGAGAGGGCGCGTGTTACACCATTGAGGGGAGCGGCAGCAAGGGACGCGGCGCCGCACACCTCAATGAACGCGTGACAGACCGACAGCAGAGAGGCCGCCGAAGGCGGCCTGAATTACCCAACCGGTTTTTCAGGTTTACTCCCAAGGGTCAAAAAGAGGTGCCTCGGATGCTGTCATATCAGAAGTGTTTCGGGTGACCAGAGTTAAACCGTTAGTTATCGCGGTTGCAGCAATAAGCGCATCAATGACGGGGAGCACCTTTACTTTTTTCTCTGAATCTCCGAGTATTCTGCCCCAACGGAGAGCTACTTCTGTTGTAACACAGAGGATCCGCCCATTGAACCGCTCCAGTAAATCAAAAGCAAGCCACGCCTGCAGCTGCATTTTTTTCTTGCCATCCGTCAGTTTTGAAATCCCTTTTTCGATTTCACCAAGAGTGATAGCGCTCAGAAAAAAATCCTGCTCATCATGACTGTCAAGCCATTCAGTAACCTTTGGTGACGAGATTGGTCTGACCAGTTCAGATATTACGCAGGTATCCAAAAGGTATTTCACAATGTCACCTCACTTCGGCCGGTATCTTTTGATCGCTTAAGGTCAACGCCTGCATCCCTGAGAGGTGAATTATGAAAAAAACTTGATAGAGGTTCAGTTTGTTTGCCGGCTTTCACTGACTTGGTGTATTCGTCAAATGAGATAACAACAGCAGCGGGAGTACCGTGCAGAGTAATGGTCTGTGGCCCATCGTGAAGCGCGTTCCTGACAACTTCGCTCAGATGATTTTTGGCCTGTTGCAGTTGCCATGTTTTCATCGTCCAATAATTGCATTGTTCTTATTCTGGCTACCGTAGCCAGAATATCGGCAACAACCGGTTCGGATTCAAATACATTCCCAAGGACTCCTTCGTGGATTTGGATGTTCATTATAGCATTTTACAATTCACCGGCTTTTTATTATCATATGAATGGTTGTTCATGTATCAAAATTACTGTAATGCAGGATCAGAAAGCTGAAGGTTGTCAGGAGGAGTGTTTTCACCCGGATGTGGTAGCTCGTGTCCGCAAGGAGATGCCGGGTGAACCGCTGCAGGAAGAGCTTGCACAGCTGTTCAAGGTGCTTGGCGATCATACCAGAATCAGGATTCTCAATGCTCTGTATCGCTCCGAACTCTGTGTCTGCGATCTGACATCAATTCTCGGGATGAATCAGTCAGCGGTCTCTCACCAGTTGAGGGTATTGAGGGACGCCAAACTTGTGAAGTCGAGAAAGATTGGCAAAAACGTGCTTTATACTCTTGATGACAGTCATGTGTCGGAGCTTGTCCGGATTGGTTCCGAGCATATTCAGGACGGGTAGTAACCCGTTTTTTTAGACGTTATATGAACGTATAATCATGTGAGAATATGTTTTTTATCAGTACCCTAAAGAAGTTTCGTTATGAATGAAATTATTTCCGTTTTTTCCGGAGTGCTTCTCGCCTCATGGAGTGTGCTGCTGGATTCAGCTCCTTTTGTGCTGCTTGGTTTTTTTATTGCAGGTCTGCTCAAGGCATTTCTTCCCGATAACTTTGTTGCCACTCACCTTGGTGGAGGGGGAGTTGCGAGCATTTTCAAAGCTTCTGCATTCGGAATACCAATACCGTTATGCAGTTGCGGTGTGCTTCCTGCGGCGGCGGGTCTTAAAAAACAAGGTTCCGGGAAAGGTGCTGTTGCTGCTTTTCTGATTTCGACGCCGGAGACCGGGGTGGATTCCATTGCAGTTACCTGGGCTCTGCTCGATCCGCTGATGACCATTATCCGTCCTCTGGTTGCTTTGGTTATGGCTGTGGTTACGGGCATAGCGGTGTCGTTTTCCGGGAAGAACAACGGCAGCGAAGAAGCTCCGGCTACCGATAAGCCAGCAATGGAGAGTACGTGCAGCTCATCTTGCTGCTGCAGCTCTAAAAAGCCGGAAAAGCTGACGCTGGCCGGCAAATTCAAGGCCGGAATGAACTTTGCATTTGGTGAATTACTGAAAGATGTCGGGCTCTGGCTTTTTATCGGCATCCTGCTATCCGGCTTGATCTCTGTTTTTGTGACACCGGAGATGGTATCCCGTTATTTTGCGAATGAATATCTGTCGATGCTCATGATGTTCCTGCTCTCTGTACCGCTTTATGTCTGTGCAACCGCGTCAACCCCCATTGTCGCGGCACTTGCACTGAAGGGGATCTCGCCGGGAGCAGCACTTGTCTTTCTTCTGGCTGGTCCGGCAACCAATGCGGCATCGCTTCCTGTGATTTTCAGAATGCTCGGCAGAAGAGCCGGGGTGATCTATTTTGTGTCGATTGTCATCATATCGCTGCTGGCTGGGGTGCTTGTCAACTCTCTTTACAACTACCTCGGTTACGATATCATGCACTGGGTTCATACAAGCACTCATGAAGAAGGCGGAATTGTCTCTATCATTGCCTCAATTGTGCTCTCTCTGCTTGTGCTTAAATCATTTATTCCCTCAAAGCACAAATGCTAATGGTCGGTCGGTACATGGATCGATACTTTTCAAATACATCGCTCTAACTGCTTTTCCGGAAACCCGATACACAATAATTTCCGCGCATTTCTCTCTCAGGAAGAAGCTGTTTTATCTTTATATTGAGATCGATTGATCCTTATGACACCCCTGTAAATCTCGTTCGTGATTTGAAGACATCGTTGGGCTGTACACGAAACCCTTTCCGATAAGTCGGGTAATACTCTCGTTTTGCATTTTATTCCGGCAGAGTCGGGGCTTCGTTTGCCTTGTCCACTACTGAATATCGGAGATTACTGCGATTTTTTTTGAGGTGCCCATTATATTTATGAACAGTTTTACGATGTATGCACTATGGGTAAGATTTCATGTCGCATTGGGAGGATCGTGCTGCTTGCAGCACTCGTCGGTTCTGCTTTTTCCCCCGTTTCCGCTTTCGCTTTCGATTCCGATTCCGATTTCGATGCTGTCGGAGAAAATTCCGTGTCTCAGGGTAGCTCAGAGAGGCTTCAGGCTTCCATCGTTCCATTGAGGGGAAATCATCTGCAAAACCGGAATCATGAACCGGCAAGGGCAAACAGGTCAGGTTTGTCTGACGATGAAGTTCAGTTGTATCGGATGCTTATGGATTACCGCCGTGAGCATGGTCAACCCTCTATTCCGCTTTCGCCAAGCCTTACGCGTGTTGCGAAACTTCACGTGCGCGATCTTGAAGCGCATCCCCCTTCAGGATCAGGCAATCTGCACAGCTGGTCGGAATATGGCCCGTGGAAGCCGGTCTGTTACCGCGGTGGTGAAAACGTAGAGCGGATGTGGAGCAAGCCCAGGGAGTTGACCGGCTATCACGGCAACGGTTATGAAATCGCTGCTGCGACAAGTCGCCAGATGCTGCCCGATCATGCTTTGTCGCTGTGGGAAGGATCTTCATCGCATAATGCCGTAATGATTAACGCAGGAAAGTGGGACCGCTTGAAGTGGAATGCGGTCGGCATAGCCATATCCGGTTCATATGCTGTTGTATGGTTCGGCGAAGAGCGTGATTTGGCAAGCAGATAACGTATTCCGGCTTTTGAGGTTTGGAGCCGTTGATGCAGCACAGCACTGCATCAACGGCTCTTTTTTTTTCAACGGATTCCATCCAGTCTTTTTGCTTTCAGGCGCAGTGAGTTACTGACGACCGAGACGCTGCTTCCTGCCATTGCCAGACCCGAAAATACCGGATTCAGAAAGATGCCCCAGAGGGGAAAGAGCGCGCCCGCGGCAAGGGGAATGCCGATAATGTTGTAGATAAATGCCCAGAAGAGGTTCTGTCGAATGACGTTCATTGTGGCTCGCGACAGGGTAATGGCCTGGGCAACCTTGTTGATGTCGCCCTTGAGAAGGGTTATGCCGGCTGACTCGATGGCAATATCTGTTCCTGTCGCCATGGCAATGCCGACATCGGCCTGAGCGAGTGCCGGTGCATCATTAATGCCGTCTCCCGCCATGGCCACCTTTTTCCCCGCAGCCTGCAACTCCCTGATTTTAAAAGCTTTGTCCTGAGGGAGCACTTCGGCAATTACTTCCCGGATACCGGCCTGCCCGGCCATGTAGTTTGCTGCAGCACGGTTATCACCGGTCAGCATGATCACTTTGAGCCCCTTGCGGAGAAGCGCAGATACTGCCGCTTTTGCTTCATCCTTGACCGTATCGCTGAGGGCAATCAATCCCGTGCAGATGCCGTTCTCTTCAATCATCACGACGGTTTTACCCTGATTCTGCAGTCGCTTGACTTCTGCCAGGTTTTTTTCGGCATCAACAGGCTTTCGTACCCTGACAGGGATCGTCTTGATCATTGCCGAGACCCCCATACCGTCAAGCGCTTCGAAGCCGGATATCTCGCTTAAGGTGAGATTCTGCTTTTTTGCCTCATCCAGAATAGCCTGTGCCAGAGGGTGTTCAGAGCGGTTTTCAACACTGGCAGCCAGTTGCAGCAGGGTGGCGGGCGTGGACTCTGCCGTGAGAGGGGTGATATCGGTGACCTTCGGGCTGCCGGTAGTAATGGTACCGGTTTTATCGAACACGAC
>Ga0326726_10001387_pt1 | contig 22532 bp, 24 predicted proteins | sample MHFenrmetagenome_2_FD_207603 | JGI IMG/M metagenome (GOLD analysis project Ga0326726, IMG submission 207603) | Lab enriched peat soil microbial communities from Michigan Hollow, Ithaca, NY, United States - MHF15MN | ecosystem: Environmental > Terrestrial > Soil > Wetlands > Peat | place: USA... | reverse complement strand
CGTGACCATCGCGGCATTCAGCAGCAGCAGCAGACCGCCGCCGGCATAGCCGAGCGAATAGCCGTAGGCCGACACCAGGTCGTATTCGCCCGCTTCCGCCACGTCCACCAGCAGCGAATCATTGAAGGTGACGCCACCCGAGAACCCGATGCCGGCCAGCGCGTAGACGACCGCCCCCGTGACCCAGTCGCCGTGCTGCACGAAGTACAGGCCGGCCGTCGATGCGGCGCCCAGCAGTGTGAAGAAGGCGAGCATGCGCAGCCGCGCGCCGCCGCGATCGGCCATCGCGCCGAGCAGCGGGGCCAGGAGCGCGATCAGGAAGCTGCCGATGCCGTTCGCAAGCCCGAGCCGGAACGTGCCGACCGCCGCATCGACGTGCAAGCTCCAGTATTGCCGGAAGAAGATCGGGAAGAACGCCGCCATCACGGTCGTTGCGAACGCGGAGTTGGCCCAGTCGTACAGGGCCCAGGCAATGACCGGGCGGCGCGTGAGCGTGCCGCTCACGCGGCCACCGCCAGGTGCTCGCGCGTCTCGCGAAAGGAGATTTCCGGCCACCGCTCCAGGGTCAGCTCGAGATTGATGCGGGTCGGCGCGAGGTAGACCAGCAGTCCCGCGTGATCGAGCGCCAGGTGTTCATGATTGCGCTCGCGGAACAGCTTTTCCTTCACGGGATCCGGGACGTCGACCCAGCGCGCGGTCGCGACATTGACGGGCTCGAAGGTGCAGTTCACCCCGTATTCGTCGGCGAGCCGGAACGCGACGACGTCGAATTGCAGCGGCCCGATCGCGCCGAGGATCAGGTCGTTGTTGCGCAACGGGCGGAAGAGCTGCGTTGCGCCCTCCTCGCACAGCTGGTCGAGGCCCTTCTGCAGCGCCTTGATGCGCAGCGGATCACGCAGCACGGCGCGCCGGAAGATCTCCGGCGCGAAATTCGGGATGCCGGTGAATGTCAGCGCCTCGCCCTCGGTAAACGTGTCGCCGATGTTGATCGTGCCGTGGTTGTGCAGGCCGATGATGTCCCCGGCCCAGGCCTCGTCTGCCTGCAGGCGGTCGGCCGCCATGAATGTCAGCGCATCCGCGATGCGGACCTCCTTGCCGAGCCGCACGTGATGCAGCCGCATGCCGCGCTGGTAGCGGCCCGAGCAGATCCGGAGGAACGCGATCCGGTCGCGGTGGGCCGGGTCCATGTTGGCCTGGATCTTGAATACGAAACCGGTGAGTGCCGGCTCGTTGCCGAGTACGACGCGGGTGGTCGTCTGGCGCGGACGGGGCGGCGGCGCATATGCGACGAAGGAGCCGAGCAGCTCCTCGACGCCGAAGTTGCCGATTGCCGAGCCGAAATGCACCGGCGTCTGCCTGCCGGCCAGGTATTCCGCGACGTCGAAGGTCGGCATCGCGCCGCGCACCAGTTCCGCCTCCTCGCGGAACGCCGGCGCCGCATCGCCCAGGAACGCGTCCGCCTCGGGGCTGGCGAGGCCCTCGATGGTCAGGTTCCGGCCGAGGCGGCCGCTCTGCGCCCGGTCGTACGCGTAGATGCGATCCTGCGGAAAGTGGTAGATGCCGCGCAACTCGCGGCCCATGCCGATCGGCCAGGTGATGGGGGAGCAGGTGATCCTGAGCACGCGCTCGATTTCATCCAGCAGCTCGACCGGCGGGCGGCCATCGCGGTCCAGCTTGTTGATGAAGGTCATGATGGGCGTGTCGCGCAGCCGGCAGACCTCCATCAGCTTGATCGTGCGCTCCTCGACGCCCTTCGCGCAGTCGATGACCATCAGCGCGGAATCCACCGCCGTCAGCGTGCGGTAGGTGTCTTCCGAGAAGTCCTCGTGCCCCGGCGTATCGAGCAGGTTGATGATGCGGTCGCGGTACGGGAACTGCATGACCGAGGAGGTCACCGAGATGCCGCGTTCCTGCTCGAGGCGCATCCAGTCGGACGTCGCATGGCGCGCCGCCTTGCGCCCCTTGACCGCACCCGCCATCTGGATCGCGCCGCCGAACAGCAGGAGCTTCTCGGTCAGCGTGGTCTTGCCCGCGTCGGGATGCGAGATGATCGCGAAGGTGCGCCGTCGCGAGATTTCGTCGGCAGGCAGGCTCATCAGGAGTCGCGCAGCGCGCCGAGCTCGAGCCGGTAGACCATGGCGTCTTCGCGGCCTTCGTGCGACTGGTAGTAGCCGCGCCTCTGCCCCACGCACTCGAATCCGACCTCGTGATAGAGCTGGATCGCGCCCTTGTTCGAGCGGCGGACCTCGAGGAAGGCGTCGCGGATGCCGCGGTCCCGCGCGTAGCGCAGCAGGTCGAGCAGCAATGCGCGGCCAATGCCCCGTCGGCGCAGCGCCTGCTCGACGCACAGGTTGAGGACGTGCGCCTCGCCCGCGCCCATCGACAGAACCGCGTACCCCGCGACGCCGTCCTGCGTGTCGACGACCACGCAGTGGTAGCCGACGCGCAGGCAGTCGCTGAATATCTGGTCGCTCCACGGGAACGCATAGGACGCGCGCTCGAGCGCCGACACCTGGACGAGGTCGACCTGGGTCATCGGCCGGAACCGCCAGGCAGGCCCGGTGAATGAATCACGCGCGGTCGCCATCGGCGAGCACTCCCAGCGCAAGTTTGATGTCGTCCCAGGACTTGCGCTTCTCGGTCGGCGAGCGCAGCAGGTAGGCCGGGTGATAGGTCACGATCACGGGCGTCCGGCCCAGCCGGTGAATGCGGCCGCGCAGCCGCGCGAGCGGCTCCTCGCGTTCGAGCAGTCGCTGCGCGGCGATGCGGCCCACGCATAGGATGACCGCGGGGTCCACGAGCTCGATCTGGCGCCGCAGGTACGGCAGGCAGTGATCGGTTTCGTCGGCGGCCGGATCGCGGTTGTTCGGGGGACGACATTTCAGCACGTTGGCGATGTAGACCTCCCCGCGCTCGAAGCCCGCGGCCCGCAGCATCGAATTCAGGAGCTGGCCCGCGCGGCCGACGAAGGGCTCGCCCTGCCGGTCCTCCTCGGCGCCGGGCGCCTCGCCGATCACCATGAGCCGCGCGCGCATGTCGCCGGTGCCGAATACGGTCTGCGTGCGGGTCGCGCAGAGCCCGCACAGCGTGCATTCCCGCACCGTTTCCGCGAGCGCCGTCCAGTCCATGCCGCCGGGCCCCGGAATCGCGTGCCGCGCGACGGCCGGCGCGCCGGCCGGCTTGCCGCGCGGCACGTAGGCGGTGACGCCGAGGACATCCAGCACCGAGCTGCGCCGCGCATCCATCGGCTCAGCCGCCCTCGGCCGCGCCGCCGCTGCCGCGCGGCTTCTTGCGGAGCTTGAGCCACGCCCAGCCGAGCGGGCCGGACAGCGCGAAGCCGCCGAACATCACGAACAGCACGACCGGCGGATCGACCGCAATCAGCGCGATCGCGAGCGGCACCAGCAGGAATCTCGAATAGCGCACGCGCTCGCCGGCTGCGCGATCCTTGAAGCTGCGGTACGGGAAGCGGCTGACCATCAGGATCGCCGCCAGCGCGGTGACGACGAATGCGAGTATCAGTCCCAGCAATCCGGTCACGTCGAATCCGAGCAGGCCGGACGGCTCGTACTTGTGCACGGTGCCGATGAAGGCCGCGACCACCGCGGCGGCCGAGGGGCTCGGCAGTCCCTCGAAATATCGCTTGTCCTGGACCGCGGCGCGGGCGTTGAAGCGCGCGAGGCGCATGGCCGCGGCCGCCGCGTAGAAGAACGCCGCGATCCAGCCGAACCGGCCCCAGGCGGCCCCGTACTCGGCGATGCGCGCGACGCCCCACTGGTAGCAGACGATGGCGGGCGCAAGCCCGAAGGCCACCATGTCTGCCAGGCTGTCGAATTCCTTGCCAAAGGTCGTTTCGGTGCCCGTCAGGCGCGCAACGCGCCCGTCGAGCCCGTCGAATATCATCGCGACGAAGATGGCGGTCGCCGCGCGCTCGAAGTTGCCGTCGATCGCCGCGATGACGGCGTAGAAGCCGCCGAACAGGCACAGCGTCGTCAGCAGATTCGGCAGCAGGTAGATACCGCGGCGGCGCGAGCGTATTTCGTTCAGGTCCACTTTCATGCGGATGCCGTGGCAAGGCCGGGGAGCAGCGCCTAAGATACCGCGCTTTGAGGCCGGCGACACTGGCCGCGCCACAGGTGATGCATGCGACTGTCCGCGTACCCGATCCAGAACCTGAAGGAGGTCCCGGCCGACGCCGAGGTGGTGAGCCACCAGCTGATGTTGCGCGCCGGGCTGATCCGGCGGGTCGCGGCCGGACTCTACACCTGGCTGCCGATGGGCCTGCGCGTGCTGCGCAAGGTCGAGCGCGTCATCCGCGAGGAAATGGACCGCGCTGGCGCCCTCGAACTCTCGATGCCGGTCGCCCAGCCGGCCGAGCTGTGGGTCGAGTCGGGGCGCTGGGACAAGTTCGGCCCGGAGCTCCTGCGATTCAAGGACCGCCACGACCGCGACATGGTGCTCGGCCCGACGCACGAGGAAATCATCACCGACCTCGCGCGCCGCGAGCTGAAGAGCTACCGCCAGCTGCCGGTCAACTTCTACCAGATCCAGACCAAGTTCCGCGACGAGATCCGCCCGCGCTTCGGCGTGATGCGCGCGCGCGAATTCATCATGAAGGACGCCTACAGCTTCCACGCCGACGAGGCCTCGCTCGCCGACGGCTATCGCCGCATGTACGACGCCTACAGCGCGATCTTCACGCGCCTCAAGCTGCGCTTCCGCGCCGTGCATGCGGACACCGGCGCGATCGGCGGCAGCGCGTCGCAGGAATTCCACGTGCTCGCCGATTCGGGCGAGGACGCGATCGTGTTCTCGGACGGCGGCGACTACGCCGCCAACCTCGAGCTCGCCGAGGCGCCCGCGCCGCGTGAGCCGCGTCCGGCGGCCAGCGTCCCGATGCGCGAAGTGTCGACACCCGGCACGCGCACGATCGCGGCGGTGTCGAAGCACCTCGGCATGGCGCCGGCGCGCATGTTGAAGACGCTGGTCGTCGACGGCGCCGACGGCGGGCTCGTCGCGCTGGTATTGCGCGGCGACCATGACCTGAATGCGGTCAAGGCCCAGAAGCTTGCGGGCGTCGCCGCGCCGCTCAGGATGGCGGATCCTGCGCGCGTCGCCGCAATCGCCGGCTGCGAGACGGGATTCCTGGGGCCGGTCGGATTGAAGCTGCCTGTCATTGCGGACCGCTCCGCGGCCGCGCTCGCGGACTTCGCCTGCGGCGCAAACCGTGCGGACGCGCACCTGACGGGCGTCAACTGGGGCCGCGACCTTCCCGAGCCCGCGGTCGCGGACCTGCGCAATGTCGTCGACGGCGATGCGGCGCCGGACGGCCGCGGGCGGCTGTCGGTCGCGCGCGGCATCGAAGTCGGTCACATTTTCCAGCTCGGGCGCAAGTACAGCGAGGCGATGGGCGCTAACGTGCTCGATGAACAGGGCAGGAGCATCGCGATGTACATGGGCTGCTACGGCATCGGCGTCACGCGCATCGTCGCGGCGGCGATCGAGCAGAATCACGACGAGCAGGGCATCGTCTGGCCCGCCCCGCTCGCCCCATTCCAGGTGATCGTGGTCGCGCTCAACTGGGCGAAGTCGGAGCGTGTGCGCGATGCGGGCGAACTGCTCTACCGGGACCTGCTGAAGGCCGGCATCGAGACGCTGCTCGACGATCGCGACGCGCGCCCGGGCGTCAAGTTCGCCGATGCGGAACTGGTCGGCATCCCGCATCGCGTGGTCGTCTCCGAGCGGGGCCTCGATGCGGGCAGGCTCGAATACCGGCACCGGCGCGCGAGCGGCAACGAGGAGATCCCGATGGAGCAGGCCGTCACGTTCCTCGCCTCGCGGCTCGAGGCGGAACGCTGAGGCAGAGGTCGGTCATGGCCCGCGTCACGTTCCTGGCTTCCCTCCTCCTGCTCGCGTCACTGGCGCCCGCGCATCCTGCGCGCGCGGACGCCCAGCGAGACGGTGCCCAGCGCGACGCAGGCCTGCGCGACGTCGTCGCCGCGGCGATCAGCAGCAAGCCCTGCTTCGAGCAGAAGTACGACGACGTGGTCTGGTACGCGGTGATGCAGCCGCGCGTCGAACGCCGGCTGCGCGAGCAGTCGATGGACCTGCGCATGGGCTACGACGTCGGCGCTGCAGCGCAACGGATCCTGCGCGCGGTGCATTGCGAGACGAGCAAGCAGACCATGCTGCGCGACCGGCCGCAGCTCGTGCTCGCCGTCATCGACGTCGAGAGTGCGTTCGATCCCTTCGTCGTGTCTTCGGCCGGCGCGGTCGGGATGATGCAGGTCATGCCGTTCTGGCCGCGCGAACTCGGGCTGTCGACCCGCGACCTGCTGGATGTCGAGATGAACATCCGCATGGGCACCAGCATCCTCGCCTACTATCTGGAGCGCGAACGCGGCGACTACCGGCGCGCACTCGCCCGCTACAACGGCAGCCTCGGCCGGCGCGGCTATCCGGATCTCGTGCTCGCCCGGCTGAGCTCGCGCTGGCAGCGGTAGAAGCGTCAGCGCGTCCCGAAATCAGTCGGCCAGTCCACCGTTTCCGGGTCGATCACTTCGACGTCCACCGCCGTGACGCGCGCCATCGGCGGACCGGTGTGCAGCCACTCGATCAGCTGCTCGAGCGCAGCCGCATCGCCCGCCGCATGCACCAGCACGCTGCCATCCGGCTCGTTTTGCGCATGGCCGCGCAACGCCAGCGCACGCGCGCGTTCCGCCGTGCTCGCGCGGAAGTACACTCCCTGGACGCGTCCCAGGACCCGGATGCGGCGCGAAGCGGCTGGAATGGACCTAGATTTCACTATCTAAAGGATTTGTAAGTGTTTAAGAGCATTGATAAAATTCTAGACAATTCATCGGCAATCAACAAGCCCGCATGACCGAGATCCTCGTCTTGTTCTACTCGCGACACGGCACGACCGCCGAGCTCGCGCGCCAGGTGGCGCGTGGCGTGGATGCGGTTGCGGGAGCGAGGGCCAGGCTGCGGACCGTGCCGCCGCTGGCCCTGCAGTGCCAGCCGGCGGGCGCGGCCGTGCCGCAGGAAGGCGCGCCTTATGCGAGCCACGAGGACCTGCGCGAATGTGCCGGGCTCCTGCTCGGCAGCCCGGTGCGCTTCGGCAACATGGCGGCGCCGCTGATGGCCTTCTTCGATGGCACCTCGAGCCTGTGGCTGACGGGCGTGCTCGCTGGAAAGCCCGCCGGCGCCTTCACGTCCGGCAGCACGATGCACGGCGGCCAGGAGACGACACCGCTCGGCATGCTGCTGCCGTTGATGCACCACGGCATGCTGATGGTCGGCCTGCCATTCACGGAATCGGCATTGTCGACGACGAGCGGCGGCGGCACGCCCTATGGCGCAAGCCGAGTGGTTCCGAATGGAACGCGGCCGGCGCTGGCGGACGAGGAGAAGCAACTGGCCCAGGCACTCGGGCGGCGTGTGGCCGAGATCGCGGTACGGCTCGCCGTGCCCGCGTGAGTGCCGGGCGTGCGGCGCTCCTGCGCCGGCTGGCGACCGCTGCCTGGCTGCTGCTGATCGCCTCCATTGCCAAATGGCCATTCGGCGCCGCCGGCATCGGCCCGGTCACGACCGCATTCGCACTGCTGCCGCTCCTGATGCCGCTGCCGGGCCTCTTCATGGGATGGCGCCGCACGCTGCAGTGGTCGCCGTTGACGCTCGCGCCGGCGCTGGCGCTCGCGCTGACCGAGATCCTGGTGAATGCGCCGGCACGGCGACTCGTGACGCTGACTCTCGCGCTGATATTCGCGGCATTCGCAATGCTGATCGCCGCGTTGCGCAGCAGCCGCTAGCTCGCCCGTTCGAGCACCTGGCGTACGAATGGCACGGTCAGGCGGCGCTGCGCCGCCAGCGCTTCGGTGTCGAGATCGTCCAGCAGGCGGCACAGGGTTGCGAAATCGCGCGGTGCCCTGCGCGTCAGGTATGAGAGCGTCTCGTCCGGCAGCTCGAGCCCGCGATGCTCCGCTCGACGCCGCAGCGCCAGGCCCTGGTCGCGTTCCGCAATCGGCTGCAGCCGGTGGATGACGCAGGCCGACAGCCGCGAAGCAAGGTCCGGCAGCCTGAAGGCCAGGCCCGCCGGCGGCAGCTCGGCCGCGCAGGCGAGCCGGCCGCCCTGCTCCATCAGCTCGTTGTAGAGCGTGAACAGCGCCCGTTCCCAGCCCGCGTCGCCCGCAATCGCATCGACATCGTCGAGGGCGACCAGGCCCAGTTGTTCGAGGCCGGCGAGCTGGCCGGGCACCAGGTCATTCGATGCACCGAGCGGCAGGTAGGCGGAAGTCAGGCTGCGCTGCCCGGCGAGAGCGCAGCAAGCCTGCAGCAGGTGTGTCTTGCCGACGCCTGACGGTCCGTGGATCCACAGCGCCGTTCGTCCGGCGTCGCGGACGAGCTGCGTCAGGCCGGCCACGGCCGCGCCATTGGCGCCTTCGTGGTAGGTCTCGAAGCGCATCGAAATGCCGAGCTGGACGCCGAGTGGCAGCTGCTGCACGCGGTCACACGGCGGTGCTGCGCGCGCGGCTGACGGCCATCGCCTTGCGCACATAGGTCACGATGTAGTCCACGCCGCTGACCACCGTCGTCACGAGCGTCAGGCCGCCCAACGACGTGATCAGCCACTCCGGCACGACCGGATAGGCGGCGCGCCCGACCACGGCGATGACGAACAGGATCTGCACCAGGGTGTTGAGCTTGCTCGGCATCGTCGGGTGTCCATCGACGGGGCCGAACCATTCCTTGTACACCCAGGCGCCGACCCCGATGATCACGTCGCGCGACACCGCGACCGCGGCGAGCCACAGAGGAACCAGCCCGAGCCAGGTCAGCGTGATGAACACGCTGACCAGCAGCAGCTTGTCCGCCACCGGATCGAGCACCTTGCCGACTTCCGTGGCCCAGTCGAACGTCTTCGCGAGATAACCGTCGAGTGCGTCGGACATCGCCGCGATTGCGAACAGGATCAGCGTCGCCCCGTAATGGCCTTCTGCCAGCAGCCAGACGATCGGCACCGCGAGCGCCATGCGCAGGACGCAGATCGCATTCGGGATCGTCGCCAGATTCATGGCGACAGCGAGAAGATCATCCGCGATTCGTCGACCGGCACCAGCCGGCCCTCGCGCCGGATCGCCTGGCGCAGGGCATCGGGATCGCCGCGGACCGTCAGCGCGAACGACACCGCATCCGGCGTCACCTCGTCGACCGCGACGCCGCGCACCAGCGGCAGCCGCCCGAGGGTCCTGAGCGCGAGCGCATACGACTCGAGCGTGTCGATCCCGGTGACCGTCACGAGCTGCAGGACGCGCTGGCCGGCATTGCGCGACGCATAGGCGCTCGCGTAGCGGTCCGCCGCGAGCTCCGGGCCGGCCTCGAAGTCGCCGCGCGTCTCCGCGGAAAGTCCGGCCGACGCGAAGGTCCATTCGACCGAGGATTGGCCGGAGGCCGTCACCATCGCGCGCCCGATCAGCACGCCATCCGCGCCATAGCGGCGCGCGGCATTCACGAGCGGCTCGTGATCGCCGGACCAGGCCTGCTGCAGGCCCCGGGCCAGGTCGTCGCCGGCGCCGGGCCACACGAGCGGAATGCCGCGCCGCGTGGCGGCATGCTCGACCCGCTGGCGCTCGTCGCCCGCGATCGCGAGGCTGCGCCGGCCGCCCCGGTCCACCGCAAGCCAGACGAGCGTCAACGGCCGGTCCGGCCCCCAGAACGGAAGGCCTGCGGCATCGATCGCGTTCTCGATGGTCGCACCGTCGAAGCTCACGGCGAGCTGGCCGGCCGTCGCGCGCCGGAAACTCAGCACGTAGCGGCCGGCCTGGGCCACCAGCGGCGCGAGGCTCTCCAGGTCTGCGGCGTCGCGGCGGCCCGTGGCGCGGATCAGGATGTCGCGCATCGCGTCGCGAATTGCCGCCTGCTGGGCGGACTCGCCCTGGCCGGTGACCGGCACGGTCACCGAGTACATGTCGCCAAGGGATGTCGCGCCTGCCAGCGGTCCGAACACCGCGACGGCGATTGCAGCGAGCCAGCGTCGCCTCTGTTTCATCATTACAATAGTACACTGCCCGGTAGACGGGCCTCCCCTGCAGCGCCCGATCCGGACCGATGACCCCACGCAAACCGCTGACATACCGGGATGCCGGCGTCGATATCGATGCCGGCGAGGCGCTGGTCGAGAGGATCAAGCCCTATGTCGCCCGCACACACCGGGCCGAGGTCCTGGCGGGCGTCGGCGGATTCGGCGCGATGATCGAACTGCCTGTCGGCCGCTGGCGACAGCCCGTGCTGGTCGCCGGCACCGACGGCGTCGGCACGAAGCTCCGGCTCGCGATCGATACCGGCCGGCATGACGGCGTCGGCCAGGACCTGGTCGCGATGTGCGCGAACGACGTCGTCGTGCAGGGCGCCGAGCCGCTCTTCTTCCTCGACTACTACGCGACCGGCAAGCTGTCGGTGGATGTCGCCGCGCGCGTCATTGCCGGCATCGCGGCGGGTTGCCAGCTAGCGGGCTGCGCGCTGGTCGGCGGCGAGACCGCGGAGATGCCCGGCATGTACGGGGGCGAGGACTATGATCTTGCCGGCTTCTGCGTCGGGGTCGTCGAAAAGGAACGCATCGTCGATGGAACGCGCAGCTGCGCCGGCGATGCGGTCATCGGCCTCGCCTCGTCGGGACCGCACTCCAACGGCTACTCGCTGATCCGCCGCCTCATCGCGGAGACGCGCGCCGACGCACAGACGCGGATCGGCGGCGCGCGGCTGTTCGACCTGCTGATGGAGCCGACGCGGATCTACGTCAAGCCGCTGCTGCAGCTCCTGCAATCGGCCGAGGTCCATGCCATCGCGCACATCACGGGGGGCGGCCTCACCGAGAACATCCCGCGTGTCCTGCCCCAGGGCCTCGGCGTCCGCCTGGACGCGGCCGCCTTGCGGCGCGATCCGGTCTGGCGATGGATCCAGGAAGCCGGCGGCATCGCCGATGCCGAGATGTACCGCACCTTCAACTGCGGCATCGGCATGGTCGTGCTCGTGCCGCCGAAAGGGGCCGGCGCGGCGGTCACGCTGCTGAATACCTGCGGCGAGCGTGCCACCATCATCGGCGAGGCCTGCCCCGGCGAGGGCGTGCAGATCGGTTGATGGGACGCGCACTGCCATTCGCCGTGCTGATCTCGGGGCGCGGCTCCAACATGCTGGCACTCGCGGGGGCCGTGAGCGATGGACGAATCGCCGGGCGCATCGTCGCCGTCATCAGCGATCGCGCGGATGCGGCAGGCCTTGCCGCGGCGCAGCGCCTCGGCCTGGTTGCCGAAGTCGTCGAGCCGGCGCGCGGCGGCGATCGCGCGGCGCTCGGCGCGCGGCTGACGGCAGCACTCGAACGGCACGACGCCGGACTCGTGGTGCTGGCCGGCTTCATGCGCATCCTCGATGCCGGGTTCGTGCGGCACTGGCAGGGCCGCCTGCTGAACATCCACCCGTCGCTCCTGCCCGCCCATCGCGGCCTGCATACCCATCGCCGCGTGCTCGAGGCGGGTGAATCGCGGCACGGCTGCACGGTGCACTTCGTGACCGAGGAACTCGACGCCGGTCCGGCGGTCATCCAGGGACGGCTCGCCGTGAGGCCCGGGGACACGGAAGAGTCGCTTTCAGCGCGCGTTCAGCAGCTGGAACACATCATCTATCCGCGTGCGGTAGGCTGGTTTGCCACCGGGCGGCTCGGATGGAAGGACGGCCACGCGACGCTCGATGGCCGGCCACTCGAGTCCCCCGTCATCGAGGATGCGCCATGAAGGTTGTCGCGATCGTGATGCTGGCGGCACTCGTCGCGCCCTGCGGTCTGCAGGCCCGCGCGGACGAGCCGCGGCTCGCGCCCTATGTCGCCCAATACGACGTCAAGTACGGCAGCATTTCCGTCGGCAGCAGCCGCATGGAACTGAGCCGGACCGCCTTGCCGGGACAGTGGCAGATGGAGTCGCGCTCGACGGCGAGCGGGCTCGCCCGACTGATCGCGGGCGGCACGCTCGTCCAGCATTCAACTTTCCGGCTCGATGCGGACGGCATGCAGCCGCTGAGCTACCGGTTCGACGACGGCATGAAGCGCTCCGAGAAGGACGTCGCGCTCGACTTCGACTGGGCAGCCGGCCGCGTGAAGGGCCTCTCCGAGGGCGAGCCCGTCGACATCGCGTCGGAGGCCGGCCTGCAGGATGCCGCATCGATGCAGGTATTCGTGATGCTGCGACTGAATGCCGGCGCGGAGCCCGGCATCATCCCGATGATCGAGAAGAACAAGGTCAAGTACTACCGATATACGTTCCTGAGGCGCGAGCGCCTGAAGACGGCGCTCGGCGTGCTCGACACGATCGTCTATCGCAGCTCCCGCGACGGCAAGACGGGCGAGACCCTGCTGTGGTATGCGCCGACGCTCGGCAACGTCAGCGTCCAGGCGGAGCAACGCGAGGACGGCAGGCGCAAGTTCCAGACCTACATCAAGGCCTACCGGCCCGGCAGCTGATCTTCAGGTGCGCGGCAGCGTGACGCCGGTCTGACCCTGGTACTTACCGCCGCGGTCCCGGTAGGAGGTCTCGCAGACCTCGTCGGATTCGAAGAACAGCATCTGGGCAACGCCCTCGTTCGCATAGATCCTGGCGGGCAGCGGCGTGGTGTTGGAGAACTCGAGCGTCACGTGCCCCTCCCACTCCGGCTCGAGCGGCGTGACATTGACGATGATGCCGCAGCGCGCATATGTGCTCTTGCCGAGGCAGACCACCATCGTGTTGCGCGGGATCCGGAAGTACTCGACGGTGCGCGCCAGCGCGAACGAGTTCGGCGGCACGATGCAGACGTCCGCACGGAGATCGACAAAGTTGTTGGTGTCGAAGTTCTTCGGGTCCACGATCGTCGAGTTGATGTTCGTGAAGATCTTGAATTCCCCGGCGCAGCGGACGTCATAGCCGTAGCTCGACGTGCCGTAGGAAATGATCTTGTGGTCGCCGGCGACGCGGACCTGCCCGGCCTCGAAGGGCTCGATCATCCCCTTGGCCGCCATGCGCCGGATCCAGCGGTCTGACTTGATGCTCATCACTCGTCCTCGATGCTGATTGCCGGCATTGCGACCGCGCCCCTCAGCGCGCTCGCCGCCAGCTGGCCGGCCGCCCGCCGGGCGATGGAGTGGAATGTTGCGGCGGCCTGCGATGCGGGATCCGCGACCACGGTCGGCGTGCCGCCATCCACCTGCTCGCGAATGCGCGCCTCGAGCGGCAGCTGGCCGAGCAGCGTCGTCTCGTAGCGCCGCGCGAGTTCGGCCCCGCCGCCGGAGTCGAAGATGTGCGACTCGTGCCCGCAGGCCGGGCAGCGATGCAGGCCCATGTTCTCGACGATGCCGAGCACCGGCACGCCAACCTTGCGGAACATCTGCAGGCCCTTGCGCGCGTCGAGCAGCGCGATTTCCTGCGGCGTCGTCACGATGATGGCGCCGCTGACCGGCACCCGCTGCGTCAGCGTCAGCTGGATGTCCCCCGTGCCCGGCGGCATGTCCACGACCAGGTAATCGAGCGTGCCCCAGCGCGTGTCGGCGAGCATCTGCGTCAGGGCCTGCGTCACCATGGGGCCGCGCCAGGCCATCGGCTGGTCGGAATCGATCAGGAACCCGATGGACATGACCGGGATTCCATGGCCGCGCGGCGGGTCGAAAGTCTTGCCGTCCGTGGTGGTCGGCCGCTTGCCCGCCAGTCCCATCATCCGCGGCTGGCTCGGGCCGTAGATGTCCGCATCGAGGAGGCCGACGCGGGCGCCCTGGGCCGAAAGGGCAAGCGCGAGGTTCGCGGCAACGGTCGACTTCCCGACGCCGCCCTTGCCCGAAGCGACGGCGAGGATATTGGCGACCTCGGGCAGCGGGTGCATGCGCCGGTCGGCGACGAAGGCCCGTATCTGCGAACGCAGTTCGACCGCAAAGGGTTCCTGGAATCCGGCCGCAGCCGCATGGGCTGCGAGGGCACGCCCGAACTCCTCGCGATACCCCTCGACGGGAAAGCCGAGCGCGATCTTCGCGACCAACCCCGACCGGGTTGGCTCGACGGACTCCACGGCCCCGGCGGCGCCAAGCGTCAGGCCGGTATTCGGCTCGACATACTGCGCAAGCAGGGCTTGCAGGCGGCTCTCGGGGCCGGTGGGCATCGGCGATATTCCGCTGATCGGGGGGCCGGCATTGTAGCCCAGGAGCCAATCCGCAAATGGAGGCCCGCAGCGGGTATGTCATACTTTCTGTTTGTCAAATCGGTCCTAACAGAAGCCGGGGTCGGATGGGATTATTCACTGGATATCGCGCAGACCGCCTGATCGCCGAGGTGCGCGAAAGCGGTGACCCGGGCAGCCCCAAGGCGAAGCAGGCGCTCGCCAGATTGCAGGGACTGGGCCCTACCGCCGTCAAGCCAATCGTCGATGCCCTGTCCACGTCGGACAAGCGCGAAACCGTCGCTTTCGTCGAGGCATTGTCCGGGCTGATCGACACCAAGACGTTCCCGATCCTGGCCAAGGCGCTTGCCGAGGAGAATCCGCGCGCCGTCGCGGGCGTTGCCTGGGCGCTGTCCACGTCCCGGGCCTACCCGCCCAACCTGCTGCTCGAACTCCTGAGCGAACCCGGCGTCTCGCGGCAGGCGGTCCTCGATGTCATTGCGGCGCAAAAATCCCGTTTCCAGCTGCGCGACATGCTGAATGCCGCTTACCTGCAGGACCCGAACGAGAAGGCTGCGCTGTTTCGCATCGCCGGCGAGATCGTGGATGATAATTCGGTGGACGAACTGGTCTCGCGGGTCGAGGGCAAGGACCCGATTGCGCGCATGCACATCATCGCGCTGCTCTCGCGCTTCAACACCGGCAAGGTGCGCAATGCCCTGACGGCGACGCTGAAGGACCCGAACAAGCTCGTACGCGGCGCCGCGCTGCAGTCGCTTTCCACCATGGAAGGCCAGGTCGACCCGGCCCATGTGGCGCCCCTGCTGCGCGACTCGGAGCTCGACGTCCAGAACCGGGCCGTTGACCTGCTGTGCCGCAGCAAGCATCCGGATACCGTGCGTTACCTGGTCGAGGTGCTGAAGGACGAGTCCGAGTACGCCCGCCGCGCCGCCGTCGAGGTGCTAAATGTCGTCGGCGACGAATCCTCGATCAGGTACCTGCTGCAGGCCATCCGTGATGCCGACTGGTGGGTGCGCAGCCGGGCCGCGGACGCTCTCGGCAAGATCGGCGGACCCGTGGTCATCAATGCAGCCATTGCGCTGGTTTCAGACCGCGACGAGGAGGTCCGGCGCACGGCCGTCGAGATCCTGAACCAGACCAAGGACGAACGGGCGGTCAGCCACCTGCTCACGGCGACCAAGGACCAGGACTGGTGGGTCAGCGAGCGGGCGGTCGACGCCCTGGGCGCGATCGGCAGCAAGAACGCCGTGCCGCGGCTCCTCGAGATGATGCAGGCGAACCCGAAATCCGTCCCGACGATCGTGCGCGCGCTCGGCAAGATCGGCGACCAGACCGCAACCGACAGCATCATGCGCGCGCTCGACCGGCCGGAGACCGATATCCGCGTCGAGGCGCTGGCCGCCCTCGTGCGGCTGGCCGACGACCGCACGGTGGATCCGGTGCGCGCCCGCATCGTGCCGCTGATCACGTCCATTGAACAGACCGTGGCCGGAGCGGCGCAGCGTTCGTTGTCGGAGCTGGATGCAAAGTTCGGCGGCACGACGCTCGCCGGCACATCCATTCCCGGCACGGGCATGCCGGTGCGTGCGGGATCGGACGTCGCGCGCACGATGCTGATCGAATCGGCGGACGTCGCGGCGATCATGAAGGCCGCCGAGGCCCAGGGCCGGCTCGACATTGCGACGCTTCAGCCCGGCGACGTGCTCGAGGGCCGCTACAAGTACATCGAACGCATCGGCAAGGGCGCATTCGGCACCGTGCTGCTGATGGAAGACACGGTCGTCGACGAACGGCTGATCCTCAAGTTCCTGAACCCGGCCATCTCGCAGGACGAAGAGATGATGCAGCGCTTCGTCCACGAACTGCGCTACAGCCGCAAGATCACCCACCCGAACGTGATCCGCATCTACGACTTCCTGCACATCCGCGGCAACTACGCGATCTCGATGGAATACTTTCCGTCGCACACGCTGGGCGGGGAAGTCGCCGATGGCAAGCCGGTCGCGCTGCGCCGGGCGCTGCGCTTCGGCATGGACATCGCCAAGGGGATGTCCGTCGCCCATGGCGTCGGCATCGTCCATCGCGACCTGAAGCCGGCCAACGTGCTGATCAATGACGACGGCCTGCTGAAGATCGTGGACTTCGGCGTCGCGGCCGCGCAGCACCAGGGCGACACGCAGCTGACCAAGACGGGTTACGTGATCGGCTCGCCGAAGTACATGGCGCCGGAGCAGATCCTCGGCAAGAAGGTCGATGAACGGGCCGACATCTACTCGCTCGGCGTCATGATCTACGAGATGCTGACCGGCGCGCCCCCGTACCATCGCGGCGACCACATGTCGGTGATGTACCAGCACGTCCAGGGCCGGGCGCGGCCGCCGATCGAGCTCAACCCGGCGCTGCCGCCGGCATTGTCCGAGCTGGTCATGCAGACGATGGCCGTGGACAAGGAAAAGCGCCCCGCCTCCATGGACGAATTGCATGTGGCGCTGGAACGATTCTTGTGATTCACTCGCGCGCCAATGCCGCGCATTGATGCATTCCTCAAGTTAGGCACGACCCAGGCCTGTTCCGACGTCCATCTGGCGGTCGGCATACCGCCGATGCTGCGCATGAACGGCGACCTCATCCCCATCCGCTTCCGCGACCTGGCCGAGGCCGAGCTCGAGAGCTACATCAACGAGATCCTGTCGCGCAACCTGAACGAGCGGTTCCGGTCCGGCCACGACGTCGATTTCTCCTATGTCTCCGAGGAGGGCGCGCGCTTCCGGGTCAATGTCTTCCGCAAGGACTCCGGGGTCGGGGCGGTGTTCCGGTCGATCCCGAACGAGATACCGACCCTCGACTCGCTGCAGCTCCCGCCGATCGTCAGGAAGCTCTGCGACCATCATCAGGGCATGATCCTGGTGACCGGCTCGACCGGCACCGGCAAGTCCACGACGCTCGCGGCGATGATCGACCTGCTGAACACGACGCGAAAGCTCAACATCATCAGCCTCGAGGACCCGATCGAGTTCGTGCACAGAAGCAAGCAGAGCCAGGTCGTGCAGCGCGAGCTTGGCACCCACCTGCCCTCCTTCGCGGAGGGCGTGCGCGCCGCGATGCGCGAGGACCCTGACGTGATCCTGGTCGGCGAATTGCGCGATGCGGAGACGATCTCGATGGCCATGACCGCGGCCGAGACCGGTCACCTGGTGCTCGGCACGCTGCACACGACCAGCGCGGTCAAGACCATCGACCGGATGATCGACGCGTTGCCGGCCGACCAGCGCGAGCAGACCAAGAGCTTCCTCTCGCAGAGCCTGCTTGCCGTGATCACGCAGGTGCTGGTCAAGAAGCCCGAGAATCGCGGCCGCAAGGCGGTCTGCGAAGTCATGATCATGAACCGCGCGATCGCCAAGCTGATCCAGACCGACCAGACCCACCAGATCCCCGCGCAGGTCCAGACCGGCCGCGACGTCGGGATGCAGCTGATGGACCAGTCATTGCTGAACGCGATCAAGGCCAAGGAGATCGACCCCGACGATGCATTTGCCTATTCGACCGACAAGCGGCTGTTTGCGAAGCATGTCGTGGACCGCAGCCTGCTGCCGCGCTTCGACACGCAGGAATGAGGCCGTAACGTGGCGAAGGTCGACGAATACCTCGAAGAGGTGCTGAAGCGGGACGGGTCGGACCTGCATTTCATGGCGGGCGACCCGCCGCGGATCCGGCAGTACGGGAAGCTGTCCAGCCTGAGGTCCGAGAGGCTCGGGGCGGATTTCGTGCGCGACGCGCTCTACGAGATCATGCCGCGCAAGCCGCTCGAGCGATTCGAGAACCGCGATGGCACCGATTTCGCCTATTCGCTCGGCTCCGTCGCGCGCTTTCGCGTCAATGTCATGCGCCAGCTGAACGGCATGGGCGCCGTGTTCCGCGCGATACCGTCCAAGGCGCAGACGCTGGAACAGCTCAAGATGCCCGAGCCCGTCCGCAACCTCTGCAAGGCCTCGAGCGGCCTGATCCTGATGACCGGCAAGACCGGTTCCGGCAAGTCCACGACGCTCGCGGCGATGATCGACGACCTCAACCTGCGCATCAAGGGCCATATCCTGACGATCGAGGACCCGATCGAGTTCGTCCATCCGCGCAAGAACTGCCTGATCAGCCAGCGCGAGGTCGGCGTCCATGCCGAGTCCTTCGCGAGCGCCCTGCTGTCGGCCCTGCGCGAGGATCCCGACGTCATCCTGGTCGGCGAGTTGCGCGACCTCGAAACGATCAGCACCGCGATCACCGCATCCGAGATGGGCATCCTCGTGATGGCGACCCTGCACACGAATGGCGCGGCGGCGACGGTTGACCGCATGGTCAACGCGTTCCCGCCCGACAAGCAGGGTCACGTGCGGACGATGTTGTCCACTTCATTGCGCGGCGTCGTGTCGCAGCAGCTGATCACGCGCAAGGGTCCGCCCGGGCGCGTCGCAGCGATCGAGGTGATGATCAACACGCCGGCGGTCTCCAACCTGATCCGCCAGGGCAAGATCGACCAGATTGAATCGGCGATGCAGGCCGGTACGTCCATCGGCATGCGCACGATGGACGCCGCAATCCAGCAGCTGCTGGACTCAGGACAGATCAGCGGCCGCTCGGCGTACGAGAAAGCCATCAACAAGGCCAAGTTCGAGGAATTGAAGGAATTCGACTAGCCAGCGGCTCAAGGCATAATGCATGACTCATCCCCGGACCCGAGTCATGTCCCGCCGCATCCTGATCACCAGCGCACTGCCCTACGCCAACGGGCCCACGCACCTCGGCCACATGACCGAGCACGTGCAGACCGACATCTGGGTGCGCTACATGAAGCTCGCCGGCCACGACTGCACCTTCGTGTGCGCCGACGACACCCACGGTACGCCCATCATGCTGAAGGCGGAATCGGAGGGGATCACGCCGGAGCAGCTGATCGAGTCCGTGGGCCGAGAACGGCGCCGCGATTTCGCCGACTTCGGCATCGGCTTCGACAACTACTACACGACGCACTCCGAGGAGAATCGCCGGCTCACCGTGCGGATGTACCAGGCTCTGGTTGCGGCCGGCCACATCACGCGCCGCATCGTCCGCCAGGCCTATGACGAAAAGGCCGGCATGTTCCTGCCCGACCGCTACGTCAAGGGCACCTGCCCGCGCTGCGCGACGCCCGACCAGTACGGCGACAGCTGCGAGAACTGCGGCGCGACCTACACGCCTTCCGACCTGGTCGACCCCGTATCCGTGGTTTCCGGCACGACCCCGGTGCAGCGCGAATCGGAGCACATCTTCTTCAAGCTGGGCGATTTCGAGGCGATGCTGCGCAAGTGGACGCGCTCCGGCAGCCTGCAGCCCGCCGTCGCCAACAAGCTGGACGAGTGGTTCGACGCGGGCCTCAAGGACTGGGACGTGTCCCGCGACGCGCCCTACTTCGGCATCGAGATCCCCGATGCGCCGGGCAAGTACTTCTATGTCTGGCTCGACGCGCCGGTCGGCTACATGGCGAGCTTCGAGAATCTCTGCGCGCGTAGCGGCCTCGTCTTCGATGATTTCTGGGGGACCGGAAGCAAGGCCGAGCTATGGCACTTCATCGGCAAGGACATCTTGTATTTCCATTCGCTGTTCTGGCCAGCGACGCTCGAGGGCGCTGGATTCCGCAAGCCGACGGTCGTGCATGCGCACGGTTTCCTGACGATCAACGGCGAGAAAATGTCGAAGTCGCGCGGCACCTTCGTCACCGCGCGGACCTATCTCGACCTGCTGCCGCCGGAATATTTCCGCTACTTCCTGGCGGCGAAGCTGGGTCCCGGCCTCGACGACATCGACATGAACCTCGACGAGTTCGCGACCCGGATCAACGCAGACCTGGTCGGCAAGCTCGTCAACATCGCGAGCCGCTGCGCGAGCTTCATCCATCGCAGCCACGGCGGCCGGCTCGCCCAGGCGCTTCCGGACCCGGGGCTGTATCGCGAATTCGTCGACGCGATGGAATGGATCGGCACCAGTTTCGAGGCCCGCGAGTATGCGGCCGCCGTGCGCGACGTGATGGCGCTCGCCGATCGCGCCAACCTGTATATCGACAGGCACAAGCCCTGGCTCGCCGCGAAGGACCCGGCCCGCGCGGCCGAAGTGCAGGCGATCTGCACCCAGGGACTCAACCTCTTCCGCGTGCTGATGACCTGCCTGAAACCGGTGATGCCGGCGATGGCGGCGAAAGCCGAGCAGTTCCTCGGCAGGCCGGTGCTCCGCTGGAGCGACGTCTCCGAACCATTGCTCGACGCGACCATCAGGGAATACGAACCGCTTGCGACCCGCGTGGATCCCGCGCTGGTTCGCAGGCTGGTGGAGAAGCCGATGACGACAAGGGAAGAAATCAGCGCGGAGGAATTTGCGCGCATCGACCTCCGGGTCGCCCGCATCGAATCGGCGAGCCTCGTCGAGGGCGCCGACCGGCTGCTGCAGCTGACGGTGGACCTGGGCGGCGAGAAGCGCACGGTCTTCTCCGGAATCCGCAGTTCATACGCGCCGGAGCAGCTCGTCGGGCGGCACGTCATCGTGGTCGCCAACCTCAAGCCGCGCAAGCTGCGCTTCGGCGTCTCGCAGGCGATGATCCTCGTCGCCAGCGCCGAGGGCAGCGACGCGCTGTTCCTGCTGGGACCGGATGCCGGCGCGACGGCCGGGATGAAGGTCAGCTGACGATGCTGGCAGAGCGCATCGACGCGCTGCTGCCGCAGACCCAGTGCCGGCGCTGCGGCTTCGACGGCTGCCGGCCGTATGCCGACGCCCTGGCGCGCGGCGAAAGCGACCTGAATCGCTGCCCGCCCGGCGGAAAGGAAGTGATCGCGCAGCTGGCGGCGCTGCTGGGCCGCCCGGCATTGCCGCTCGATCCCTCCTGCGGCACCGAGGGCCCGCAACTCGTCGCGCTGATCGACGAGGTCGCCTGCATCGGATGCGCCCGCTGCCTCGACGACTGTCCCACCGACGCGATCGTCGGCGCGCGCAAGCGCATGCACACGGTCATCGCGGAGGATTGCTCCGGCTGCGAACTGTGCCTGCCGGCCTGCCCGGTCGACTGCATTCACATGGTCAAGCCGGATGACCTGCCCCCGCAGGCACGCGGCCCGCGCGCCTCGCACTATCGGGTGCTGTACGAGGCGCGCCGGGCGCGCCTCGCGCGCAGGCAGGCCGAGTGGCGCCAGTCCCTGCGGGCGAGCCTGGGTCACGATGGCGCGCCGGCGGATTGATTCGCTGCTCTCCGCCGCTGCGCGTCGGCAGCTCTTCGAGCGGCTGCGCGCGGGCAATCCGGAGCCCAGGACCGAGCTCAGCTATCGCTCCCCGTACCAGTTGCTGGTGTGCGTGATGTTGTCGGCGCAAGCCACCGACCGCAGCGTCAACCTCGCCACCAGGAGCCTGTTCCGCGTGGCTGCGACACCGAAGGCCATGCTCGAGCTCGGTGAGGAAGGCCTGGCCTCCCACATCCGCACGATCGGCCTCTGGCGCGTCAAGGCGCGCCACGTTATCGCCGCGAGCCGCCTGCTGGTCGAGCGCCACGGCGGCCGCGTTCCACGGGAGCGCGCGGCGCTCGAGGCGCTGCCGGGTGTCGGACGCAAGACCGCCAACGTCGTGATGAATACCGCCTTCGGCGAGCCGACCATCGCTGTGGACACGCACATCTTTCGCGTGGCCAACCGCACCGGCCTTGCGCCTGGCCGCAACGTGCGCGAGGTCGAGGACCACCTCCTCGCGGTCGTGCCGGAGGAGTTCCGGGCGGACGCCCATCACTGGCTGATCCTGCACGGACGCTATGTCTGCAAGGCCCGGAAGCCCGCCTGTCCCGGCTGCCTGATCGCCGACCTCTGCCGCTACCCGGACAAGACGGCCGCGCCCTGATGCAGCCGCTGCCCGGCAATTCCGGACGCGAAGACCTCAGGCGGGCCTGGCTCCTCGCCTGGCGGAAAGCGCTCGCAGGCCAATCCTTGACCGCGCTCGAGTCATTGCTCGCCGACGTGCTGCGGCTGCATCCGGAGTACCAGGGCCTGCTCGAGGACGCCGATGCGCTCGCGCGCGACTGGACGCCCGAGGGTGCCCAGACGAATCCGTTTCTGCATATGAGCCTGCACGTCGCGATCGGCGAAGGCGTCGCCGCCGACCGTCCGGCGGGATTGCGCGCAGCCTACAAACGCCTGCGTAGGTCGCAAGACCGGCACGCCGCCGATCATCAGCTGATGGAATGCCTGGCCGAGACCCTGTGGGAGGCCGAGCGCGCGGGCCTGCCGCCCGACGAATCAGCGTTTCTCGCCCGCGTCCACCGCGTCGTCGGCGTCTAATTGGTGCCGGGT
>Ga0326726_10001386_pt1 | contig 22532 bp, 28 predicted proteins | sample MHFenrmetagenome_2_FD_207603 | JGI IMG/M metagenome (GOLD analysis project Ga0326726, IMG submission 207603) | Lab enriched peat soil microbial communities from Michigan Hollow, Ithaca, NY, United States - MHF15MN | ecosystem: Environmental > Terrestrial > Soil > Wetlands > Peat | place: USA... | reverse complement strand
TATGTATGAAATCGGCTCCGCCCATCGCTCCACCGGGGTGACCCGATTTTGCCTTTTCAACCATCGACATTGCAAGTATACGGATGTTATCCGCTGCCCTCTTATTCACTTCATTATTCATAATAAAGATTGTTTACCGATTATAATTTTAAACGATAACAAAAATATGATTTATTGGCGATAGAACAAAGAAGGCCTGAACAGACGACTGCAAAATTAATTAAAGGTATTTCCTGTCTTCCTCAGGAACATCAAAGTACTTGTCGTACTTGACGGAATCAGGACCTATTTTTTCAACACCCAATCCGCTGATTTTGTAAGTACATTTTTCTCCCACAATATCTGAAAAGTAGATATCGAACTCCTTGCCATTATCCTCAACCATGATAATCCTGACAAGATGATCATACTTGAGACTGTTCAGATGAGCGTGGCAGATGGGACATTTAATTAAGTACTCTTCTCCTTCTTCCATTTTAAAAGAAGAATGGGTAGTAACCGTATAATTTCCTAGCTCCGGATTAAGCAAGAAGAGTCCTTTTTTAGAATTGTTGTCTTTTAATGCAGCAAGGATTATAGAAGTTTTTACATTCAGAACTCCCCTGCAGGCTTTGCATAAGTATTGGATTGCCATAAAGTACCTCCTGTTGGTTTAGTATGTATTAATAATATTAATTATTTTTTCGGCTTCTACCTTTACAAGATATGATATATTTTCACCAAAATCAATTTTTTCCGGTTGAATTCCAAGTAAATAAACAGGCATTTTAAAAAAATCTGATAATCTCTTCAGGGAGATATTGTGTGTATTGAAGGTTAAGTCATTGATCTTGCTGATTGACATTAGTTTAGATGTCCCTGGGACTGATCTCATTTCAACACAGTCAATTAGCACAAGTATATCCGGATCAATCATGTTTATCTTTCCAATATAGTTTTCAAGACTTACTTCGACTGTAAGCGACTCTATGTTTTGTCTTTTTCTGATTCCTGAACTTATGTAAACGCCGACCCCGTCATCCTTTTTAAGGAGATTCCCGATTCCGACAAAAAGTACTCTTTTGTCATTCTTCAGCAGGAAGCTTTTAAGATCTTCAGGCACCCTTGAATAAGTATTTTACAAGAACTTGTCTGAGGCAGTTCGGACAAATAATGTTGAACATGTCCTTTCGTTTCAGTCCATCCCTGATCTCCACGTCCAGATCATGGCCTTCCGCCAGCCCGAGTTTCTGATTCAGAAGATTAAGGTTCAGGATTGAAGAGAATGCTTTCGGACCAAGCTTTTTGTGCATGTAATGGAGATGTTCCTTTGTAGTAATCACTGCACCGCAGTTTTCGCAAATAAGAAGCTCTTTTTCCTGGTATTCGATGTTCTTTTCCCTGTCAAATACAGCTAGATCGAATATCTTATCAGATAAAGTCACTCCTTTACCTGTGATACAATGATCCTGACACTGACCACAGAATATACACTTTCCATAATCTCTTTTGATCGTTCTGATTCCTTTTTCTAAATCATCATAATTTGTTATTGCATTAGGCGGACAAACATTTGCACATGTTTCGCACCCAACACAATTACTATCATCGACAACGGGCTTACCCCTGAATTTTTCAAAAGGTATATGAGGTTCTGCCGGAAATTTTGAGGTATAAGCAGGTGAGAAAAGCGAAATAACAGCCTCCTTCAATTCTCTGATCTTTGGATATTTCATTTTATAGCCTCCTTATAATCATCTTTCACGCTTTTCTTGCCGAGCTTAATACCAAAATGATAGGTTCCCCTTATAAGTGCGTGTGCTCCAACTGTAGAAGCAAAGAAGAGTATCGGTATAGCAACCAGAGCTTTGGTACTGGCATCACTGAATCCAAAATGAAATACAACACCCAGAAGGATGCTGCAACAACCCAGAGTCACACATTTTGTAGCTGCCTGAAGTCTGTTGTAAGTATCAGGAAGCCTGATAATTCCAATACAGCCTAGCATATTGAAAAGTACTCCTATAGTTATGAATATAAAGCTTATCATATTATTCATTTAGTTTTTTCCCGGTAAGGTATTTTGCAAGAGTTAATGTTCCGATGAAGCTGAGGATAATCCAGGCAATACCAATATCAAGGATAAAGGACTTTTCTGTCTGAATGGAAATTATTGCACATATTCCGACAACAAGTATTCCGAAGATATCGGCTCCAACCATCCGGTCAGGAATAGTCGGTCCTCTTATTATCCTGTACATGCAGACCACACTTAGGGCTATCTGCAGGTATAGCAATATGTTCAGGTAATTGCTCATTCTATAATTCTTTTAATATACTTTTCAAATGCTCCTGTTATCATTCCTGTATAAACTTCAGGATCCTCGGATCTGATATAGATCCAATGAATATAAAGATAGTCATCAATAATATCGACTGAGATCGTTCCGGGTGTCATTGTAATTGAATTTGCAAGAAGCATTTTTGCCATATCTGACTTTAGTGTAGTCTTTACTTTCACTATTCCGGGCCGGATTGGCATTGCTGGATGAAGCACCCGGTATGCAACATCTAAATTGGCTTTTAAGCATTCCCAGATGAAAACAAAGAGGTAAACAACAAACCAGAAATAGCGTTCAGGTTGTAATAGTTTATAAACACTTGTGACAAAAATTTTGCCAAAGAACAAAGCGCAGATTATTGAGGAGACTACTCCGACAATAAGATTTGGAACACTAAGGTCAAAGGTGAGAAGCAGCCAGAAAATCAGGGATAATATAAATAAGGTTAAATATCTCATTTTACTGTCCGATTATTATTGAGGTGTATTTTAATTGGTCCGTAAGAATATCGACAGCCGGAGTCAGAATTGCATGTCTTATATCGGGAAATGCAAGCAGGCTGAGGAGAACACAAACGATACTTAAGACAATCATACTGAATGCCATGGGAAATGGAACTTCCCTGATCTGCTGATTTTTACTGGTTTCAGGTTTATTATAGAAAGCATAGCGCTGGAATTTCAGGAATGAAGCCAGGGTAATGATGCTGACAATTACTGCAAGTGCGGCAAGAAGATAGAACTTAGCCATAACTGCCGCAACTATTATTATCAGTTTACTAAAGAATCCGTTAAAGGGAGGCACTCCTGAAATAGACATGGATGCTATAAATGATGTTCCTGATGTTACCGGCATCGACCTGGCTAATCCTCCCATTTCCTTAAGATCGCGTGTTCCAATTGTATATTCAATAGCCCCTGCATTAAGAAATAAAAGACCTTTAAAAGCTGCATGATTAACAAGATGGAAAATTCCTCCTGTGATCGCCAGTGCGGCAACTTCCGGTTCTGAACCTCTGGAAATCAGGATCATCCCAATACCGACTGAAAGAATAACATACCCCATCTGGCTTATGCTGTGATAGGCCAGGAGCCTTTTAATATCCCATTGCCCAATGGCAAGAAAAACTCCGATTACCATTGATAATGTCCCTAAAGTGGTTATCAAAATTGCCATTCCTTCACTAATAACAAACATATTAAAGAACAGCCTGATAATTACATAAATGCCAACTGCTTTGATAAACACACCTGAAAGCATCGCAGAAATAGGGGATGGGGCTGATGAATGCGCATCGGGTAACCATGCATGGAAAGGAATGATTGCAGCTTTAAGACCAAATCCGCTTAAAATAAATATCTGTACAAAAAGATAATAGGTCTTATCATAACCGTTGTTGAAAGCTTCTTTAATATCAGCAATATTCAGTGTTTTTGTTTTCCAGTAAATAAACCCAATCCCGAATAGGATTAAGAATGAAGCTAATCCTCCCAAGACCTGGTACTTAAATGATGCTTCCAGCTCATTCTTTTCAACTCCGAATGCCACCAAAGCATATGAAGATATAACAGAAATTTCGAGGAATACAAATATATTGAACAGATCACCGCTGAGCACAACTCCATTCATTCCGCCAATCAAAAGACAGAACAGGGCATAAAAATAATTTCCGGCAGTATATCTTTTTATATAAGAAATTGAATAAATGGCTGATAATAACCCAATAAGATTTATGATACAAACGATAATTGTATTGAATCCATCCATGACCATATAAATGCCGATTGGAACTTTGTCAATTGGTTCCCAGCTTCCGACTTTATAAACAGATAGATTTTCAGCTGTTGTGGAAAGGGAATAAAAACTGATAATGACCAGGAAAAGAAGAATCAGTGAGGTTAAATATTTGTCAAATTCCTTAAGGAATCTTCCCGTGATCATTATCAGGAAAGCCCCGGCCAGTGGTGTAATGACAAAAAATGGGATCAGCGGATTCATATATTATCCTCTTAAGTTTTTTATCTCTCTGATATCGAAGGTCCCGTACTTCCTGTAAAGCCTTATAATAACAGCCATCAGCATTGCGGTCGTTGCTAATCCGATCACAATTGCCGTAAGCACCAAAGCCTGGGGTAGCGGATCAACATAAATTTTTGCAGGATCAGCGGGATCAACTATTGGAGCAACCCCTCCGTCAATATACCCGACAAGGGCAAAGAAAAGGAAGGTGCTTATTTCCATTATCGATAATGAAACTGCTATTTTAACCAGGTTTCTTCTGGTTATTACCCCGTATAACCCAACCAGAAATAATATGAAACACATTATATATGCTATCATTTCGGTGACTCCTCCTTAAAGATCATTAATGAAAGAAATATTATAAATATTGATGCCGCAACCTCCGTTCCAACGAAAATATTGTAAAGGGGTAAAACACCTGCACTTACGAGATGTCCGACAATACCTTTTGGCAGAAAATTGTTAAAGAAGATTTTCGTCCCAAACAGAAAACCCGAGGCAGCAACCGTTATTACGAGTATTGTAGCTAAGCTTTCAACAATTGTGGTCCTGTTCTCTTCTTTTACAAGCTTCAGAAAATCACCACCATAAGCAAGTGTTACAAGTATAAATGATCCGGCTATGATTACTCCTCCCGCAAATCCTCCTCCAGGTGTAAGATGCCCATGTACAATGACATAGATACCATACATAAAAACCATACCAGCAATGAGCTGAGTGGTCTTTTTAACTATTATTGACATTCCTTTCATGGAAGATTATTTTTTGCCTTTTAATCTTAAAATTGTCAGGACGCCAAGGACTGCAGTGACAAGTACCACAGCTTCACCCATTGTATCGTAACCCCTGAAGTCAAATACTACTCCGGTTACAAGGTTTGCACTGCCTGTTTTCTCTGCGGCACCTTCGATATAATATTTTGCCATTCGTAACGAGCTCTTCCCAAGCACATCAAGGTTCTGAATTGAAATTGTAAAGAAATAGAGAAGTATCCCTAGTATTAAAATGCCGGTTATTGCAGAGATATATCCCCTGGAATCAAGTTTTGAAAATGATTCTTCCCGGGAACTGTTGATTACGACTGCAACCATAATTATCAGAGTTATTGTATCAACCACAATCTGAACAATTGCCAGGTCGGGAGCTCTTAATAACAGAAAACATATCACAAGGCTGTATCCTACAATGGCGCATGCTATAACTGATGAAAGGAGGTCCCTGGCATGGATAGCATACAGCGCACCTAAAATCATGAATCCTGTTACAATTGATATGGCTAATTCCATTTCAATTTTTGTTAATTATATCATAATGAGTAGCATAATAATCAAACCTGCAAAAACCCAGATCACATAAGCCGGTAATACACCAGTGTGGGCTTCACTTAACTGATGACTCAGCCATAGAACAAACTGCTTTGACAGATCATATATGTCAAACCACTTCTTTTCAGCTTTTTTATACATCCATGAGAAGAAACCCAATTCACTTATTGTTTTGTAGAATTCAGGAGTCGGATAGCCAGTTTCGTCCTGAATTTTTTCACCCCCGATGAAACTATCTTCGGTTCTGAATTTATTCAAGCTGGTTGCTACATATATAATAACGCCCAATGCAAATGATATCAGAACCAGAAGTGATACGAGCGACGAATTCCAGAATCCTGTAAACTGAAATTCACCTGTTATCGGCATAAAAAGTTTTGGAACAATAACGTTTGTTGCTAAAATTCCAAACACGATGCAAAACAATGCGAGGATTAATAATGGTAACCACATCAAAACAGGAGCCTCCTTAATATTCTTAAAATCAGGTTTGCTGCGACTAAGGAATATTCCTCCGATCAGTTTTATAAAACTGGCAAGAGTAAGTGCTGATCCCAGAACGGCGAATCCAAGCCAGAGAATCCAGAGTTTATTTGGAAGATCCGATCCGATCCCGAAATCTATTATGCCCTGATAAATCATCCATTTTGAAGCAAATCCGTTTAAAGGAGGCACACCGGAAATAGCCATGGCAAAAATAAGAGCTGAAAAGAATGTTATTGGCATTGCTCTGGAAAGGCCACCCAGATCATCGATGTTTTCTTTGCCGGTCCTGTATTCAATACATCCTGCAGAGAGTAATAATCCGCTCTTATACAGTGCGTGGTTAATCATATGAAATAATCCTGCAGCAATTCCTATAGGTGAACCAAGCCCCAATCCAAGAATCATGTAACCTACCTGCGAAACTGCGTGAAAACCAAGGAGACGTTTATAATTATGCTGCACAAGAGCCATCATGACAGCACTGATAATTGTTATCACTCCAATAGACAGGAGAAGCAAAGTCAGCCATTTATTGAGTATGAACATTCCATTTGTCAGTCTTGCAAGGAAATATATGCCAAGCAGTTTGTCAAGCGATGCAGGTAAAAGGGCTGAAGAAGATGCCGGAGCATTTTGAGCATAATCCGGAACCCAGGTATGAAATGGGAAAGCACCTGCTTTTGTAAAACTGCCGATCATTAAAGCCAGAAATGCTGTCACAGTTAAAACATTATCAGTGGATAATGCTGTGGTGCTAATATTTAATGATCCTGTCAATCGCCAAATTAATGCAATACCAATTAACATTATTGAATCTGAAGCACCGATCAGTATCAGTGTCTTTTTTGCTGTAGCAGAACTTTCTTCACTATTACCTGGAATTAGCTTGTACAGTGTTATTCCAAGAATTCCCCAGAATGTAATGAAAAGCAGGAGATTATCAGCTAAAACTGCTCCATAAGAGCAACCTATTGTTACCAGAAAATAAGGATAATAGTTTTTAGCCCTCCCTTCTTTAATATAAACCAATGAATACAGAAGAATAAGAACAGAAAATATACTAATGAATATTGCAATAAGCTGGCTCAGATTGTCTGGGTTGAATATTGCATACCTTCCGGCATCCTTCATGAGATCGATCCCGAAGAGGGAAAACCCAGATCCCTTTGTCAGGTCACTGAGAGTACCTGCTTCAATATTCTGTGTGTAAATTAAAATTGCCAGATAACCTGTGACTAAACTGACTAAAAGAGCGAAAACACCTTTGACAGTTCTCAGCTTGTCCGGAACAAAGAAAAGCAGCAGACCTGCGGCAATAGGTAAGAGAATTATGCTGACAATTTCGTTCATTTGGTTTTCTTAAATTCTTCCATTATATCGTGTGACCTTGATCTTGATCTGTCAATCAGCTCCCTGCCATTCATTAATTTCTCACCTGAATTAGCATCATAAACTACGGCCATACGCTCAGTGCAGCAGTAGCATGGATCGACTCCTGCAAGGGTGATTGTTGCATCGGCGATTGTCTGACCCACACATGATTTTTTAAAGGTGGCGATATTGACATAGCTTGGGGCTCTGATCTTATGTCTGGCAGGTGAATTTGAACCATCTGACACAACAAAATGAAAAACTTCGCCTCTGGGAGCTTCCGCCCTGCCATGGCCGATTCCTTCCGGGATCTCATTGACTTTTACCATAATATCACCCTCTTTCTCCTTCTCAAGCCCTTTGAGACATTGTTCTATTATTGAGATTGATTCATACATTTCAAGCAATCTAACCTCTGCCTTTCCAAAAACATCTCCTGATTGCGCTGTGATAACTTTCCAGTCAACCAGCGGATAAGCAGCATACGGATCATCCTTCCTGACATCAATAGCAACACCGGATGCTCTGGCTGTCGGGCCCACTGCGCCATAGTCAATGACATCCTGTTTTGTGAGAATACCAACACCTTTCAGTCTTGAATGGATAACCGGGTCATCCATGATAGCACCAGTAAGAAGGTCGGTCTTGGTTTTGACATCGCTCAGAATTTTTCTTATCGCCGCAATTTTATCACTTTCAATATCCCTGCGCACTCCCCCAACCCTGAACATTGCATAGCTGTTCCTGTTTCCGGTTATCATTTCGAACAGGTCGAGGACCGGCTCGCGGTATTTCCAGGCCCACATGAAGACTGTATTATACCCAAGGAAATGCCCTGCAAGCCCTACCCATAGAAGGTGACTGTGAATGCGCTCCAGTTCACCTATGATCGACCTTATGTATTTCGCCCTGTTCGTGGGTTCGATTCCGACAATTTCTTCAACAGCATTTGCAAAGGCAAAAGGGTGGGAGGTAGAGCAGATCCCGCAGATACGTTCGACAAGGAAGAATACCTGCTCGTATGTTTTTGATTCACTTAGCTTTTCAATACTACGGTGATTGTACCCTGTAACCCACTGTATATCTTTTACAATTTCCCCGTCACAGTAAAGCTTGAACAGTTCAGGCTCCTCCTGAAGAGGATGATACGGGCCAATCGGTATGAGTGTCTTTCTGCTCATTCTTTCTCCTCTGAATTTGATTTAAATTCCTTACGGTAAGGGTAAACTCCTTCTGCCCAGTTCCCTTCAGATATCAATTTATCCTGGTTCGGGTGATTAAGGAAATTAATTCCAAAAAGCTCGTGCATCTCCCTTTCGATCCAGTTTGAAGCGTTGAACATATTGGAGAGCGATTCGACCTCAGGATTATTCCTGTCGAGTATAACATGAAGATTGAGTATCAGCCCAACAGAATCCTTGCTGAAATGATAATGGATCTCAAAGCCTCTTTTTGTATGAATGGCTGATGCAATTATAAATCTGAATCCGGCATCCTTGTATAAATACTCTGCCAGATTCAACAAAGAATCAGGTTTTATGGTAACGATAATGCGTTTCTGATTCTTGATTTGTGTTTCAAGGATGTCAGAGGCAAACTTTTCTTTGAAATTTTGTATGATTGATTCAGTCACCTTTTACTTATTTACGAGTTTGACAATGCCTGCGATAATTGCTTCAGGTTTTGGCGGACATCCTGGTATATATGCGTCCACCGGAATAACCTTATCTACGGGCCCTGCAAAAGTTATGCTGTCAGCAAAGATTCCTCCCGTACATCCACAAGCTCCTATTGCCACGACCAGCAAAGGTTTTGGAGCCTGGTTATAAATCTCAGTCAGCCTATCTTTATCATGATTGTTAATAATGCCGTTCACGAGCAGTACATCTGCATGCCTTATACTTCCTACAAGAAGGATCCCGAAACGTTCAAGATCGTGCCTCGGTGTAAGGCAATCGAGGATCTCAATATCACAATTATTGCATGAGGCTCCCGCGAAGTGAAAGACCCAGAGCGACTTTTTGAAGCAATAACTTTTAAATCCCACGTTATAAAGTTTTATCCAACCAATTTAATATCCAAATGCAATCAAAATTATTGCGATAACTGCAATCAGATTCATCCATATCAGGAAGAACTTGACAGCCTGTTTAATTTTTATCCTTGGACTGGTATTCCTGATAAGAGTAAGCAGCAGTACAATTCCAAGAACTTTCAGTATGCTCCATAAAATATTGATACCATCCAGTCTGAAGCCGCCCAGTAAAATTGCCACAAGGAGTGAGGGCAGTATAAAAAGCATTATATATTTTGTCAGTTTAATAAAAGCATAAGAGGCTCCGGAGTATTCAATAAAGATTCCTTCAGTGATCTCAGCTTCTGCTTCAGGCATATCAAAAGGCACAAGAGCCAGTTTAGCCTGGATACAAAAGATCGCGACTATGAAAAGCAGTACACCTGAAACAGTGCCAATAAAAGGTGATGCCGCCTGCTGTGTCTTTATTATGCTGTAAAGGTCAAACTGCTGGCCGCATTTCATTATAATACCGGCTATAACCAGAAGGAATGTCAGCTCATAGCTAAGTATCAGCTTCATCTCTCTTGAACCGCCAACTGCTGCAAGCGGATTACCTGATGCGAGCGATCCGACTATATATGAGAACGATGGTATGGTAAGAAGGTAGAAAATTACAAGAAGATCACCCCTGAATCCTGTTGTGATATTGAATAATGGCAGAAGGATAAAAACCCCTGCCATTGTGGCTCCAAAGACCGAAAAAACAGGAGCTAGAAGGAACGTAACGGGCGATCCGTATTTTGGGAGAATGGTTTCTTTTACAAGCAACAATTTAAAAAAGTCATAAAAGGGCTGAAGAATGGGGGGCCCTTTGCGGAACTGGACCCTGGCACTTATTTTCCTGTCGAACCACGAAAGAAATCCGCCGGTTATACCTGCAAAAAGCAATCCGGGGAAGACAAGAAAATAAAAGAGGTCTGCTGCCATAATTTATTTTTTATGGTTTTTCTGTACTATATAAATATTCCCTGACAAGTACCTTTTCGTTAAGCATGTAAATGTTCTCAGCCGGCAATTCGTCTGCTTCCGTCAGTGAAACCACTCCAGGCGGACAAGCTTTAATGAAAAGCTCAAGTTCTCTGCTGTCATTCAGATCATAGTAGAGATCCTTGTTCCTGTGATGTTTGAAAAAGTCTGTCATTATTGTGCCGAAAGGACAGACTGTGACACACGATTTGCATGAGATACAGAGGTTTGTATGCCGGTCGATGATGCCTTCTCCATCCTTTTCAAGCGCTTCCGCAGGACATACACTTATGCAGGGAGCATCCTCACATCTCCTGCATGAAAACCTGAACGTGGCGAGCTCCCTTATTGATTTCAAGCCGCTTAAAACAGGGAATTCGTGAAAATAACACTCCGGCAAAGCTATGGCTGGGTTTTCAGCCATAACTGATCTCAGTTTAATCATATCCAGGAGTATCCTTTGAGCCATTTATTGCGCTTTTAAAGAATCATTTGATTCATGAGCTGAAACCTTGTGTCACTAAGCCGGTGTGAAATTGTCTGTGCAATTTTCGACATGGTCTTAAACCCGAAGTCACAATCCTTTTCAATTTCATTATTAAGCCTTTTGGCATCAATTGCAATAACTTTCGCAGGTGCCATGGCCATCACCCAGGCTGTTGAAATGTAAGGAGTAAAAACAGCTGACCATGAAAAAAGCTGACCCTCTTCAATTGAACCGAGATGAATCCTCTTTTCTTTTGCCAGACTTATTCCAAGTGACAGTGATCCTTCAAGCAAAACATAGACTTCTGAGAGTTCATCATACTGTTCAAACAGAATATCCTTCACTTTGAACTCCTTGATTGAACTCATCATTAAGATTGTCTCAAGTTGTTTATCACTGTAGCCTTCAAAAAACCTTATCTTTTTGAGATCATCTATTGTAAGCTTCATGATTTTAAAATTAATGCAGTAGATTTCGAAAAGCGTCTATTTCCATATATCAGGGGTATTTCTCAATTCATTATATGTAAATACCGGCCCGTCTTTACAGACAAAAAATTCACCCATCATGCAATGCCCGCATTTACCCAGGCCGCATGACATGTTCTTTTCCATCGATAAATAAATCTGGTCATCTTTATATCCCATTTCAAGAAGTCTGATGGTACCGAACTTCATCATTATTGGAGGTCCGCATACCACAGCAATGGAATTCATAAGATTGATCTTTATTTTATTCAGGAGTGTAGTCACAACACCTACAGAGCCATCCCACCCCTCTTCTACTCTGTCAACGGTGCGATAGGCTTCAAATTTCTCTATTGAGTTTAACCTGCTGAAGAGGGGTTTATAGATACAGTCTGAAGGAGTTTTGGAACCATAACAAAGAATCACCTTTTCAAGGTTGTCTTTTACATGTTCCAGGGCATAAAGCAATGACCTTATCGGTGCAAGACCACATCCCCCGCCAAGAATAAGAACTTCCTTGCCATAAAAAACCTCTACAGGATAACCCCTTCCAAACGGACCTCTTACACCCATATAAACTCCAGGTTTAAGACTATGCATGATTTCGGTAACATAACCGGTCTTCATGACAGTTACTTCAAGCTTATCCGTAACATGAGGAGAGGATGAAGGAGTAAATGGAGCCTCGCCAATGCCGTCGACTGATAATTCAATGAATTGCCCTGTGCCGAACGAAAACTCTTCTTCAGGCACCAGGACAAATGTCTTTATCAGGGGTGATTCATCGATAACCTCAGTCAGTTTTGCCTTTATCGGCTTGTATATGTTCTTTGTGTTAGTCATGACCGGCCAGGTGCCAATTCCATGAATAATTCATTCTTATTTATTTTTCCAATGCATGCTTCGATGCACCTTCCGCATCCAGTACAGGCTATTGAGCTGAATTTCTGCGGCTTCCAGACATATTTGCACATATACCTGTTTCTGAACCGTCTTGGTAACTCGTTAAGTGAATCTTCGCCTCCGGCAACCCTTTCAAATCCCGGGTACTGACAGGCATCAAGTTGTTTGATCTTTTCAAAGCCAGGCTTGTCAATCAGCAGAAAACATGTACAGGTAGGGCATATTGTAGCACAAGCACCGCACGATACGCATCTGGCAGAATACCTCTTCCAAATCTCATCGCCAGCATTTTTTACGATAATACCTGTTGCTTTGTAGTCCGGAAGTCCCTTGTTCGATTCAATAAGCAATGATTCTGCCTTTTTATGTGCCTTGTCAATTTCAGAAATAATATTCTCATCCCTGAGAGCCTGAACCAGGGAAAACTGGTTAACAAAATCCTGCCCCTTAGGGGAGATGATTCTCAAAACTATCAGATCACCGGTCCTTATCATTGCCAGGTCAGCATCAGCATCTGACCAGGGCTTTATTCCATATGAAGTACAATGACAATGTTCCTGCTTATCGAAGCAATCAATGGAGATCAGGATTGTGTTCTCGCGCCTTTCCCTATAGAAAATGTCATTGAAGTCTTTGTCAAGATAGATCTCATCAAGAAGCTTTAATCCCTGAATATCACAATTCGGTGCGCCAATAATAACTCTCTGTTTTTTGAGCGGGGCTCCTGATGTAACATTTTCCTTTACCGGGAGAAAGAAAGTCTTAAGTGAAGTGGCTGGCTTGGCTTTGTTGTAAGATATTCTGCCGATATTCTCAGAATTAACTATTTCATAATCAATACCAAATTCGTTGTCCACAGCAGCGAAGATGATATAGGATAACAGCAATTGTTCAATGGCTTTATCCCATTCTTCTTTCTTGATGCTTAAATATTGCATTTATGTGAGAAGATTCACATATAAAAATATATTCAATGAACAAATAATCAATAAAAACTTATTGATATTTTTATAAATAATTATAGTGTAGGTCATAATATGCTCAAAAACAACAAAATATAAATATTTTTTTCTTAATATAATTTTATTTAAATTGCATTATTAATTGTTTTAAAAATATTTGATGTGAAACAAATCACAAAATATGTAATAAAAAACAGCCTGAAAAGAATTTTTCTTTACAGAGGATGTCTTGCCCGGTTGAAAATGATGGGGGTCGAAAAAGTATTCTCATACACTCTTGCAAATGAGACAGGTGTGACTTCAGACCAGGTGAGGAAAGACTTTTCAGAGTTCGGGATAAGGGGAAATAAACGGGGTGGTTATGAGATAAATGAGCTTCTTGAAAAGATGGAGAACATTTTTCACCGAAACAAGGACCATAACATAGTACTGATCGGAATGGGGAACCTTGGTCTTGCATTATCGAAGTACAGCAAGTTTGTTCAGCGTAATATGAATATAGTGGCAACATTTGATATAGATCCTTTCAAGCAGAAAATAAGATCTGATATCCCGGTCTATTCGATGAGCCGCCTGAAAGAGATTATTGACCGGTTCAGAGTAAAGGTGGCTATACTTGCCGTCCCTGAAATATCGGCACAGGAAGTCAGCAATGAACTTGTGAGGGTTGGGATAAAGGGGATAGTCAATTTTACTCCTGTTCTTCTTAAAGTTCCTCCTGAGGTAGTAATAAACAATGTGAATCTCTGCGACGAACTTGAAAGTGTCATATATTACGTCCATAAGCTCATGCAGAACGAGGGACTTAAAAACTTAGAATTATTATACAAGGATATGAAATACTGATCAGAGGACTGGTTCAGGGTGTCGGATTCCGTCCTTTTATCTGCAGGCTGGCAGTCAAATATGGACTTTTCGGGGAAGTCGATAACAGAACAAATGGTGTTTCTGTTATAGTGCAGGGCGATCTGAAAACTATTGACAGATTCACAAATGAAATCCTTACAGGAGCCCCTCCGGCATCCCGCATAAAATCAATTGAGGTTCTTCCAAAAACCATTGACGGGTATGTTAATTTCAGTATAGCAGGGAGCAAATCAACTGATGATCAGATAACCGAAATAAGTCCGGATATTGCTGTCTGCGATGAATGCCTTGCTGATTTGTCCTCAGATACAGGAAGGATTGACTATCCTTTTATAAACTGTACGAACTGCGGACCCCGGTTCACGATTATCGAGGGGTTGCCTTACGACCGTCCTGAAACGACCATGAAAGATTTCAAAATGTGCAGCAAGTGCAGTTCAGAATATAACAATATTCTTGATCGCCGCTTCCATGCCCAGCCTATTGCCTGCAATGAGTGCGGGCCGGAATATCAGATTAAATCAGCAGGAAAAATCATTTCAGGGATAAGTCTGATAGTAAATGAAGTTTCATCAGCGATATCAGCGGGGAAAACTATTGCAATTAAAGGCATAGGGGGCTATTTTCTGATGTGCGATGCTTTTAATAATGAAGCAGTAACCAGATTGAGACAGCGGAAGCAGAGGGAGGCAAAACCACTGGCTATAATGTTCAGGGATCTTTCTGAATTGAAAAAATATTGTTTTGTTGATAAAAACGAGGAACGCGAATTAAAATCATGGCGAAAGCCAATTCTTATACTCAGACAAAAGAAAACACTCGCCGCTTCTATAAGTAACGGGCTGAATACTATTGGAGCCATGCTACCATATATGCCCATCCATTATTTATTGTTCAGAATTCTGACGACTCCTGCAGTGATTCTGACAAGTGGCAATCTTTCAGAGGAACCTATCATAATTGATGATTCTGCTGCAGAAGAAAAGCTGATGGCTGTTGCTGATTCTCTGGTAAGCTATAACAGGACAATCAGGAACAGAACTGACGATTCTGTTGTCAGGATCATAAATGGGGAGGTAAATATTATAAGGCGCTCCAGAGGCTGGGTCCCTCAGCCCGTCGACATTAAATTCAAGGTGGAAGGGATACTGGCTCTTGGGGCTGAGCAGAAAAACAGCTTCTGCATCGGAAAACACTACCAGGCAATCCTGAGTCAGTATATCGGTGACCTTAAGAATATTCCTACCTGTGATTTTTATAAAGAAACTATTGAGCGCTTCAAAGACCTGTTCAGATTTAAACCTGAATACATTGCCTGCGATATGCATCCGGATTATTTTTCATCAACCTATGCATCATTTCTTGGAAAAAAACACAATATACCAGTTATCGGGGTCCAGCATCATCATTCACATGTTGTTTCAGCTATGGCGGAGTATGGCCTGGATGAAAAGGTAATTGGCATCAGCCTGGACGGAACCGGATATGGAACTGATGGAAATACCTGGGGAGGGGAGTTTCTTTTAGCTGATACCACAGATTTTGAGCGATTCACTCATTTCGATTATGTACCCATGCCAGGGGGTGATATGGTCGTGGAAGAGCCCTGGAGAATGGCGCTTTCGTACCTGTATAAATATTTTGGAGACACAATCGACTATGAGTCAATACCAGTTTTCAGATCAGTCGACAAACAGAGGCTAACTCTTGTGAAAGAGATGATACAGAAAGCTATAAATTGTCCGCTCTCATCAGGGGCAGGCCGGTTATTCGATGCTGTATCAGCTCTGCTTGGTATTTGCCCGCTGACTTCATTTGATGCTGAGGCACCCATGCGACTTGAGTCTGCAATTAATTCTGAAACCGATCTGTATTATCCATTTTCCACTGGCAGGAGCGTCGTGTTTGCTGAAACATTTAAGGCAATAATCGCAGATATGCAACACTCCGATGTTTCATTGATTTCTGCGAAATTTCACAATACAGTTGCTCAGGCAATTCTTTCAGTGTCAGAATCAATAAGAAAAGAGACTTCTCTTGAAAAAGTTGTACTTTCGGGAGGGGTATTTCAGAATAAGTACCTGCTCGAAAAAACTATTCAAAAACTGACACAAAACATGTTTAAGGTATTTACAAATCATCAGGTTCCCGTTAATGACGGGGGAATATCGCTTGGTCAGCTTGTTGTTGCTTCAAAAAAAACCGGGTTATGTGTTTAAGTGTCCCTGCATTGGTGGTCGCAATAGACGGGCAGATGGCCGATGTTTCGGTTGGTGGTGCTATGTTTAAGGCAGGCCTTCACATGGTCGAAAATGTCAGAACTGGTGATTATATACTACTTCATGCCGGATTTGCCATTCAAAAGATCTCGGAGGAGGAGGCGCTTGAAACGTTGAACCTCCTGAATGAGTTGAAGAATTTTGAGAATGAATGAGAGGGGATGAAATACATTGAAGAATACAGGGAAAAAAGCCTGATCCTGAAATTATCGGATCACATAAAAAAATCGGTTAAGCGCAATTATTCTTTCATGGAGGTTTGCGGAGGCCATACTTCAGCGATTCATCGTTTTGGCATTCCCTCACTTCTGCCACCCGAAATAAAGCTTATTTCAGGTCCTGGTTGTCCTGTATGTGTGACTGCGACAGATTTTATTGATAAGGCATTGGCTTACTCCCAAATGGAAAATGTAACAATTGTTACATTTGGTGACCTTATCATGGTGCCTGGTTCTTCATCTTCTCTTGAGAAGGAAAAAACCAGGGGCGCTGATATCAGGATAGTTTTTTCAGGATTGGATGCATTGAATATTGCAAGGACGGAGCCAGATAAAACAGTTATTTTCCTTGGTATAGGATTTGAAACCACTGCACCGGGAACAGCTGTCACGGTAAGAACGGCTAGGAAAGAGGGATTTGGAAACTTTCTGCTACTGTCGGCACATAAAGTTATGCCTCCTGTAATGGAAGCAATCGTAAGGGAGGGAATCAAAATTGATGGCTTTATATGCCCCGGACATGTGGCAGCGATAACTGGTTCGCATATTTTTAATTTTCTGCCCGAGAAGTACAGACTCGGATGCGTTATTGCTGGTTTTGAACCCACCGACCTACTGCAATCGATATTAATGCTGGTCAGACAGGTAAACACGAATTCGCCTGATGTTGAAATACAGTATTCCCGTGCAGTAACTGCAAATGGGAATCTTGTCGCACAGGATCAATTGTATGGTGTATTTGAACCATGTGATGCAAACTGGAGAGGATTCGGCAATATTTCTGACAGTGGTCTGCGTCTTAAAAGAGAATATGATGCTTTTGATGCGGAGAAAAGAATTCCGGTAACCATTCAGCAATACAGGGATAATCCCTCCTGTATCTGCGGTGATGTTCTCAGAGGCCTGAAAATACCGGGTAACTGTTCCCTTTTCAGAAGTTCATGCACTCCTGAAAACCCGGTAGGAGCATGTATGGTATCTTCTGAAGGGGCATGCAATTCTTATTTTAAATACCATTCACAATGAGTGAAATAGTCACACTTAATCATGGTAGTGGGGGGAAGCAGTCGCATGAGCTGATAATGAATCTTTTTGTAAAAAAGTTCGGGATGCCATTGCCTCTTACCGACTCAGCTGTATTCACTGAGAACGGATGTACCCTTGCATTTACGACTGACTCATACGTGGTTGATCCCATCTTTTTTCCCGGTGGCAATATTGGAAAGCTTGCGTTATGCGGTACTGTTAATGACCTGTCTGTGTCCGGGGCAGTTCCAAAATACATTTCGGCCTCATTTATTATTGAAGAGGGATTTCCGGTAAAAGATCTTGAGATAATAGCAGGTTCAATGGCAGAGGAGGCTGAAGGAGCTGGTGTAAAGATTGTCACAGGTGATACAAAGGTTGTCGGAAAAGGAAAGTGTGATAAATTGTTCATTACGACGGCAGGAACGGGATTCATCAAGTCGGGATTTGAACACATTAGCACAGGAAAAATGATCAGGTCAGGCGATAAGCTTATTGTCAACGGCCCGCTGGGCGATCATGCAATCGCAGTTCTTGGAGCACGCAATAATATGAGCTTCAGCTCATCGGTAATGTCGGACTGTGCATCGCTTAACCACATGATCCAAAGCGTTCTGTCGGAATGCAATCTGGTTCATTTTATGAGAGACCTTACAAGAGGTGGACTTTCATCAGTGCTTTATGAACTGTCACATCTTTCGGGAATGGGGATCAGTATTGATGAAACATCAGTTCCTGTAGATGATCCGGTAAGGGGCCTGTGCGAAGTGCTGGGTTTTGATCCTTTCACTCTTGCGAATGAAGGCAAGGTACTGATCGTGGCAGGTTCGGAGGAGCATGAAAAGATTCTCAATATTCTCAGATCACATCCACTTGGCAGGAAGTCAGCCCTGATCGGAGAAATTTCTGATGTAAAGAAAGGGAATGTCATTTTAAACACATTCAGCGGAGGGCAGCGTATTCTTGACATCCCTTCAGGGATTCAGCTGCCAAGGATCTGTTAACTTTTTCCTGCAAATTAGGCAGATCAGCGCCTTTAAATCTTTTGGATCCGCAAAAACCTGCCTACCGGCAGATAGGTCTGCGCGATCAGAGGGAAACAACAAAATCAAAATTTAAATCCGAATTTAATCTCAAGCCGGTTATAGTTGTTCTTGTAAGTGTATATAATATCATTGTAATTATTTTGCTTATAGCTTGTCTGAGCATACCTGTAAGCAAACGAGAGGTATGTTTCCATATCCTCTTTAGCCCAGGATATTCCTGTTCCGACTGCCAATGAAGCTCCTCCTTTATAATCCTTTGGGAAATAATATGAGTTATAGGGATCACTTTCTTCGTCGCCTCCTGTATGCAGGAGGGCCCCGCCTCTGAAGAAAATGAACGGAGCTGTTTTCCTGTCGCTGAAAAGCCTTTTGTATTCAAGAAAAACAGGTGAAAAAGCTGAGCCCATGAATTCAACACCCGATCCTATTCCAAAGATATTGTTTGTCTGGCTAGTGTAGTTTACTATGATATTGAAACTGAACGGGGCACTAAAATCGCTGTTCTGTGACCCTATAAGCAATCCGGCTTCGAGAGCAAAACCGGCACCGCTGGTTTTTCTTCCATCAAAATGAGGCGATTCTTTCAGAAATTTGTCAACTTCATCTGATGTAAAATTGAACATACTCCCGTCAGAAGTCTGAATTTTGTATTTATTCTCAGATATTTCCAGCAATTTTCCATAAATTACACTACCGTTTTTCAGGTAAAGGGCATCTTTTGTTTTTTGTGCCGACAATGGTAATGCAATAATAGTCAGCATGATGAGTATTATCAGGTGTTTTTTCATACTTAATATGGTTTAGGGTTAATAGTTTTGCATGATTTTTGATTAAGCATTAATAGCTAAATCTAACCCTCATGAAAACAAAAATCATTCCAATTATTGCATTTTTTTCGTTTGCAGCTATTTTATTTACCTCATGTGAAGATACAACATTCAGGGAGTATACTGGCAACGCACCTGTTTATATGACCTATGCTGACCTTCGCTCAGCAGTCAAACCCCAGCAAAATGTTGATCTTAAAGATCCAGGGAAAATATATTACAAAGATAACTATATATTTATTGTGGAAGAGCTAAAGGGAATTCACGTTTATGATAATACTGATCCGGCCTCTCCGGTTAAAAAGGTATTCGTAAATCTCCCAGGCGTAGTTGATATTTCCATTTCCGGTTACATTATGTATGCTGACAGTTTTGTTGATCTTGTAATTCTTGATATACAGAATATTGATAATATTCATGAGGTGGCAAGGATTAAAGATATTCTTCCGTACACGGTACCTCCAACGGATAATGATTATCCGATGGCGTATGTTAATGAAGATAAAGGTGTTGTTCTCGACTGGGAAGTGAAAACGATAAAGGAGAAAATTTACAATGAATCCAATCCCTGGCCTATCTATTATAAAGGTGGTATTATGTTTCTTGATGCAGCTAACTCCTCAGGGGCTTCATCAGGAGTGAGTGGCAGCGGAACAGGATTCGGCGGGTCAATGGCAAGGTTCGGTATCAAGGATAAGGTCCTTTATATTGTTGACAAGAGCGACCTTAAAGTATTAGATATATCAAATAAAACCAGCCCTGTAAAGATGGGTGATTTTTATCCGGGATGGAACATAGAAACTATGTTCCTTTCAGGGAACAACATGTTCCTTGGTACAACCACAGGAATGGTAATCTATGATATTTCAAACCCATTGGTGCCGACATCAAGGGTTTTCTTCAACCATGCAAGGAGCTGCGATCCGGTAATAGTCGATGATACTCTTGCCTATATTACCCTGAGGTCAGGCACTACATGCGGTGGAACCGTCAACTGTCTTGATGTTGTTAATATTAAGAATATAAGCTCGCCTTCCGTGCTTGCTACATTCTCAATGACAAATCCCCATGGCCTTGGCAAAAAGGGAGATTTGCTCTTTATCTGTGACGGCAGTGCTGGTCTGAAAATTTATGATGCAACAGATCCCAGGACACTTGGCAATAAACTTGTGTATTCCTATCCGAATATTAATGCGTTTGATGTCATCCCTATCGGAAATGTCCTGGTAATGATCGGGGATAATGGTCTTTACCAGTACAGCTATTCCGATATTAAGAACATAACGCTGCTTAGCAAGATAGAAGTTAAGAAATAATAATTGTCATGCGGTCTTGCGGTCCTGCGGTCTTGCAGTCTTGCAGTCCGATCAAATTACTTCACGACAGCATTACTTAAATAACTTTTTCACTTCTTAATAACAAGATCATAGGAATGGTCAATCCACGAGAAAATCTCTTTGTCCGGAACTGAACCATCGACAATCACAGTATTCCAGTGTTTTTTGTTCATATGATAACCGGGTGTCACTGCCGGATACCTCTCCCTGAGCTCAATTGCCAGCGCAGGGTCGCATTTCAGGTTTATGCTCAGCTCTCCTTCGAGGCTGACCAGAACAAAAATTTTACCTGAGGCTTTAAAGACAAGTGTTTCCTCATCAAACGGGAAACTTTCGGTAACTGATTTTTTTGAAATACAGTACTCTCTTAATGATTCAATATTCATAAGGTGTCTTTTATCTGAATGCAGGATAAATATAAAAAATTTTTAACATGACAAAACCGATTTGCAAAGCTTGTAAGAATCATTATCTTGGGGCGCGAAAATTTTGTTAATTAAAATCAAATAAAGATATGTATCAATCTGAAAACCTGGTCAAGGAATTGACTGATAAACATGGCCGGTCGCGACAGAGTCTGTTACCGATTCTTCAGGGTATTGTTGAAAGATACAATTACCTTACAGATGAGGCGATGGTCGAAGTTGCAAAGGAACTCGAAATCTCAGCTGCCGAAGTATACGGAACAGCTTCCTTTTATACTTTTCTCGATACCAGTGTAAAGGGTAAATATGTTATCAGGATTTGCAAGACAATTACCTGTTCAATGAAGGGAAAGGGTGAAATAATCCAAACCCTTGAAGATATGTTAAAGATAAAGGTAGGAGAAACCACTTCAGACAGGATGTTCAGCCTTATAGAAACTAACTGTATTGGGTGGTGCCATAAAGCACCGGCAATTCTGATCAATGAGATGCCTTATACGGAGCTGACCCCTGAAAAGATAGTTGAAATAATCAAAGGTTACATGCAAAAATAAAAATCCGGACAAATTATGAAAAATAAAGGATTAAGTAAGGTAGATCTCATTTTTGAGAAAATCAATCCGAAGGAAGTTCTGGACAAGGCTTTCAAGATGAGCGGTGATGAGATCATTCAGCAGGTTCTTGCTTCAGGTCTCAAGGGAAGGGGAGGTGCCGGGTTTCCAACAGGTTTGAAATGGAAATATACTGCGGCTGAGAAAAGCTCTGAAAAATATATCGTTTGCAATGCTGATGAGGGAGAACCCGGTACTTTTAAAGACCGCGAGATCCTTGACAGAGTATCTTACAAAGTATATGGAGGCATGGCCATTGCAGCCAGAGCAATTGGAGCCAGACAAGGAATTGTTTATCTCCGTGGTGAATATAAGTTTCTCTTACCGCAACTTTTGAAAGAACTGGAATCATTTCACAAAATTATTGAGGATATCGGATACGATTTCAAGATCAGGTACTGCATGGGCAGCGGGGCTTATATCTGCGGTGAGGAAAGTGCTCTTTTCGAATCGATACAGGGCGACAGGGGCGAACCTCGTAATAAACCCCCTTATCCTACCACATCCGG
>Ga0326726_10001385_pt1 | contig 22540 bp, 18 predicted proteins | sample MHFenrmetagenome_2_FD_207603 | JGI IMG/M metagenome (GOLD analysis project Ga0326726, IMG submission 207603) | Lab enriched peat soil microbial communities from Michigan Hollow, Ithaca, NY, United States - MHF15MN | ecosystem: Environmental > Terrestrial > Soil > Wetlands > Peat | place: USA... | reverse complement strand
ACCGAGGACGTGCTCGCCCGCTTCGTGGCGTATGGCTGGCATACGCAGCGCATTGACGGCCATGCCTCCTCGGCCGTTGAGGAAGCGCTTGCCACTGCACAAGCGGAGACCCAACGGCCATCGCTCATTGCTTGCAAAACACATATCGGCTTTGGAAGCCCGAATCGGCAGGATTCTCACAAAGCGCATGGCGAACCGCTTGGGGCCGCCGAGGTCCTTCTTACCAAAGAGAAGCTCGGCTGGCCTCTAGACGAGCCGTTCCTAGTTCCCAACGAAGCCCGCGAATTCATGCAAGGTTCGGCTGCCGCTGGCGCGGCCCGGCAACGGGAATGGGAAGAGCTGCGTGCGGCTTACACTAGGGCGTACCCAGAGCTGTCGGCCACACTCGACGCCGCCCTCCGTGGCGACTTGCCTCCGGACTGGGACTGCAACCTACCGACTATCCCGGCGGCTAAGCCGATCGCCACTCGGGCCGCTTTCGGGGCAGTGCTGGATGCGATTGCGCCACAGCTTCCAACCTTGCTCGGCGGTTCGGCTGATCTGACACCTTCCAACAACACCTTGCCCAAAGGCGAGCGCGCCCTGAGCCGAGACGATTTCGCTGGACGATATCTTCACTTCGGCGTCCGTGAGCACGGAATGGGCGCCATTCTCAATGGGCTCGCGTTGCACGGTGGAATTCGTCCGTACGGCGGTACGTTTCTCGTCTTTTCCGATTACATGCGCCCGGCGATCCGCCTGGCGGCGCTGATGCAACTGCCGGTCATGTTCGTCTTCACGCACGACAGCATCGGCCTGGGCGAGGATGGTCCCACGCATCAGCCGATTGAGCACATCACTGCTTTGCGAGCTATTCCCAATCTCACAGTCCTTCGACCCGCCGATGCGACGGAAACGGTGGAAGGCTGGCGCGTCGCGCTGAATCGGCGTGATGGGCCCACTGCGCTGGTACTCACGCGTCAAGCTATCCCTGTTCTCGATCGAACCTCTCACGCTCCGGCCGAAGGAGTTTCACGTGGCGCGTATATCCTCCGCGAGGTCGAACATCCCGAAGTCATTCTCCTCGCCACCGGGTCGGAAGTTCATGTTGCACTGGCCGCGGAAGAAATCCTTGCAGTGGAAAAAATCAACGCGCGTGTGGTTTCCATGCCGTCCTGGGAACTGTTTGACCAGCAGCCAGAGGAATATCGGGAGCTCGTGCTGCCTTCAAGGTTGCGCGCGCGGGTGGCAGTGGAGGCCGGCGCCACGCTGGCCTGGGGACGCTACACAGGGCTGGATGGCGCCATCATCGGCTTGGATCGCTTCGGTGCTTCAGCTCCGTACCAGATTGTCTGCCAGGAACTTGGGATCACACCAGCGGCTGTCGCCGAAGCCGCGCGCAGAGTGCTCTCGAAGACGAGGTGGGACAGCCCGGTCGAGCACACCACACATGGCATCGCAGAAGACGCCAATTGAGCCTGACTAGAACGTTATGCCCTTAGCACTCGCCGTGCTATTGACACGTGGGTGTGTTCTGGTTCCGCGAACTAGAGCGCCGTTTGAAACTAATTTTCTGTGGAGGTGATCTGTGAGCATTCTGCGTTTCTGCGACGAAGAGCCAGCCATCGTTCGCCCTGACTCAACCGTCGCCGAGGCCATCAAGGCCATGGTGGCGCACCACGTGGGTGCGGTCGCCGTGGTGGACGGAAACCGGGCGGTTGGAATCTTCACCGAGCGCGACGTACTGAGCAAACTGGCGCTTAGCGGGGTTGATCCTGCCAGAATTCCGGTCAGGGAACTGATGAGCACGCCTGTGGAGACGATCACGCCGGACACGAGTCCTGGCGATGCGTTCACGACAATGATCGGTCATCATTTCCGGCATCTGCCGGTTGTCGATCGCTCGGGCAAGCTTCTGAGGATTCTGTCGATTCGGAACTTGTTACAGGCACAGGTGGAGGAACTCAGGCAGCAGCTCGATTCTCTGGAACAGTATGTAACAAACGATGCGCTGGGCGGGTGACCGTCCCAAACCCTGTCCGGCGCATGTCCCGAATGGCTTGATTCATGACTGGATCGGTGCCGCGCCTCGATTGCCGGTGCAGATGTGAACGCCTGTGGTTCGCCAAAACGATGTGCGCGCCGCCCCCTTGGAAAAGGCCCTGGCGCCGTGGTTGCCGCGCCGGGTTTTCAGCCGAACTAAACAGCAACAACATGACGGTTCCCAGGTCTCATGGTCATTTCCCACAGATCATACTGCCACGGATACCACAGGCTGCCGCCATCTACTGGCGATGTCGGGTTAATAATCTTAGAAGGATAGGCTGGGTCCAAGGCGGCGTTCCAAAACGACTTGTCTTGGACCACCAGTGGAATGCCCAGGGGATAGCCCGGGAAGTTGGGGAGCACGCCGCTGTTCACCAGCAAAGTCTCGGCATCGTCGGTGACCACGTACGCGTCGCCATGCCGGCGTAGGCATTGATGCGGGTGAGCGAGTAAGCGTGGTCGTGGTACCAAATCAGCCGTGCGCTCTGGTTGTTGGGATAGTCGCAGACCGCGGCTCCCGGCTCAACTACGTGGTTGTCAACAGCTTGTTGTTGATGAAACTGGAGCCGTGCACGAAGCCGCCGGGGTTGGCGGGATTCGAAAACCAATGGAACGGCCCGCCGCCGCCGACCGCCGTCCAGATCCGTCGCTTTCCTAGGATGCGATGTGCAACCTGACGCAGGCATTTGTATCTAATCAGCTGCGGTTCGCCCAGAACTCCGAGACATCCGACACGAAATGCGAGGCCGACCATGGCGAAACCAGTTTTGCTGAGTGTCGATGACGACGCGGACGTGCTGCGGTCGATTGAACGCGACCTTCGATCACAATACGGCGCCGAATACCGAGTCATGGGGAGCGATTCTCCCGAAGGCGCACTGGACCTGCTTAAACAACTGAAGGTCCGGAACGACAGCGTGGCGCTGCTGCTGGCGGACCAGCGCATGCCTCGCATGGACGGCGTCGAATTTCTCCAGCAAGCAACCCACATCTTTCCCGAAGCGAAGCGTGCATTGCTGACCGCGTACGCCGATACCAATGCTGCGATCAGCGCCATCAATGAAGCCAACATCAGCTACTTTTTTCTGAAGCCTTGGGATCCGCCGACGGAGCACCTCTATCCGCAGTTGGATGACTTGCTCGACGACTGGCAAGCTTCGTACCGGCCAGCATTCGAAGGAATCAGGTTGCTGGGCACGCGGTGGTCGCCACGCTCGTATGAGTTGCGGGATTTCCTGGCGCGCAACCATGTTCCGTATCAGTGGATCGACGTTGAACTGTCCGCCAACGATCCGGAAACCAAACGGCTATTGGAGGCGCTGGGGCCGGAGGCGGCGAATCTGCCGGTCGTACTATTTCCTGACGGGACAAAACTGCTGGAGAGCGTACCGGCGGAGGTGGCGCAAAGGATTGGATTGCGGACGCGGGCGCAAACCGACTTTTACGATTTGGCCATCGTGGGTGGAGGACCGGCCGGACTGGCGGCGGCGGTGTATGGCGCCTCGGAAGGGCTGCACACGGTGATCATCGAGCGGGAAGCGCCGGGCGGCCAGGCCGGAATGAGCTCGCGCATTGAGAACTACCTTGGGTTCCCGAACGGACTCAGCGGTGGCGACCTGGCGCGTCGCGCGGTGGTGCAAGCGCAGCGTTTTGGGGTGGAGATCCTGTCGCCGCAGGAGGCGGTCGGCGTCCGCATCGAAGGACCGTACAGGATTATCAAGCTGGCGGACGGCAGCGAGATTTCCTGCCACGCGCTGCTGATTGCGGCGGGCGTGCAATGGCGGCGACTGGAAGCTCCGGGAATCGACCGCTTGCAGGGCGCCGGCGTTTACTACGGCGGCGGCTCAACCGAAGCGCTGTCCTGCAAGGGCGAGATTGTGTATGTGGTGGGCGGCGCCAATTCGGCAGGCCAGGCCGCCATGAACTTCTCCAAGTATGCCGAACGTGTGGTCATCCTGGTGCGGGGAGCGTCGCTCGCCAGCAGCATGTCACAGTACCTGATCGATCAAATCAAAGAGACACCCAACATTCAGTTGTGGACCCATGCCAGCGTGGCCGAAGTGCATGGTGACACGCACTTGGAGGAAGTTTCGGTGCTCTGTTCAGACACCCGCAAGACAGAGCGCGTGCCGGCGAGCGCGATGTTCATCTTTATTGGAGCGCTGCCGCGAACGAAATGGCTGGCGGATGTGGTGGAGCGAGACGAACGCGGATTCATCCTGACCGGCCCTGATCTCATCAGAGACGGACAACGTACCAAGGGATGGACGCTGGACAGAGACCCGTTCCTTCTGGAGACCAATGTTCCCGGGCTGTTTGCGGTAGGCGACGTGCGCCATGGCTCGGTCAAACGCGTGGCTTCCGGAGTGGGTGAGGGATCGGTAGCTGTTCAATTCATCCATCAGTACCTGAGCAAGGTCTAAATGGTCGAGACATCAGAATTACTTCGCGTCCCGGCATTCGCCGACCTGCCTGAGGAGCAGCTTGCCTGGTTCCTCAGCCAGTCGGAAGAGCTGCATCTGAGTCCCGGAGATACCTATGTGCGCGCGACTGATCCGGCAGAAGCGATGTTTGTGGTCCTGGAAGGAGAACTTCAAGCGCGGGGAGAAATTGGAGGCGAAATCATCGTAATTCCATTGAAGACGGGCGATGTGACCGGCGCGTTGCCGTTTTCCAGGATGAAGCGATCCATGGTAACAGGGCGCGCCGTGACGGCAAGCTGCATCCTGCGTTTTCCGGCTGCGCTATTTTCAGAACTGGTACAGAAAATGCCGGAACTGGCCAAGCGGCTGGTCGGCGTAATGTCGGACAGGATCCGCGAAATTACGCGCATCGAGCAGCAACGAGACCGGCTGGCTGCGCTGGGGAAGCTTTCGGCTGGGCTGGCGCATGAGCTCAACAATCCAGCTTCCGCCGCCCAACGCGCCACCAGCCAGTTGCGCGACATCCTGATACGGACCAGGGACGCGAGTCACGAGTTAGGGCGGCGCGAACTGACGCCGGCGCAAAAAGCGGAAATCGAAAAGCTGGAAGCTTCGCTCACCACAGTGGACGGCCCTCCGCCGGATGCTCTGACGATCAGCGACCTGGAGGAGCAGATTGAATCGTGGTTGCACAGTCACGGACAGAACGCTCTGTGGCAATTGGCCTCCGACCTGGCGCGCAAGAACATCAAGCCGGCAGTTTTGGAATCGTTGTTTGCGACGCTCGATCCCGATACCGCCCGAGCCGCGCTGGTGAGGATTGCGGCGTCGCTGGAAGTGGCGACGCTGCTGAATGAAATCGAGAGCAGCACGTCACGGATTTCCGAGCTGGTGCTGGCGATCAAGGAATACACGTTCATGGACCAGGCGCCGCTGCAGAACGTGGACATCGTGAAGAGCCTGGAAAACACGCTTACAATACTGAACCACAAGCTGAAACGTCGCGGCGTGGGGGTGCAGCGCGACTATGAGCGGATTCCACTGCTGGTGAATTCGTTTGGCAGCGAACTTAACCAGGTGTGGACCAATATCATCGACAATGCCATTGACGCGATGGGCGACAAGGGCGAACTTCGAGTTCGGACGTATCGCGAGGACACCTGCGTTGTCGTAGAGATTCGCGACAATGGGCCAGGAATTCCGCCTGAGATAAAATCACGTATTTTTGAGCCATTTTTCACGACCAAGGGGGTCGGGGAAGGCACGGGCCTTGGGCTCGATACGGTTCAGCGAATTGTGCGGAAGCACAGAGGCAACATTCAAGTCACATCGAGCCCAGGCGATACACGCTTTCAAGTGTGGCTCCCCCTGGCGGAAGCTACGACCTAGAACGTGTATCCAGGTTTTCCGCACGGGATGTGCACAACCAATGCGGACCAGATCAATGCCGACCTGCTGGCGTTTTTCGGGCGGTCTCAGCAACAGTCTCAAGCGGTCTGAGGTCAGGGCGCTGCGGCTGGTGACGAAATTTCACGCAGAACCCGCGCACACGCTTGCGCGCGCAGGAGCGACACAATCATGACGACCAATCACTCGCAATTCTCGGCAGGTACGCGCGCAGCGCCGCTTATACTCGCGCTCGCCATGGTTGTTCTGCCTCTGTTCAGTTGCAGCAGCAGCAAAGCGGCCCCGGCTGCTCCGCCGGCGGTGGTGGAAGTCGCCACTGTCGTGCAACAGGACACGCCGATTTACAGCGAATGGGTGGCCATTCTGGACGGATACGTGAACGCCCAGATCCAGCCTCACGTTTCCGGGTACATCATCCGGCAGAACTACAAAGAAGGATCCGTCGTCAAAAAGGGCGAGGTCCTGTTTGAGATCGATCCTCGCCCGTTCAAGGCCGCCCTCGACCAGGCCAAAGGACAGCTCGCCCAAGCCGAGGCGCAGCTTGGCAAAGCCAAACTCGATGTCGAGCGAGACACGCCACTGGCTAAAGAGCGCGCGATTGCTCAAAGCCAACTCGATACCGAGATCCAGGCGAGGCTCGCTGCGCAGGCTGTGGTGCAGGCGGCGAAGGCGAACGTCGAGCAGGCTCAACTCAACATAGAGTGGACCAGAGTCACGTCCCTGGTCAGTGGGATCGCCGGCATCGCGCAAGTGCAGATCGGAAACCTTGTCGGGCCTAGTTCAGTTCTCACTTCGGTGTCGCAAGTGGACCCGATCAAAGCCTATTTCACGGTGAGTGAGCAGCAGTTCACCGATTTCCATCGCAGATTTCCGACGCAGGAGAGCGTGGAGGTGCAGCGCAAGCGCATACCTCTGCAGTTGATCCTGGCCGACGGCAGCGTCTATGAGCGGACTGGCTCCATCTACTTCGCCGACCGTGAAGTGAATCCCTCCACCGGAGCCATCCGCATCGCGGGCTTGTTTCCGAATCCGAACAACCTTCTCCGTCCGGGCGGATACGGACGCGTGCGCGCGTCCGTCAAGACCCAAAACGGCGCCTTGCTGGTTCCGCAAAGGGCCGTGATTGAACTCCAGGGCAGTCAGCAAGTCGCGGTCGTTGAGGACGACGGCAAGGTAGGTATCCGCCCGGTCAAGGTTGGGGAACGGGTCGGAAACTTGTGGATCGTCAACGAAGGGCTGAAGGCGGGTGAGCGCGTCGTGGTGGAAGGCCTGCAGAAGGTGCGAGACGGCGCGCCGGTGAAAGTGGTCTCTGCTTCTGCCAAGGCAGGAAACTAGCCGTGTCAAAGTTTTTCATCAATCGCCCGATCGTTGCCATCGTGATCTCGATCCTGACGGTGATCGTGGGCGCGATCACCGTCGTCAGCCTCCCCGTTTCGCAGTTCCCGGCGATCGCGCCCCCCGAAGTGCAGGTGAACACCACCTATGTCGGCGCCGATGCGCAGACAGTGGAGGAATCCGTCGCCACGCCGATCGAGCAGCAGATGAGCGGCGTGGACAACATGAACTACATGTATTCGGTGAACTCGTCTACCGGTGAGATGAGGCTGATCGTCGACTACGACGTAAAGACCGATACGAACACGGACCTGATCCTGACCCAGATCCGGGAGACGCAAGCTGCCTCGCAACTTCCCGCCGAAGTGAACAACTTTGGCGTGACGGTGCAGAAGACACTCACTTCGCCGTTGATGTTGATCAGTCTCTTTTCGCCCAGCGGTATCTATGACTCCAAGTTCCTGGCGAACTACGCGTACATCAACCTTTACGACCAATTGAGCCGCGTGCCCGGAATCGGCAGCGTGCAAGTGTTTGGCGCCGGCAAGTACGCCATGCGGTTCTGGGTAAAACCCGATCAACTGGCAAAGCTCTCCATCACCGTGCCGGAGATCGTGTCCGCCATCCAGTCGCAGAACACGGTGAATCCAGCCGGTCAGATCGGCGGCGAGCCCGCGCCCAAGGGCCAGGAATTCACCTACTCGGTCCGCGCCCAGGGTCGATTGACTACGCCAGAGCAGTTCGAACAGATCGTACTCCGCGCTGCGCCCGATGGCGGCATCGTGCGACTCAAGGACGTCGCCCGAGTTGAGTTGGGGGCGCAAGACTACACGGTCACCAGCCATTTGAACGGAAAGCCGGCCGCGATTGTCGCTGTATATCAATTGCCCGGTTCCAATGCGGTGCAGGCGGCAGACGGAGTCAAGAAGCTTCTCGCGGAGCAAAGGCAAAGGCTGCCTCAAGGCACCGATTACACGGTTACGTTGGACACAACGCGCGCCGTATCCGAGGGGATTAGGGAGATCGTCATTACGCTGTTCATCGCCATCGTTCTGGTGATCATCGTGGTGTACATCTTCCTGCAAGGGTGGCGCGCGACGCTGATCCCGCTGTTGGCTGTGCCGGTCTCTCTGGTGGGAACCTTTGTCCTGTTTCCGCTGTTTGGCTTTTCCATCAACACTCTCTCGCTGTTCGGCCTGGTGCTGGCCATCGGACTGGTTGTAGACGATGCCATCGTGGTGGTGGAGGCGGTTGAGCACCACATCGAAGAAGGTATGTCGCCGAAGGACGCAACCTTCAAGGCCATGGAGGAGATCTCCGGGCCCGTGGTGGGCATTGCCCTGGTACTTTCTGCGGTGTTCATTCCTACGGCATTCATCCCGGGGATCACCGGGCGTCTCTACCAGCAATTCGCGGTAACGATTGCGATCTCAGTCCTTCTTTCCGCCTTCAATGCGCTCACGTTGAGCCCTGCTTTATCGGCGCTGCTGCTCCGGCCGCGCGAGAAGAGTGGTGGGCTGTTGCGCAGGTTTTTCGACGGGTTCAACCGCCTCTTCGCGCGGGCAACGGACGGCTACATCCGGGTTGCCGGCGGACTCATCCGCAAGAGCGCCATTGCGTTCGTTGTACTGGTTGCGTGCGGCGTCTTTGCGGGATTCTTCGGCTCCAGGTTGCCTTCGAGCTTTCTGCCCGACGAGGACCAAGGTTACATGTTCATGAACCTGCAGCTTCCCAATGCCTCGTCGCTGCAAAGGACGGAAGCCACCGCGCACCAGATCGAGGATGTACTGGCCAAGACTCCGGGCGTCGAGTCAACCGCCAGTGTTATCGGGTTCAGCCTGCTGAGCCTGACCCGGTCGAGCTACAACGCATTCTTCTTCGTTACTTTGAAGGAATGGAAGGACCGCAAGAAAAGAGAAGAGCAATATCAGTTCATCCGACAGAACATAAACCGGAAACTTGCCGGTCTTCCGCAGGGCATTGCGTTCTCGTTCTCGCCTCCGGCGATTCCTGGCGTGGGAACCTCCGGGGGCTTCACCTTCGTTCTCGAGGACCGTTCGGGAAAGGACGTGGGATTCCTTGCCACGAATCTGGCCAAGTTCCTGGCGGCCGCCCGGAAGCGCCCCGAACTCGCCACCGTCAACACGACGTTCATACCAGCGGTGCCGCAGCAGTTTATCGCCGTCGACAGAGACAAAGCGCTCAAGCAGGGCGTCGACATCAAGGATGTTTATCGGACGATCCAGGTATTCATGGGCGGCTCGTTCATCAACTATTTCAATCGCTTCGGCCGGCAATGGCAGGTGTATGTCGAGGCTGAAGGCGACTATCGCGGCCGCGCCGAGAACGTCGGACAGTTCTATGTTCGCAACTCAAGAGCCGAGATGGTGCCGCTGTCTGCGTTGACCAGATTCGAATCGCGTTCCGGCCCCGAATTCACCATGCGCTACAACCTGTATCGTGCGGCGCAAATCATTGGCGGTGCCGCTCCCGGATACAGCTCGGCGCAGGCGATGACAGCGCTGGAAAAGGTTTTTGCGGAGACCATGCCTCCGGAGATGGGATACGACTATTTGGGCATCTCTTTTCAGGAGAAACTAGCCCAGCAAGGCGTGCCGCCGTATGTAATCTTCGGCTTTTCACTCCTGGTGGTGTTCCTCATTCTCGCTGCGCTATACGAGAGTTGGTCATTGCCCTTCAGCGTCTTGTTAAGTACGCCTGTCGCCGTTTTCGGAGCCTTCGCGGTCTTGTGGCTACGCCGTGTGCTGGTTGGCACGTACTTGCCGCCCTACATGGTGCAGATCGAAACCGACGTATATTCGCAGATCGGACTGGTCATGCTGATCGGGCTGGCGGCCAAGAATGCCATCCTGATCGTCGAGTTTGCCAAGGACAGATACGAGAGCGGCGCCCCGCTTGTTGAGTCCGCGCTGGAAGCCGGCCGGGTCCGATTGCGGCCCATCCTGATGACCTCGTTCGCGTTTGTACTGGGCTGCGTGCCGCTTTGGACCGCAAGTGGAGCTGGATCCGTGTCGCGGCAGATCATGGGCACGACCGTGATTGGTGGAATGCTGGCAGCCACGCTGATCGCGGTTTTCATCATTCCTGTGCTGTTCGTAACGGTGGAGAAGTTCGCAGTGAAGGGCAGAACGGGCACTGTCGTGACTCTAGAGCCCCCGATGCCGGAGGAAGAACGTGCCGCGGGAGACGACTGATATGCGCCGCATTGCGAAACTGTCAACTCTTGCGTTGCTTTCGATCCTCGGCTGGGGCTGCGCCGTAGGGCCGAATTATCAGCGGCCCAAGGTCGCGGTCCCGGATGCCTATCGCGGGTTGCCGCAGGCCGATGCCGGCAAGCCTGGCAGCGTCTCGTTTGGCGATCAGAAATGGTGGGACGCATTCCAGGACGAAACGCTGCAAACCCTGATCCGCACTGCGCTCCAGCAAAACTATGACGTGCGCATCGCAGCCGCCCGCATTCTGCAAGCGCGTGCACAGCTTGGAATCGCGCGTGCCGACCAATCTCCTGCGGTTAGCGCCAACGCCGCCGGCGTCAACGAGCGGATTCCCAGGTCGGTGGGCGCGCCTGCGGTCAATACCAGTGCGAGCCAGGTGAGCCTGTCGCTGGCATGGGAACTCGACTTCTGGGGAAAGTTCCGGCGCGCAACGGAGTCCGCACGCGCTAATCTTCTGGCCAATGAATGGGCGCGTCAGGAAGTTATCAGCACGCTGGCGAGCGACGTCGCTGCAGCGTACTTTCAGCTTCGCGAGCTGGATCTCGAGCTGGAGATATCGCGGCAGACGCTGGCAACTCGCCAAGACTCTTTGCGCCTGACTCAGACGCTTGCTGACCACGGCGCTACCTCCCTGTTGGATGTGCGTCAGGCGGAACAGTTGGTGTTCGCGGCCGCGGAGACGATTCCTGACTTGGAGCGGCAGATCGAACAGCAAGAAAACTTCATCAGCACCCTTTTGGGCCAGAATCCGAACGCTGTTCCGCGTGGTCGAAAGTTGACTGACCAGCCGCATGCCCCGGAGGTCCCCGCCGGTCTGCCATCTTCCTTGCTGGAACGTCGGCCCGACATCCGCCAGGCAGAGCAACAACTCGTCGCATTCAATGCGCAGATCGGTGTCGCAAAAGCTGACTTCTTTCCCCAGATCTCGCTAACCGGTTCCGGCGGCTATCAGAGCTCCGCGCTTACCGGCCTCTTCAGCGGCCCCGCTGGACTCTGGACATTCGGGGGAAACTTGACCCAGCCGATTTTCGAAGGCGGAAGAATTCGGAATCGCGTCAGGTTCGCGGAGGCAAAACAGCAAGAAGCCGCACTCATTTACCAGAAAACAATCCAGGAGGCGTTCCGCGAAGTATCCGATGCCCTGGTTGCTTATCGCAAGAGTCAGGAGTTCCGGGTGCAGCAGGAACAATTAACCCGGTCAGCGGAGGATGCGACGCGGCTGTCCAATATGCGCTACAAGGGCGGCGCGACGAGCTACCTCGAGGTGCTCGACAGCGACACACGCCAGTTCGCCGCGCAGCTTACGCTTGCCCAAGCACAGTTGAACGAATTGCAGTCACTGGTGCGGATCTACAGGGCGCTTGGAGGGGGATGGCAGCAATGAGCATGACTAGGCAGAGCGGTCAGAAGAAGGCCCCCCTTAACGCCGCGGCTAGCCGAGGAAGCCGCTCGCGGCGATGCCGCTTGAGATCGAGGAAGCTGTGCGCGTCCCAGTGTCGCGCTTTCTGGATTCGCTTTGCGACCGAGTCACACTGACAGTCATCAACCAACATAGGCCGCTTGGAAAAGGAGCCCATGGTGATCAGGTCCAATGTTCCACGTTTCGCGCCCGGTGGCCCGGGGATCGAGCCGCGGTGGACGCGCGGCGCCAAGACAGGAGTTGGAACAGCCTATTCGACCTCCAGCCGCGTCTGGTACACGCTCGATTGTGGCTGCGTGACCGAAGTGTATTACCCGACCATTGATTCTCCCCAGATCCGTGACCTGCAATTTCTGGTCACCGACGGCGAGAGCTTCTTTCACGACGAGCGCAGGGACTTTGTAGGAGATATCGACTGCATTTCAGAAGCGGCGCTCGGATTTGAAGTTGTCAACCGCGAGAAACAAGGTCGTTACGCCATCCACAAGACGATCCTTGGCGATCCACATCAGAACTGCCTTCTCATAAGAACCCGGTTGGAGGCAACTGCGGAGTTGTTGCCAAAGCTGCGGATGTACGTACTTTGCGCGCCGCATCTTGAGATTGGGGGATGGCACAACAACGGAGAGGTGCTGCGATTAAGAGGACGCACGGTTCTCGCCGCCAACAAAGGCAATACCTGGGTGGTGATCGGCACCTCTGTTCCGCTTACAGAATGTTCCTGCGGTTATGTTGGGGTGAACGACGGCTGGACGGACCTGGCTGACAATTATCGCTTGGACTGGCAATACGACGCCGCCCTTGACGGCAACATTGCCCTGACTGGGAGGCTCGACCTTTCTCGCACAACCGAGTTCACCGTGGGTATGGCATTTGGTACCACGAGACACGACGCGCTCAGCACGCTTGCTCAATCACTGAGCATCCCTTTCGAACAGACACGCGAGTCCTTCGTCCATCAATGGGAGCGGACATCCAAGCGGTTTGCCTTGGCGGCCGGATCGAACAATTCCAAGCTGTTCGAGCGTAGCGTGAATCTACTGCTCGCGCATGAGGACAAGAACTATCCTGGCGCGATGATCGCGTCGCTGAGTATTCCCTGGGGCGATGAAAAAGACGACTACGAGCTTGGCGGCTACCACTTGGTGTGGACGCGCGACATGGTGAAGTGCGTGAGCGCGTTGCTGGCAGTCGGTGACTTCAGCACGCCGTTGCGCTCGCTGATTTATCTTGCCGTTTCGCAGCGCGAGGACGGCGGCTTCTACCAGAATTTCTGGATCGACGGGCGGCCATACTGGCTCGGGGTACAGTTGGACGAGGTCGCATTTCCGATTCTCCTGGCGTGGCGGCTGTGGAAACACGGGGCGCTGGGGAACTTCGATCCTTACGACATGGTTCGTCGAGCCTGCGGGTTCCTGATCCGGGAAGGTCCGGTCACTGCGCAGGATCGGTGGGAGGAGGCGAGCGGCTTTTCGCCATCAACGCTGGCGGTCCACACTACGGCACTCATCTGCGCGGCCGAGTTCTTTGCTGACCGGGGCGACCAGGAAACGGCCGAATTCGTCCGCGATTATGCTGATTTCCTGGAATCGCATATCGAACCTTGGACAGTGACGACGCAAGGGACGCTAGTCCCAGGGTTAAAGCGACACTACATCCGCATTAACCCGGCCGAGATCGGCCGCTGCGAGGATGAGGATCCGAATTGCGGAACATTGATCCTGGCAAATCAGCGTCCCGGTGATCGCTTTGAGTTTCCTGCAAAAGAGATTGTTGACGCCGGGTTCCTCGAACTGGTTCGTTACGGTATTCGTAGCGCGAACGATCCAATCATCCAGGACTCACTGCGCGTTGTGGATGCTGTGCTCAAGGTCGACACACCCGTCGGCCCCTGTTGGCGCCGCTACAACCACGACGGCTACGGCCAACGAGAAGACGGCGCGTCGTTTAGATTTTGGGGAGTAGGACGCGCGTGGCCATTGCTGACCGGCGAACGAGGCCACTATGAGATCGCCGCAGGCCGTGATCCTGATCCCTATCTCCGCGCCCTCGAACAATTCGCTCAAGGCATAGGCCTGATACCCGAGCAGGTTTGGGATGCACCGGACCTGCCCTCGCAATTTCTCACTTTGGGCGGACCGACCGGCGCAGCTCTACCCCTACTGTGGGCTCATGCCGAATACGTCAAACTCCAACGCTCCGCCGCGGACGGCAAAATCTTCGATTTAATCGAAACTGCATACGATCGCTATGTACGCGGCGGCTGGGAACGCCGCCCGATTGAGGTGTGGAAATCTAACCGTCAGGTGCCAACGGCCACTGCCGGCACTCTCCTCCGCGTACAAGCGAACTCTCCGTTCTTGCTGCATTCGACCAGCGACGAATGGCAGCATTCGACCGATACACGGTCAAGGGCCACGGGAGTAGGGATTGAGTTTGTCGACCTCCCACTGCCCGAACAGAGAGCACCGATTCGGTTCACGTTTTTGTGGGTGGACGAGAACCGATGGGAAGGCAAGGACTACAAGGTTGAAATACAGGCCCGCGCCGACACACGGGTCAGAAGAGCAGCATATGGCGAACCCGCAAGCCGCGTCGCATGAACCTCGTATTGCTGGGCTCCGCGAATCTGGAGGGAACTTCTCGGCGAGTCGTAGATGGCGGCCTGCTCGGGTTGGTGGCGTGTTTGTTCGTTCTGATTTTTCTGTGCCGTGAATTCGTGGAGGCTGCTTCGTGAACGCGATCATTGTCGTGATCATGGGCGTCGCCGGAGCCGGTAAGACGACCGTGGGCCAAGTTCTCGCCACTGAACTCGGTTGCGCATTCTTGGATGCCGATTCGCTGCATTCGCCGGAAAACATCAAAAGAATGACCGACGGTGTCCCGCTCACCGATGCCGATCGTGCGCCGTGGCTGACTGCCGTTCACGGTCGCATCGTCCACTCGTTCCAAGTACACGAAGGCTTGGTGGTCGCTTGCTCGGCGCTAAAGCAGCGGTACCGGGAGACCCTCGCCCGCGGCTTGGCAATCACCTGGGTGTACCTGAGAGGCAGTGAGGAGACCATCCGGGCACGCTTGCAGCTCCGTCAGCATCACTTCATGACGGCGCAGTTGCTCGCTAGTCAGTTCGCTGACTTGGAAGAGCCCACAGGTGCAATTGTCGTCGACGTTGTCGTCGAGCCTGCCGTGGCAGTCAGCCAGATTCTAAATGGGTTAACGTTGGCCCCAGCCAATGCAGGCGAGAATCAAGGAAGAAGTAGCCTCCCGTGCGGCGCATGAGGCCGCGATCCAGATATGCCCACTCTGCGCCCATGAAGCCACCTAACCCACGCATCCTGACGATCAATGGAGGCTCATCGAGCATCAAGTTTGCGCTGTTCGAGGCCGGTGACTCGCTCCGACGGATTCTGGAGGGCGCGATCGAGCGGATTGGGCTGCCCGAGGCCACCTTGCGGGTGAAAGGCGTGAACCAGGCGGACAACTTTTCGCGGTTAGTGACGGCGCCAGATCACACCGTGGCGGTGGGCGTTCTGATGGATTGGATCGAGGAACGAATCGGGCGTGATGCATTGACTGCGGTAGGGCATCGCGTGGTGCATGGCGGGCCGAAGTATGGCAAGCCGCAACGAATCACTGCGGAAATGGTTGAGGAGTTGCACCGGCTCAGCCCATTCGATCCTGACCATTTGCCGGAGGAGATCCTGTTGACCGAAGCGTTTCATCGCCGGTTTCCTGACCTGCCGCAAGTGGCGTGTTTCGACACGGCTTTTCACCATGACCTACCGCGCTTGGCCCGGTTGTTGCCGATCCCGCGCCGCTACGAAGCGCAGGGGGTACGGCGGTACGGGTTTCACGGGTTATCGTATGCGTTTCTCATGGAAGAACTGGCTCGCCTGGCCGGAACAGCAGTGGCTCAAGGGCGGGTCATCCTCGCCCACCTCGGCAATGGCGCGAGCCTGGCGGCGGTGCGTGACGGCAAGTCCGTGGACACGAGCATGAGTTTCACCCCGACCGCCGGCGTGCCGATGAGCACCCGCACTGGCGATCTCGATCCCGGGCTGGTTTGGTATCTGGCGCGCACAGAAAAAATGAGCGCGAAGCAGTTCAGCGAGATGGTCAATTTCCAATCTGGACTGCTCGGCGTGTCGGAGACTAGTTCCGACATGCGCGACTTGCTGGAGCACGAGACGCAGGACGTGCGGGCGGCTGAGGCGATCGCACTGTTTTGCTATCAAGTGAAGAAATGGATCGGCGCATTCGCAGCGGCCTTGGGCGGACTGGACACGCTGGTGTTCGCTGGTGGCATCGGAGAGAACGCGCCCACGGTCCGCGCCCGAATCTGCGATGGGCTGGGATTTCTTGGAATCGAACTCGAAGAAAAACGTAACGCCGCCAATGAGAACGGGATTTCCGCGGCGGCCAGCCGGGTCGCGGTCTGCGTCATTCGCACCGACGAAGAACGCATGATAGCCAATACGGTTTGCAGCGTTCTCGGCCTTAGCTGAAAAAAGGAATATTGAACCATGAAGACAAGAGCTCTTTCCCCGGCAATTCCCCACAAGATGGATGCTGTGCTTCTCCCAAACGATGTGCGCGCCGTTTTGAGGCCGGAGTTGAAGTGGTAGAGGCGTGAAAGCACCGATTCTCAGTTCATCGAACTGAAATGTTGAGAGCGAGATTGCGGTCGGACGCCGTCACGATTATTAGGCGGACAGGGGTTCGCCCCCGTTGCAGAATGGCCGGCCCTGAAAAATTCTCGCGCGTACGCGCGCTCTGCCGGACCGAAAATCTCCCGTGTGACCCACTTACTTCAACAGAGTTTTCGCAGTCAGTCTTGCCAAGTCGTAGAACAACGCACCAGCCGCGGCTTGTTTCTCGTCATCTCGGAGTGCTAAGTGCTCCTCAATCCGCAACTCCATCTCCGCCAACTCTGCCGACGGTGCGCGCTCAGCTAATTCCCTCAGGAGCAGTTGGTGCGCCTGCTTCCGCTCCATGACTTCCAAGCCGTCGAGAACTTGACGATGTGAGGTACCTTCCCAGATGGCGAGGATCATGGCTTCTCGTAACCAGCGTTCGACGCCGAACTCCTCGAGCACCCCCAAGCCGCCGTGCGCCTCCATGCTCCACTTCGCCGTCTGCACCGCGAATTCCGCGGTCCAGTATTTGGCCAAGTGCGCCACCAAACGGAAGAGGTGATATCGCTCCGAGTATGGAGCACGCTCCTGCCAGACCGAATCCAGCAGCCGCACCGCATACCAAGCCAGGGCGCAGGCGCCGCGGAGATCATATAATCGCTGCTCGAATTGTCGCGAGAAGAGCGGATGCTCGATGATGGGCCGGCCGAAGGCGACTCGCTGTTGAGCGTATGCCAATACATCCGACATGGCGCGCTGAGCTAGCGCCGCACTGCCGACACTGTTCGCCACCCGAGAGATATTCAGGACTTCCAAGATTAGGTATATTCCGCGATCGGCTGTGCCCAATAACCAACCTTCACTGTCGCGCAGTTCAACTTCCCCCGTAGGCACAGATCGGGTGGCGATCTTATCTTTCAGCCGCCTGATCGTGTAGTTTAGCTGTCCGTTTTCACGGAGCTTGGGGACCAGAAACAGCGCCAAGCCGCGGACATCACGCGGCGCGCCTTCAGGTCTGGCTGCAACGACGGCGAGCTCTGCACCAGCATTGCTGGCAAAGTATTTGTCTCCGGTAAGCAGCCAGCGCGAGCCATCCTTGCGGGCGTTGGTTTCGACTGCGGCACCCAGGTCGGATCCGCCCTTTATTTCCGTCATCCAGGTGGCACCCTGCCACAGCGCATCGTCCCGGCGCAGCATCTGGGGAAGAAAACGGTCCATCACTGCGGCATCTGCGTACTTCGCCAATGGCGCGGCAGTGGAGAGCGACACCGTATACGGACACGCGAGCCCAGGATCATAGAAGCCGGTTACATAGATAAAAAGGTATGCCGGGATCAGCGACTGAGCTTCAAATGTCCGCCAGAGCGCTCCAGAGCGATAGCCCTGCTTTAACATGCGCCAGTATTCTGGCGCGTAGAGGATTTCATCGACGCGCCGGCCCCTTTGATCGAACATGCGCAGCCAAGGTGTGCGCGCGCGATCGGTCGCTTCGGAGATTGCTTTCCCTTCGCGCTCCCACCAGCTTTCATACTCGTGCAAGGCGTCTTGATGCGGAAAATTGGGAAACACATCTGCCAAGAAGGTGGTTGGCGAGCGAAGACTCTCGACCTTCATGCGAGCTCCACTGAACAAGCCGGCGCAGCATCTCGTCCTCGATTCGCTCGGGACCGGAATGCGACTGCGCTTTTCTGCCTTCGACAGCAACTTTGCCGCAAGCGGGAGCCTACGCTGTTCATCGTCCTCTTAATATTTCTCGATGACTTCTTAAGTTTCCCTCGCAGCTGTCGTTGTTGCTTAGCCGTTAAGTCCCTAGAACTTGCCGCTGTACGAAATCACTCCCGTTTTCTGCAGTATATACGGCGCGTAGCCCAGATCCCAGGCACCGGCAGCCGCATCCAATGTCAACGTTATGGCAGCCATCGAGAGAGGCCCCATGAGCGCATATCGCGCCGCAGCCTCCGCAACGGGTGACGCTCCATCGAACCCAACCACATAAGCTCTGTTTGTGGGTGTGTCGAGCACAATTTCGTGGTTGAGGTCTGAAGACGTCTGGCAGATTCCACGTCTCGAATCACCTTTCCGTCGTTATGTGTCCCTTGACAACGCCTTCGCTCTTATCGACGGGCACGCACACTCGCGTGCTCCGAGACCGACCACTGTCCGTCTTTTGGGTCCCGCCGAATGAGCGCTTTGTTCCGGCACATTGCTGTATGCCTGCCGTCGATCGTGCCGTTTGAAATCATTGCTGTCGGTTTGCACGACAAAGAACGTGGCCTGGTACGTGTCACGTTTCTCGACGCCGCGATCAGGATTGATCTTGGCGTGGGCGCAAGCGTCTCGCCTGACCTGATACCAGCGCGCACAGTCATGGAACAGCAGCGTGTGGTCGTTGTCCGGCCCGATGACGATTCGCCGTACCACTTCCACAAGCAGAAGATGCGGGAAAACGGCGCGAAAATCAGTTATCACTTCCCGCTTTCGACTTCCATCTCGCGTCTGGGCGTGCTGGCCATGGGGTCGGCTGGGGCTGGAGGCCAGCCTGTGTCAGATTCTACAGATTCTCAGCCTCACGCTTTTCGAGAAAACGCCCATTTTATGCGCCCTTCAGGCCATCGACGCGACGCCTATTTCACCGAAAACGTCAACCAACTGATTCTGTTCAACTTTTAACCGGACAGCAGTGGAACGCGTTAATGCCCCGAAGAAGGCGATGTTTGAGATGCGATCTGCTTGCTGGTTTTGCTTCAATGTGCCGACAAGGCGTATCATTCAATATAGAGGGCGGGGCGTCGGCACGATATATTGGCCGACGGTTTCGGCCTGCTTGCCCATAGTCCGGCGCTCCTGCCTTCCTAGCTCAGTCTCAGGGAGGCGCCTCATGCGACGGAAATTATTGCTCACAGCTCTCGTCATATTCGCTGTTTTCATTCTGACCGGAACCACACAGGCCGCTGCCGGCCCGTACGGCATCGCGGATAAGCGACAAGTGCGGTTCGATGATCCTGTATGGGTCGGTACCGTGCTATTGCCAGCCGGTGAGTACGAGGTTCGACACACCATGCAAGGCGAAGAGCACCTCATGGTCTTTCGGCAAATATTTGCAAAAACACGGGCTGAGGCACGTGTTCGGTGCAACCTTGTCCCGGTTGCTAAGCCTCTTGAGGAAGATCAGGTGGGCTTCACGTCCAATTCGGCTGGACAGCTTGTGCTGCATCGCCTCGCCTTCAAGGGCGACCGGGCGGAACACTTGTTCTGAAACTGCAATTAGCGGGGCCGGGTGGCGATCAATGGCGGCGAGAAATCTCCCGTGCAATCTAGGCCAGAGCCCGTCCAATCTCATTGAGCGAATCAGCCGGGCCCCACCTCACTTGAGAACCTTGGACGACCAACGGTTTCAGGATATTCACCAATTCCGCCAGATGCGCTTTTTCATAGCGGTCTGCGTCGGCTCTTGTCCGCCACACGGTCACTGCGAGCATCCTCTCACCGCGCGCGTCAGATGCAATTGCAAGCAAGTCGACAAACCCCGAAGCTTTCTTTAGGTTGCGGAGGATATGCCCGCGTAACACTTCGTCAAAATGGTCCTTTTCGTGCGGCTTTAGAACGCATTCAACTACCGATGTAAACATCAGGGCCTCTCTTTCCAAGAAACTAATGGTGCCGGGAGTAGTGCAAGCCCCCGTCGAGCCCGTATTGTGATCAGTAACAGATACGAAAGAGGTGAGTTGATTCTTCCCGCGCGCCGAAATCGGCTTGATGCCTGATCAACTCCTGCCTCACGCGGCGTGTCCAAGTGAACGGTTATGCTCCCCGGAAAGGGCACGCAGTACGTCATTCGCGCGACGCTTACAAACCGTGATTGGACCGGCCATTGGTAAGTCGGACCCGAGTACAACGTTCCGCGCCGACAAAATTACACGTCGCTGCGCACGGCCACCTAACCTCCTGCAGTGCAGCAGTTGTTCAGCATTTCCTCCGCTGAAACATTCGCCCACGAGAATGTAGTCGTAGTCACCTGTGCTCACCAATTGCACTGCTTCGCTCACGTCCCACGTAGTTGTTGTGTTGAAGCCCGCGCCCTCCAGTACTCTTTCGAGCTCGATGAGTGCGAATTCGTCGTTGTCGACGATCAGAACCGTTCCGAAACTGCTCATGACCGATGTCTCCTTTTCCTGGAGGTGCACCCGTCTTCGCGCGGTTATGGCCAGCGGTGCAGGATCGAGCAGGTCCAGCCACATCATGCGGCTTGGGCAATCTTCACGAGAGTGGCGGAGCAGTTTGGACCGACTGCGATTGTCATCGTGCGCGAGCAAACATTGCACAACCAGAAGAACCGGGCTAACCGCGGCGCTCGCCCAAATCCGCCTCCATTCGGCTGCGGGTACTCGGAGTCTTCGAAAATGAAGAGCTTGCCCTCGTGGAGATACCGGAATGCGGCCCGGCACTTCGGGTTCGCGCAGGTCTTGACCATGGTGTACCTTCCGCCCTGTGTTACCTAGGTTCCTGTCTCTTATGTTTGGATGAGAGAAGATTGCCTGTGGGGTTTCCGACCGCAACTCGCATCTCCACGGCGACGACATTCCAGATTGTCCGTGACCGTGACGGTCCACGTCCCCGAAAAACGTAAAGCCAAACTATTCTTACCCTCGTCCTCATGTCTGTTCCGGAGGTAACAACTGGTCTGAGTTTGGCGAAGCTGCTGGTCCGAATTGGGAACGGGATACCCGAACTCGTTCACGCTGAAATGTTGGTGTTGTTCGCTGTTCCAAACGGAACAGACCCGGCACGCACGGGGATTACAATCTTGCAAGAAGCTCTTGCGATGGCCCAAACCTCAGCGATTCCGGAAATCTTCTCAAAGCGGGAGGGGCCAGGTCGGAAACTGCTTAAGTTTCAACGGGGCGAGGTCATTTTTCGCCAAGGTGATCCTGCCGACAGCATTTACTTCGTCGTTGCGGGACGCATTCGCCTGTCGGTCACAGATCTCGCTGGAAAACAAGCGACTTTGGGTCTGCTGGGTTCGAACGAATTATTTGGTCAACAGTGCCTGATGTTTGGTCGCAAGACTCGCGTCATGACAGCGCAAGCTGTGGCTGCAAGCGAACTCGTGATGGTGCCGCTTGAGACCATCAGTCAGCTTTTGGAGCGCGATTCTCGGCTTGCGAAATTCGTCCTGCGCGACACCATTGCACGGATGGTCGGATACGAGGATGCACTTGTTCATCAGATCATCAACAATACCGAGCGGCGATTGGCGCGAGTGCTCCTGCAGCTCGCTAAATACGATGGCCGGGGCCGCCCCAAAATGATCGAAGGAATCTCCCAGGAAGTGCTGGCGGAAATCGTCGGCGCCAGTCGCCCCAGAATTAGCGGATTTATGAACAAGTTTCGCCGTCTCGGGCACATCGAATACAGCGGCAATCGCATCGTCGTGAAACCCTCTCTCGTATCGATCCTGTTGCAGCAACGTTGAGCAGGAGAGTAGTTGTACCGTTCGGAACAGACACAAGCAGCGCCATGGCCGGAGAATGTGCACCGACACTGAGCGCAATTGTGGGCGAGGTGCATTTCCGGATCGAACATTCACGGCAGTTACGCCTTGTTGCCCAGCATTTACGACAGGACGCTGTGATCACCAGATACCGCTCAATACTTCTGAGCGCTACCGCGAAAACAACAATGCACAATTCGCAGATTGCCATTCGCGAGGCGCGGATGGCAATGAATTCAGTCGTGCGCTCACTTGGAAAGGCCGCAAAAGCGTGAATGCGGCGTAGATTCCGTAAGCTCCCTGCCGCCACATTTGGTACTACGCTCACTCAGCTATGCAGCCTGAGTTTGTGTGTTGGACGCAAGCACTGATCAGACGCCGGGGGAGATGGTTCATGCAGGTTAGCGAAATCATGACGAAACAACCGACCTGTTGCACGCCTCAGTGCAGGCAAACATCAAAAGCGACATCTTCACTGGTGCGTTTGGGCAGCAGGACGGATTGCGAGTACGCGCGGAACAAGATTCCCAGGTTTTGAAGGCCTTGGAGCTTCTTCCCCTCGCAAAAAA
>Ga0326726_10001383_pt1 | contig 22555 bp, 20 predicted proteins | sample MHFenrmetagenome_2_FD_207603 | JGI IMG/M metagenome (GOLD analysis project Ga0326726, IMG submission 207603) | Lab enriched peat soil microbial communities from Michigan Hollow, Ithaca, NY, United States - MHF15MN | ecosystem: Environmental > Terrestrial > Soil > Wetlands > Peat | place: USA... | reverse complement strand
CGTTCGCGGTCTGCGGTCCCCCGTCCCCCGTCCCCCGTCCCCCGTCCCCCGTCCCCCGTCCCCGTCCCCCGTCCCGTTCGCGGTTCTAGAACACGACCGGCCGGTTGATCACGATCGGATCGAGTCCCAGCCGCTTGAGCTCGGCATTGAACGCCGGCAGATCGGTGATGAGAATCTTCTGAAAGTGGTCCGTCTCGACCTTGAGCTCGGCCTTGAGGTCCTCGAAGATTGGATACGCGTTGGCGATCGGCCGCGCGTCGGAGCGTGACACCACGCCGAGCAGCGACGCCAGACGATTGTTGACCTTGATCGGGAAGTTGAGCGGATCCTGGCCGCTCTGGTTCCGCACCTGGTAGACGTTCTCCTCGACGCCACTGAGGTTGCCGCTCAAGCGGTCGCCGGCCGTCTTGAGCTTGTCGTCGCTCGACTTGCCAAGGCGATCGGTGACTTGCGTCTTGATCCCGCGAATCTGGAGGATCGCGTTGTTCGCCTCGCTGACCTTGTCGCGGATCTGGAGCGCGAGCGTCTGCTGCGCGATGAGATCGGCGTCGGTCGCCTCGTGCCACGGGTTGCGTTTGAGGACGAGTGGTTGCGTGAGGGTCTTGCCGTCGACGGTGAGACGCACCTGATAGCGCCCGGGCGCGGCCTCGGGTCCGTTCGTCGATCCACCCCAGAGGATCATGCCCGGGAACGTCACCGCCGGCGCGTACGCGCCATCCCACGAGAAGGCGTCGAGGCCCGCCGTGCGTGGCGGGGCCGCCGCGGCCCCGAAGCCGCCGCGCCCGCGACCACCACCGCCGCCACCGCGGCCCGCGTTGGAATCGGGCGGTGCGCCACCGCCGCCGCGACCGCCACGACCACCGGCGGCGTTGGTCGTATCGGGATAAGTGCGCACGATCGCGCCTTTCGCATCGACGATGTCGAGGCGGACGTTCTGCGCCGGCTGCTTGAGCCAGTATTGGATCGTCGCCTGCCCGGCGGCGCGAATCATCGTGGCCGGCGCGAAGAGCACCGGATCCGAGCTCGCGGCCATCGACGGATTGAACTGACGCAGCGGTCCGATGTTATCGAGGATGTAGAACCCGCGGCCGTGGGTCGCGATCGCGAGGTCGTGATCCGTGACGATGAGACTGGTCACCGGCGCATCGGGAAGGTTCAGACGCAGGGATGACCAGTGGTCGCCGTCGTCGAATGAGATGTAGACGCCATGCTCGGTCGACGCGTAGAGGAGTCCCTTGCGCGCCGGATCTTCGCGCACCCCGTGCACGAAGTCGTCGTCGCGAATGCCGTTCGTGATCTTCGTCCACGTCTTGCCGAAGTCGTGGGTGCGGAAAATGTAGGGCGCCTTGTCGTCGAGCAGGAACTTCTTCACCGCGACGTAGGCGCTCGCCGAGTCGAACGCGGAGGCGTCGATGAGGCTCACGCGGCCAAGGTCGGGCATGTCCTTGGGCGTGACGTTCGACCATGTCTTGCCGCCGTCCTTCGTCACCTGGACGATGCCGTCGTCGGACCCGGTCCACACGACGTTGACCGTACGCTTGGACGGCGCGATCGAAAAGAGGACGGCGTAAACCTCGGGGCCGTTCATGTCGCGTGTGATCGGGCCGCCGGAGGGCCCCATCGTCTTCGGATCATGCCGTGTGAGGTCAGGGCTGATTCGCTCCCAGCTCTGGCCGCCGTTCGTCGTCTTCCAGAGATGCTGCGAGCCGGTGTAGAGCACACGGGTGTCGACCGGCGAGAAGACGATCGGGTACGTCCACTGCCAGCGCTCCTTGATGACCGCCGACTCCTCACCGGAGAACATGCGCGGATACGGGCTCACCTCGCGCACTTCACCGGTGCGGCGATTCAGCTTCGTGAGGAAGCCGCCACCGTTGGCGTTCGTGCCTGAATAGAAGACGTCGGGATCTCGAGGGTCGGGCGCGATGTAGCCGTCCTCCGACCCGCCCGGGCTGTATGTCGCCGGAGCCCCGCCCCCGCGCCCGCCGCCACCGCCGCGGCCTCCGAACCCGCCACCAAGGCCGGTGTTGCTCGGGACGCAGACCTCGCTCGCGTCCTGCTGCGAGCCGCAGATGTGATACGGCAGGTGGGCCGTCGCCACGACGTGGTAGAACTGGCCCGTGGGATAGTCGCGTGACGACCAGGTTCGCGCATCGCTCGACGCGTTCACCGTCACCGCGCCGCCGCCGTCGCTCGCGTGCATCACATGGTCAGTGTTGTCCGGATCCACCCAGATGTCGTGCGAGTCGCCGCCGGCGAAGTTCACCAGCGTCTTGCCGGCATCCGTCGACCGCACCGTGCCGACGTTGAGCACGTAGATCAGATCCTTGTTCTTCGGGTCGGCCGTGATGTGCGTGTAATAGAAGGCGCGCTGGCGGATGTTCCGGCTGTCGTTGGCGAGCGTCCAGGTGGCGCCGGCGTCGTCGGAGCGGAACAATCCGCCCTTCTCGTTTTCAATGATCGTGTAGACGCGGTTGGGGTCCGCGCCGGACACCGAGACGCCAATCTTCCCGTCCATGCCCGCCGGTAGGCCGGGCGCGCGCGTGATGTCGGTCCACGTCTCCCCGCCGTCGGTCGACTTGAACAACCCGCTCCCCGGGCCGCCGCTCGACATCGTGTACTCGTTGCGGTACGCCTCCCACATCGCGACGTACATGACGTCCGGGTTGTGCGGATCGATCGAGATGTCGGCTGCACCCGTCTTGGGGCCGCGATCGAGCACCTTCCGCCACGTCTTGCCGCCGTCCGTCGTCTTGTACAGCCCGCGCTCCTCGCTCGGCACGCCGTACTTGCCGAAGTCGGCCACAAACACTATGTCGGGGTTGGTTGGATGAATCCTAATTTTGGCAATGGCATCAGAATTCCTGAATCCAACGTGCGTCCAGGTCTTGCCGCCGTCCGCCGACCTGTACACGCCGTCACCCGGGCGGATGTCGCCGCGAATGCAAGCCTCGCCGGTTCCGATGAAGATGATGTCCGGGTTCGACTCCGAGACGGCCATCGCGCCCACCGACGCGCTCGTGATCTGGTTGTCCGTGATCGACGCCCAGGTGGTGCCGCCGTCCGTCGTCTTCCAGAGGCCGCCGCCGGTCGCGCCGAAGTACCCGACCTTCGGTTGCCCGCGCACACCGGACACGGTGAGCGACCTACCACCGCGGTCGGGACCGACGCTGCGCCAGCGATATGCTTTCCAGATCGCCGAATCGACCGGCGGGGCGAACGGTCCCCGCAAAATTTCACGCGACTCGCCCACAGACCCGGCAATGACCGATAGTATGTCATGGGCCCCCGCGCCGCGGCCGAGGGGACTCGCTGCGGCGATGCCGATCACGGCGAGTGACGATACGATACTGGCTCGGACGAGCGGAACTGACATGAACCCGATCTCCTGAAGTGGCGGACCAGCGAGACGACACGGGGCAGGACGACGTAGAATTAGCGCGCCGGCAACGGGCACGGCAACCCAGCGCGAGCGACGTTCCGATTCCCGACGAGTGGCACTGGCGCGCGAAAACCTTCGTGACCAGGTTGCCGCGCATGATGTACGAGCATCGTGACCAGGAACCACTCAGCCGCCGGGAGTTCGCGTTCCGGATGGCCCGGCATACCGGGGCGGGGCTGGCCATCGTGGCCGGATCGCTGGCCGTCGGCATGTGGGGATACCATCGGTTCGCCCAACTGGAGTGGATCGACGCGTTCGTGAACGCGGCGATGCTCCTCGGGGGAATGGGGCCTGTCGGCGAGATCCGGACACAGGCCGGGAAACTGTTCGCCGGGGTGTACGCGCTGTACTGCGGAATGGTGTTCCTGGTGCTCGTTGCGACGCTCCTGGCGCCGATCATTCACCGCCTCATGCACCGCTTCCACTGGGACGCGGATCGAAAGCGGGCGACGGCCGGGCGGCGCAAGCTCGAGTGACCGCTTCGATGATGCCACGCGAAGCCGTCGCGGTCCGCGTCGGACTGATCGGCTTCGGGCTCGCCGGTGGCACCTTCCACGCTCCGCTCCTCTCGTCGACGCCGGACCTGTCGCTCGCGGCGGTCGTCACGACCGACGGCGAGCGGCGAGAGCGCGTTCGAAACCAGCATCCGGGCGCGCGCATCGTCGCGAGCGTCGACGAGCTGTTGCGCGAGCGCGATCTCGATCTCGTGGTGGTGGCTTCGCCCAATGGCCGGCACTTCGAGCACGCGATGGCGGCGCTCGCGACGGGTGTGTCGGTCGTCGTCGACAAGCCGTTCGCCGCCACCGCGGCGGAAGGCCGGATGCTGGAGCGCGAAGCGCGCGATCGCGGCCTCGCGGTGATCCCCTTTCACAATCGTCGATGGGACGGCGACTTCCTCACGCTGCGCCGCCTCGTCGGCGACGGCGCACTCGGCGGCGTCACCCGGCTCGAGTCGCGATTCGAACGATGGCGGACGATTCCGAAGCCGCGTTGGATGCAGCCCGGTGCCCCGGCTGAGGGAATGATCTACGATCTCCACACGCATCTCATCGACCAGGCGCTCGTGCTTTTCGGCCCCGTCACGCGGGTGTACGCGGAGACCGACCGACGGCGTCGAGGCGTCGAGGTGGACGACGAGGCATTCGTCGCGCTGAGCCATGCGTCCGGCGTGCGCTCGCATCTCGGCGCAACGATCGTCGCGGCGCAGGTCGGGCCGCGCTATCGCGTCTACGGCGATCGCGGCGCGTACGTCAAGTACGGCGTCGATCCGCAGGAGGATATGCTCAAGGCGGGACGGCGGCCTGGCGACGCGGGGTGGGGCGAGGAGCCGCGCGAGCGCTGGGGCGCGCTCGGCGACGGAGAGTCCACGTCAGCGGTGCCGACGGAGCGCGGCGCGTACGAACAGTTCTATACAGGGGTCGTGCGGACGCTGCGGCGCGGCGCGCCGCCGCCGGTGGAGGCGCGCGACGCGATCGCTGGACTGGAGATCGTCGAGGCCGCGTATCGATCCGCGGCCGAGCGACGCGTCATCCAGTTCTCGTAAAAGGACTGCAGATCCCTCGCTGCGCTCGGGATGACACCCCAGTCGGCGCTGCGCTCGGGATGACGCCTAGTCGGCGTACGGTCCGCGACCGGAGCGCGACTGTCCCCCGCCTCCGCCGCCGCCGCGACGGCGGCGTCCGCTCGATCGCGACGACGATGACTGATCGGCGCGCGGCGCCTGCCGTTCCGGCGGCGCGGCGCGACGTTCCTCCTTGGCCTTCGCGCGCGCCCTCGCATCGGCGCGCTGCGCGCGGATCGCCGCGATCCGATCCTTGATCGGAATCTCGAGCTTGGCCGTGGGCTGCGCCTTGTAGTCGAAGTCGGGAAGTGTGACGCGAGGCAGCGGCTTTCCGATCGCGCGCTCGATCGCGCGCAGGTCGTCCGATTCTTCCGGGGCGACGAAGGTGTACGCCTCGCCGGTCAGTTCCGCGCGCGCGGTTCTGCCGACGCGATGAATGTAGTCCTCTGACGCGGCCGGCACGTCGAAGTTCACGACGTGCCCGAGCGCTTCGACGTCGATGCCGCGCGCGGCGATGTCGGTCGCGACGAGCACGCGATAGCGGCCGGACTTGAATCCCTCCAGCGCGTCGGTGCGCTGCGCCTGCGACCGATTGCCGTGAATCCGGGCCACCTTGAGACCGCGCTTGTCGAGGTACTCCCAGAGGCGGTTGGCGCGATGCTTGGTGCGCGTGAACACGAGCGCCTCCTTCATCAGGCCGCGCTCGAGGAGCGCGACCAGCAGCGACGACTTGAGCTCTTGCGGCACCTGGTAGACGGCCTGCGTGATGCCGACGGCGGGGGCGGCCTTCCGCTCGAGGTTGATCGTCGTGGGATCGTGCAGCAGCTCGCGCGTGAGTTGGAGGATCGGCGCCGGCATCGTCGCGCTGAAGAACAGCGTCTGCCGCTTCTTCGGCAGATGCGCGAGCACGCGGCGGATGTCGGGAAGAAACCCCATGTCGAGCATGCGATCGGCCTCGTCGAGCACGAGGTGGTCGATCCGTTCGAACGTGGCGTACGAGTGCCTGAGATGGTCGAGCAGGCGGCCTGGCGTGGCGACGATGACGTCGACGCCGGTGCGGAACGCGTGCTCCTGCGGGCCCATTCCGACGCCGCCGAAGATCGCGGCGGCGGTGAGCGGCGTGTGAACGGCCAGCTCCTCCAGCTCCTTCAGGATCTGCGCGGCCAACTCGCGTGTGGGAGTGAGAATGAGCGCGCGCGTCGTGCCGCGCTTCTTCTCGAGCAGATGATGCAGAATGGGAAGAAGAAACGCCGCGGTCTTGCCGCTGCCGGTCTGGGCGCAGGCGAGCAGGTCACGGCCCGCGAGGGCGGGCGGAATCGCGTCCGACTGAATGGGCGTGGGCCGAAGGAAGCCCAGCTCCTTGATGCCGCGAAGGAGATCGCGGTGCAGGTGCAGCGAAGTGAAGGGCACAACCGTGGGAGTGAGAGACGACATGTGCTGGTGTTGGAGGAACCTTAGCGCATTCGTCGCCCGCTCGCCGAGCCACTCGCTAGAACAACCCGACGCGTCCCTTGACCGAGGCGATGAGCTTCGCCGGGTCGTAGCCGATCCCTTCCTTGAAGACGACCGTGACCTTGCGGATGTCCGAAATACGCGCGGACGGATCGCCGTCGAGCACGACGAGGTCGGCCTGTTTGCCGGCGGCGATCGTGCCCACGCGGTCGGCGCGGCCGAGGTAGGTGGCGCCGTTGAGCGTGCCGACCTTGATCGCTTCGAGTGGCGTCAGACCGCCTTCGGCGAGGAGCTCGATCGCGCGCTGGTCGGAGTAGCCGGGAATCACGCCGCCGCCGCCCGTGGGGTCGGTTCCGGCGAGGAGCAGCCCGCCGGCGCGGTAGAAGTCGATCTCGAGTTGGCGCGCCTTGGGGAACAGCGTCGCGTAGCTCGAGCGCGGGTTGCTCGCCGCCTGTGCGCGGCGCTGCTCGAACTGCTCCCGCAGAGTCGGATCGAGGACGTCCAGCCCGGGCGGCATCGGCTGCCCGGGGGTGAAGGTCTCGAACACCGTCAGCGTGGACGTGAGCGCGACCTTGCGTTGTACCAGTTCTTTGATGAGTGACTTCACGGCGTCGCTGTTTGGATCCACGGCGGCGACGGACGCCTGGCCAACGCCCTGCCCCGGACAGACATCCGGCTTCTTATCGGCGACGAAATCGGTGGCGGCGAAGAAGCCGTGCTCGAGGTTGTCGATGCCGAGCTCCGCGGCTTCACGGTAGGTGACGGAGCAGAGGTGGCCCGTGATCTTCATCCCGCGCTTGTGGCCTTCGTCCGCGGCGGCCCTGAGCTCGTCGCGGGTGATGTGCATGTACGCCTTGAGCGACGTCGCGCCCATGTCGTTCCAATAGTCGATGAGGCGGCGCGCGTCAGCGGCGTCGGTCAGCTCGTGGACTTGCGCGAGGCCGAGTCCCGGTCCCTCGAGGTACGGCGCGGTGGCGTCAATCCACGGCCCGGCGCGCTCGCCGCGATCGATGCTCTTCTTGACGTTGATCTCGGCGAAGCCGTTCATGTTGCCGCCGGTGCGCATCGACGTGACGCCGCCGGCGAGATACAGTCGCGTGAAACTCTCCGTGAGGTTGGCGTAGACACCGGGACCCGTGGGGTAGAAGAGGTGCTCGTGGACGAGCACCAGTCCCGGGATCACCGACTTGCCGGTAAGGTCCATGACCTGGGCGCCGGCCGGAATCTGTGCGCGCGCCGCGTCGCCGACCGACGCGATCCGGCCGTCGCGAATGACGACGGTCTGGTCGGCGCGCGCGGGCGCGCCCGTGCCGTCGATGACGCGCACGTGCGTGAGCGCGACCACCGGCGTGTCGACCGCGACGAACGCACGCACGGCGTTGGCGAGCGTGGGCCGGCCGCGCGACGGCTGTGCCAACCCCACGGACGCGGCGGCGACGAGCGCGCACAGGGGCAACAGGAGCAATTTCCTCATCTCAGGACCCCATCATGTACTTGCAGCCTTCGTCTTGCGCCTTGAGCACGGCAAAGAATCCGGACGGTTGGAGGATGACCCCCGGCAGGAGGTGCGACTTCGCCGCCTTCGCGGCGTCGGCGCCGGAGAGCTTGTCCTTGTCCTTCCACTGCGCGACGATCTCGCCGAACGCGAGGTTGCAGGCGAGGATGATGCCGCCGTTCGCGATGAACGCGGCGAGGTTGTAGTCCTTCATCTCGGCGGGCGCTTTGGGATCCGCGCTCGCGAACGGGTTCTTTCGGTACCACTTGCCCGTCGACTCGTCCTTGAGCTTGAGATCCTTGCCGACGCCGATGTGGTCCCAATGCGCGTCGTCCATGACGAGCGGAATCGCCTCGTGGCGGAACACGACGACCGGCGTGAGCTCGGCGAGCGGCGTGCCGAACACCTTCGAATGCTGCTCGCGCCAGAGGATGGCGCGAAACAACGCGCCGCCCTCGGCGACCCTCGGCGAATCGAAGACCGCGCGCGACTTGCCGCGCAACCGTCCGACCCAGCTCAAGTCCCAGGTGTCGTCGACCGGGGTCGTGGCCCCGCGATGTTCGGCGTCCGAGAGCGCAACCGGCAGCGGGATGGCGGCGAGCAGCGACGACGTGGCGACGCTGTTGAGAAAGTCGCGGCGAAGCATAGTGGATGCCGAGAAAATAGTTGGGAACCGTCGGCGAACGGGCGCCGGCGCTCTGCGACGCATCGTCGCCGAAGCCGTTCGCTGACGTCGCGGACGCTCAGTGATGAGCAACTTCGATGGGCGGAGTCTCGCCAAGCGTCCAACTGGGCCGTATTAGTGTACGCCCTGGTTCGCTTTCCGTCTATCCGCGAAGCGGTTTCTCACACCTTGACTCGGAGCACATCCAATGGACTGGTCGGTGAACTATGTCGCCGTGCTCGTGGCGGCGGTGGCGATCTTCATGCTGGGTGGGCTCTGGTACTCGCCGCTGCTGTTCGCGAAGCACTGGGTCGCGCTGCAGGGCAAGTCGCCCGAGGAGATGCGAGGCGGCGCGAGCCCCTCGCTCTATGTACAGGTATTCGTGTGCGGCCTGGTTACCGCATGGGTGATGGGGCTGCTCATGCGACACATGCCCGAGCCGGGTTTGCACCACGGATTGCTGATTGGCGCGCTGCTCTGGCTCGGCTTCGCCGGCGCGACGAGCTACGGGACGGCGCTTTTTTCGTTCAAGCCGAAAATGCTCTGGGTGATCGACTCGGGGTTCAACCTGGCGTCGTTCCTGCTCGCCGGCGCCATTCTCTCGATCTGGCGATGATGCGGCGCACGGCACGGGAATGCGCGGTCCTCGTGTTGGCCGCGACGACCGCGGCGTGCGGTGCGCGCGCCGGCGCGCCGACGCCGGTGACGGCGCGTGCGACGCAATGGTTCACGACGTGGGCCACGAGCAACCAGGAGCCCGTTCGGAATCCCGCGGATTCGATCGATCGCCGGCCGATCTTCGCCAACCGGACGGTTCGCCAGATCGCGCACGTGTCGATCGGCGGGACCTCGGTTCGCGTGCGGTTCACCAACGAGTATGGCAATCAGCCGCTGGTCATTGGCGCGGCCCACGTCGCACTCGGCGCCAACGCCTCGACGATCCTGCCGGCGACGGATCACGCGATCACGTTCGGGGGACGCGCGGCGGTCACGCTGCGTCCAGGCGCGATGATCGTGAGCGACGCCGTCCCGCTGGCCGTGCCGCAGCTGAGCGATCTCGTGATCACCACGTTCGTGCGGGATTCGATTCGCCTCGTGACGCGACACACGCTCGCAACACAGACGAACTACGTCTCACGTTCAGGCGACTACACGTCGGCGCCGACGATCGCGATCGATACGACGATCACCGGATGGGTCTGGCTCGCGGGCGTGGACGTCATGAGCCCTTCCGCAACGGGCGTGATCGTCACGCTCGGCAATTCGATCACCGATGGCTTCAATTCGACGCGAAGCATGAATCGCCGGTGGCCCGACGTGCTCGCGCAGCGTCTGCTCACGAGCGGCGAGCCGCCGAAGGGTATCGCGAATGCCGGCATCTCCGGAAATCGCCTGCTGTCACCAGGCACCGGCCCGAGCGCACTCGCCCGATTCGATCGCGACGTGCTCGCCCAACCCGGCGTGACCCATCTGATCATTCTCGAAGGGATCAACGACATCGGCCGCGCGCCGGAACCGGTGACCGCGGACGAGATCATCCATGGATTGCACCAGCTCGCCGACCGCGCACACGAACGCGGGATCGTCGTGTTCGGCGCGACGCTGACGCCAGCCGGACCGCGGCCGGCGTTCACTCCCGAGATGGAGGCGAAGCGCCTGGCGGTGAATGCCTGGATTCGCGGCAGCGGCGTGTTCGACGGGGTGATCGACTTCGACGCGGCGACGCGGGATCCTGCCGATCCGAAGCAGATGCAGAAGGCCTACGATTCCGGTGACCACCTGCACCCGGGCGACGCCGGGTACAAGGCGATGGGCGACGCGATCGATCTCGCCATCTTCCGGCGCACGAGACCGTAGCGGTGTCTGATCCGTTCCTCGACGCCGCGATCGACGAAGCGAAGCTGGGTGCCGCGGAGGGCGGGATTCCGATTGGTTCGGTGCTCGTCGTCGACGGGAAGATCGTCGGCCGCGGCCACAACCGGCGCGTTCAGCGGGGCAGCGCGGTGCTTCACGCGGAGATGGACTGTCTCGAGAACGCGGGCCGTCTTCGGACAGGCGACTACCGCCGCGCAACGATCTACTCCACGCTGTCGCCCTGCGACATGTGCAGCGGCGCCATCCTCCTCTATGGTATTCCGCGTGTCGTGGTCGGGGAGAACCGGACCTTCAGGGGCCCCGAGGAGTACGTCCGATCGCGCGGTGTGGATGTCACGGTGGCAAACGATCAGGGCTGCATCGAACTGATGCGCGCGTTCATCACCGCGCGGCCCGAGCTCTGGGACGAGGACATCGGGCGGTAGCTGCCCCGGCCGTACGGGCTTGCCGGGGCCCGGACCGCCCCGCATCATAGCGTATGAAATACGCCGAGCTCCGGAACTACGTGGGGGGCGGGTTTGTCGCGCCGCCGAAATCCCGACCCTTCCTCGACGTCTACAACCCGAGCAGCGGCGACGTCATATCCAAGGTCCCGCTCTCCGAGGCCGCGGAGGTGGATGCCGCGGTTCAGGCCGCGCGCGCCGCGTTTTCCGCGTGGTCGGCCACGCCGATCAAGGAGCGCGTCCAGGTCTTCTATCGGTACAAGGCGCTGCTGGAAAAGCACATCGATGAGCTTGCGGCGCTCGTCACCGAAGAGAACGGAAAGATCGCGAGCGAGGCGCGTGCCGAGGTGCTCAAGTCGGCCGAGCTGTCCGAATTCGCGTGCTCGCTGCCACAGATCGCGCCCGGCGAAGTGCTCGAGGTGAGTCGTGGGGTCGAATGTCGCATCGAACGATTCCCCGTCGGCGTCGTCGCGTCGATCGCGCCGTTCAACTTTCCGAACATGGTGCCCAACTGGACGATCCCGAACGCGATCGCCCTGGGCAACTGCATGATCCTGAAGCCGTCGGAGCTGGTGCCGATCAGCGCCGGCCGCATCGCCGAGTTGCTGGCGGAGGCCGGACTTCCCGCGGGCGTGTTTCAGGTCGTGCACGGTGGCAGGGAAGCCGTGGAAGCCATCTGCGATCATCCGGACATCGCGGCGGTCAGCTTCGTCGGCTCGACGAAGATCGCAAAGGTCGTCTATCGGCGCGCGACGTCGAATCTCAAGCGCTGCCTCGCGCTCGGCGGCGCCAAGAATCACCTCATCGTGATGCCCGATGCCGACCGCGAGATGGCGGCGACGAACATCGTGGCGTCGATGTCGGGATGCGCCGGCCAGCGGTGCATGGCGGCGTCGGTGATGGTCGCCGTGTCGAAGACGGATCACATCATCGAGCGCATGAAGGAGGTCGCGGCGGCGATGGTACCGGGCAAGGACATCGGTCCGGTCATCTCGGCGGCGGCCAAGGAGCGTATCACGCGCTACATCGACGAAGCCGAGGCGAAGGGCGCGAAAGTGATCGTCGACGGACGGCAGGCGCGCGTCGCCGGGCGCGAGAACGGGTATTTCCTCGGGCCGACGATCATCGACCACGTGACGCCGGACATGAAGATCGCGCAGGAAGAGGTATTCGGGCCGGTGCTGGTGATCGTCCGTGCGCCTGATGTCGACGCCGCGCTGAAGGTCGAGAACGCGTCCCCGTATGGGAATGCGGCGAGCGTGTTCACGGAGAGCGGCGGCGTCGCGCGGTACGTGATGGAACACGCGAGCGCCGGCATGGTCGGCGTGAACGTCGGCGTTCCCGTGCCGCGCGAGCCGTTCTCATTCGGCGGATGGAACGAGTCGAAGTTCGGCGTGGGGGACATCACGGGCCGCGGGTCGATCGAGTTTTGGACGCAGGCGAAGAAGATGACGACGAAGTGGAACAAGGAAGCGGGAGTGAATTGGATGTCGTAGTCATCCTCTGGCGCGAAGCGCCGGAGGATCTGCTGTTGTGAAGGCGATGACAACCAACGGCGCAGCAGCAGATCCTCCGCTCGCTGCGCTCGCCGAGGATGACGACCATGCGCAACGTCGAATTCACGGGCATCAAGTTCGAGAACCCGTTCCTCCTCTCCTCCGCGCCGCCGACGGAGTCCGAGTCGAACATTCTGCGCGCGTTCGACGCCGGCTGGGGCGGCGTCGTCGTGAAGACGATCGGCCTGCATCCGGTCGTGAACGTCTACGGTGCCCGCACGAAGTTCTTCCGCACGACGCCCGACGACAACAACGTGTCGATGAAGAAGCGCCCCGGCGCCGCGCTGCACGGCTCGTGGAACTGGGAGCTCATCTCCGACAAGCCGCTCGAGTGGTGGGTGCCGCGGATTCGGCGCATGAAGGAGGCGCATCCGACGAAGGTCGTGATCGCGTCGATCATGGCCGGCTCCGGGAGCGACAAGGAGCTGCGCAATTGGCAAACGCTGACCGAAGGATGCCAGGATGCGGGCGCCGACGGCATCGAGTGCAACTTCTCCTGTCCACACATGGACCGGAAAGACATGGGCTCGAACATCGGCAAGGACGAAGGCCTTTGCTCGGTCGTGACGGAGGCGGTGAAGGAGGTCGCCAAGGTCCCGGTGTGGACGAAGCTCACGCCGGCGACGCAGGACATCGTCGTCGAGGCGGCGGCCTGCTTCCGCGGCGGCGCCGACGCGATCGTGTCGTCGAACACGTTCCCGTCGCTGCCGGTCATCGATCCCGACACGCTGGAGTTCGAGATCAACGTCGACGGCCTCGTCTCGAGCGGCGGGTTGGGTGGTCCGGCGATTCTCCCGATGTCACTCGCCAACATGGCGCGCATGTGCCAAGCCTTTCCGGATCGCGCCTTCTCCGCGATTGGCGGCGTATCGGATTTCAATCAGGCGGCGTCGTACTTCTTGCTCGGCGCGGGCACGGTGCAGGTTTGCACGGCCGCCATGCTCGATCAGGCGATCGGGCCGAATGTCATCAAGCGGCTCAACGCGGGGCTGGACGCGTTCCTCGAGAAGCACGGGTATCAGTCGGTCGAGGACTTCCGTGGGTTGCGACGCGACCGGGTGGTGGCGCAGTCGAAGATTCGTCGACCCGAGGGCGAAGGGTATCAGGGTGGATACGAGGGTGTCGAAGGCTACTCGTCACCAGAACCAGCCAGCGCGCCGACGTGATTCCATGGCAAACCTGAAGCGCTTCAGCCAAGCTCAACTCCAGCTGGACCGCCCGCAGGCGTTTCGGGTCCTCAAGTTCTTCTTTGGCGACGATGTACGGCTGACGGCATCGGACCTCACCGTGGATGACATGATATTCGCGCAGGGCCTGCTCGTCGAAGCCATCGACGCCAGCTACGAAATGGGTTTCGTGCAGGTCGTGTTCGACTCCTTCTATGCAAAGGTCCCGCGCGGCTCCGAGATCGGGGATCTAATCAAAGACTTTGTGAAGGATGCGGCGAAGCACTGGTTCGAGCATGCCACGGAAAAGGATTTGCTCGAGGCCAAAATCTACGACAGCGTTCGCACTCAACTGCGAGCGAACTTCATCTCCGTCTGGCGTCTTCGACTTCAGACCGGCGACCTCACGTACTAGGTCCGCGCTGCGAGGGTCAAATGAGTTTTGATGTGGTGATTCGGGGTGGGAGCGTGGTCACTCCCGCCGGCACATTCATCGGCGACATCGGCATCAAAGGCGAAAAGATCTCCGCGCTGGGCGAGGATCTCGACACCACCGGTGCCAATATCATCGACGCCAGCGGACATCACGTCATCCCCGGCGTGCTCGACGTCCACGTCCATCTCGAGCTGCCGTTCTGCGGCACCGTCTCGGCGGACGACTATCGCTCCGGCACGCGCGCCGGCGCGCGCGGCGGCGTCACCACCGTGATCGACTTCGCCATTCCCAGCGCGAACGGCTCGCTGTCCGAGGCCGCCGACACGTGGATGCAGAAAGCCGAGGGGAAGTCGCTGATCGATTACACGTTCCACATCTGCATCACGCGCTACAACGAGCACAAGGCGCAGATCAAAGGGATGATCGATCGCGGCTTCACGACGTTCAAGGAGTTCATGATCTACGAGTCCGAGGGCTGGCAGTCGGACGACCGCGCGCTCTTCGGCACGCTCGAGAAGATGCGTGAATACGGCGGCATGCTCCTCGTGCACGCCGAATCGTCGCGCGTGCTCGACGAGCTCATCGCGCGGTATCACACGCCGGAGATGATGAAGAAGTACGGCGCGCGGCTGCACCCCATGACGCGGCCCAACTTCGTCGAGGCGGAAGCGATTCAGCGCGCGGTGCAATGGAGCGAAGCGACTGGCGGACAGCTCTACATCGTCCACATGTCGACCGGCGAGGGCGCCGACATCATCCGCGCCGCCCAGGGGCGCGGCGTGCCGGTCATCGCCGAGACGTGCGTGCAGTACCTGGTGCTCGACGACTCGGTGTTCGAGCGTGAGGACGGACATCTCTTCGCCTGCTGCCCACAACTCAAGAAGCCGAAGGACGTCGACCGGCTCTGGCAGGGGCTGCGCCGCGGCGAAGTGTCGGTGATCTCGACCGACACGTGCACGTTCACACGCGAGCAGAAGGCGATGTGGAACGGCGACTGGACGAAGATCCCGATGGGTATGCCGGGCCTCGAGACGCTCATGCCGCTCACCTACACGACCGGCGTGCTGCAGGGGCGGCTGACGCTCGAGGAGATGTGCACGAAGCTGAGCACGAATCCCGCGAAGATCATGGGGCTCTATCCGCGCAAAGGCGCGATCCAGATCGGCGCCGACGCGGATCTCGCGATCATCCATCCCCAGTCGACGCTCACCGTGTCGCCGTCGACGATGGAGACGAACGCCGACTGGTCGCCGTTCGAAGGATGGCAGCTCGCCGGCTTCTCGCGCACGACGCTGTCGCGCGGCGACGTGATCGTGGACAACTACAAGGTCGTCGGGAAGGAGGGCCGCGGGCGTTGGTTGCCGCGCACGTCCGCCGGCCTCGAGGGATCCGCCGCCGAGGCGAAAGCGGCGCGCGTGTCGCGTGGGCCGCTGTCGCCGATGCGCGCGATCGACGCCGAGTTGGTGCAGGCGTCGTGACGGAAGTGCAGATCCCTCGCTTCGCTCAGGATGACATAGCCGAGGCGCGCCAGATCGAGCACGCCGACGGACGCGTGGAGCTCGCCGACACGTCTCGCGTGGCCGCCAGCGCAATCTCGAATCCCGACCTTGCTCCTGTCCCGATCGAACGCCGGACTTGGACCACGTACAACTATGCGGCGCTGTGGATCAGCATGGCGCATTGCATTCCGACGTACATGCTGGCGTCGGGCCTGCTCGCCGCCGGCATGAACTGGCTCCAGGCGCTCGTGACGATCCTGCTGGGCAATCTCATTGTTCTCATTCCAATTCTCTTGAACTCCCACCCGGGGACGAAGTACGGCATCCCATTCCCGGTGTTCGCTCGCGCGGCATACGGCACATATGGCTCGAACCTCCCCGCGCTGATGCGCGCGCTGGTCGCGTGCGGGTGGTTCGGCATTCAAGCGTGGATCGGCGGCGAGGCGCTCAACACGTTCTTCGGCGTCGTCATTCCCGGCTGGGACCATCTGCTCGGCGCCGGCTTCGACGGCCATTCGACGACGGCGTGGCTTTCGTTCCTGCTGTTCTGGGGCATGAATGTCTGGATCATCTTCAAGGGCATGGACCTGCTCCGCCGTGTCGAGAACTGGGCGGCGCCGTTCGTCCTCGTCATGGCGACGATCCTCCTCGGCTGGGCGATCAAAGAGGCGCACGGACTCGGACCGCTCCTCCAGGATCGCGGGAAGTTCCACAGCTTCGGCGAGTTCTTCCCGGTCTTCGTTCCGTCGCTCACCGCGATGATCGGCTTCTGGGCGACACTCTCGCTCAACATGCCGGACTTCACTCGCTTCGGCCGGAGCCAGCGCGAACAGGTCGTGGGCCAGGTCGTTGCGTTGCCGACCACGATGACGGTGTTCGCCGCGATGGGCGTGCTGATCACCAGCGCGACGGTGATCATCTATGGCGAGGCCATCTGGGATCCGGTGAAGCTCGTCGCGAAGTTCCACGCGCCGATCGTCGTCGCGATCTCCATGTTCACGGTCGTTGTCGCGACGCTCGCCGTGAACATCGCCGCCAACGTGGTCTCGCCCGCGAACGATTTCGCGAACGTCTTTCCCAGGCTCATCAACTTTCGTCGCGGCGGCCTGCTGACCGGCGTCCTGGGCATCGTGATGATGCCCTGGCGACTATTGGCAGACCCTTCTGGCTACATCTTCAACTGGCTGCTCGGATACTCCGGCGGCTTGGGATCCATCGCCGGCGTGTTGATCGCCGACTATTGGCTGGTCCGGAGTCGCCGCCTCGAGCTCGAGGACCTGTACCTTCCCAACGGCGTCTATCGCTACAGCAACGGCTGGAATTGGAATGCCGTCGTCGCGACCGTCGCCGGATGTGCGCTTGCGTGGGGCGGACTGGTGATCCCCGCGCTCAAGCCGCTGTACTCGTACGCTTGGTTCGTCGGGTTCTTCGGGGCTGGAGCCGCCTACTACGGGCTCGAGGCTCGCCGCGTCCCAGCCGCTCAGGCCAAGCTGTCCACCTCCACCGCGAACTAACGATTCATGCCCCGCTTGGTCAAGGCTGGTCTCATTCAAGCCACACACGCTTGTAGTACCGACGAAAGGCTCGACACGATTCGCGAGGCCAACGTCGCGAAGCACGTCGAGCTGATCGAGCGCGCGGCGCGCGAAGGCGTGCAGCTCTTGTGCATGCAGGAGATCTTCACCGGGCCGTACTTCTGCGCCGAGCAGACGACGCGCTGGTACGAGGCGACGGAGCGGATTCCCGACGGACCAACCACCAAGCTGATGCAGCAATTGGCGAAGCAGCACAAGATGGTCATCGTCGTGCCGCTCTACGAGGAGGAATCCACCGGCGTCTACTACAACACCGCGGCCGTCATCGACGCCGACGGCACGTTCCTCGGCAAGTATCGCAAGAACCACATCCCGCATACGGCGCCCGGCTTCTGGGAGAAGTTCTACTTCAAGCCGGGCAACCTCGGGTACCCGGTGTTCAAGACGAAGTACGCGGACGTCGGCGTCTACATCTGTTATGATCGCCATTTTCCCGAGGGCGCGCGCGAGCTCGGGCTCAATGGCGCCGAGATCGTGTTCAATCCGTCGGCGACGGTCGCGGGCTTGTCGGAGTATCTGTGGAAGCTGGAGCAGCCGGCACACGCCGTCGCCAACGCGTACTTCGTCGGCGCGATCAATCGCGTGGGGTACGAAGCACCGTGGAACATCGGTGAGTTTTATGGGCAGAGCTATTTCTGCGATCCGCGCGGCCAGTTCGTGGCGCAGGCCTCGCGCGACAAGACCGAGCTGATCACGGCGGAGCTCGACCTCGACAAGATCCGCGAAGTCCGCAACATCTGGCAGTTCTACCGCGATCGCCGGCCCGAGACGTACGAAGGTTTGACCAAGCTCTAGTCGACGTCGCCCGCCCCTGTGGCCCGCCGGCCCTTCGCGCTCGCCGCGGCGTTCGCGTTCATCGCGGCGGCGACGCTCATCCCCGCGCCGGCCGACGCCTGGCAGCGCGACTTCTGGTGCATTCGCTGCGGCGGCTCGTTAGACCCGGTCGAGCTCGCGCTCAACGTGCTCCTCTTCCTGCCGCTCGGGCTGGCCCTGAGAGCCGCGGGCATCCGCGCGCGGGTCGCCCTCACGATCGTCGCCGGGACGACGGTGGGTATCGAGATCCTCCAGTACACGCTGATCGTCGGGCGCGATGGCACGCTGCGAGACTGTATCACGAACGCACTGGGCGGCGTGGCAGGGTTCGCGCTCCAACCGCACGCCGGTGTGCTGTGGCGCGCCGACCGTACGCCGGCGCGGCGCGTCGCGTGGGCCGGCGCGTTCGCCTGGATCGCGCACGCGGCCATGGCGTCGATCCTCTTTCGTCCGAGCTCGACGCCGCACCAGTACTTCAGCCAGGTTGCTCCACACCTCGGCCAGTTCGACGTGTTCGGCGGCACCGTGCTGTCCGCGAGCGTCGACGGCGTCCGCGTGGAGAGCGATACCTTCACCCGGGACCTCGAGGCGCGGGTGCGGACCGCTGATTCGATCGCGCTTGCCGGCGTCGTCTTGCCGGGACCGCCCGTGGCCCGCGTCGCGCCCATCGTCAACGTCGTCGACGGCATGGCGAACGAGATCGTGATCCTGGCGCAACAGCGAACCGCCCTCGAGTTCCAGGCGAGAGTGCGGGGGCAGGACTTCGGATTCCACGCGCCGGCGGTCGTGATCGATGACGTCTTCGTCGCGAGCGCTACTCCCGCGCCGGCCCCCATGCTCCTCGCCGGCGTCCGTCGGGAATACACTCTCAGGCTCCGGGCGACGAACGCGAAATCGGAGACGCGAGAAGCGTGGCTGACGCTCTCGCCGTCGCTCGGCTGGGCGTTGTGGTGGCCGTTCGACTACCCCGGTCGGGCGGCCCTGGTCTGGATGACGGCCGCATGGATCTTCATTCCGCTCGCGCTCGTCGGGTTCTGGAGCGGCGGCCTCGGCGCGCCGCTCGTTGCGGCGATCGGCGCCCAGGTGCTCGTGCCGATCGCGCTCGGCCCGGGCTCCGTCGCTTGGCCGGACATCGTCGTCGCGGCCATGGGCGTCCTGGCCGGACTGGCGGGCGGCCGGTTGCGCTCGGCTGCGGGAAACGAGACTTTGGGGGCGTCAGGCTGACGCGATGGGATGGCGTGATCGCGTCGACGGCCTGACGCGCGCACGCAATCTCCGACCGTCCTGATCTCGAGGCTTCGACGATGGGAACGAACGCCGCCATTCCTGCGGACGCGGCAACCGACCGCGGTGTGTACGACTCGCTCGAATCGCTTCGCGCCATGCTCATCGCGGGTGAGGAGATCGAGGCGATGGCCGTGCAGCGACGACTCTTCGCGCTCACGCATCGGCGACGCGCCGTGGCCGCCACGAGTGGCCGCGTGATCGTCGTCCAACGCAACCTGTTCGGCGGCTACACGCCGGTCGACTTCCGCTGGCAGGACCTTCGCGAGTCGGAGGTGAAGGTCGGCGCGATCGGCGCGACGCTCGTCCTGGCCGCGTACCGCAGCAACGACCTGGCGTCCAACGAAGGACCGCCCAGCCGGCTCGTGATTCCCGGGCTGCGGAAGAACGAGGCGCAGGAGGTCTACCGGGTCTGCCAGGCGCGCGCGCAGGCCTGGCGCGAAAAGCGCCGCATCCGCGAGCTCGAGGAGATGCGCGCGCGAGCGGGCGGGATCCAGCTCGGCGCGATGGGCGCTCCTGCCTCGGCCGCGCCGGCGGGCAACGGCGCGGATCACTCCCCGACTGCGCGGCTTCAGCGGGCGAAGGAGATGCGCGACGACGGGTTGTTGACCGATGCGGAATTCGAGCAGGTGAAGGCGAAGATCTTGTCGGAACTCTGATCGCCGGCGGGCGGTACGAGGGCAGACACGTACCGGAGTCGTCGTATGCTGTCGCGTCGGCCATGGCGCCTGCTGCTCGGCCTTTGGGGAGCCTATTGGGTGCTCCTCGCCGCGTTCATGCTCGGCCCGCTCGCGCTCGCGGTACTCCGCGCGACGAAGGCGCGACAGGGCGAGGCCAGCTTCAACGTGAGCTTCGGGAATGACGGACTCAGCGCGACCGTCGTGGAGCGCGGACAAACAATCTACACGTCGTCGATTCACTTCGTGACCGCCGCGCTTCTGATTGCCGGACCTCCATTGCTCGCGTGGCTCGCCTTCGTGATCGGAGAGCGCCGCATCGCGCGACGCGAAACCGCCTCGACCTAGCGCTCGCTCACCGGCATTCGGCTCGGTTCGGCGCGCGAGGCCCGTGACTCGGCCGCGCTGTAGACCGCGAGCATCTCGTCCTCTGTGGGCGGGTTCAATACGCTGCGCGTGGCGAATTCCTCGGCGCTCGGATACGCGGTCGCGCGAATGCGCGCCGCGGCCTGCTCGAGATCGTATGTGGTTCGGCGCCGCTGAATGTCCGGCCCCAGCAGCAGCCAATAGGCCCCGGGCGCGCCGAACGGCATGCCGACGCTGCCGGCGTTTACCACGCGAGTCATTCGAACCATGCGGTCGAATTGCATGTGCGTGTGGCCGCAGACGACGGCGGCCACGTTCAGCTCCGCGAGCAGCGGCTCCACCGCGGCCTCTGGCGTCAAGCGCGTGATGATCTCGCGGTCGCTCCGCGGCGTGGCGTGGCAGAAGAGCACGCGTCCCAACCCGTGGATGTCGAGCCCGAGGGTTGGCGGCCACTCTGAAACGATCAACGCTTCCGCCGCGCTCAACTGGCGCCCAGACCACCGGACAGCCGGCTGAAATCGTTCTGGAACTTCGCTCACCACCGCGCCGGCGCTGAGCGCGAGCGACTCACGATCGCCATTTCCTTGAATGAACCTGACCGGCGTCTCGGCGTCGCGCAGCAGGGCGAGCGTCTCGCGAGGCATGGGCCCGGGCAGCACGTCGCCGCCGACCACGATCAGATCGGGGCGCTCAGCGCGTATGTCGGCGAGGACCGCCTCGAGCGCCGGCAGATTTCCGTGAATGTCGTAGATCGCCGCGACTCGCGAGATGCCCCGACGCTGCATGGACCTGATCCTCCGCTGCTCGCGCTGCGTGCGGTCCGGCCACAGCGTGACGATTTCGCCAATCAGCTCGAGCGCCGCTGATTCGTGAGGCTATGCGGGGTCGCTGTCGGCGGCAAGCGTTCATGAAATGGGCTGACCAGCGTTCGAGGCTCCATGGCCCGAACAAGTCATTTCGACCGGTGACCTACATCCTTGCCAGAGAGCGTGACAATTCGTACCGTGGCGGTGACATCCCGCCCGGCCACCGTCGACGGTCCGGTCGGGCTCACGCCCCCCGCCGGAGGAACGCCCGATGTCGCATTCGATGCATCGCGCCCCCAACCTCGTCCTTGGCCTCACGATCCTCACCCTTGCCGCGGCGTGCTCCGAGGCGCCGACCGCTCCGAGCCGACCTCTCACGCCACAGTCGCCAAGCTTGTCCCAGTCGCCGGAGTTGAACGACCCGATCGGGAACGGCCACATCATGCACACCAAGGCGTGGTTCGAGAACGACGCGGCGCAGAACGCCGCCAAAGGCGGATCGACCTCGCCAATCTCCTATCACGGCGGGCCTGTGCTTCTTGCCGCGACGAAGGTCGCCGCGGTCTACTGGGCGTCGTCGCCGATCTTCGTCAACGGTCCGGCCGCGGGGACCTCAGGCGCCGGCTCGTCCGACGTGTCGCTGCTTGGATTCTTCCTCAGTCATCTTGGCGGCTCGTCGTACTTCAACGTCAACACGAGCTACACGAACGGCTCGGGGATGCGCATCGCCAACGTCGTCAACTACACGCAGTACTGGGCGAACAACACGAACGCGCCGAGCGGCACGCAGAGCGTGAGCGATGCGCAGATGATCTCGATGCTCCAGGCTGGATTCAACTCCGGTGCGCTCACCTACGACGCGTCGACGCTGTACGCGATCTTCACGTCGGGCTCGGTCAATCTCGGCGGCGGGTTCGGCACGCAGTACTGCGCCTACCACACGCACGGCACGGTGACGATCAATGGCGTCGCGAGCACGGTGCTGTATGCCGCCATGCCCTACAACTTCGCCAAAGCGTCGGCCTGCACGTCCGGCTTCGCGGCGGCGAACGGCACTGCGGACCCCGGCGCCGACTACGAGGTCAACACGCTCGCCCACGAGATCGAGGAGACGACAACTGACGAGATGGGGAACGCGTGGTTCGATCGCCGCGGCTTCGAGAACGCCGACAAGTGCGCGTGGACGTGGGGTACGACGTACACGACGACGGCCGGCGGCACCGCGAACATCAAGGTCGGCGGCAAGGACTTCCTGGTACAGCGAAACTGGGTGGCGTCCGGCGGGTGCGCGCTATCGTTCTAGACGTTCACACAACGCAGTGCTGGCGGCGGGGGGGGGGGGGGGACACCCCCCCCCCCCGGGGGGTTTTGGGGGGCGGAGAGCGGGGGTGGGGGGCCCCACAGGTGACGAGCGCCGCCGCGAGG
>Ga0326726_10001382_pt1 | contig 22557 bp, 24 predicted proteins | sample MHFenrmetagenome_2_FD_207603 | JGI IMG/M metagenome (GOLD analysis project Ga0326726, IMG submission 207603) | Lab enriched peat soil microbial communities from Michigan Hollow, Ithaca, NY, United States - MHF15MN | ecosystem: Environmental > Terrestrial > Soil > Wetlands > Peat | place: USA... | reverse complement strand
GGCACCGCGATGACCGGCCTGTACACCGACGTGTTCCATTTTCCCGAGTACCACTACCGGGTCGAGCCCTGGCAGATCCTCGCCGGCGCCGGCGCGGCGCTCGCCGCCGCCTTCGGCGGCGCGCTCGCCGCGATCCGCGGCGTGGTGCGCCTGCGGGCCGCTGAAGCGCTGCGCCCGCCTGCCCCCGCGGAGTTCCGGCCGCTGATCGTCGAGCGCCTCGGCTACGGGAGCCTGCTCACGCCCGCGCAGCGCATGATCATGCGCAACCTCGAGCGCAAGCCCCTGCGCGCCGCGATCACGGTCGCCGGCATCGCCGGCTCGGTGGCGATCCTCATCTCCGGCACGTTCTGGACGGACGCCATCAACTGGTTCATGGACGTGCAGTTCAACCGGGTGCAGCGCGCGCAGGTCAACGTCGGCTTCGCCGAGGCGGTATCGCACGACGCGCTGTGGGAGCTCGAGCGCCTGCCGGGGGTGAAGCAGGCCGAGGTCATGCGCGCGATTCCCGTGCGGCTGCGCGCCGGACATCGCAGCTACCGCACCGCCATCAACGGCGTCGCCGACGACGCCGCGCTGCTGCGCATCCTCGACGCCGAGCTGCGCGAATCCAAGCCCGCTCCCGGCGGCGTGCTGCTCACCACGCGGCTCGCCGATCGGCTCGGCGTGGCCCCGGGCGACGAAGTCGTCGCCGAGCTGCTGGAGGGCAAGCGCGTCAAGGCGGGCTTGCGCGTCAGCGGCACCGTGCGCGAGCTCGCGGGCATGAACGCCTGGATGCGCCTGGAAGACCTCAACCGGTTCGCGCGCGAAGGTGCCATGGTGTCGGTCGCGGGACTGCTGGTGGATCGCGCGCAGGAACCGGCGCTGCTCGAGCGCCTCAAGCAGATGCCCGCCGCCGCCGTGGTGATCGTCAACCGCACGCTGGTGGACACCTTCCGCGAGACCAGCGCGAAGAACATCCTGTTCTTCACCGCGGTGCTGAGCGCCTTTGCCGCCACCATCGCGGTGGGCGTGGTGTACAACAACGCGCGCATCCAGCTCGCCGAACGCGCCTGGGAGCTGGCGAGCCTGCGTGTGCTCGGCTTCACGCGCGGCGAGGTGTCGGTGCTGCTGCTCGGCGAGCTCGGCCTCGAGATCGCCGCCGCCATCCCGCTGGGCTTCCTCGCCGGCTTCTGGCTCGCGGCGCTGCTCCTCGCGCTGATGCCGCACGAGATGGTCGAGTTTCCGCTGATCATCCTGCCCCCGACCTACCTGTATGCCGGCGGGGTGGTGGTCGCCGCCGGGGTGGTGAGCGCCCTCATCGTGCGCAATCGCATCGACAATCTCGATCTCGTCGGCGTGCTGAAGACCCGCGAATGAAGACCCGCAACAAGATTCTCCTCGGTGCATCCGTGCTCATTGTCGCGGCGCTCGCTGCCTGGGCGCTGCGCCCGCAGCCGATCGCGGTGGAGGTCGCCGAGGTCACGCGCGGGCCCTTCGAGCAAACAGTGGTGGACGATGGCAAGACGCGCGTGCGCGACCGCTACGTCATCTCCGCGCCGCTCGCCGGCCGCGTGGAGCGCATCGCCCTGGACGCCGGCGACGTGGTGCGCCAGGGGCAGGTGGTGGCGCTGCTCGCGCCGACCGCGCCCGCGTTCCTCGACGCACGCGCCGAGCGCGAGCTGCAGGAGCGCCTCGGCGCCGCGGAGGCGCAGCTTGCGCGCGCGCGCGCCGAGGCGCACAAGGTCCTGGCGCAACGCGACCAGGCACGCGCCGACGTCGATCGCCAGGCGAAGCTCGCGGCCCAGGGTTTCATCTCTGCAACCGCCCGCGAGCAGGCCGAGCTCGCGCTGCGCACCGCCGAGCGCTCGGTGGACGCTGCGCGCTTTGCCGAGGAGGCCGCGCGCCACGAGCTGGCGCAGGCGCGCGCCGTGCTCGTGCGCTACCACAGCAGCACGCCGACCGCGCAGTGGGAGGTCACTTCGCCCGTCAACGGCGCCGTGCTGAAGGTGGTGCAGAAGAGCGAGGGCGCGGTGGCGCTCGGCGCGCCGCTGCTCGAGATCGCGGACGCCAGGAGCCTCGAGGCGGTGGTCGACGTGCTGTCGCAGGAAGCGGTGGTGATCCGCCCCGGGATGCGGGCGCGCCTGGAGATCGGCCAGGGCTTGCCGCCCGTGCCTGCGCTGGTGCGCCTGGTGGAGCCCGCCGCTTTTACCAAGATATCCGCGCTCGGCGTGGAGGAGCAGCGCGTCAACGTGATTCTCGACTTCGACGGGCCGCTCGACCGCATCTGGACCATCGGCGATGCCTTCCGCGTGGAGGCGCACATCATCACGCACCGTGTCGAGGACGCCGTCAAGGTGCCGGTCGGGGCGCTGTTTCGCGAAGGCGAGGGCTGGGCCGTCTTCGTCGCCGACGGCAACCGCGCGGTGAAGCGCGCGGTGAAGGTGCCGCGGCGCAGCGGCGCCGAGGCGCTGGTCGAGGACGGCCTGAAGCCGGGCGAGCGGGTGGTGGTCTACCCGTCGGATGCCTTGCGCGACGGCTCGAGGCTCGAGGTCGTGCGCACGCCGCGCCGGTAGATCACGTAGTAGACGAGCGCCACCAGCACGCTGCCGCCGACGAGGTTGCCGGCGATCACCGGCAAGAGGTTGCGCCACAGCCACGCCGCTTCGACGGGCTGGCCGGCGGCCGCCTGCAGCAGCATCGCGACCGGAAAGAGGTACATATTGGCGATCGAGTGCTCGAAGCCCGCGGCGACGAAGGCCGAGATCGGGAACACGATGGCAATGAGCTTGTCCACCACGCTGCGTCCGGCAAGCGTCATCCACACCGCCATGCACACCAGCACGTTGCACAGCACGCCGCGAAAGAACGCCTCCGACAGCGACAGCGAAGACTTGGCTGCCGCGATTTTCAAATAGGCCTGCCCGACCGCACCGCCGTTCATCCCCGTGTGCCCCGAGAGGTACACGACCAGCGCGAGCCCCGCTGCGCCTGCGAAGTTCGCCAGGCACACCACTACCCAGTTGATGAGCACGTCGCGCGTGGGCATGCAGCCGTCGGCCCAGGCCATCGCCAGCAGGTTGTTGCCGGTGAAGAGCTCCGCGCCCGCCACCACCACCAGCAAGAGGCCGAGCGAGAACACCACGCCGGCGAGCACGCGCTGGGCGGCGAAGCCCAGCGAAGCGTCACTCAGCACGATGACCGAAAAGAGCGCGCCCAGCCCGATGAACGCGCCGGCGAGGATGCCGAGCATCACGAGCTGCAGGATCGAGAGATGCGACTTCGCCATGCAGACGTCCTGCACGCGCTGCGCGATCTCGCGCGGAGAGTAGACGTCGAACGAAGGCAGGACGCTCATCGGCGTGGCATGCGGCTTATCGGCGAGACGGGGTGTTCAGGGGCCATGGTACGTCGGCGCCCGGCATCAGAGCCAGCCGCGCCGCTCGAGGAGCGCCATCACGGCGCGCGCGCCCTCCTCCGGCGTGCCGGCGTCGCCGCGCACCACGAGCTCAGGATGCTCGGGCGGCTCGTACACCGCCTGCGCCCCGGGGAGCGTCGCCGAGCGGCCCTCGCGCGCGGCGCGATACAGGCCCTTGGGGTCGCGCGCCGCGCACACCTCGGGCGGCGTGTCCACGTACACCTCCACGAAGTGCGCAATGCGCTTTCGCGCCGCGTCGCGGTAGGCGCGGCGGTTGGCGGTCGCATCGAACAGCACGGGCCTGCCCCGCTGCGCCATGAACGCGCCAAGTTCCACCAGCGCCGCGTAGAACAGGTCGCGCTCGGCCTCATCGTAGCGCGCATGCGGCGTCAACTGCGTGCGCAACACGTCGGACTCCAGCACCGCGGGCTCGAGGCCGCGCGCGTGCAGCAGCCGCAGCAGCTCGCGCGCGATCGCGCTCTTGCCGCACGCAGGCCTGCCTGTCAACCACACCCCAAAGCTCATAGGCAGTAGTCGTTTGCGCGCGCCGGCTCGAAGCGCGGCGCGTCCAGCACATTGAGCACGAAGCGCAGCACTTTGCCGCGGACGTCTTCGCCGAGCGCCGGGTACCAGATCGGGCTCGCCAGCACCAGGCCGCGGAAGGCGAAGAAGGGTGCCGCCACTTCGAGCAGCTCCGCATCGCCCGAGCGCTCGAGGTAACGGTCCCAGAAGCCGCGGAACAGGCGTTCGCAGCCGCCCTCGAGGCGCCCCGAGCGCTGCAGCGAGAAGAAAAGATAGTTCAGCGTGAGGCACGTGACGTCGTCGGCCGCGTCGCCCCATTCGCCGCGCGAGCGGTCGAGCACGCTGAAGTCCGCGCCCTCGCGAAACAGGATGTTCCACGGATGGAAGTCGCCGTGCACCTGGCGCAGGCGGTGGCTGCGCGGCTTCAACTTCCAGCGCCAGGCAAGCGCGCGTTCTTCGATTGCGCGCAGCGTCGCCTCCGGCACCGGCCCCTTGGCCGGATAGCTGTCCACCACGCCGAAGATGCACTCGCCGTGGCCGAGCAGCTCGCGCACGCGGCGCAGGTACAGCCCCGCGTCCGTGCCGGCGACGTGGTGGATCGATACGAGGTAATCGCACAGCGCGTCCGCGCGCTCGAAGTCGAGCGGTTGCGCCTCGCCGCCGCCGCGCAGCCGCAGCAGGTCGTCGGCGTACTCGCGCCCCTCGATGAACTCGGCGAGCATGAAAAGCTCTTCGGCACTGCCGAGCGGTACCAGCTCGCCGCTCGATCGCACCGCGCCCACGTCGAGGGACGCCACGTGGCGCGGCAACTTGCCGAAGGCGTCGTGCGCCCAAAGGAGAGACTGCGCGCGATCGGACATGTGCTCGTGGCCGAATGGGCCCGGCCGCACGCTTTCCACGACCGCGCGGCGCGGCGCACCGTCCAGCTCGTAATCCACGCGCAGCGGGATGCCGTAGCCGTAGCCCTTGTCGCCCTGGCGGCCGCCGCCGAGCGGCGTCACGCGCACCGCGCGCACGGGCCGGCCGTGGACGGCGGCCAAATACTCGGTCAGCGCGTCTGCGGTGAAGCGCGACGGCATGGCTGCGGACGCTTAGGGCGTTTGCAGCCGGCGCCGCGCGCCGGCCTCCTGCTCGCGCTCGCGGCTCAATGCGACTGCGAGGGCGCCAAGCTCGCCGGCAAGCACGCGCAGCACGTCATCCAGCGTCACCATGCCGAACAGGCTGCCATCGGCCGTGACCACCGGCAGGCGGCGCACCCCGCCCTGACTCATCGCCTTCACGGTCTCGGCAAGGCCGTCGTCCTCGCGCGCCACTTGGATTTGCGCCGACATGACGTCGCCGACGCGGATACCCTCAGGGCGCGCGCCGGGCACCGCCACGACTGCGACCACGATGTCGCGGTCGGTAATCACGCCAACCGGCCGCGTGATGCCGCCCTTGCGCTCGGTTACCACCAGCGCGCCCACATGCGCGTCGCGCATCAGCAGCGCCGCCTCGCGCAGGCTGGCGCCCGGCTCGATCACCGCCACCGTGCGGCTGCAGAATTCGCGCACTTTCATCGCTTGGTTCCCTTCTGGCTCGGCGCCGTCGCCGGTTCGAGATGCCGAGTAAACCACTGCGCGGCAAGGCGCGCCACTTCTTCCAGCTTGCCGGGTTCCTCGAAAAGGTGCGTCGCGCCCGGCACGACCTCCAGGTGCTTCTCGCAGCCGAGCGCGCCGTAGGCCTGCTCGTTCAGCTCGATGACGCCGGCGTCGTCGCCGCCCACGATGAGCAGCACGGGCGCGCGCACCTTGCGCAGCGCCGCGTGCGACGCGAGGTCGGGCCGGCCGCCGCGCGACACCACCGCGCGGATCGCCTCGGGCATCGCCGCTGCGACCTCGAGCGCGGCGGCAGCGCCGGTGCTCGCGCCGAACAGCCCCACCGGCAGGCCCCGCGTCTGCGGCTCGCGCGCAAGCGAGCGCGCAGCCTCGGCGAGGCGCTCGGTGAGCAGCGCGATGTCGAAGCGCGTGCGGTAGGTCTCGTCCTCCTGCGGCGTGAGCAGGTCGATGAGCAGCGTGGCGAGGCGCGCCTCGCGCAGCTGCGCGGCGACGAACTTGTTGCGCGGCGAGTGGCGGCTCGAGCCGCTGCCGTGCGCGAAGAGAACCACGCCCTTCGCGTCCTGCGGCACCAGCAGGTCGGCGCCGGTTCTCATTTCAGCAGCCGCATCACTTCATCGTCCTCCACCTGCGGGAACGAGGCGTAGAACTGGCTCACGGCGTGGAATTCGGGCGGCGTCGCGAGGCACACCACCTCGTCGGCGTAGGGGCGCACCTTCTCCAGGCTCTCGGGGGCGGCCACCGGCACCGCGCACAACAGGCGCGCGGGCTTGCGCGCGCGCACCGCGTGCAAGGCCGCAATCATGGTCGCACCGGTCGCGAGGCCGTCGTCCACCACGATAGCAATGCGCCCGGCGGCGTCATGCGCCGCGCGGTGCGGCGTGTATTCAGCGCGGCGCTTGCGCAGCGTCTCCATCTGCCGCGCCTTCTCTTTGCGCAGGTAGTCCTCGTCCGCGCCGACCTCTCCGGCGTAGGGCGCGATGTAGGCCCAGCCGCTCTCGTCCACCGCGCCCACCGCGAATTCTGGGCTACCCGGCGCGCGCAGTTTCCTCACCAGGACGATGTCGAGCTCGCCCGAGAGTTTCTCGGCGAGCACCTTGCCCATCGGCACCGCCCCGCGCGGAATCGCGAGCACCAGCGGGTTCTTGCCGCGAAAGCCCTGCAGAGCCTCCGCGAGCTGCGTGGCGGCATCGGAGCGGTCGCGGAAACGCATGGGAAGCCGCTCAGGGCACCGGCTAGCGCGTCCAGCTCACGCGCAGCAGGTTGTCGGCCTTGTTGTAATGGAACGCCATGCCGCCCCGGTAGGCTTTGCGCAGGGCTTCGCCGATGCGCCGCGCGAGGTGCGCGTCGGTGGTGGTCACCAGCAGGCCGCCGGCCTCGGGGACGATGTTCATGATCCGCTGCAGCGGGTGGTTGCGCCTCTCCGCCGCCTCGCAGTGGCGCACGCGCGCCACGACCTCGTCGCGGTGCTCGGCAAGGAACGGTCCCTTGAGGCTGACGAAGCCCGCCGGGAAGCGATCGCGAACGCGCTTGCACGCCGGGCAGCGGGCCAGGTGTGCCTTGGCGGGCGGTGCGCTCCACGTCCAGCGTCCCCGGTGCCACACGGCGCCGCAGTCAGGGCAGCGCGTGGGCTCGGGAAGCTTGAGCCGCGTCTTGTAGGTGTCGTGAACCAGCTCCTGCAGGAGCTGCTCATGCTGCAACATGCGGAAGCCGCCGCGTTGTGTTTTCATGGACCCAAGATACGGCAGCGGCCACGCAGCGCTTTGACCTTGGTCAAACGCGGAGCCCGGCTGTCCACTAGGCTGCGCTCAAAGGAGATCGCATATGGCATTGACGTCCCAGCAGGTTCACGAGTTGCGTCGGCGCATCCTCGAGCGCAGGCGCGCGCTCGCCGCAGAGTTGCGCGGCGACGCCGATCGCGCGCGCGGCGAGCAATACGGCGAGCTCGCGGGCGCCGCCCACGACACCGGCGACGAATCGGTCGCCGACCTGCTTGTCGACCTCGACCAGGCGGAAATGACCCGCGACCTCGCCGAGCTGCGCGACTTGGAGGCGGCGCGCCTGCGCCTCGCCGGCGGCACCTACGGCACCTGCGTGGACTGCAAGGGCGAGATCGGCTACGAGCGGCTGCGCGCCAATCCCGCCGCGATGCGCTGCGTCAGGTGCCAGGCGCTGCACGAAAAGACCTACGCCGGCCCCGGCGCTCCTAAGCTGTAAAGTCGCCCTGCAGTTCGTCGCCAGGCGGCACGTCGCCCGGCGGCGGCGCCTTCCCCAGCGCCACGAAGAAAATGGGGTCAGGGCCGAATTTCGCTTGCGAGTCGAAATTCGGCCCTGACCCCATTTTCTTTTCCCTCGCCTTTTTGCCGCGTGCGTCGGAGGCCTGCGGAACTCGCCCTTCCTGCATCTGCGGGCTCGAACAGTCCTCGGCCTTCTCCCTTCGCCCTCGGCCCGTCTCGGCGCGTCGCGATGGGGCCCCTTGCGTCGCCACCGAGCGCCTCGCCGCCTTCGAGGTGGGCTTACGCCGCCTTGTTCACCCTACGAGTTCGCAGTGCGCCCTGTCGGATTTGAAGGCGGGCTTTTGTGGGCGTAAGGTGCTGCGGCAGAGGGAGGATGACGATGGCCGTTACACCGTGGCGGTTTGCGAACCGCTAACTGTCGACTAATTTATCAACCAATTCCATTTCATTCGTTGGGCAGCCTGAGGCACCTATTTCTCCAAGGCGGCGGAATGCGAAAACTCGTTTACTCGACCTCGCTCTCACTCGATGGCTATATCGATTCTGCGGCCGGAGACCCCAGCTGGGTCGTGCCCGATGATGAGCTCCACAGGCATTTCAATGACGTTGAGCGAGAGATCGGCACCCTCCTGTACGGTCGCCGCATGTACGAAATCATGGCTGGCTATTGGCCGACGGCCGACCAGGACCCTTCGGCGCCTGGCGTCATAGTTGAGTACGCTCAGATCTGGAAGCCAGTCCCCAAAGTTGTCTTCTCATCGACGCTCGAAAAAGTCGACTGGAACTCGCGACTGATAAGAGGGGATGCGGTCGCCGAAGTCGCACGATTGAAAGCGCAGCCCGGCGGCGGGTCCATAGGCGTCGGGGGCCTCCTCCTCGCCTCAGCCTTGGCATCCGCCGGCCTGATCGACGAATACCGCCTCTACTATGTCCCAATCTTCCTGGGTTCCGGCAAGGCAGCGTTCTCGCAGATTCAGAACAGCGTCAGACTGAAGCCCGTCGAGACCCACACATTCTCTTCCGGGACGGTACTCCTGAGATGCGCTCCCGTCACTCCGTAGTCTGTATCTTTAGGCTGCCTAACAACTCGCTGGAGCCGACCTGGCCAGCCCGGCATCGACCCTGGCGTTCGAGTGTATCCTTGGGCTGGCCAGGCGGCTCAGCTCGATGCCGTTAGGCGCACCTTGCGCCACTACGAATATCATCGCTAAGTGGTAACCGACGAGCTCGAAACGGACTATCTCGTGGTCGGCGCCGGGGCCGCGGCGATGGCATTCACCGACGCACTGCTCGCGCATTCCGACGCAACAGTCACGCTCGTCGATCGCCGTCACGCTCCTGGCGGACACTGGATCGACGCCTATCCCTACGTCCGCCTCCATCAGCCGTCCGCCTTCTATGGGGTCAGCTCGGTGCCGCTTGGACAGGATGCCCTCGATGTGGCTGGGACGAATGCCGGCTTCTACGAGCTCGCCAGTGCGGACGAGATCCGGGCCTATTTCGCGCACGTGATGCACCGCCACTTCTTGCCCAGCGGCCGTGTTCGCTATTTTCCCAACTGCGAGTATCTGGGGGAGCACCACTTTGTCTCCCGGCTCGCCCAGGCGTCGTGGAAAGTGCACGTGCGGCGAAAGGTCGTCGACACCAAATATCTCGAAGGCGCTATTCCCGCGACCAGCGCACCTCCGTTCGAGGTGGCCGACCGCGTTCGCTGCGTGCCTGCAGGCGAGATCGCGCGCATCAGCGCGCGCCCCGAGCGCTTCGTCATCATCGGCGCGGGCAAGACAGCCCTGGACGCCTGCGTATGGCTGCTGGAACAGGGCGTCGCCGCGCCGGCGATTTGCTGGATCAAACCGCGCGAGTCATGGTGGCTGAACCGCCGGTTCCACCAGCCGCACGCGCTGCTCCCGGACTTCTATCGCGGCATTGCGATCCAACTCGAGGCTATGGCGCAGGCGACTTCGGTCGACGATCTCTTTGCGCGCCTTGAATCGGAAGGGTTCTTCCTGCGCGTCGATCCCGATGTTGCTCCGACCATGTTCCGCGGCGCGGTGATCAGCGAGGCCGAGCTGGAGCTGCTCCGCCGGGTCAAGGACGTCGTCCGCCTTGGTCACGTGCGCAGGATCGGGCGCGACGAGATCGTTCTGGACGAGGGCCGCGTGCCGACGAGCGAGGGGACGGTGCACGTCCACTGCGCCTCAAGAGGGCTGCCGCGGCCGGCGCTTCGCCCGATCTTCGAGCCCGGACGGGTGACCGTCCAGCCGTTCCTCTGGGGATTCGCGTGCTTCCAGTTCGCCATGCTGGGGGTGGTCGAGGCCACCTTGGAGAGCGACGAGGAGAAGAACCGCCTCTGCCCGCCCATCGCTTACTGGGACGCGAACGCGGACTACCTGTCGGCGTTCCTCGCGGGCCTTGCGAACGAGCGGGCCCGGGCGGCCTACCCGGCGCTCGCGAGCTGGGCGAGGGACACTCGGCTCAATCCGCTCGGCGGGATCGCGCTCCACCGCGATGCCCCGAGCGTGTTGGATGCTCGTGAACGCATCAAGCGCTCCGGGCTTGCGGCGGCGAACAATCTGATGAAGCTCCGCAGGGTGAGTGCCGCTCAGCCGGTCCCCAAATAGTGAGCGACCCCTTCGACCTAGCAGGCTGGAGGTGTCTGCGGCAAGAGCTGGGCCCAGGAGAGTCGCGCAGCGCAGCAGCAACGGCGCGAAGCCCGGCGACGGCGCAAGGGGTCCCCATCGCGACGCGCCGAGCCGGGCCGAGGGCGGAGGGAGCAGGCCCAGGACCGCCCGAAAATGGGGTCAGGGCTGAATTTCGCCTCGCAAGCGAAATCGGCCCTGACCCCATTTTCTACCGCAGGCCTCCGACGCCCGAGGAGAAACGGCGAGGGGTCTTCGCGTCGCTGGGGAAGGCGCCGCCGCCGGGCTCCGCGCCGGATCGGGGTGCGGCTATCGGGTCTGGCGATCGACTTGATCGGCGAGGATGCGCAGCGCCGGTGCGATCTCGACTGAAGGCGCGGGCAGGCGCGCCAAGTCGCGCCGGCAACGCTCGCGCGCTGAGGAAAGGCTCGGCTGCGCCAAGCGGCGTCCAACGCGCATCACCGGCTCGATCAGCGGCTCGCCAGGCTGCGCGTCGCCTTCCACCGTGACCACGTCGCGCGCGAAGCGCCCGCCTTCGCCGTAGCTGCGCCAGACCTGCTTGCGGCCCGGCCAGGTCGCCTTGGCGGTCGAGCGCTTGCGCCGCGGCCGGCCCGCGTACTCCTGCAGCTTGTAGACCGCGTCCAGGTACGGCGCATCGGCGGAGGTCGTCAGACCCGTGCCCACGCCGAAGCTGTCGATCGGCGCGCCCGCGGCGACGAGCGCCGAGACGCGATCGTCGTCCAGGTTGCCGCTGGCGAAGATGATCGCGTCGCGATGGCCGGCCTCGTCGAGGATGCGCCGCACCTTGCGCGAGAGATCGTCGAGGTCGCCGCTATCCAGGCGCACCCCTTTCAGCCGCCCGGGCGTCGTCGCCGCGCGGCGCGCGCCTTCCACTGTGTCGTAGGTATCCACGAGCAGCACGGCGTTATCGGGGAAGGCCTTGGCGAAGTGCGCGAAGGCGGCGGCTTCGCTGTCGTGCGCCTGCACGAAGGAGTGCGCCATGGTGCCGAACACCGGGATGCCGAAGCGCGGCGCGGCGAGCGCGGTGGCGCTGCCGTCGAAACCGGCCAGCCAGGCGGCGCGCGCGGCGAGCAGTCCTGCCTCCGCGCCGTGCGCGCGACGCAATCCGAAATCGATCAAGCCCTTGCCGGGCGCAACGAGGCGAATGCGTGCCGCCTTCGAGGCCACCACGGTCTGGAAGTGCACGAGGTTGAGAAGCCGCGTCTCGACGAGCTGCGCCTCGGGCATCGGCGCGGTCACGCGCAGGATCGGCTCATCCGGAAAGAACAAGGTCCCCTCCGGCATCGCGTGTACGTCCCCGGTGAAGCGCCATTTCGCGAGCCTGGCGGCGAACTCCGGCTTGAAGAGGCGCGAGCGCTCGATCCAGTCGAGCTCCTCGGGGCCAAAGCGCATGGTTTCCAGCAGCTCCAGCGCCTGCGCGAGCCCCGCGGCGACGAGGAATTCCCGTCGGGGCGGGAGCTTCCTCACGAAAAGCTCGAACACCGCGGTGTCGGTCATCTCCTGCTCGTAATAGGCCTGCAACATCGTGAGCTGGTACAGGTCGGTGAGCAGCGGGCTGGATAGCGGGTCCACCCGAGCACTCTAGAAGGCGCTGCCCCCCTGCCCTTTGACGCAGGTCAACGCCGCCCGGACCCTGCATCGGCACACTGAGCCACGATGATCCCTCCCCTGACCCCGGACGTGCTGCGGCGGCGCTGCGACCCGGCGCAATTCGCGTTTGCCACGACCACCGAGCTCGAAGGGCTCGACGCGGCGCTCGGGCAATCGCGCGCGCAAGGCGCGATCGAATTCGGCGTCGGCATGCGCCGCGAGGGCTACAACCTGTTCGCCATGGGGCCCGAGGGCATCGGCCGGCGCACCCTCGTGCGCCGGCACCTGGAAGCGCAGGCGAAGAGCCTGCCGCCGCCCTCGGACTGGTGCTACGTGTTCAATTTCAAGGTGCCGCACAAGCCGCGCGCGCTGCGGCTGCCCGCCGGCCAGGCGAACGCCTTTCGCGCGCGCATGGAGCGGCTGGTGGAGGACCTGCGCGCCTCGATCCCGGCGGCGTTCGAGACCGACGAGTACCGCAACCGGCGCCAGCAGATCGAGTCCGAATTCGGCGAGCGGCAGGAGCAGGTGCTCGGCGAGCTGGGCGACCGGGCACGGGCGCAGGGCATCGCGCTGATACGCACCCCAACCGGCTTCGGCTTCGGCCCGATGAAGGGCGACACGGTGATGGAGCCCGAGGAGTTCAGGAAGCTCCCGGAAAAGGAGAAGGCGCGGCTGGAAAAGCTCGTGTCCGACCTGCAGGAGGAACTCGCGCGCGTGCTGCACGACCTGCCCAAGTGGCGCCGCGAAACGATGAACAAGATGCGCGAACTCAACCGCGAGGTGACGCGCGCGGCGGTCAACAGCACCCTGGAAGAGGAGAAGGCCCAGCACGGCGCGCTGCCCGCAGTGCAGGAGTACCTCGGCGAGGTGCAGGAGGACATCCTCGAGAACGCCGAAGCGTTCCGCGTCTCCAAGGAGAGCGAGCCGCCGACCCTCTTCGGCGTTCCGATGGGGCGCGCCGAGGCCCCGGAGGCGACCTTCCGCCGCTACGCGGTCAACGTGCTGATCGAACACGGCGACGCGACGGGCGCGCCAATCGTTTTCGAGCACAACCCGAGCCACGACGCGCTCGTCGGCCGCATCGAGCACCTGTCGCAGATGGGCGCGCTGGTCACCGACTTCACACTGATCAAGGCGGGCGCGCTGCACCGCGCCAACGGCGGCTACCTGGTGCTCGACGCGCTCAAGCTCCTCGGCCAGCCCTTCGCCTGGGATGCGTTGAAGCGCGCGCTGCGCTCGCGCGAGATCCGCACGCAGTCCCTCGGCCAGGAGCTGAGCCTGATCAGCACGGTATCGCTCGAGCCCGAGCCGATCCCCCTCGAAGTGAAGGTGGTGCTGGTGGGCCAGCGCATCCTGTATTACCTGCTGCACGCCTACGATCCGGAGTTCGCCGCGCTGTTCAAGGTGGCGGTGGACTTCGAGGAGGACATGCCGCGCGGGCCGGAGAACGACACCGCCTACGCGCGCGTGGTTGCGGCGCTGGCCAAGAAGGAAGGGCTGCGGCCGCTCGAGCGCGGGGCGGTGGCGCGCGTGATCGAGCAGAGCTCGCGCGAGGCCGCCGACGCCGGCAAGCTCGCCGTGAGCATGCAGGCGCTCGGGGACCTGCTGCGCGAGGCGGACTACTGGGCAGCGCACGAAAAGCGCACCGCCATCGCGGGCGCGGACGTGCAGCGCGCGGTGCAGGCGCAGGAAGCGCGCCTGGGCCGCGTGCGCGAGCGCGTGCTGGAAAGCGTACTGCGCGGCACCCAGCTCGTGGACACCGCCGGCGAGCGCGTGGGACAGGTCAACGGCCTCGCGGTGGCGCAGTTGGGCGGCTTCGCTTTCGGCATGCCTCAGCGCATTACCGCCCGCGTGCGGCTGGGAAGCGGCGGCGTATTGGACATCGAGCGCGAATCGGAGCTGGGCGGCCCGATTCATTCGAAAGGCGTATTGATCCTCACGGGCTACCTTGCTGGTCGCTACGCGCTCGGCAGACCGCTATCCCTGTCGGCGAGCCTGGTGTTCGAGCAGAACTACGGTGGCATCGAGGGCGACAGCGCCTCGTCGGCCGAGCTGTACGCGTTGCTTTCGGCGCTTGCGCGCGCGCCGGTGCGCCAGTCGCTCGCGGTCACCGGCTCGGTGAACCAGCACGGCGACGTGCAGGCGATCGGCAGCGTGAACGAGAAGATCGAAGGCTTCTTCGACCTGTGCAACGCGCGCGGCCTCGCGGGCGGCCAAGGAGTGCTGATCCCGAAGGCCAACGTGCAGCACCTGATGCTGCGCGAGGACGTGGTGGCAGCGGCGGCGGCGGGCAAGTTCGCGGTGCACGCGGTGGACTCGGTCGATGAAGGCATCGAGCTGCTCACCGGGCTGCCCGCAGCTGAAGTGCATGCGCGCGTCGAAGCACGCCTTGCCGAATTCGCCGAGCGGGCGCGCGCCTTCGCGGCGGGCGCCGGAGCGAAGCCATGGCAGAAAACGAAAAAGAAGTAAGGATCGCGCGCATCATCGCGTGCTTCTCGCCGGGCAGCGCCGGCGCTCCGGAGGCGATTGCGCGGCTGGCAAAGGAGATGCAGGCAGAGTTGCTGGGCCTGTTCATCGAGGACGTGGAGCTGCTGCGGTTCGCTGGCATGCCCTTCGCACAGGAAGTCGGCTTTCCTTCCGCTTCGCGGCGCGCGATGGATGTAGATGCGCTCGAGCGTCAGATGCGCGCGCAGGCGCGCGCGCTGGAAGTCACCCTGGCGGCAATCATGGGCCCCGCGCCGGCCGGCTGGAGCTTCCGCGTCGAGCGCACGACCCCGGCCAGCGCGGTCGAGGCCGCGCTCGCCGAGGGCATGGCGCCCGCGCTGCTCATCCCGCCGGGCGCGAATCCGCGCGCCGAACGGCGCGTGCTGCGCCGGCCCCAGATCAGCGGCGAGTCGTTGCGGACCTTGCTGCGCGCGCTGCGGCCGGTACTGATACTGCCTGAGTGATGGGGATCGGATTTCTTGGGCACTAAGCGCCGGCGATGGCCACGACCTTGTCCACCAGCCAAGCAACCCCATACGCAAACGCAAGCGCAAGAACGAATATGCCGAGACTGCGCGTCATCCCTTTGGGAAAGTCGTTGCTGTCAGCCCACCGTTTGATGATGTAGCTGGCGACGAAGAACGCGATGGTGGAGATAGCGAGGCTCAGCATCGAGCCATCAGTCTAGTCCGTCTCCGATCCATAAGAGATGGTGACCGTCACCACGAGTTGTTGATCAATGCGTCCGCCGAAAAGGGATCGCGTTCAGCGCGAGGCCCAGCAGCATCGCCAACAGCGTGAACAGCGTGCCGAAAAGCCACGCCTGGTCGTGCGCTGTGTTCCACACCCGACGTTCGATGCCGGACAGGCGCACGGTGAAATGGCCGGTCGTGTGACCAACCACCTTTCCGGATTTGACCAGCAATGTTTCTACGGCATAGTCCCCGACCTGCAGATCGCCGGGCAGCCGGATGTCAGCGATGTAGAGCCGGTCGCCGAACACGCGGATCGCGTGGTCATCTTCGTAGTAACGGCCCTGTCTCTCCTTCAGCCGGAAGAATGCCTTGCGCCAGTCGGTTGCCGCGTGCGCCTGGAGCTGCGGTTTGATCTGTACGGGCACGCCTTCGAGGAGCAATCCGTATCGTTCCTGATCCGCCGCGGGCAGGAGCGACGCGATCGGCGCGGTGGCGTAGAGGAACAGCAAGCTGGGCGCACCTTCGACCTTGACGGTGTCGCCGCCAATCCAGAACGGCCCGAGCTTGGTCTCGCGCGACAGCGTCGCCTCCTGTTGCGGTCCCACCACCTTGATGATCAGGTCCCCCGGCCCATTCATCGCGCCCACGGCCTTCAGGCTGCTCCCGGCAAAATCGGTGCTGATGTCCACCTGGTTCGGCTCCGGGATGACCACCGGCGGTTCGTCGGCCCACGACGGGTTCTGGAGCATCGGCAGCACGGCCAGGAACAACCAGCGCAGCGCGCGCGTCATCAACGCACCTCGATCGTCATGTCGTAGATGTCGCCCGGCGGCACGACCAGCGTCACGATCATCTTCACCGCCACGGCGAGCACCACCAGCGCGAGGATGAGCCGGAGCTTTTCCGGCGGCAGATGCGCTCCGAGGCGCGCGCCGAGCTTCGTACCGAGCACCGAGCCGAGGATGAGGATCAGCGCAAGGAACGGATCGACCGAATGGTTGACGCCGGCCTGCATGACGCTGACCGCCGCGGTCGTGAACAGCAATTGGAAAAGCGAAGTGCCGACGACGATCCTGGTCGGCATTTTGAGCGCGTAAATCATGACCGGCACCATGATGAAACCGCCGCCGACCCCCATCAGCGAGGTCAGAATGCCGACGGCTGCGCCCAGGATCAGCGGACCCACTGCCGACATGCGTACCCCCGAGGCCGGAAATCCAATTTGCCAGGGCAGCCGTTCGACCAGGGTTCGAAGCCATGATCTTGAGGCTGCCACAACGTGTGCGCCGACGTCGCCCGCCTCGCCGGCGAAGAAGACCGCCCGCAGCGATTCGATCAGCATGCTCACGCCGATGAAGCCAAGCAGAACGACGTATAGAAAGTCGACCACGTTTTCGAACTGTCCCGAATGCAATAGCGCCTTGGCGAGATAAACGCCGAGGCCGCCGCCCAGCCAGCTTCCGATCAGCAGGATCAGTCCCATCTTGAAATCGATATTGCCGCGGCGCCAGTGAAGATAACTTGCACCGGACGCAGTGCCCGCCATCTGCGCCGCTCCGCTGGACACCGCGACGATGGGGGGAATGCCAGTGAAGATGAGCAGCGGCGTGATCAGAAACCCGCCACCGACCCCAACCAGGCCGGAAAGAAAACCGACCAGGGTCCCGTACAGGATGATCAGCACCACATTGACGTCCATGTGCGCGATCGGCAGGAATAATTCCATCAAGCAGAAACCAAAAAAAGGAAGAGATTCTACCCGCAGCGGTCTCTGCCGCCGCCGGCAAGCTGGTGGGCAAAGTGGTGGGCGCCACCGGCGTGACCGCTAGCTAGTGACGCGGCGCTGCGCAATAGTCAGCGGGTAGCTGGCGTTTCCGCGCAGAACGTCGCCAGCCGCTCGAGCAGGCGTCCGAGCGCCCGGTTCGCCGCGATCACGCCGCCGTAGGGGTCATCGCTCGGCGTGGCCTCGATCTCATCGAATTCCGCCGAGGCGAGCACGCGGCGGGCGTCGGCGTCGATCAGCTGCGCCCGCAAGGTGAGCCGCACGCGGCTCGGCAGCGCGCCGAAATCCTGCTGCAGGCGGACGAGCTCGGTTTCGAGCCGAAGCTCGGCAGTGGCGAGGCTCGGCGCCTGCACCACGGCGCGAAAGCCGCCGGACTGGTCGAGCGCCTGCGCGATCAGCGGCGCCAGCATGCGCGCCGGCGTGTCCGCCCAGCGATTCTTGGCGAAATATTCCAGCGCGTTCGCGCGCTGCGTGTAGGCCATCTGCGGCGTATCGAATCCGGGCCGCGCGCGCGGCGCCGAGACTTCGAGAACGAGGTCGCGCTTTGGCCGCGGCGCGCCAGCCGCGGGCATCGCCTCGAGAACATAGGTGCTTGTGTGATCGACTTGCGGCGGCTGCAGCGCCGTGCATGCGGCGAGCAGGGCAACAGCGGCGAATCCTGCGATGCCGCGCCTCATTCGCCCGGCCCCGCCTTGGCCGCGGGCTTGCCGTGCACCAGCATCGCGGGATTGCGCTCGAGCTGGTCGCTGAAGCGCCGCAGCGACGTGGTCAGGTCGCGCAGTTCCACGATCAGCTGGCGCGCCTCGGGCACGGTGTCACGGGTCGCCTGGCGCAGGTCGGCGCGCGCGCCCTCCACCGCGGTCGCGGCGCTCCCCGCGGCGCGTGTGCCCTCGTTGGACAAGCGCTCGAACGCCTCGGCGCTGCGCCGGATGCGCTCAACGAGCCCGGAAATCTCCCCGGTCAGGCGGGCAGTGTTCTCCATCGTGCGCGCCGCATTCGCCACCCCGGCATCGATCGCCTGCGAGCGCGCCGCCAGCGTCCGGGAGACGAGCGCAAGGCTGACCATCGTCTCTTTGAGCGCGGCGCGGTTGCCGTCGTCGAGCAGCGCGTTGATGCTTGCGCTGGTGCGGGTCAGGCTGTCGATCAGCGTCGTCGCGGCAGCGTCAAGGCGCACCATCAACGAGGGCCCGGAAGGAATCACCGGGTGATCCTGTCCGTCCAACGCCTGCAGCGCGGGCGAGTCGCGCGTGCCCCCGGTCAGCTCGACGTGCCCGATGCCGGTGAGCCCTTGGGTGACCAGCAGCGCCACGGTGTTCTGCTTGATCGGCGTGCCGCGTTCGATGCTGAGAGTCAGCTCGACCTTTTCGACGTTGCCGTGCGCCAGGGCGATGTGGCGCACGCGCCCGACCTGGACGCCGCGGTACCGGACCGGCGCATCCGGACTTAGGCCGGAGACGGACTCTTCCATGTAGACCAGGTAGGTATCGAAGACCTTGCGGTACGACTTCTCGCTGCTCAGCCACAGCACACCGCCGATCAGCGCGGCACCGAGCAGCAGCACGAACGCGCCGACGACGGCATAGTTTACTTTTGTTTCCACGCCTGCTCGCGCGCGGCACGGCCGCGCGGTCCATGGAAGTATTCGCGGATCAGAGGGTGATTCGAGCTGGCAAGCTCGCTCATGGCGCCGATGCCGAGGATCCGGCCTTCGCCGAGCACCGCGACCCGGTCTGCCGTCCGCCAAAGAAGGTCGAGGTCATGGGTGGACATGAGGATGGTAAGCCCGAGCGCGTCGCGCAGGTTGCGCACCAGCACGTCGATGCCATCGGCGCTCAGCGGATCCAGGCCCGCGGTCGGCTCGTCGAGGAACAGCAGCTCTGGGTCGAGCGCCATGGCGCGCGCCAGCGCCGCGCGCTTGCGCATGCCCCCGGAGAGCTCGTTCGGGTACTTGGGGCCGGCGTCGGCGGGAAGCCCGGAGAGCGCGATCTTGAGCGCGGCGATTTCCTCGATGAGGCGCGCATCCAGCGGGGTATGCTCATGCAGCACCATGCCGACGTTCTCGGTCACGGTGAGCGCGCTGAACAGCGCGCCGCGCTCGAACATCACGCCCCAGCGGCGCCGCAGCGGCAGCGCCTCCTCGTCGCCCAGGCCCACTACCTCGCGCCCGAACACGCGGATCGAACCCGCTGCGGGCGGCTGCAGCGCGATCGCCTCGCGCAGCAGCGTCGACTTGCCGCAGCCGCTCGCGCCCACCAGCGCGAAGATCTCGCCGCGGCGCACCGAGAAGCTCACGTCCTCGTGCACCACGGCGGGTCCGAAGCGCGTATGCAGCCCGCGGACCTCCACGATGGCGTCGGAAGGCGTCGCGGCGTTCATAGATCGAGCCAGCTGAAGGCGATGGAGAACAGCGCGTCGATCAGGATCACGAGGAAGATCGACTGCACGACGCTCACCGTGGTCTGCCGCCCGACGCTCTCGGCGCTGCCGGTCACCTGGAATCCCCGGTAGCAGCCGACCAGCGCGATGATCGCAGCGAAGACCGGCGCCTTGCCGACGCCGATCAGGTAGGACTTCAGGCTCACCGCCTCGTCGAGCCGGTCGAGGAAGGTGGGGAAGCTCACGTCGAGCTGCGCGCGCGCCATGATCATGCCGCCGAAGATGCCCATGGCGTCGGTGTAGACGGTCAGCAGCGGCAGCGCGACCACGAGGGCGAGCAACTTGGGCAGGACCAGTTGGTCCATCGGCGCCACGCCGACGGTGCGCAAGGCGTCGATCTCTTCGGTGACTTTCATGGTCCCGATCTGCGCCGTGTAAGCCGAACCCGAGCGTCCCGCAACGATGATCGCGGTGATCAGCGGCGAGAGTTCGCGCACCATCGAGAGGCCGACCAGGTCCACGATGTAGATGTTTGCGCCGACGAGCCGCAGTTGTTCCGCGCCCTGGTAGGCGATGACGATTCCCAGCAGGAACGACAGCGTGCCGGTGATCGGCAGCGCCTCGAATCCGGCCGTCTGCACGTTGTAGAGGATCGGGCGCCAGCGGAAGCGCCGCGGCTGCGCCAGCGCGCGCGCCAGCGCCACCGCGCATTCTCCGACAAAGGCCAGCAATCCGATTCCGCCGAGCACGCTCTCCCACGCCTTGCGGCCGATCCGCTCGAGCACGCCCGGCGCGGCGGCGGCAGGGGCGCGCGCTGCAGGCATCCGCGCGACGACCAGCCTGAGCAAAGCATCGAATTCGGGACGCAAACCCTGCACCCGAACCGCGCGCCCGCGCGCCTCGAGCGCGCGGATCGTCCGGTGCAGGAGCCAGGCGCCGGAAGTGTCCATGGCCGTGACGGCGGCGGCGTCGATCACCAGTTCCCCGCCGCCGGGAAACGATTGCACGGCGAGACGCCGCTCCAGCTGCGTAATCGCGCGCAGCACCCACGCGCCCTCGCAGCTCGCCTCCGATGGCGAAGGGCCGGGCCGCAGGTCGGCGGCGTCGTCGGAGTCCTGGTGGGCAATCGTCTCTGTCATGGCACGGTATCCGAGCGGCCAATGTATCGCGCGCCCAGGGGCGGCGATTTGACTCAAGTCATACGCGCGAGGCGCCTCGCGAATGACCGCCTTGGGTCGAAACCGGCGATTGGCGAACGTCGGCTACCAGGCGCCGCTGCACCGGAAACAGGTGCAAGCCGAGCCTGGCACTCACGATTCCCCAGATTCCCTTCGGATACCGGGTGGTCACCAGGATCGCCAGAAGGCCGAGGCCGACCAGGTACCAGGTGCCATAGTCCGCGAACAGGCGGTTCAGCAGGTAGAACACGAGCACGCCGATGATGGGCCCCTCGATCGTGGCGATGCCGCCGACCATCACGATGAAGATCGAGAATGCGGTCCAGTTCACCGAGAACGCGCTATCGGGAGAGATGCGCAGGTTGCCCAGGTAGTAGAGCGCGCCCGCGAGCCCGCAGCCGAAGGCCGCGACCAGGTACACCCAGAGCTTGGTCTGCGCCACGTCCACCCCCTGCGACTCGCTCGCCACCTCGCTGTCGCGGATCGCGAGCAGCGCGAGCCCTTGGCGCGACCGCAGATACCAGGTCACCAGCGCCACCGAGGCCACCACGGCGGCGAGGCACAGCCAGAAGGTGACCGATTCGCGCGTGGCCTTTTCGATGCCGCGCAGGGCGATCAGGCTCGTGCCCGAGCCGCCGCCGATCGCGGAGATGTTCGCCACGGTGAGTCGCAGCACTTCCGCGATCACCCAGGTGCCGATGGCGAAATGGCCGCCCTGCAGCCGGAAAGCGATGCGCGAAATCGGATAGGCCACCGCCATCGCGGCGATGGCGCCCAGCGGCACGGCGAGGAACGGATTCATGCCGGTGAAATTGCCGAGCGCCACCAGCGTGTAGCCGCCCAGCCCCAAGTAGGCCTGCTGGCCGATCGAGACCATGCCGCCATATCCCGCGAGCAGGTTCCACATCATGGCGAAGATCAGGTAGCAGGCCATTTCGTTGAACTCGCGCATCCAGCCCGACTCGGCCCACCACGGCGCGGTGCAAAGAAACGCGATCGCGATCAGGGCGACGACGCCGGCAATCCGGCTTGCCGCGCCACCGCGCTCGACCGTGAACGAGGCGCTGCTCATCTCATCCTCGGAAACAGCCCCTGGGGGCGCATGAGCAGCACCGCGAGGAACACCACGTGGCCGAGCCAGATGCCCCAGCCGGGGTCCAGCCGGAATCCGATCGCCTGCGTCACGCCGAGAAGGACGCCGCCGGCAAGAGTTCCCCAGAAGGATCCGAGCCCGCCGATCACCACCGCCTCGAACGCGTAGAGCAGCAGTCCCGGCCCGTCGGCGGGTGCAACCGTGGTGCGCATCGCCTGCAGCATTCCGGCGATCGCGATCAGCACGAAGGCAATGGCGGTAGCGGAGGCATAGACGACGCGCGCATCCAGGCCCATCAGCTCCGCGACCTCGCGGTCGTCGCTGGTGGCACGGAAGGCGCTGCCCGCCGGGGTGCGCGCGAAGAACCACTGCAGCGCCGCCGCCACCAGCAGCGCGGCGAAGAACGTGGCGAGCGGCAGCACGCCCACCGTCACGCCTTCGACCAGCCGAACGCTGGCGGTGGCGATTTCTCCTGCGGATAGCGAGCGCGGATCGGCGGAGAAGATTTCCTGCAGTACGTTCTGGATCACAATCGACAGGCCGAACGTCACGACCAGCGACGGCAGCGGGTCCCTGCCCAGCGTGTCGTTCAGCACGTAGCGCTGCAGCGCGTAGCCGGAAGCGACCGCGATCGGCAGCAGGCAGGCGAACGCGGCGAGCGGCCCGAGATCGAATTGACCCCCCAGCGCGATCGCGGCGAAGCCGGCCAGCACGACGAGGTCGCCGTGCGCGACGTTGGTGAGCCGCATCACTCCAAACACCAGCGCGAGGCCCATGGCGAACAGCGCGTAAAGGCTGCCGAGCAGAATCCCCTGCACCACGGTGTCCACCCAGCCGATCATCGGCCCGCCTGCGCGGCAACGCCAAAATAGGCCCGCGAAATCTCCTTGCCGGAGAATCCGTCCGAGGGCCCGCTCAACACCACGCGCCCTTCCTGCAGGCAATAGAGG
>Ga0326726_10001381_pt1 | contig 22569 bp, 19 predicted proteins | sample MHFenrmetagenome_2_FD_207603 | JGI IMG/M metagenome (GOLD analysis project Ga0326726, IMG submission 207603) | Lab enriched peat soil microbial communities from Michigan Hollow, Ithaca, NY, United States - MHF15MN | ecosystem: Environmental > Terrestrial > Soil > Wetlands > Peat | place: USA... | reverse complement strand
GACAGCGCGTCGAGCCCGGCCGAGAGGCCGGCGAACCCCTCGCGACGGAGGAGTGCCTCGGTGAGCCACGCGGCGATCTGGAGGTCCTTCGATTTGCCGACGAGCGCTTCTTTGGACAGCTTGATCACCGCCGGCCAGTCGGCGACCTTGCGCGCGGTGGCCCACTCGCCCTGCGGCGCGTCGTCGTCCTCGCGGCGCGCTTCTTTGATCTTGTCGTAGAGCGGGTCGTACCGCAGGTCGACCCCGCCGGGGCTCGCCCCGGCGATTGGAGTCAGCAGCTCATCGCGCAGCGACATTGCGGCTCACGTCGACGACACCGGAACGTGCGCGATCTCGAGCTCGCGCAGTTCCAGGATCGGAAACTCCTCATCGTCGACGAGCAGCATCTTCTGGCCAATCGGCGCGTGGTCACCATTCGCAAGCGCCTTCCACTCCGTGACTCGCCCGAGCCGGACGGCCGAGTCGGGGTGGCGCCAGGTGAGCGGCGCGATGGCGGGCAGCAGCGCCTCGCCCATCTCGAGGCCTTTGAACGTCTTTGCCGGCCGAACGATGGCCGGCGCCCAGAGCAGATCGCGAAGCTTCTTGGGCGCCTCCACTCGCACTGTTTCGATATGCTCGAACGGGAGCCACATATACTGGCCGGCGGCGAAGACCTCGAGCCGCGGACCGATGCGCGGATCGGCGTCGGTGATCGACTCGAAGGCCTGCCCGTTGATCGTGCCGCCGACGACCCTGGCGGACGTCAGGGGGAAATTCTCTTTCTCGAACATCTCCTGCCGCAAGCGCTCCGCGTGGAGCGCCGCGTGGTAGAGGAGCGCGCCCATTTCGGCGTCGCGGCCGCCGCTCCCCAGCACGTTGAGTTGCTTCTCGGCGCGGTCGTACTGGCCGGCAAAGCAGAGCAACTCGAACAGAAAGGCGCGGCGTTGGGCGTCGGTCGGGTTGTCCCGGACCTCGGCGCCCAACGCCTCGATGGCCTCGTCGAGTCGTCCAGCTTGAAAGAGCTGACGAGCGTTCATCTCGGCTCGCCCTCGAACCTCAGAGCTGTACGTTCTTCTGGATGTCGAACCCGGTGAGGACGGCCACGTCGGGCGATCCGTCGGCCTTCTGCGGCGTGTAGTCGAGCTTGTACCGACCGAAGTTGAGCGTGACGTTCTCGGTCAGCCGATCCTCACCGCCGGATCCACCGGTGGAGATCGACGACACGATGATGTCCTCGATGTGGATCTTGAGGTACTCGACGGGCGCCTTGCCGCCGGCCTTGCGGACGACGAGGTCTGCGCTCTTGAAGTGCTTGCCGGTCGCGCACGTCGTCATCAGCATCGGGCTCGCCTTGTCGATGTACTTCGTGAACGAGATGTCCTGAACGTTCACCTTGCCCGAGCCGCCGCCGGTGCCCATGTGCGTGGAGCCGCTCTGCGTCATGCCCCATGACCAAGCCAGAACGTTGATCTCGCCCTTGTGCGTTGCGTCGATCGACTCACCCTTGATGTCGTCGATCTTGAGAAACATGTCGACTGCCATGGCCTGGTCTCCGTGCTGTGCGGTAAGTGGTAGTGCTGCGCGCTGCGAGACATCGCGGGAGTAATACTACAACGACCCTCGGACGAGTGCAGTATTCCGGGTCACACGCGACGGAAATAATTCCATCCGCGTCGCGTGTGACGATCGGAGACTCAGCCGGCGGCCTGCGGCAGATCGGCGACGAGCCGCATCGACATCGACAGCTCGTCCAACTGGAAATGCGGCCGGAGGAACGCCACGGCCCGGTATGCGCCCGGTTTGCCCGCCACTTCGACCACCTCGACCCTCGCTTCCTTGAGCGGATGGCTGGCCTTGGTCTCGAAGCCGACGTTGTCGTTGGCGACGGCGTACTTGATGATCCAGTTGTTCAGGAACGACTGGATCTCGTCCCTCGACGCGAACCCGCCGATCTTGTCGCGCATGATGGACTTGAGGTAGTGCGCGAACCGTGACACGGCGAAGATGTACGGCAACTGCGCCGAGATGCGGGCGTTGGCCGTCGCCGCGTCCGAATCGTAAAGCTTCGGCTTTTGCGCCGACTGCACGCTGAAGAACGCGGCGTAGTCGGTGCCCTTGCAGTGCACGAGCGGAACGAAGCCGAGATCCGCCAGCTCCTTTTCGCGACGGTCGGAGATCGGGGTCTCCGTCGGGCACTTCATGGCGATGTCACCCGACTCGGTCTTGAAGTTGTGGACCGGCAGTCCGTCGACCAACCCGCCGCTTTCCACGCCACGAATCGTCGCGCACCAGCCGTAGGTGGAGAACGCCTGGCTCACGCGGGACGCGAGCGCCCATGCCGCATTCGCCCAGCAGTACTTGCTGTGATCGGTGCCGTCGATCGCCTCTTCATAGTTGAACGCCTCGACCGGCACGGTCGCGCTGCCGTAGGGCTCGCGAATCAGGATGCGCGGGAGCGTGAGGGCCACGTAGCGCGAATCCTCGCTCGCGCGGAATCCCTTCCACTTGGCGAACTCCGTCGTGTCCATGACCTTGGCCATGTCACGCGGCGCGTCGAGCTGCTGGTAGCTCTCCATGTTGAACATCTCGCTGTTCGCCGCGGTGAGGAACGGCGCGTGCGCGGCCGCGGCCACCTGCGAGATCTTCTCGAGCAGCTCGATATCCTGGCCCGACTTGCCGAATTCGTAGTCGCCGACCAGCGCGCCGAACGGCGTGCCGCCGAACACCCCGAACTCTTCCTCGTAGACCTTCTTGAACAGTGCGCTCTGATCGAACTCGGGGGCCTTTTGGAGGTCCTTGAGCAGATCCTTTTTCGAGGTGTTGAAGACCTTGATCTTGAGCTGCGTGCCCGTCTCGCTGTTGTTCAGGAGATACTTCAGGCCGCGCCAGGTGCCCTCGAGCTTCTGGAAGTCCGGATGGTGCATCACCTCGTTGAGCTGCGCCGAGATGAGCGCGTCGATCTGGGCGATGCGCGCATTGATCATCGCCTCGGTATCGGCGTTCAGCGTGACCGTGCCCTTGAGCACCTCGGTCACGAAGTTCTTGACCAGGTCCCTGCCCCGCTCCTTCGCCGCCTGGTCGCGGCCCAGACGCCCTTCCTCCACGATCTTGTCGAGAAGGTTGAGCTCCGGCGAGAACGTGGACGCGCCTTGGTTTTGTGCCTGAGCCTCAGCCATTGCCGCCTCCGCCGATTTCGGACTCCAGCTTCTTCATCGCCGCCGCGTCGTTGAGAGTATTCTGAAGGATCTCATCCAGCTTGTCGTTGCCCTGCAAGGCCCCGCGCATGTCCGAGAGCTTGGTGCGCAGATCGAGCAGCTCCTTGAGCGGGCCCACCTTCCGGGCGACCGCGTCGGGCGAGAAGTCGTCGAGGCTCTCGAACGTCATGTCGACGGCGAGCTTGCCGCCGCCTTCCTGGAGCTTGTTCTCCACCGCGAACTGAACCCGCGGCTTCATGCTCTTGAGCACATCGTCAAAGTTGTCGGGCGTGACCTCGACGAACTTGCGGTCCTTGAGCCGCGGCAGCGCTTCGGCCGGGTTGCCGCTCAAGTCGGCCAGAACGCCCATCAGAAAGGGCAGTTCCTTGGTCTCGACGGCGCCGCCCGTCTCCACATCATAGCTGATGTTCACGCGCGGCGGACGGACGCGCTCGAGTTTCTTTTGTGTTCCTTCTCGTGCCATGGTGGGCTCCCGGATGCCGTGTGGGTGGCGCCAACGCGCGCCAGTCGGAAATCATGGGGGGGGGACGTAACATCGTCAAGCGAATCAGGCGGGTTCCTCGGTCGCAGATTGCGGGATCGGAAAGTCCTCGAGCTCCACGAGCGGAACGTCTGCGAGCTCGCGAATCATCTGCGCGAAGTCGTCATCCGATTTCGACGGCGGAAAGACTCCCTCCTCGCGCAGCCGCGCGAGATGCTCGCGCGCGGTCAGTCGGCCGTCGCACCGGCTGAGCAGCCCCGGGAACCAGGGCGGGCACGGCGTGTTTACGGGGAATGGTTTGCTCGTACCGATCGTCGTCGCGACCGTCGTCCAACGTCCGTCCTGCAGCACCGACCTGACGCGGACCTCGGTGCCCGGAAGCGCACGCGGGCGTGCGTCCAGAAGGCGCCGGACCTCCTCCTCTCCCCATCCTACGGTGCGGCTCGCGTAACGAACGAGCCACAACAACTCCTCGGCCGTCGCTTGATCCGCGTTGATCGTGTGATGACGCGTGACCACGGGTCGTGGTGCCACCCGTCGCTGGATGATCACTTGGACGCCCACGAGCTGCTCGATCCCGGCCTTCGAGAAGAACTCCCGCTGACGGACGAGCGCCGGCGCCGCGAGACGCCCCGCCGCCAACTGGTTCGCTTGATACACCTTTGTGTCGATGACGCCGCTCCGGAACACCAGAACGTCGAACTCGTCCTCCTCCGGCCCGAGCATCCGTCTCAACCGCTGCTCCGTGGGGTCGGCCGATCGATCCGTCATCATGCAGTCGAGGTAAAACAGGCCCCCGGGCCGCAAGTACTCGGGAAGCCCCGCCACGATGCGGCGCGTGATCTGCTCGCCGTCGGCGCCGCCGTCCCGAAAGACCATCTCTGTCGATTCGGCCGGCACGTACGGCGGATGGGCGCTGATGATGTCGAATTGCTTGCCGCCGACCGGCTCGTAGAGGTCGCCCTGCACCGCCGCGAAGTTCGTGATGTCGTTGAGTGCCGCGTTGAACCGCGCAAAGCGCGTCGAGCGCTCGGTGATGTCGGCCGAGAACGCGTATCCGGCAAAATTCCTTGCGGCGAGCAGCGCGGCGATGCCGGTCCCGGCGCACACTTCCAGATAGTCGGCGCACGGCACTCTCGGCATCAGGCTCACGAAGCGCCGCGTTTCCTGCGTGAGCGGCGTGTAGACGATATCCGGAGGCGAGCCCGTGCCGATCGTCTCCATGCGCGTGAGGCGATCGGACACGACATAGAGGTTCTCACTTGGGAACAGCGCCACCGAGCCCACACAGTTGGCGGCGTCGGCGACGGACGACTGGAGCAGCGCCAGGTCCGTGAGGAGCCCGACCGCGGCCGGCGGCAGGACGGCACGCACGGTCTCCCACGGAATGTGACTTCCCTCGAGGAACAACAGGACGAGCAGGGACTGCGGGTCGTCCGGCGTCGCGAATACCGTGCGTCCGCCCTCGACCGACACGAGTCGCCCGAGCCACGATACGTTCGCCGCCGAGCACAGCGCCTTTTCCGTGTAGCCGACCGATGCAAGCCAGTCCCGCAGCCGGGCGAACTGCTCCCGCGAGCCCATGACGAACGGCTCGTTCGCCCAGCGCGGAGGAACGCGCGCGGCGGCGGGATCGGCGGTGACGGCGGCAACTTCGGTCATGACCTCAGGCGGTTGGAGTCCGAATCGCAAGCGGGCGTGGCGGGCGGGCCACCGACTGGAGGCGCGGGATGACGATCGTATCGGCGTCGCGAGGGGAGACGAGCGCGGTGAGGCCGGCGTCCAGCAGCTCTTCCACGGCGTGCTGGGTCAGGAGGACTTCGGCGCACGGTGTGGCGGTCGGCTCGCCATTCACGGGAGCAACGTACAGCGGCAACCGGTCGATCGTCGCGCGGGTGGCCGGCACGCCGTCATCCGCCACGCTGCCGCCAATCGCGAGAGCGCTGACGAAGGCGGGGTTTGCCCAGCAAAAGCTCTCGTTGTCCGGCGGATCGTCACCGAGCTCCTCGAAGGGCAGCGTCTCACACTCCTCACCGCGCCGGCCATACGGGACACGTACCAGGAAGCGCGGTGTCGACAGCGACAAGAACGGCGCAACGGCGGACGTGCGGAGCTCGTCGAACGCGGCTGACCGAGAGGGCGCCCAGTCGTCGGGGTCGGTCCCGGCGAAAGACTCCACACCGAGGAACGTCGGGTGGGCTGCCGCGAGCCATGGAGCGCCGAGCGCTCGTCCGACCGTCGCCAACGCCGAAAGCAGCTCCCCATCGCCGGGCTCAAACGTGTACGCACCGACGAGCAGCGACCACACCTGCTCGCCCGGCCGGCCGGCGTCGTCGCCAAGCAGTTGGTACGTCGCCGTCCGCGTGATGTCCGCCGAGGACAGATCGGCCATGAGCTCCTCGCGCGTGACGTCGGCGAGGTAGACTTGCATCGACTCGCTCGTCTCGAGCCGCCGCACCAGGAAATCGACGCCGCGCCAGAGCGACTCGAGCGACTGGAACTGGGGATGATGCAAGAGGACGCGCATCGTCGCCACGATGACGTCATCGACCTTCGCCACGAGGCCGCGTTGCTCTGGCGTCGATTCCGCAACCATGTGCGACCGAACCGCGCGCGCCACGAAATCGGACAGCTCATCCGGCCGCGCGGCCTGTCGCGTGCTCGCGGTCTCCGGCTGCGCACTCTCGACGATACGGTCGAGCAGGGATCCCGCGCTCAGGTCGACCGCCACCGCGTCCGCCCGTTCCGCCCGGCGCGGCGGCGCGGCCGGCGAGGCCGGGGCCGCCATCACCTCGCGCCGCAGCGAGAGCAATCGCTGAAAGATCGGCAGCCGCTGGAGCAGGCGGTCGGGATGGAAGTCACCGATCGCGGAGACCGCGATGGCCAGCGGCGGCTCGCTCGGATCCAGCGTGATGTGCAGCTCGGGCGCGATGCGCGACAGCACGGCGTCGACCTCGTCACGATCGATGCGCCAGGTCCGTCGGCCCGCGACCGGCCGACTCGCCCCGGTGCTCACGCGTCCGGAAAAATTGCCGACGATCGCGATGCGAAACGCGGTCGACTCGCGCGCGCGTCCGGGTTGCGCGGCGAGATCGGCGGACAGATCAGCCGAGAGGTGAACTTCGGATCGGTCGTGTGGCATGGGGTCCTGTCTCTACGGCGAAGGGTTACGCCACCAGGAGCTCGGCTCGAGCGAGGTTCGCGAGCAAGCTCTCCACGATTCCCAACAAGCTTTCCTGCGTTGGGGTGTAGCCGTCGAGCTTGAGGTCTCCCGAGGTGAAGCCGTGCCCGGTCACGCGCGCGAGCTGCGCGCGGTCCTTCGTCCCGTCGAGATGGGGGATGAGAAATCGTTCGGCGCCCACCAGCCGATATGGCGAGTTCCCGAGCGTCGTGACTTCATCGCTGTACAGTGCCTGCCACCGCGCCAGCGCGCTGGCCTTTGGACGAACGCCTGCCGAGGCAACCGCATTCGCCGGCAGCACGCGAAACTCCACGAACCCACCCTTCGCACACATGAGGAGCGCGCCCAGGAGCGCCTCATCGTCGGCGATCGCCGAGGCGACAGAGTCCGGCGCCGGCGGATTTGATGCGGCGAGAGCGTCGCCCACGCGGCGCTTGAGATCCTCGTACGCGACGACGACGGGCGCCACCGCCACCAGCGCCATCAGCGTGAGGATGATGACCGGGTTGTTCGTGGTGACCGTTCGGCCTTCCGGTATCCGAAAGGCGGCGACGCCCGGACCGCGCGCCGCGTCTTCCGCCGACGGATCGACCGGCTCGACACGCGATCTCACGCGAAGCTGCCGAATCGCGTCGACCACGGGCTCGGCCGACGAGTGCACTCCGTCGTGACACAACAGCGTTCTACGGAACATCCGGCCCTGCACGAAATCCATGTACTGCTCGCTCCGGATCCGGTCTCCAGCCGCGACGAGCATGTCGGGAAGCTGCACCATCGCGCTCGGCTCGACCACGAGGTTCGCTTCGGCCAGAAAGCCAAGGCGGTGCGCGGCGGCGCGCCGCATGAACTCGGAGAAGTACACCGGTTCGTTCCACGGCTCCAGCTGCTCGTGGAACAAGTGGCGGTTGGTCTGCCGCTCGACGAGGGCCACCTCCTCGCGCAGTGCCGCCGCATGTGTCGATGCGCTCGACGCGTGCACCCCCGCGAGCTCGGCGGCGAACGCGCGGGCCCGCGCCACGCGCTCGTCCGGATCGAGCGAGGGATCGTCGTGGAACATCATCATCTCGCGCAGCATGGCCCGGCGATGCCAACCCGGGTACGTGTTGTAGCTCACGTACGCGACGCCCTGCGGCGCGAGGTTCCGATCGCACACGCGGAGTATGGCGTCCTGCACGTCCGGTGGGACCCACGAGTACACGCCGTGGCAAATGATGTAGTCGAACGTGCCGTCGGCGTCGCCGATGTCCACGATGCTCCGTAACTGGAGATCGATGTTCCTGAGCCCCATCTCCGACACGGCGAACCGTCCGGCCTCGATCTGGGCGGGAACGAAGTCGACCCCGACGAACGTCGACTTGGGAGACCGAAGGGCCAGGCCCAGTAGGTTCGCCCCCGAGGCGCACCCCAACTCCAGCACCCGACACCGATCCGGCGACGCGGGCGTCATGCCGTGCAGGATCGCGATCGCAGCAATCGCGTCCGGATCGGCAAGCCGAATGGCTCGGCCATCGTACGCGACAGACTCGTAGCTCGAGCGTAGGTCTCGGGACGCGGCAAGCGCGTCGGGGGTTGCGGTCAAAAGGGGGAAAGCCGGAAGAGGAAAGCGACGGTGGAGGTGAATGAATCGCAGAACCGGACGGCGTGATGGTTCACCGTCGTCCCGCTGGGTTGATGCTACGCGCGAAACCGGCACTCGTGAAGTCCACTCCTGCTCCCGCTTCCCCCTTCCCGCTTTCTCGCAGTAACTTCGGCCATGCGGCAAATGCAGCCAGTGCTGTGGACGAAGGGCGTTCTCCTCAGTCCTCAACACTTCCAAACCCAGGACCGATTCCTCGAGGACCTCCTCGAGTTTCAGCTCTCCGCGCTCACCTTCTGTCCCTGGGGATTCCACCGCCTCGAGATCGACCGGGAGGCATTGGCGTCGGGGAGCTTCGGGCTCTCGGCCGCGTCGGGGATCTTGCCCGACGGCCTGTTGTTCGACATGCCGCTCTCCGAGACGCCGCCGCCGCCCAAGCCGCTCGAGGGAGCGTTCGCCGCCGATCAAGAGTGGCTCGACGTCTATCTCGGCATTCCCGAGTATCAGTACGGCGGTCACAACGTCTCGGGTCTCGCTCGCCAGCGAGACGCGCGGTATCGCGCCGAGGAGCTCCTTCGCCGCGACGAGACGACGGGACAAGCCGAGCGGCCGATTCAGGTCGCGCGACGCAACTTCAGATTTCTTTTCGCCGGCGAGTCGCTCGAGGGCACGAGCGCGCTGCGCGTGGCACGCGTCACACGGTCGGCGACGGGCGACTACCAGCTCGATCCGCGCTTCGTGCCGCCGCTCGTCGACGTCGGCGCGAGCGACTATCTGATGGCGTTGGCCCGGCGCCTCGTGGAGATCCTGTCGGCCAAGAGCAGCACGCTGGCCGGCGCCCGCCGCCAGAAGAACCAGAGCCTCGCCGAATTCGGCGTCGCCGATGTCGCGAGCTTCTGGCTCCTCTACACGATCAACAGCTCGTTTCCCGAGCTGCGCCACATCTATGAGACACGGCGCGGCCATCCGGCCGATCTGTATCGCGCCATGCTCGCCCTCGGCGGCTCACTCACCACGTTCTCCGGGACGATTCACCCGCGCGAGCTGCCGAGCTACGAGCACGACAATCTCACGGCGTGCTTCACGCGGCTCGACGCGCAGGTGCGCGAGCTGCTCGAGACCGTCGTGCCGGCGACGACCGTCTCGCTTCCGATGAAGCTCGTGCAGCCCTCCGTGTATGCGGCGGCGCTCGATCAGGACAAGTATCTCGCCGCTCCGCAGATCTACCTGGCGATGACAGTGGACGGCCGCGGTGTGGACGTCGCCGGCCGCGCCCCGCATCTCGTCAAAGTGAGCGCCGCCGGACAGCTCGACACGCTCATCCGGCAGGCGCTGCCGGGCGTCCCGCTCACCTACGTTCCCAATCCGCCGAGCGCGGTGTCAGTGAAAGTGAATCACACGTATTTCCTGCTCCAGAAATCCGGCGCGGAGTGGGACAACATCGCGCGCGCCCGAAACGTCGCGGCGTACGTTCCCGCCGAATTTCCGAATGCGCAGCTCGAGCTCGTGATCATCCTGCCGAGGACCTAGCACTGTTGCTCACTCGGCGCCTCGCTGAGCGCTACTTCTTCATCACGAGGTAGGCCACGAGCACGATCGCGCCGATCAGGATGACGTTCAGCGCGATGATGAGCGGCAGGTAGGACTGCTTCTCCGGCGCTGCGGCGTCCACGTGCGGCGCGATCACGGGAGTGGGCGCGGGCGCCTTCGGCGCAGCCGCGGGCGGGAGTTTCGGCGCCGGGGGCATCGCCGGACCGCCGCCGCCCGGGGGCATGCGACCCAACACGCGCGTGAACTCGCTCGGCCCGCCCGCCGCCATGCCCGGACTCGGCGGCATCACCGGGGGGGCGGGCGGCATCGCTGGCCGAGGCACGGCCGGCATCGGCGGCGGTACTGGCGCCGGGACCTGCCAACTCGGAGCGGGCGGCGTGGGCGCGCTCTGCGCAGGAGGCGGTGACCACATCGGAGGCGGCGCCGCGGGGGGCGTCGCGAATGGCGCCGACGGACGTGGCGCCGGCGGTGGCGGAGGCGTGGGAGGCGCGAACGACGGAGGGGGGTACGACGGCGGCGGATACGACGGCGACGCGGGCGTGGAGGCCTGCGGGTCGAGACGCGCAAAGAGTTGCGTGAAGTCGCTGGACGACGGCGCGGGCGCCTCCGGCGCTGGCGGAGGCGGCGGCGGAACGTACGGCGCCGCCGGCGGCATCACGGAATCGAATCGCAGCGCGTTCGGCGACATCGGTGGTGACGGAGGCGCGTTCGCGAACGGCGGCGGCACCGGCGCGGGCGTGATCGGCGGCGTCGCGAGCTTGCCGAATACCTTCGTGAAGCTCTCGCCCTGCTCGATCGGCGCGCGGGCGACCGGCGGCGGAGCGACAGGTGGCTGAGACAATACCGGCGGAGGCACTGCCGGTGGAGGCGCGGCCGGCATGGGCGCGGGCGGTGGAGACACCGCCGGCGGCGCGGCCAGGCCTTGAAAGGCTCGCGTAAACTCGCCCGCCTCCTTCATCGGCGGGGCAGCCGCTGAACGCGGAGGCGTCGGCTGCGACGCGGGCGGCGCGACGGGAGTCGCCGGCGGCACGACCGTCTTCTGCTCCAACGGCTTGACCGCGCCGAACATGTCGGTGAACCCCGCGCTCCTTCGCTGCGCGGCCGGCGGCGTCGCCGAGAACGGCGGAGCAACGGGAGGCACGGCAGGCGGAGCAGGCGGTGCGGCGGGCGGTGGTGGCGACGGAGCCGACGGCGGACGAGGCGGCAGCGCGTGCAGCGGCGGCGGTGTCGTCGGCGGCGAGGACGGGGCGTCGTGACCCGGACCGAAGATCGACGTGAATCCGCCGGCCGGCGGCTGCGGACGTGGGATCGCGTCGATCATCAGCGTCGCGGCGTCGGTGGAGACCGCGTTCTGATCGATCCACGATGGCAGATCCGTGAACGTCGCCAGAAAGTGCGTGACGATCACCTGCGTGCCGTCCACGGTGACGACGTCGAATACCTTGGCGGCGGCCGCCGGGTCCAACGACCCAAGCCGTGCCACTAGTCGCTGCCGCTCGGCGGCCGTTCCGACGTCGAGGTGATGCAGCATCACCATACGACCGAGCGCGGTTTCTTGAGCGATCTGACTTCTCGCGCCGCGTTCGGTGATGGTTTTCAGGACGCGGTACTTCGAGGCGAATTCGGCGCTTGTCATCACCTAGGGCGAACGGGTACGTTAACGACGAGACCCGCCTTGGTCCGCGTCTGCACGTACGCAACTATATAGACGTAGGCGCGCGCCCCCCGCAACGTTGGTGCAATGAAGCAGCTATCGCACATCGTGTGGAACGAAGGCATGCACCTGGCGCAGCATCACTTCCAGGCGCAGAGCCGCTTCTTTGAAGACACCGTCCAGTTCGCGCTTTCGAGCTTGTTCTTCAAGCCGTACGGGCTCGTCGCATGCGAGCTCGACGGAGAGGCGCTGCAGAACGACACCGTGTCGCTTCTGCACGCCCGCGGCATCATGCCCGATGGTCTGCCATTCGACGTCCCCGCCAGCGATCCGCTCATCGCTCCGCTTCCCATTCGAGATGGCTTCTCGCCGACCTCGGACAGCCATCTCGTCCTCCTGGCTGTCCCGGCGTACCGCCCCGACGCGGCCAACTTCGCCGTCAACGGCTCGTCTGGATATGGGGAACCGACAACCCGGTACTCGCTCCACTCCACGGTCGTTCGCGACGACATGACGGGGCGCGACGAACGGTCGCTCACCGTGGGTCGCAAGAACTTTCGTTTGATGCTCGACGGCGACGCCGGCGCCGAATCGACGGGGCTGGTCGTTCTCCCGATCGCGCGCGTCCGTCGCGACGGCAGCGGCCATTTCCTGTATGACGCCGACTACGTCGCACCGTCGCTCCACATCGGCGCGAGCCCGCGGCTCATGTCGATGACGCACCGCCTCCTCGAGATCCTCGAGGCGAAGGCGGACAGCATTTCGCGCGGGCGCCGCGGATCGTCGGACGAGTTCGCGCAGAAGGAAGTCGCCAGCTTCTGGCTGCTCCACACGATCCACGCGACCGTTCCGACCCTGCGGCACTACCTGCAGTCCAAGCGCGTGCATCCGGAGCGGCTCTACGTCGAGCTGGCGCGTCTGGCCGGTGCGCTCTGCACGTTCTCGCTCGACGCGCATCCGCGGACGCTGCCCGCGTACGACCACGATCGCCCCGAGCCGTGCTTCGACGCGCTCGACCGGCACGTGCGCGCGAACCTCGACGTCGTCGCGCCCACGGGGCGCTCGACCATCCCACTCGTCCATTCGGGGCAGAATCTCTACTCCGCGCCCGTCAAGGATCCGCGGTCCTTCGGGCCCTCGAAGTGGATCCTCGGCGTGCGATCCACGCTGCCGCAGAACGAGATCGTGGCCCGCGTTCCGGCGCTCGCGAAAGTCTGCTCGCGGAAGTTCGTCCTCGAGCTGGTGAAGCGCGCGTTCCCGGGCCTGCGCATCGACCACCTTCCCTTCCCGCCCGCGCAGATCTCGCCGCGCGCGGACACACAGTACTTCGCCATCGAACGCGCCGGCCCGTGCTGGGACACCATCGTCTCCACGCAGGAGGTCGGCGTCTATGTGCCTGACGCCATCCCGAGCCCGGAGCTCGAGCTGGCGATCGTCGTCGACGCCTGAGCTGTATGACAACGCCGCACCGTGCCTCAACCCTCACCGCCGCCGTACAGGCGGTGGACGCCTCGCCGCGCCGCGGCCGTCTCGCGCTCGCGCTGCAGGAAGCGCTGACGACCGTCGCGCGACTCCGCGCCAACAAGCAGGTCGCCACCGACGCCGAGTCGTTTCGCGCCCGCATCAAGCAGGTGCTCTCCACCGCGGAGCAGGACGCGCGAGCGCAGGGCTACTCCGCGGACGACGCGCGCTATGCTCTCTTCGCCGTGATCGCCTTGCTCGACGAGACGGTGCTCAACTCGGGGCAGCCGATGTTCGCCGCCTGGTCGAGCCGCACGCTGCAGGAAGAGGTGTTCGGCGTCCACATGGCGGGCGAGTTGTTCTTTCAGTACCTGCAACAGCTCCTCGCCCGGCAGGACTCGCCCGACCTCGCCGACGTCCTCGAGGTCTTCTCGCTTGCGCTGTTGCTCGGGTTCAAGGGCCGCTTCAGCGCGACGCACGGCGGCGATATACAGGTCCTCATTCGACAACTCGCCGAGAAGACCGACCGCTCGCGCGGCCAGGCGGGCGAGCTCTCGCCGCGGTGGCGTCCGTCGACGGGCGACATCGCGAAGCGGCGCGACCAGTGGGTGCCGAGGCTCGCGATCGCGGCGCTCGTGCTCGTCGTGATCTCGCTCGGCCTCTTTGCCGTGGCGACGATCTCCCTGCGATCCGGCGCCGCCGACCTCAGGAACGAGACCGCGCGACTCTCACGTTGAGCGATTGCCCATGCCGAGTTTCGAGAACATGAAGCGATCGACGAAGACGTGGCTCATCGCGCTCGCGGTGTTTCTCGGGTACATCGTCGTCGCGGTGATCGTCGTGCTGCTGCTCAGGGTGCACGGCGCGCGGATGTGGTGGCTCATCGGCGGACTCGCCGCGCTCGGTCTCGTGAGCGCGCTCGTGCTGCTCTGGTTCCTGCGCGACACGCTGCGGCAGGTGGCGCCGTCCTCGCCGGCCGGGAGCATCGACGCCACGCTCGCCGCGGCGCGCGCGCAGCTCGCGGCGAGCAAGCGCGGCAGCGGATCGAGCCCGACCTTCGGAGCGCTGCCCGTGCTGCTCGTGGTCGGTCCCACGGGTGCGACCAAGACGACGACGATCGTTCGCTCGGGGCTCGACCACGAGCTCCTTGCCGGCGACGTGTTCCGCGGCGAGACGGTCGCCCCGACGCAAACGATCAACCTATGGTATGCGCAGAGCACCGTCGTGGTCGAAGCCGGCGGGCCGCTCGTCGCGGACGTCGCCTCGTGGCAGAGGCTTCTCCGTGCGCTGCGGCCACGCAGTCTTCGCTCGGCGCTCACGGGCCGCGCGCAAGCGCCGCGGCTCGCGCTCGTGTGCTTCGGCTGCGACGAGTTCTACAAGCCGGGGAGCGGAGAGGCCGTGCCCGCCGCTGCTCGCGAGATCCGCACTCGGCTCGGCGAGGCGGCGCGACAGTTCGGCGTCCAGCTGCCGACGTACGTCGTGTTCACCAAGCTCGACGCCATTCCACACTTCGAGGCGTACACGCGCAACCTCTCGGCCGAGGAGGCGCGCGAACCGCTGGGCGCGAGCGTGATCCCCGATGCCGGCGGGGCCGGCACGTATGCGGACCGGGTCACGCCGCGGCTCGAGCACTCATTCGGTGAGCTCTCGGCGTCGCTCGCCGAGCGCCGGTTGAATGCCCTGTCGCGCGAGCACGCGCCGGAGTTCAAGCCGGGCGCGTACGAGTTCCCACGCGAGTTCAACAAGCTGCGCGCACTCGCCGTCGACTTCGTTCGCGAGATCGGCCGGCCGAGCGAGCTGCAGGTGAGTCCCGTGCTGCGCGGCTTCTATTTCAGCGGCGTGCAGGCGGTCTACGTGACCGACGCGGCCCAGCAATACGCCGCCCCGGTGCAGCAGGAAGCGCAGGCCTCCGCCATTCGAAGCGCGACCGCGGTATTCGGAGCGGGCGCAAGGCCGGCGGCCGCGCCCGCCCCGGTTCCGGCGGGCGGCGGCGCCCGCAAAGTGCCGCGTTGGGATTTCCTGCCGCGCGTGATGCGCGAGGTCGTCTTCGGTGACAAGGCGGCGATTCGCCTCACGTCGGCCGGCGCGCGCGTCGGCTTCTGGCGCAAGATCGGACTCGCCGCGGTCATCGTGATCTCGCTCGGGCTCACGACGGCGTTCGCCATCTCGTTCAGCGGCAACAAGGGTCTGGCGAATGCCGCTCTCGACGCCACGCGCGGCATCGCGTCGCTCGCGCCGAATCCGGTGGATCTCCCGCCGCAGGACGCGCTCGCGCGACTCGATGCCCTCAGGATGCAGGTCGACACGCTGAGCGCATACGAGCACGCCGGCGCGCCGATGCATCTTGGTTGGGGACTCTATTCCGGGTCGCGACTCTACTCGTCGGTTCGTGACGCATACTTCGCGGCGTTCAGCAAGCTGATGTTCGCTGAAGCGCGCGCCACGATGCTCACGACGCTGCGCAGCCTCCCCGACGCGCCGCGGCCGACCGACGACTACGGCGACACGTACAGTCTGCTCAAAGCGTACATCGTCACCACCTCGCACCCCGAGAAGAGCACGTCGAGCTTCCTCGCACCGGCGCTGATGACGCGCTGGCTCGCCGGGCGCAGCGTGGACAGCGCGCGCGCCATTCTCGCTCGCCGGCAGTTCGAGACGTACGCCACCGAGCTGCGCTACGCGAATCCCTTCCCCGACACCGCTGATGCCGCGACGGTCGAGAAGGCGCGCACCTTCCTTCGCCAGTTCGCCGGCTCGGAACGCATCTACCAGTTCATGCTCGCCGAGGCCGCGAAGACGAATCCGCCGGTGCAGTTCAACCGCAACGTCGCGGGGTCGGCGCCCTATGTCGTCGACGCGTACGAGGTGCCGGGCGCGTTCACCAAGGGCGGCGCGGCGTTCATGCTCAACGCCTTCAAGACCGTCGATAAGTATCTGAGCGGCGAGAGCTGGGTCGTCGGCGAGGATGCGTCGGGCGTCGACAAGGCGAAGCTCGTCGCCGATCTCCAGTCGCGCTACGCCGAGGACTATACCGCGCAGTGGCGCAAATTCCTGTCGTCCGCACAGGTCACCCGCTACGGCGGCATCAAGGACGCCGCCGCGAAGCTCGCCGTCCTGAGCGGCAACCAATCACCGCTCCTCGCGCTCTTCTCCATCGCGTCGCAGAACACCGCCGTCGCGCTCGGCGACGTCGCCAAGACGTTCCAGCCGGTGCAGCTCATCACGCCGCCGAACGTCACCGACAAGCTGATCGGCGAGAAGAACGGCCCCTACATCAACGCGCTGCTCACCCTCCAGTCGTCGCTCGATCAGACCGCGAATGCGCAGGGCCCGGGCGCCGAGCAGGCCGCAAGCCAGGCCGCCAACAATGCGACCGCGGCCCGCACCGCGGCCCGACAGATCGCGGCCGCGTTCAACATCGACCAGCAGGGCCAGGTGCACTCGGTCGTGCAGAACCTGATGGAAGCGCCCATCGCGTACGCCGAGCCGCTGCTCAAGAACTTCGGCGCCGCGGAGATCAACGTGCGCGCGCGCGCGTTCTGCAGCGCGGCGCGCTCGACGCTGGCGAAGTATCCGTTCAATGCCGACGCCACGGCGCAGGCGTCGCTCGCCGAGGTCGCGGCGCTGATCCGGCCGAACAGCGGCAATCTCTGGAAGTTTTACAATGAAGCGCTCGCCGCGGCGCTGCCGAAGCAGGGCAATCAGTATGTGCCGAAGGCGGAAGGGAACGTGAAGCTCGCGCCCGGATTCGTGACGCTCGTGAATCGGGCCGGCGCATTCGCCGAGGTCATGTTCAAGGACGACAGTCCCGAGCCGCACCTGTCGTTCACGGTGCAGCCGGTACCCGGCGACCCGTTCTCGAGCGTGAGCGTGAGTCTCGACGGCGAAGTGGTGCGATCGGCCACGAACGGCAACGTCGAGACGGCGCGCATCGATTGGCCTGGCGGGCAGCACGAGGCCAAGCTGTCGGCGAGCAACGGCGGACAGGAGCTGACGATGGTCGGCCCCTACTCCGGTCCGTGGGCGGTGTTCCAGCTCTTCAACGCCGCGGACGATTGGAAGCCGGCGGGCAACGGCTACCGTGTGGGCTGGGAGCTCGCCACGCGGACGCAGCGCGCGACGACCGCGACCGGCGCGGCGGCGAAGATCATCGTCCAGATCGATGCCGGGCCGGCGTCGACCGTGCTGAAGAAGGGGTTCTTCGCTGGATCGGAGTGCGGCGGGGACATCGCACGCTAGTGATGGGATTTCGGTTCGTGATCTCGTCGGATCGGTAGCGACCAGGCGGACCGAGCGGATTGGAGTTGATCGTAGATTTCCGCCATGACTGAACTCTCGATCCGGGCCACCTACATCGGCGGGCCCACCGCGCTTCTCGACGTCGGCGGGCTGCGTCTCCTCACTGACCCAACCTTCGACCCGGCGGGCACGAGCTACGAGACGCCCGTCTACACGCTACGCAAGACGACGGGTCCAGCCATCGCCGCGGCCGCATTGGGGACGATCGACGCGGTCCTCTTGAGCCACGATCACCACTTCGACAATCTCGATCGTGCCGGACGCGCGCTGCTGCCGCACGCGCGCCACGTCTTCGCTCCTATCGCCGGCGCCGAACGACTCGGCGGGCACGCGACCGGGTTGGCGCCGTGGCAAAGCACCGAGCTCCGCGCGGCTGGCGGCCGCGGACTTCGTGTGACGGCGACGCCGGCGCGGCACGGTCCGCGCGACGGAGATCGTGGTCCGGTGGTCGGTTTTCTCCTGTCGGACGCGGATCGAGCGGACGGGCCCACCACGCCTGCGATCTACCTCTCCGGTGACACGGTGTGGTATGACGGGATGGAGGAGGTCGCGCGGCGCGCCGACGTGCGTGTCGCGTTTCTCTTCATGGGCGCCGCGCGCGTCAAGGAAGTGGGACCCGCGCATCTCACACTCAGCGCCGAGGAAGGCGTGTCGGCCGCCCGATCTATGCCGCACGCCGTGATCGTGCCGCTGCACTACGAAGGATGGGAGCATTTTTCGGAGGGCCGCGCCGAGATCGAGCGCGCGTTCGCCGGGGCCGGGCTCGGGCCACGACTGCGCTGGCTGCCGCCTGGACAGGCTACCGAGCTCTCGACCGGCTAGCGATGACCGAGCGCTCGGAATTCCCCGAGTGGATCGAACCCATGGCGGCAACGCTCACTCAAGAGCGATTCGCCGGTCCCGAATGGACTTTCGAGCGCAAGTTCGACGGCATCCGTCTCGTCGCGTTCAAGCAGGGGAACGACGTGCGTCTCTACTCGCGCACGCGTCAGCCGAAGGACCTGCCGGCGATCGCCGGCGCGATCGAGCTGTTGCCCGTCCGGGACGCCATTCTCGACGGCGAGCTGACCTGGGGATCGAGCGGCATCGCGTACCATGTGTTCGACATCCTGTGGCTCGACGGGCGCGACCTCGCTTCCCTCCCGCTATTCGAACGCCGCGCGATCCTCGGCCGGCTGCCCTTGAGCGCGCCACTCCATCGCGTCGTCGCACTCGACTACGCCGAGCCCTGGACGCGCGCCGCCGCCGAGGGATGGGAGGGCGTGATCGCCAAACGGCTCGACTCGCCCTACGAGCAAAAGCGATCGAAGCACTGGCTCAAGATGAAGGTGGAGACGGCGCAGGATTTCGTGGTCGGCGGCTTCACCGATCCGCAGGGCAAACGCACCGGGCTGGGCGCGCTGCTGGTCGGCTACTACGAAGGACAGGACTTCGTCTTTGCCGGCAAGGTTGGCACGGGCTTCGACACGGCGCTCCTCACCGGTCTCCGCGCGCGGCTCGACGCGCTCGAGGCGGAGAAGACCCCGTTCACGAAGGCGAAGGGCCTGCCCCGCGTCCGCGCGCACTGGGTGACGCCGGAGATCGTCGTGCACGTCGCGTTCATCGAATGGACGGTGCATGACAAGCTAAGGCACTCGCGATTGCTCGGCGTGAGGCCAGATCGCAACGCGCGCGACGTCGTGCGGGAGATGCCGCGCGCATGAGCGCCGTCGCGATCACGCATCCGGAGAAGGTGATGTTCCCGGACGACGGCATCACGAAGGGCGAGCTCGCCGCGTACTACGAGCTCGTCGCGCCCGTGATGCTGCCGCATCTTCGCGGCCGTCCCCTGACGATGGAACGCTTTCACCGCGGCATCGGCGCCAAGGGGTTCTTTCAGAAGAACGCGCCGAAGGGCGCGCCCGAGTGGCTCGAGACGGTTGCGGTGCCGAAGAAGGACGGCGTGGTGAACTATCCCGTGGTGACGGACACGCGCGGCCTCATGTGGATGGCCAATCAGAATTGCATCACGCCGCACGTCTGGACGTCGCGCGTGCCAAAGCTCTTCTATCCGGACGTCTGCGTCTTCGATCTCGACCCGCTCGTGGACGACCCAACGGCGCTACGCGGCGCGGCGCTCCTTCTCCGCGATTTCCTGACGGAGCTCGGGTGCACGAGTTTGGTCAAGACGACGGGATCGAAGGGGTTTCACGTCGTCGTGCCGCTCGACGGACGCGCCAATTCGGGCGAGGTGTCGCGCTTCGCGCACGCGGTGGGACGCGCGCTCGTGCAGCGCGACCCGGAGCATCTGACGCAGGAGTTCTACAAGGCCGACCGCGGCGGGCGCATTCTCATCGACACGGGCCGGAACGAGTTCGGCGCGACGTTCGCGGCGGCGTACGCGGTGCGTCCGAAGCCCACGGCGCCCATCTCGGCGCCGTGTACGTGGGACGAGGTGGAGAGTGGTTTCGCCGAGCCGCGGACGTTCACGCTCCGCGGCATGCGGGAGCGTCTCGAGGCCGTCGGGGATCTCTGGGCGACACTGTACGAACGTCCGTGCGCCTTGCCCGCTCCGCCCTGAGGTCTACGCGCCGCGCCGCCGCAACACGACCGGGACGCCCTTGTTCGACAAGCCGGGCACGTTGATCTCACCGTGGTAGTCGACGCCTTCGGCCATCGCGTCCGTGATGTCCGCGGTCAGCGTCACCGGCAAGCGCGCGCCCGCCGCCAGCTTCACACGTTCGGGCGACGAACGAATGTCGAACGACACCCATCGCCCGTCTGGCGCGCGGAGCTCGGAGACAGACACCATCGCCTCGGCCTCACGATCGAGATCGTTGCTGATCAAGACGACCGCACGCGCTTGCGAACCCATGACCCCCTCGAGCAGCAACGCCGGAGTCGCGGCGGGATGTGCGTCGGCCGGGACGCGAGGCACCCATGACAGCGCGCCAGCGCCCGGCGTCCAGGTGATGGGCGCGTCGGCCCAGATCTTCGTCACGGCCTGCACATAGTCCGTCGTCGCGCGGCCCACGGCTTCCCAGTAGCGGAGATTCGCGTCGAACGCGCGCTTCACCAGCGCGTCCATCAGCGGCCGCTCGGAGCGATCAACCATTCGGCGTGTTCCCCGGGTTGCGACAGGCACGCACACAATAGAAGTGGTCGTACCAGTGGTGGCGATAGTCCGGGCAGTCGTCGACCCGAACCTGGTGACAGGAGTCGAACGCGGCCGAGCCGACGATCACCGTCCACCGCAGATAGTGCTGATTGCATCCGTCCACCCAGATCAGCGCGTCGAACTGTTTCCCGGAGTCGGTGCCCTCGGGAATCGCCAGCGACACATCGAACGTCGCACGAGCCATGGGGTTAAGCGATTGCGAGGGTGGCGTGACCGTGATGCCGCCGGCGCCATCGATCCGCACCTGAACCGTGCGCGCCACGCGATCGCAGTTCGTGACGACGATCCTAACCTTGGCCGTCGAGCAGTTGGATACGTAGCTCACGCATTCACCCAGGGAGCGCGGCATCCAACAAGGGGGTGGAACGTAGCACGCCGGCTTCGGCATCGCCGGCATCGGCCACTGGGTTGCCGCCGTCTGCCACGCGTTGGTGAGCGTGTCGGCCGAGGGCGCGCTCGTGCCCGTGAGATTGGTGAAGAGCTGCTGCCCGAATTTTGCCTGCGCTTGGAGCAGCGCGATGAACGCGTCCGGGATGTCGCCCAGGGGACGCGTCTGTGTCGTCGACGTCATTTGACCACTCCCGGTGTGCTTTCGATGTCGCTTGCGACGTCCGGCGGCTCGCCGGGCACGGTGATCACGACGGGATAGACCAATCCCGGAAGCTCCCAGTTGCCGCCATACACGGCGCCCGCGGTGAGGCCGGTTGGAATCTTCACGTCGACCTCCAGCGGCTCGAGCGCGCCAGGCGCGATCGAGTCCGCGCCGCTCGTGATCGTCATCCTGACCAACCCGCCGTGCGCGTCCGCGAGATTGTCGGCGATGACGTCGACGCGTCGCTGGTCCTTCGCCAGCGTGCGCACGTAGCCACGCCGCAGCGCGCGCTCGACGCCCCCCGCCATGAACACGCCGAACGCCTGCACGCGCCGCATCGGGACCGGCACGTTGCCGCCGTTCAGGACGTTGAGCGTTCTATGAACCGTCTCGCCGGGCTTCGCGTCGATGCGCATCTGTTCCGGCACGACCCGCAGGCTGGGCGACGGTTCGACGTCGAGCACGACGGCGCGCTCGCTCGCGCCGCCCGTGAGCGTTCCTTGATACGCGCCGGGCGGCGTCTCGACGGGGACCGTCGCGCGAATGATCCGCGGATCGACGTCGCGCTGCACGGCCACGTCGAGCGTGTCGTGGTCCGACGGATACCCGCGGATGGTGATCGCGAGATCGCCGGTCTCGCTCGCACCGTCGGGGAGGACGCCGGCAAGGCTCATGGGAATGCCACGCAGATGGATCGCGTCGCCAGCCCCGTCGGTGGCAGCGTCGCTCGCGGCGGCTCGTGTCTTCGTTGCGGCGGAACGATCGGTTGGCCGCGCCATGATATCACCGCGGTACGTTCGTCGATGGCGAATCCGTTGGCTGTTTCGGCGTGACCGGCGGCACGTTCACTGGCGGCCGGCTCACCACGGGGCCACACGTCTCGCAGGGATTCGGGCGGTACGGTTCCGTGATGATCTGCGCTTCGCCGCACAGACGAATGGTGCCGAAATCCATGCCGAGCATCGAAAAGCTCACCGCGAAATCGGCGGGAAGATGCGTCCGCACCGATGGGATCTCGGTCAGCTTGATCTCGATCGGGTCCACCGTGTAGTGGATCGGCGCGACGTTGTCGACGCTCAGGCGAATGATCGGAAGCTCTTTCACCCCGACATCGATCTGCGGGAGCTCCGTGACGCCGTAGCTGTAGATCGTGGGGATGCCCTCGACCTTCGACCGAAAGGGCTGCGCTACGTTCACGGTACTGATAAACGGTTGCGGTACGCTGACGCTCATTGCCGTCCTCCCGCCGTTGTGACTGTGTCGCGCGGCGCGTATGTTGTGCGCCGCTGACGTGCGCGTCAAGGCCGACGACGGTCGTGAGCGCGGCAATCGCCGCGCGGCGTGTTGGCACGTTCGTCTCGCTCACCGAGCACGCGTGATAGCTGCAGCGAACCCGACTGTTGCGCCAACCGACACGGTCACG
>Ga0326726_10001380_pt1 | contig 22579 bp, 10 predicted proteins | sample MHFenrmetagenome_2_FD_207603 | JGI IMG/M metagenome (GOLD analysis project Ga0326726, IMG submission 207603) | Lab enriched peat soil microbial communities from Michigan Hollow, Ithaca, NY, United States - MHF15MN | ecosystem: Environmental > Terrestrial > Soil > Wetlands > Peat | place: USA... | reverse complement strand
CGCTTCCAGCGATTTCTGCTGGGCCAGATTTTCGATGTCCTCGGCTTGCTCGATGGTGGTTGCGCCATTCGCGATCGCGTCGAGAAAGGCCTCCATTTCCTGCTTGCGGTTCTGAGCTTCCAGAACCTTCACGCGAAGATTGACCGCCGCCATCGATGGATTGGGCGGCGTGGCGATCTTGGCGGTGTTCTGGTCCACCAGGTCACGGAACTTCGGGCGGCGCGCGAGGTCGAGTAGCCGGAGTTGGGCGGGTGAATCGGACGACCCGAGCGAGCCTCTGACATATTCTTCGACGGCGTGGGGATAGTCGCGCTTACCCTCGTAGATCGCACCCGCTTCGTAGGAGTAAAGAGTCGGATCACCCAGGCGATCACGGCACTGGTTCAGCAGCCGGAGAGCGTTATCGAAATCGTAGTAGTCCCAGTAGATGGTTGCCGCTTCCAGGTATCCGCCGGACTCGCCCGGAGCAACTTGCGGTATGCGCTCCCAGTACGGAGCCGCCTGGGCAAACTGATCGCGGTCCGCGTAGATGTCGCCGATCCGCGCGAGAATCTCCGTGTTGCCGGGATTGGCTTGCAGCAGGTTGTCTTCGATTTTGGCCGCGACCGCCGTCTCCGCCGCATCGAAGTATGCCAGCGAGCGATAGACAGACGAGGCCGTGCGGGCGGTTTCGGTCTCAGCCGGATACTGTGCGGCCAGCGATTTGAGCACCGGCGCGCTTTCCTCAAAGTGCGAGCGCCACAGGTTTGCATTGGCGAGAAAATCAGCCGCGGCCGGATTGCTCTCCCAACTGGCGGCATCGGGCGCATTCTGACGCGACGTGCTCAGCTCCGATTCCAGCTTTCCGGTCCGGGAAAGAAATTCAAAGAACTCGTTGCGCAGGGCGGTTTCCTCAAACCAGTGCTGCCGCAGCAACGCTTCCCAGGCTGCCAGGTCGCGGGTCGCAGGTGTCTGGTATGCCGAAAGCAGATTGCGCACGAACACCGGATTGTGCGGGAAGCGCTGGTTAGCGTAAAGATTCAACCGCAAGTAGAGCACCGGGCTGGGGGCGCCGTAGACGTTGTCGAAGTAGCGCTCAAGGTCGCTGCCGCTGAAGCTCTTCACCGCGTCGCGGGTCAACTGCTCGAACTCGGAGTTCCTCTTGTAACGCAGATAAAAGCGCGCGAGCTGGTCGTACCAGGAGCGGTCGTTGAAGCGGGAGATCGCGCGACGGTAGACCTCTTCCTGTTCGGTCCCCAACTGGTTCTGATCGAGAAACACGGCCAGCCGCTCGTAAAGACCCGGGTCGTCGGGATTGCGGTCGATTTCCTTTCGCAGCACGCTCAGCGCCTGCGGGATTTGTTTCATCTCCACCAAGCGCGCCAGATAGCGCTCCAGAACGCGAGCATATTCCGGCGATCGAGGACCCACCTGCGCGGCAGCGGATGTAACCGTCCTGACCTGGAAAGCCTGGTTAGCCGGGCGATCAGGCGCGACGTTCTCCACTGGCGCGTTGCCTTCCGATTCTTCTCCCTCCTCTGTTTCCGTTTCCGCTGCGTGACCTCGAATCTGCGCGTAATTGTTGACGGACCTCAGCCCCTCGGCCGCTGATCCCAGGGGAAGATTCTGCGCTTGCGATCCCAGTTCCTGAAGCACGGAATCATAGATGGCAAACTCATTCGTCGCATCGCCCTTGCGCGAATAGGCGTCGGCCATGAGCAACGCAACGGTGGACCGCTGGGGAGCCTTCGGGAAATTCGCAAGAAATTCGCGGCCACCTTCAATCACCGCGTCGCTCTCCGCCGCGCCTGAGTAGAAGTCGAGCAGCTTGGCGTGAAGTTCGGGACGATGAGAGGAAGCGGGGAACTTCGCATCGAGCAAAGCCAGCAATTCGGCGGCGCGAGAGCGATGGAAATAAGGCACGGCTCGCAGTTCTTCCGCTGAGTAGTGGGAAGCCGGCTCGGTCGTGTTCAGGATCAGCGAAAGGATCCCGTTCAAATAACCAGGTCCCTGATCCATGGTCGCGATGTCGCGATACATCGAAAGTTCGCCAGAGCCCAATCGGATGGGCGTCTCCGGGGCAGCCAACAGCAGATCGGTCAGACCCGCGATCGCCAACTCGTGCGCGTCCGGCATTCCCTGGCTGTTGTAGAGGGCGAAGTAATAGCGCGCCGACTCGGGATAGGCGTGGATATCTTCGAGAAGCCGGGCGCAGATGAAGAGTTCCTGCGATGTCCACGGCGACTTGCTAGCTTCTTTGTGGAGACGGAAGTCCGCGATTGCCTGCTGCGCGACCGCAAGATTGCCCTGCTGTTGGTAGTAATAAAAGATACGCGCCGTCGCATTCAGGTCTTCGGGATTCGAATTGAGTGCGGCACGAGCCTGATCCAGGAACTTCCGGAGATTCTGTGTCTCACGCAACAGATCGAAATAACTCTTGACCAGGTCAGGGTCCCAAAGTGGCTGGAAGCTTTGCTCATAGACCGCCAGTCCTTCGCGGACGGAGCCGTGGCGATACTCGACCATCGCTTTCGCTTTCACCGGGAAGATCTGGTCGTTGGGAAACTGCTTGCGGTAGTCGGCGATGAGTTGTCCGGCGGCAGCAAATTCCTTTTGCGCTACCAGATACTGCAGGAAGCGCGCATAGAGCGACTGCTCCTGCGGATAGCGAGCGATCCAGGCCCGGTACTGGGCGATCAAACTGTCCTTCGGCAACCCCTGCGCATGAATCACGCTGAAGATGCGCTCAAACGCCAGCCAGGATCGCTGTTGTGCGGGTAGCGTGAGTTTTTCCGCGGCGACGGGGGCCGCGTTCGCAACCAATGAGAGCGTCTTGATTTCGTCCGCGGACCGCAAGCGGCGGTGGTAGAAATCGGCGAGTGCAAACTGAGGGCTGGCCTTGTCGGTGGAATTGTCAACGTAGGATTTCCAGTCCGATTCGGCGGCGGCAAAGTCGAGTTGCTGTTCATCTTCCAAGGCTCGGAGAGAGTACAGATCGGCGTTGCGAGGCTGACTCTTGATGACGTCAGAGAGCGCGGGCCGCGTTTCGCGGGGAGGCCGGCGAAAGAGCACGGGCCCTCCGGGCAATGGCATCATGCGGAAAAAGACCGCCTCCAGCGCACTCGCGGCTTCGATGTTGCGGATCCAGGATGGCAGTTCTCCGAACGCAGAGATCGTCCAACCGATTATCAGCACGAACCCAGCGAGGGCCAGCACGCGGGGGCGCCGGCAAAGTGAGTTAAGGAAGTACTTCAATCTGCGCCTCCCCGGTACCGATGTTGTGAGCGATGTCCTCGGCGGTAACCGTTAACTTGTAGGAACCGGGAATCGCCTGCTCGGGGATCAACAGTTCGCCGGTATTGGCGGCGGCTTGCGCATTCCACCTGAGTGCAACGGGCGCCGCACCTTCCAGCCTCGCGACCAGGGTGCGCGTGCTCTGCGAAGCGTAGACTCTCAGCGCAATGGGCTGCCCGCGCTGGAACTGTTTGCGATCAATTTTCACTTCGACCACCGGTGGCTTGCTGGCGATCACGAAGGTTTTCGACTCGCGATACGTCTGCCCCAACCGATCGCGCAGGATGAGACGCACGGTGTAGGTTCCATCCTGCATGTCGGGGGGAGCGAGGAAGCGAGTCTGCCAGATATCTTCGGATGAGAGATAGCGCAGCGGCTGCACCAATCCAAACGGAAACAGCGCGACGACCGAGACGATCGATTCGTCCGTCTTGACACGCAGCACCGGATCGCCGGGGCGAATGACGCGCGGCCGCAGCAGCGCGCGCGGGACCGCCAGGAACGACGTGTACGGCGTGACGAACTTGTACTGCCGGGCGAGGCGGATGATCTCGTCGATGGTGGCCTGGTCTTCGCCTTCGCGCTCGATCTTCTCAAGCAGGGCGTCGACCCGGGCGCGCGCCCAGAGCCGCGGCAGTTGTGGATGGTCGAAAGACTCACGCGGCAAGTTGGCTCTGCTGGTCATTTCCACGGGAGTTCCATCACGCACGCCGTGGACTTTGAAGCTGACGTTTTCCTGCGGCTTCCGGTAACGTCCGACCCATGACGCCAGCGATCCGGAAAAGGCTGCGGCCTGCAGCGGGTAGACAGTGTCAACGGCGTCGTCCGGCGCGACCCCAAGATCGAGTTGGCCGATTGGGCTGCGGCCGATCTTTGAGAGGAACGAGTTGAGCTTGAATTCCATCGGTTCGGTCGACAGCACATGTTCGAGCAGTCCATCCTGACAGGCGAGCATGCGGAACAGCGGCAGGTTGGCATCATCGCCCACGGCCAGGATGTAGGTGCGCGGACGCTGGGTTTCGGGGAGCTGCTTCCAGGCCGACGCGTACCCGGCCGCCAATTTGCCGTTGGTGATCGGACCGCGCGTCGCGCCGCCGTCGCTCAGAATCACCAGGTAAGTATTGGTCGCTCCGGGAGCGGCAGCCTGGTGCAGTCCGGCTTCGAGTGCGCGTTGAACATCGGTGCCTCCGCGCAGACGGCTGGCGCGCACGAATTCAATGGCGCGTTGAACGCTGCTGCCATCCGCGGGACTTAGCGGCAACTGACGGGTTTCGGCATTGAAGAGTACGAGGCTGAAGCGGTCAGTTGGCCGCAAGGTTCGCAGCAGCGTCTCCAAGGCCTGATAGCTGCGCTCGAGCTTCTCCCATTGCATCGAGAGCGACGTGTCGAAAAGCACGATCACAGTCTTGGGCGCGCTGCTCGCCGCATTCCCAACTGCCGTCGAGGCTCTCCCAAACCCGAGCAGCGCTTCGGCCTCAAAGAAGCCAGGCTCGTTGGTACTGCGGATCGGTGCAGTTTCAGTGGGCGAAGGCTGGCCGCTGACCGGATTGCGGTAAGTCAGAATCTGCAGCGTGTCAGACGCCGCTGGATCCAGATCATACGTAGTGACGAAATCTTCCCCGAGATTGACGTTCTCTCCTTCAAAAAGGCCAGTCACGAGGTGAGCGGTGTTCTGCTGGAGTTGCAGAGGGAAGCTCCTGGCCGTCGCCTGAAAGTTGCGGATCGCATGCGCCGAATGCAGTTCGAAGTTAATGCGAAGATAGCGGGCAGCCTGGGCTTGATACGCGTCCGGGCGCAATGGGATTGCAAAGTACGACTTGAGATTCTCTACTGGAATCGACTCGTGATACTCGATTTCCAGACGCTTTGTGCCATACGCAGGAATGGGCGTGATACGGGCGCTGAAGACCGAACTGCGCTTGGCCTCTTCGGAGCCGCGTTCTCCCATCTGCAGAAGTCCGGGATCGATGGCCTGCTGCTTCAGTTGGTTGTAGATTTCTTCGGCGCGCTTGCGTTCGAGAATGACGGCAGGAATCCTGGCAGGCCCGTCCCAGGTAGCGAAATCGGAGATGGTGGCATGGCTGGGGAGCGCAAAGATGTAGTTCCCTTCCTGGATTCCGCCGGTATGGTTGGCAAACACCTGGCGCACGAAGACGCGCGCATCCCCGTTGTCAATGCAAACGGTGATTTCCATTTCTTCGAGCGAGAGGATGGCGGGATCAGGTTGCTGCTTGTCGCGCGGTATGAGAATGCCGGCGTCGGCGAATAGTGGCGTCGAAGCCAGCACTGCAAAAAGAGCCGACGTAAGAATCGACCAGATGAAAGTTCTCATGAGTGCAGCTTCTGTTCTGGCACACGGACCAGGCCGTTATCAGTACCGATGTAGATATAGCCATTGCCACGAGCGAGCGCGGTCACGTTCAGAGACGGCAGGCCCGTGTCGATGACAGACCAACGCCCGGATGACCGATCGTAGAAATACAAACCCTTTCCCAAGGTACCCGCCAAGACATAGTCGGGGGTTACCAGCATGGCGTTGGGGTTGACTTCAAACTGTCCGGAAGCGATCTCGAAAGAATGGAAGCGGCCCGAATGATCGAGGCCGAGAATGCCCGCACCATAGGTGCCGACCATCCACTCCGCGCCGACCGGAACAACCGCGGTGATCCAGTTGTGTTTCAGATTGGAAGATGCGGTGGTGTAGTTGGCCGCGACGTTGCCCTTGTCGAGAATCGAAATACCGCCCAGCGTGCCGGCCACGAGTTCATCGCCGGAAACGCCGAGCGCGTAGACGTGGTTATTGACCAGTCCATGGAAGGCGTACATGCTGCGAGCGCCGCTGGCGTCGAGGAAAGTCAGCCCGGCGGGGGTCGAGAGGGCGAGTCCATCGCGGTAGGCGGCCACGTCGGTGACGTGGTCGGCGATGAGACCGTCGGCGCGCGTCAGGACCTGCTGTTCGCTGCCGGAATTGTCGAAGCGAACCAGGCCGTTGGCGGTTGCGACGTCGATCACGCCGGTCTTCGCATCCGGGAAGATGCGGTTGACGCAAAATACGTGTTCGTCTTCGACGTGGGTCACGCGGCCGGTATCGGGCGCGAGAACGTCTACGCCCCGATCGAAGTAGCCGATCCAGAGTCGGCCGCTCGCATCCGTTGCCAGCGCCGAGATGTTGCGGTCGTTGAGGGTTGCGCTACCGGCTTCGAGTACGCGCTGCCATCCCAATCCGTGAGGATTCATGCGGTAGAGCCCATGGCGAGCCACGGCAAACAGGGAGTCCCCGGAAGCAAAAATCTGGCGCACCTCAGACAATTTCGAATCCGGGCCGGTGTTGGGATTGGGGCGGCGCCCTTCCAGCCGAATTGCGATCACCCCCTGGTCTTCCGAGCCGACGTAGAGCTGATCGCGAGTCGCGAGCAGAGCGGTGGCCAGCACTCCGGGAGCGAGCACGCGTGAAAAGCGTCCGGCGCTGAAAACAGCCACGCCCAGGGGCGTGCCGACGTAGGTTGCGTCACCGGCGACCGTCAGGGATGCGACCTGCGGATCGGGCAATCCCTGCGCTTCGGCGAAGCTGTCCGTCGCCCCGGCATGGAAGTGAAGAACGCCGCGATCCAACGTGCCGACCCAGAGGTCCGACTCATTGCCGGCAAGAGCGGTCACATGAATGTCATTCAACGTGGAGTGAAGAACGGTGATGTGCTTCCCGTCGTAGACAAGGACACCGCGCTTCCTGGTACCAATAAGAAGATGGCCCGAGGCAGAGGGTAAGATCGAGGTGATCGCGCGCGCCTCCGCGTCGGAGGGAAGAATCTGACGGAACGTCCGGCCATTAAAGGCCAGCAGCCCGTCACTGGCGGTCGCCAGGATGAGTTCCGGCTCGCGGGAGTCGGCCAGAACGGCGGGAGCCAGGGCGATCAGCGGCGATCCGGGGAGTTCGCGACCGGCGGCATATTCGTGGAGCAAGACACCTGCCGGAGCATACTCGAGCAATCCGGCGGGGCCAGCCAGATAAAGATGATCCTGGAAGCGGGCTGCCTCGAAGAAGACGGCGGGGGAGCGGATCGTTTCGAAATCCGCTGCAGCAGCCGGGGGGAGCGGCCGAACCACGAAGCGAATCTCGCGTTCGGCGTGGACCTCCACCGCTGCCGAATGCAATGCCCGCGAGGCGCGCCAGAAGACAACCGCTCCGAAGGCAAGAACCAGGACGAAGACAGCCGCAACCGCGGTATACGCAGAGACGATGGATATCCGTCTCATGAATCCTACTTTCTGAAAGCTGAACTATAAACTGCGGAGACAACGCTGCAAATAGCACGATGCGGACCAAATCTGATTTTCAATACAGGTAACGAGTTCGGAGATCAGTGTCCGGAAAGACGACGTGTGCCACCCGACACAGCGTGTCAGGACGCACACGATGAAAGACCTGCAGCTTGGTCGTCCTCAGCTCACGATGATCCGACTAAGCTGAAGACAAGGATGGCCAGCACGAACACGGTGAAGGCAACGTACATCCGGTCCCGTTCTTCCGCGAATCCGACGATGGAAAAGGCGACACGGGCCACCGGTGTCGCGATCAGGAGAAGCAAACCCAACTGGATGAGCGCGCGACCGCGCCGGTGCACCGCGCCCCACACAATGCCTCGGATACTTCGAAGGTCGGAGGGCTCACCGTGGAAGATGCGGTAGTCGGCGGGGGCAAGGCCGTGTCGCACCAGGTAGATGATGCCTCCGCACAGGACGACGGCCGCAGAGATAGACACGCCGGCGCGTAGCAGGTTCCCAACCGTGTTTTCTATCCTTCGGTCGGTCCAGGCTTTCTCGACTGCCATCTCACAACCTCCCCGATAGTCCCTGGTAGAGCATTTCGATTCCCAGAACGACGATCACCACACTGAACACGATGCGCAGCCACCTGGTCTCTGCTTTCACAAGAATTCGTGAGCCTAGCAGAGAGCCCGCAAGAACACCCAGCATGACCGGCATCGCAAGTCCCGGATCAATGTAACCACGTCGCAGATACACGCCCGCGCTTGCGGCAGCAGTCACACCGATCATAAAGTTGCTGGTGGTGGTGGAGACTTTAAAAGGGATCTTCATGGCCTGGTCCATGGCGAGCACTTTCAGCGCGCCCGAGCCAATGCCCAGCAAGCCCGACAGCCCGCCCGCCACAAACATGAGGCTGAACCCGGCGGGCACGCGCTGGACGTTATAGCTCCGAGTCCCATCGCCGTCCGGGAAACTGCCGTTCATGCCCAGTCGAGTAGCCAGCGGATCAGGGGGAAGATTGCGCTCGACGAGGGAACGGGGTTTCCGCGACACCCACGCAGAAGCGACGAGAACAAGTCCGAAAATGATGGCAATGGTATCGGCCGGCAAGTGGATTGCCAGAAACGCTCCGAGCAACGCGCCCAGCGTCGTGGCAATTTCCAGGAACATCCCAATTCGGATGTTCGAAAATCCTTCTTTCACATAGGCGGCGGCCGCACCCGAAGAGGTGGCGATCACCGAGACGAGGGACGCGCCCACTGCGTAACGGATATCCACTTTGAACAGCAGTGTGAGCAACGGGACCAGGACGACTCCGCCGCCCAGCCCGGTCAGCGATCCCAGCAGGCCAGCTATCAGAGAACCGAGCCCGACCAGGGCGGTAAATTCCAGAGTGTTCATCCAGCCTCGATCAAGAAAGACATTGTGTACCCACAGGGAGAATCAGAATCAAGGATTGTAGACGAGAAGCAAGTTTGGGAGAGGACAGTAAACCGGTGCGTCACCCAAGAGCAGAGTTGTTCGGCAAACTGTTCAGCCGGGCTGCACAGTGCCCACTGCTCGGGACGCAGAGGTGACGCTGATCGGCGAAACGCTGCGTTCTTGAGAAGCGTGCAGCCGTCGTGTGACCCCCAGTTCCGAGATTCCTCTTGACAGCAATCGCCATTCGTAGATACTCCTCAGTCGTCACTTCCCCGACAACGGCTCCCGCCTAGATCCTCTGCAAGCATCTGGTCGCCATTCACGGGCATAGCTACACCTACCCGCGCGCGGAACAGATGAAGGATGAGGCTGGCAGGGCTGTTCTATGGCCAATAAGGAGAGACAGCATGCGCCATTTCGGGGATGTTTCCGCGTTTCTTCGCAGCACCTTCTTCTGCGTGACAATTTCACTGGTCACGACTCTGATGGCTCAGGACGGCGGATCCCTTCCTGATTCATCTGCAGCAAGTGACGATCCCCAAGTTGACCGGGAGATTCTCTTCACCAGTAAGCTGATGGGTTACTTCCGAATGCCGGATCACCAGCCCTATCAGCGGACGCCGTCAGACCCCCGTTGCCCGGTAACCTGGGGAGATGCAAGCCCGGATGCACGAATCTTCATTGAGAACTTCCGGAATCGGCCCAGAAATACGTTGTTGGTGGGAACCGGCGACAACTTTGCCCCAAATTACTACTCGCGCGTATTGCACGGCGCGCCCAGGGTTGCGCCCGACGGTACGCTTCGGGCCCCGGGCAAGGAACTCTATCAGTGGGACGAAGAAAAGTGGACGTGGTACCAACACGTCGACGATTTCACGAACGCCAAATTACAGCTGGGAGTCTCGACCCTTCCCACCGATAACGTGGGCTGCTTCCTGTCCTATGTCGGTTACGACGCTCTCGTTCCCGGCAAGCATGACTTCTATTACGGTCCCGAGCATCTCCGCCAGCTGGCAAGGTTCATCGCCGGTCCGGGGAAAAGAGAAAGAGATCCGAATAACGATCGCGAGTTTCCACCCGTTCAAATGCTGGCCGCGAACATGATGATCAAGACCACTTGGGCAAACGATCACGCGCCCATTCCCGATAGCGGCAAGCTGCCGCTCCCCTTTGCGACGAAGTATGCGCAGCTACCGCCCCCATCCAAGGACGACACGACGAACCGATGCAAGGACCCAAGCGGCGAGAATTACTGTGCAGAGTACCGAAAACTCGAAATCGTGGATTTCACGGACAGTGGATTTGCCTTTCCATGGATGCGCTTTGTTCGCATCAACGCGACGGGTAGCTGGCGACCTGAATTTCTGGACTCGCTCGAAGTCTACCTGTGCGAAGCGGTGTCGGATGACCCCGACGATTTCCTGGGTCACGACGGATTCTGCAAGGATCAGCACCGGCTCGGCCCCGACACGCGTGCTACAGACGCGGCCCAGAAGGAATCCGGGCCGGAGGCGCTGGTTTACAAACTGCCCGAAGCGGATTTCCTGCGACCTGGACACAACTACGCGATCTGCATCGCCCCTCCCGAGAAAACGGTGGACCAGCGCCATGACACACAGGCCGCCGAGACCAAGCCTTACTGCCTCCGATTTGCCGTCTACGATCCTTTCTTTCAATATCCCAACTGGAACGACGCCAAACACAGTGACCCGGCCGAGAGATACAAGAACCCAGACCTGTGGGTCGTGAAAGAGGGAGACGGGAAGACTCCCGTCGTCATCTTCGGAGTCGTGGACCCACAGCTCCAAGAGCATGTCGGCGGAGACAACTTCGCGTGGCGGACGGTGAAAGGCACTCCCGGCACCGCGAAACACGACAAGCGATATACCACCCAACTGACAATTGCTGATCCGGTGCGCGCCCTGATTCACCTGCAGGACTATTTCGAAGACCAATACCACCGCGAGCACGGCCAAGACTTTCAAGGAATCCGCGTGCTGCTGGCACAGATGTCCCCAGAAGCGGTTAAACAGTTGGCCGAGCACCTTCCGTCGTGCCTGCGTTTCGATGTGATTGTGTCTGCGGCGGACGACGCACTCGCCACTCCCAATCAAAAACTCGAATACTTTCCGGGCCACGGGGCCGGAAACGGTGGCTGCGAGGCGCGCGCCGGTGCCTCCGGCTTGAAGATGAAGGGCACGGATGAACTCATGAACGGCTCGCTCGCGATCCCGACCACCTTTGTCGCCGTCCCGCCCAGTCATGAGCAGCCGCCGGCCCTGCCTTTGAATTCCGTGCCAGGCAATCCAAAGTCACGCGTCGTACAAGCTCGCAAGCTTCACATAACCGGTTCGCGTCCAAATCTGATTTATTCGCTGAAAGGTCATCCACTTTTCGTCCCGCCGTCCGCGGCAGCCCAATCGAAGGTCAGGGCGGACCGATTCTGGTCAGACGTCTGGTGTTCGATCTACGAGGACGATCACACCAAGAAATGTCCGATCCAGGGAGAACCTAAACCCGCTGCCTCAGGCGACCAAGCGCAAACGACTGCGATTTCTAAGCCAACAACCTCCCTGTCCTGGGACAGTGACGCGAAGAAACGCGCTCTCCAGCAGCTTGTGTTGTGGTCGATCCGCGAGCGATACAAAACTGACGTCGCTTTATTGCAGGAGAGGGATTTTTATTTGCACGGACTCGATGACTATCTTGCGGAGTATTGCCAAGTCATTGATGGCCCCGACGGCAAACCAGAATGCGACCCGCACTATCCCGCCGAGCTCGACACCCAAGAGATCCTCGATCGCATCCTTTGGAAAGGGGACTACATCCAGGTCAGGTCTGTACAAGGCAGCGTGTTGAAAAGCGTGCTCAAGGAATCCAGCCAGTTCAGCAAGGCGGAAAAAATACCTTACTCGCCAATCGGCGAAAGTGGGCGTGCCCTGGTCAAGTTGGGAATCCAACCCGACGAGAAGAATGGGGGCGATTACCTGATCAATGACAAACCCCTCGACCCGGGTGCCCTCTACACCGTCGCGACCTCGGATTACATTGGCCTGGGCGACACCGGGTATCCCGAGCTACCGACACCACCTGTGGGAACTGCGCCTCCTCCGGCGTCGGAGTTCGGAGAGATCGTTACGGTGAGCGGAAGCACCTGCCAAACCTTAACAAAGTCTGTAAAAGGATGCAGTCCTCCCCTTCACCTCAAAGACTACTACGACGAACTGGTGAACCAAACGCCAGATGACCCCCGCAAAGGCAACACCAGCTGGCGCAAGTTCTACGCGTGGACCTACCTTCACCGGTCATTGGGCCAGCCCCCACCCAAGCACAAAGGACTGCAGGCTCCTCCTGGATCGGACGACATCACCGCTCGCATGCAAGAAAAGGTAGATGCCGAAAAGAACTGGGACTTTTCACTCGATAAGGCGAGCGTCGGGTTCACGGCTCTCACCCACAACGGCGGCGAGCAAGAATTGTCGCAAAATTTCGGAGGCGTCGCTAATGGCGACGTGAATGCCAGGCACGCACACTCCTGGGCCTGGGACCTGAACAGCAAGGTCACGCTGTTCCACACCAAGTACGACTTATTCGCATCCGAGGGTATGCAATACACTTCCAGCTTCACCGCCCAGTCCTCCGGCCCGCGCAGCGAAAGCCAGTCTCGCAACCAATTCACGGTGGAGGGGGGAAGCTACTTGCGTCCCTGGAGAAAGGACAAAAAGCTCTGGCAGTTATCCGGTGTTTTGGCGGGGCATTTCGAAACCCAGCTGGCAAATCCACTCACGAACATAACCCTGAGTCCTGTTCCACCGAGTACAAGTTCCTCCCAGCTCTTCTTCAAACAAGGGCGCACGCGGTTATTGCTGGGGAGGACGGGAGCCCGGTTCCAGGACCGCAAGAGTTTCGTAGAGGCCGGCCTTGAGGGCGGCGCAACTCTGAACAACATCGAATCTTTCAGCGCACTCACTGCTCCTGGCGGCCCGACCGCAACTTGCTTCCTGCAGGCCACCTTCAGTCTCACGAAGTGCTTGAATCAGTTCAACAAGGACAACCCTGAGACGCCGGTCACATCGAAGTCGCAGGTAACTGTGAACAGGAGCCTGCAACCGCGCTACGGCGTTTACTGGAACATGGGGATGACCGTCCCGATCAATCCGACGATCTCCTATAACTTCACGGATGCCAGCGATTACTTCTTCAACAGTTCGGGCGACAACTCCACCGACACCCGGTTCCGGCATACGCTGGTGCACACTCTGAAGTTCACGGTTCTTCCCAATCTCTCGTTTGAACCGACGTACACCATTTTCCTGTACCAGAACAAGCTCGACTATAACTTCCTCTTCCAGCAGCAATACGCGGTGAAGATCAACTATTCGTTCGATTGGGCCAACTGGCATGAGCGCAAGCAACAACTGCAGTACAAGAAATCGGGTGCCCAGTGATCGCCACTCGTTCAAAAATCGGCCCGCCGTGTAGCTTGCCCGGCGGGCCAGTTTGACTTCCAGGTGGATCAGGCTTAGCTCCCCGTCCCCGACAATGAAACCTTCTGCGGGCTGCCTCCGCCGTTGTCATTCACTTGCAGGCTGGCGTTGCGCGCGCCGGTCTTGCTGGGAGTGAATCTCACTGTCACCGTGCAGCTCTGTCCTGCTCCGAGGCTGGCACCGCAGTTGTTGGACTGCGAATAGTCGGCAGCCGCAGCGCCCGTGATCATGATGCCGGTAATGTTCACCACCGCGGAACTGATATTCGTTACCGTGACGTTCTGCGGCGGGCTGGTTTGCCCGACCGTCACTGTCCCGAACTTCAAGCTGGCGGGCGAGACCTGCATTGCCAGGCCTTCGCCGCTCAGTTGCACCGTCTGGGAACCGCCCGGAGCATTGTCGGCAATGACCAGGCTCGCGGTCCTGATTCCGCCGACCGTCGGCTTGAAGGTGACGGTAATGGTGCAGTGCGCGCCCGTTTTCAAGCTTGTCCCGCAGGCGGACTTGAAGCTGAAATCCGCGGGATCCGCCCCAGCCAGGGTAATGCTGCTGATCGAGAGCGTACTGCTCAGGTCGTTGGTGACCACCACCGTCTGCGAGTTGGACGTGCCTACCGCTCGGGACGCATAGGTGATGCTGATTGGCGAAACGCTGACCGGGAGAGTACGGTTCAGCAGCATCGTAACTTCGGTGTAGCCCACCCAGTTGTTGAGTACGGCCGCATCGGGCATGCCGTCGTTGTCGAAGTCTCCCACCGTGACCCACCCCGGGGAGCTGCCGCCTACCAGAAATGGACCGCCGGGAGTCACCGCAAGTCCACCGTTGCCATCGCCCAACATCACGACCAGGCCCAGGTTCGCTTCCAGGCAATCGGGGAAGTATCCGCACGTTGCGTTCACGTGCGTAGCGTTAAGCGTCACCAGCAGGTCGGGCACGCCATCTCCATTTACGTCCGCGGTCTTGATGTTGCTCGGGCTGGTGCCTCCGCCGTACCCCGCAGGAATGTAGGCAAAGATGTTCGGGCCGGAAAATGTGCCGTTGCCATTGTTCAGGAAGATCCCCACCTCGCCGCCATTGGCTCCGCTCGCCACCGCAAGGTCAGTCTTACCATCCTTGTTGAAGTCACCGGGCACGATGGCCTGCGGATACTGCAGGCCAGCGGTGGCAACCGCCGGCTGGAACATGCCGTCGCCGTCGCCGAAGAGAATTTCGACGGTGGACCCTACGTAGTTGGTGAGGGCGACGTCGAGCTTGCCGTCGTGGTTGAAATCGCCAGTCGCAATCGCGGGCGGACCCGGAGTCCCGCTCTCGGAGGGAACCGGCGTAACGACGGCAGGGTTGAAGGTGCCGTTGCCCTTCCCCAGCAGTACGCTCAGGTTCCCGTCAGCGTTGGAGACAATCAAGTCGGGCTTGGCGTCGCCGTTGACGTCGGCCACCTTCACGTCACCCGAACCGGAAGTGTCTCCCATCGAGTAGAAAACCGCCGGCTTGAATTTCCCGGTGCCAGTCCCGAGCAGGACGGCAACTTCGGTGCTGGCTTCGTTCCCCAGCCCTCCCCGGGTCGCAACCACGATATCGGCCTTTCCGTCATGGTTGAAATCGCCGGTGGCGACGATGTAGCCGGTCACGCCCCATCCCTGATCGGTGATGACAATGGGAGTGGGCGTTCCCAACACGCCATGGGAATCGCTCAGCAGGATGCTGAGCGTGTTGGGAGCATTACCCGCCAAGACCACATCCGGGGTACCATCGTGGTTGAAATCGGCGGAGCCGATCGTGATGGCGGTGTCAGAACTGAAAGCGTAGTTCGAGCTGGCGCGGAACGTGCCGTCGCCGTTGCCCAGCGCTACGGTTCCCAGGGCTCCCGCAGAATTGCCTACAGCCACGTCCAGTTTGCCGTCGCCATTGAAATCCGCCAGTACGATCGACTGAGAATTCCAATCGATGGCGTAGCCGACGGCCGGCTTGAACGTACCGTCCCCCTTGCCCAGAAGAGCGTAGACGGTCGAGTCGTACTGATCGGCGATCACGATGTCCAGCTTTTTGTCGCCGTTGAGGTCCCCGATCGCGATGGAGTTGCCGAATGGAACGCCGTAAGATACGCCCGGCGCGAATGCTCCGCCGCCCGTGCCCAGGAATACCGTCGCTCCGTACCAGGACGAGATCACGATGTCGAGATTTCCGTCTCGGTTCAGGTCTGCCACTGCGACTCCGCTGACCGAATAGCCTCCGGTGTACAAAGTGGGCGCCTGAAATGATCCGTTGCCATTGCCCTGAAGAACGCTGATGCCGTTGGAGGCATCCACGGTGACGACGTCGAGGTGGCCGTCCTTGTTGAAATCTCCGACGGCTACATCGAGGGGAGCAGTGTTGACCGGACCCACGGAGTAACTGATCTGACTTTGAAAGGTGCCGTCGCCGTTGCCGAGAAGAACGGAGATCGTGTTGTCGTCACGGTTGGTCGCGATGATATCGACCTTGCCGATGCCACGCAGGTCGGCCAGCGTCATGCCGTGAAGGTTGCCATACCCGCTGTTGCCGGTTGTGTAAGTCCCAGCCAGGGAGAATCCGCCCCTGCCGTCTCCCAGATAAACGAACACGAGGGACGGAGCACTCGCCGTGCGTACCAGAACATCTTGCTTGCCATCTTGATTGACATCGCCCACGACAACATATTCAACGGCTGGGCTGCCATCCGGCAGGAAGATGACATTGCCGGGTTGGAACGTGCCGTCGCCGTTACCCAGCATCACGCTGAACGCGGGGCCGGAGGCATCGGCGCTCACGAGGTCGAGTTTGCCATCGCCGTTGAAGTCGCCATAAGCCAGCCAGAAAACCGTCAGGTCTTGCCGGAAGTCCGCGCCAACCGAGAAGAGCTGCGCGGTGGAGAACCTTGCCGGCGGCGCGGCCGCCTGCGACAGAACGGCCGAAAGGGTAACGGCCAGCAAAAGCAAGGCACGGCCGATAGAAGTGAAGGGGCGATGTTTCGTCATGGCAACCTCCGAAGGACCGATTTCTTAACTCACAGCAAACATCGCGGAATTCGGCAGAAAAGGGGCTCACCGGATTTTCTCCGTGTTCCCCTGTGTCCCCCGTGGTTCGCAGCTTTTTTCTTAACCACGGGGGACACGGAGGAGCCCGGAGGAAGGCCCGCGACGAGGAGTTACAGCTGCTGTGCGGCGTAAGTCGCTGACAATAAACAGCTTGTATGTCTTTGGATCTGCGGGAAGCCTCGCGGTCGCACGTTCATTTTTGGCGCGTGAGCTCTGCGCCCGCTCTTTTCCGCGATGACAGTTGAGAGCGAAACACACCCTGATTCAAGGAGCCACTTATGCTGCGACACCTGCTCACTTCGGCGATTCTGGCCTCTTCTCTATTGGCCACCCAGTTCTCTGCACGGGCGCAGAATCTGTATTGGACGTCGCCCGCGGGTCAAGTGACGGCCGTGGCCCAGGCTCCACAGACCAACGCGCAACCCGCGACGGCCACCCCCGCCGCGGCTCCCAAAGGCGCCATCCTCCTGTTCACACCCTGGCGCGATCCGCGCGAGGGAGCGTTCACGGTGAACGTGCCGCAGGGATGGCAGGTGAGCGGCGGAACGACGCGCTCGTCGGCAATCGATCCTCGTCAGAGTCTGCGGGCGACGTCTCCCGATGGACACATTCATCTGTTCATCGGAGATCCGAACCTGATTCCCCGCGAAGCCCCTAATCGGTTACTGGCGTTCGCTGGTCTGCGCGAAGGACAGACGATGAAGGACGCGACCGGCGGCCCGATTCTGATCGCGCGCTACCAGACGGGAGAACAATTCGCGCGGAGTTACATTGCTCGCCTATGCCCCGCTGCGCAGATTCTCTCTTCAAACGTGGTGCCGGATGCTACGCGCCAGCTCACGGCCACCGCGCAGGAGTACGGCCGCGCACAGGGCGCTCCGGCACAAGCGTGGGTCGGCGAAGCGACGTTCCACTGCGGAACGCAGAGCGGCTACCTGCGGGCCTCGACCGTGATCGCCGGCCCGCCGGCAGGAGCGCAGGTCTGGATCGTGTTGGAGCTCAGCGGCTTCCTGGTCGCCGACCCATCCCAGATCAGTTTTGCGCGCTACATTCTCAACAACATCATTGGCAGCGTGCAGATGAATCCGCAGTGGGAAGCGCGGCAGGCGCAGATCACTCGAGACGTCAGCGGCGCAGTGATGCGGGCGCAGCAGCAGATGGCGGCATCGATTGCGCAGCGTGCACGCGAGCGGGCTTCCCATGATCAGATTGACGTGATGTCGGGATGGGAGGCGCGCAACAAATCGCTGGACGCCACCATGCGGCGTGGCGATGAGGCGCGGCGCGGTACGACCACGGCCAACGATAGCTATCTCGGGGTGACCCACACCGTCACCAACGACTACAACTACTACTGGACGCGGCCCGATGGCTCCATCGCCGGCACCATGACCAACACGCCTCCGGACTACAGCAACGGCTGGCGCATGATGTCGACGAGTCACTAGCTGGGCCAAACCTTAAACCGCAGAGATCGCTGAGAATACCCGCCGAGGGCGCAGAGAAAATCACGGTAGCCAGGGGCGTTTGAGGATCACTAAGCGGTATGTCTCTGCGTCCTCGGCGACCTCTGCGGTTTAAGATTTTCAGTCCGCGCGGGGAAGAACTACCGTGACGCTCTGAACTTCGCCAGTTGGGCTTGAATCCGATGGCGCGTAGGCGACGCCTCGTTGCCCTTTGCCGGCGGCAGGAGAGCGAGCGCCTGTTCCTCGCTGACAATCGCTTGGGCGCGGTTGCCATTTTGAAAGTAGGCCTGGGCCAGGATGTCGAGATTGTCGGTGTCCGCGCCCCCCGACTCGTCCACCGACTTCTTTGCGTAGCGCAACGCGGCCGCGGGGTCGCGCAGATCTTTCGGCTCGCAGGTGAGGAAGTTGAGCGCGTACTGGCCCAGATCGTCCGGAGTCGCATCGGAACGGTCGGCCAGCTCGCGCGTGATGGCGAGGCCGCGCGCGGTCAGGGCACGCGCATCAGCCAGTCTTTTGTCTTCGATCAGCACTCCGCCGGTCGCAATCAGCATTTCCGAAAAGCGGCTTCGTACCATGACGTTCCCGGGTTCCCCCGCCGCGAGTCTTCCGAGTATCTCCAAAATCTTCTGGTACTCCACCAGCGCTCCCGCGCGGTCGCGCATCTTGTACGACAGATCGCCGATGTAGCGCAGGGTGACCACATAGTTCATGCTGGCCTGGGCGTTGGTGGGATCGGCCTTCACCAGGCTTTCGTTGATCAATGCCGCCTTACGGTAATACTTCAGCGCCTCGCGGGAATCGCCGCTCACTTCATGGGCGCCTCCAACCTTCTTATAGCCGAGAGCCAGCAATCGGCTGGCGTCGGCGTTGGTTGGGTCGGCGGATGAAAGTGTCTCCAGAATGTCGAGCGCGCTGCGAAAGTTGCTCATCGCCCCCTCCATATCGTCGCGCGCCAGGAGCAGGTCGCCGATTCTCATCCGCAGGATTGCCACACCGCGTCGCGCTGCGTTATTGCCTGGATCGCTGGCGGCCTGGGCTTCGTAGATCGCCTGGGCTTTGCTGTAGCTCTGCAAGGCGCCGGCGCGGTCGCCGAGATTCTGCACGCCGGCATGACCCAACACATCGCCGAGCACCTGGTAGGAACTCGCCAATTCAGTGCGCAGTGCTTCGTCGCTGGGCTTGGCCGAGGTGAGCGACTCGAAAACCTCAGTCGCCTTGCGGAGGTTGCCGGCCGCTTCCCTGGGCTTGCCAAGCAATGGCAAGACTTCGCCCAGCGATTTATGGCTGCGGCCGAGGTATCCCTGCGCTTGCGAGTCTTTTGGATCCGCGGCAACGAGAGCCTGACTGATCGTGAGCGCCTTGGCATAACTATCGGCCGCGCCTTGCGTGTCACCGAGGTTGGGCGCGTAAGGATTTCCCTGCACGTCGCCAACTTTCAGATAGGCTTCGGCGAGTTCACGCTGCAAACTACGATCGCCCTGAGCGCGCTGCGCCAGCTTGCTCAAATACTCCAGCGCCCTTTGCACCACCAATCGTCGCGCCGGAGTCGAGCCGGGCAGGTTCTGGATGGCATTGTGAAAATCGAACAGGAACGAGGTTGTCAACTTGCGGACGTCGTTGAATTGCTGCTGGGCGTTGGCTCGCTCGGCGCGCGCGACTCGGGCCTGCCAGGTCGTGGCCAGTACGCCTCCGACGAGCGAAACCACCATTAGACTGGCTGCCACCACTCCGATCCTGTGTCTCTGGACAAACTTTTCCGCTCGATAACTCCAGGTGTCCCGTTGCGCCGACACTGGCAGACCAACCAGATGCCGATGCAAGTCTTCCGACAACCGCTCTGCCGATAAATAGCGCCGTTGCGGCTCCTTGCGGAGCGCTTTCAGCACGATGGTATCGAGGTCGCCGCTCAAATCCCGTGCCAGCTTCTCGGGGACCGTGGAACGCTTTTCCGCCACCACCTTCGGACTTGTTTCCTTTCCGGTCTGCTCGTCAGAGACGCTAATCGCGCTCGTGCTGGGCTTGTCCGGCTCCTGATCACAGACTGCGCGCAGCACTTCCCCGGGAGCATCGGTCTTCAATTTGTAAGGCCGGCGCGCCGTCAGCAGCTCATACAGAATCACGCCCAGCGAGTACACGTCGCTCGCCGTCGTTACCGGCTCTCCCCTCACTTGCTCCGGACTGGCGTAACCGGGCGTCATGAGGCGGAACTCGACCATGGTGGCGTCGGCGAGGCTGGTGAACATCTCGGGCTTGAGCAGTTTGGCGATACCGAAATCAAGCAGCTTGGGCACACCTTCGGCGGTTACGAGAATGTTGCTGGGTTTCAGATCACGATGGACGACCAGATTCTGGTGGACATACTGGACCGCGGAGCAGACGTCACGAAATAACTTGATGCGCTCGCTGATCGAGAGCTTATGGCTGTCGCAATAGTCGTCGATGCGCGTGCCCTCTACGTAGTCCATCACGAAATAAGGCAGCCCACGTTCCGTAGTGCCGCCATCCACCAGCCGGGCAATGTTGGGATGATCGAGCGTAGCCAGGATCTGGCGCTCATGACGGAAGCGGCGCGCAATCTCCTGCCTGTCGATTCCGGCCTGGACCAGCTTGATGGCCACGCGTTTGCTGTAGGCCTCATCGGCGCGCACCGCCAGATACACGGCACCCATTCCACCCACGCCAATCTGCCGAATGACCTGGTAGGGGCCGATCTTCTGACCGGCTAAGTCATCCGCTCCCAGTGGAGGAGGCGCTGTCAGGGCAGTACTTTTCTCCGAATCGTAGGAGGACAAGAGCGACTCGAGTTCGGCGCGCACTGTATCGTCGTCGCGGCAGGCCTGGCGCAGAAACTCCGCGCGCTGACTGGGATCTCGCTCCAGCGCTGATGCGAAGATTTCTTTGATCCGTTCCCATTGCTCGGGATTCACGACTACTCCGCCTTGTGCACTTCGCGCAAGAGCCAGGCCTTGGCAACGGCCCAGTCGCGTTTGACGGTGGCAGGGGAAATGTTCAGTACCTGGGCCACTTCTTCCACCGTAAGACCGGCAAAAACGCGCAACTCCACGATCCGGCTTTGCTGCGGATCGAGTTCCGCCAGCCGGGTCAGGCTTTGATCGAGCGCCAGCAGGTCGGCGGGCTGCTCCTTCGACATCGCGATCGCCTCGGTCAGACCCACCTTCGGCATGCCGCTGCCGCGTTTCTCAGCCAGGTGGCTGCGGGCGTGGTCCACCAGAATGCGCCGCATCAGTTTGGCGGACACGCCGAAGAAGTGACTCTTACTGTGCCAGTTGACGCTCTTCTCCTCGACGAGTCGCAGGTAGGCCTCGTTGACGAGAGCAGTTGGCTGGAGAGTGTGATCGGGACGTTCACGGCGCAGGTAGGAGGCAGCCAGACGGCGCAGTTCGTCGTACACCAGAGGCATGAGGGCCTCGCGCGCTTCCAGGTCACCTTTGCTCCAGTTCATGAGCAACTCGGTCACCGGCTTGGACGCGTCGGATGCCACCTCGACCTCCGTTTTGCGGACACACGATAATGCCGCAGTTCGCGGAAGTCAATGCACCTGGAGTGCGTAGCGCACTACTTGCTCTGCATTTCGCGAATGTAGCTAACAATCTCTGCGACCTGATCGGCGGTCAGGCGTTTTTTCAGAAGGGTGTGCGCGGACCGTTTCTCCATTTCTCCGTTCGTGCGCTGGGAAATCATCGCTTTCAAATCGTCGTCCGACATCTTCCGGACCTCGGCCGACTTCAAGCTCGGAGCCTTGATTTCCGTCCTTCCCTCAAGATTCTTCCCGTGACATTGGGCGCACCTTGCCTTGTACAGAGCGGCGCCGGCGTCCGCGGCAAAAGACATAGGGACAGGCAGGGAAAGCACCAGCAGCACGCTGCAACGGACGGTCACACGAAGGAGCTTCATGATCGAGTACCTGTTCGCAGCTAACTCACTTCTTCTATCTGATGGAGACTGCCGGCACGCACGCAAAAGCGCTTTCCGCTTCGTCATTCTAGTCCATCGCCCTTCCGGCCATTTTTTCCAGCACGCGAATCGGAGAGACTTCAGGCACAACCAGCGCGTCGACCGGAACGATGAAAGTCTGTTCCATGGCGAACTGGCCCGACAGGGCCGCATGTGGGACGCAATCCGTGAACACCAGCCAGGTTGCCATGGGAGGAAAGTCGATTCGCTCCTTGCCATGTTTTGCGTTCTGGAAGGCGGTGTGTTCTTTCAGCCAATCGTGAAAGTGCAGCATGAATTTGTCGTAAGGCGCGCGGTCGGCAACCGGCAGGCCCAGAGTTCCCAGGCCGCGCTTCCACCCGCGCACTGCGCCCGATGCATGGGCAAACTTCCTCAGGCCCGCCGACTCGGCGAAGCGCGCCGCCAATTCCGGAAACCGTTCCGCCACCACCCACACGCGGTCTTTCGCAGGATTCACGTTGGTGAATACACGCAGGATGCGTCCGCCACGCGTGGGGCGGCTCGGGAATGAGTCCACATGCAGCAGGTCGTTCCTCTTGTGGAGCGGCAGATCGCGGCCTTCCTCTTCGAGCGGACGGAAGCTGGCGTAGTCGATCTGGAATTTTCCGGCGTAGGGCGCAAGGAACGACGATACAAA
>Ga0326726_10001379_pt1 | contig 22581 bp, 21 predicted proteins | sample MHFenrmetagenome_2_FD_207603 | JGI IMG/M metagenome (GOLD analysis project Ga0326726, IMG submission 207603) | Lab enriched peat soil microbial communities from Michigan Hollow, Ithaca, NY, United States - MHF15MN | ecosystem: Environmental > Terrestrial > Soil > Wetlands > Peat | place: USA... | reverse complement strand
CCTCCATGGCATAGGCATGAAAATGCGACAAGCGATTGAAAGGCACCAGATCAGGCTGCCTTTTGTAGTAATCGAGCACGAAGTTCGCCGCTTCCTCGTATTCCTTCACGCCCAGTAGCTTGCCGGCTTGGGCGAGTGGTGGCAGCGCATAGGTATGAATCAGGTCGCTGGCGATGTCGGTCCACAGTTCGGTCGAAGGCGTCTTGAGGCGGCCGCTCGCATCCACTTGGGTCAGCATCCAGTCGCTGGCTTTCCGCAGCGCGGCCTCCGCACCCTCCACATCGCCCAGCGCGGCGCACAGCCCGCGCATGATCTGCGCGGTATCGAAGGTGTAGGGCACGCCGTCAGGTGCCGGGAAGGCGCCTGACGGCAACTGGATCGAAAGCAGCCACTTGGTGCAGGTACGTGCCAATTCCTTCTCGCCCCAACTGTAAAGCGTGGGAATGAAATAGCCCGTGACCTCCGGGTAGGGCACCGGTTGTTTCGCATGCACGATGATGCCCTGGCCGGGCACCATGTTCTGCTTGAACCAGTCCATCGCCCGTTCGTAGCTGGGCTTTTTCTTCTTCCAGAAAAGCATTGATCCTGTCCCTTATCTTGCTGCAGCTTGTGAATCACAAAGGCACGAAGAGAATCCTTCCTTTTTTCTCCGAGTGTATTGGTGGTTCATGAATGTATCCGCTTCTGGCTTAACCCCGAACCAGGCTCCTTGATCCGCAGTACCTGATTCGCTTTCACCCCGTGCAATTCCTGTACCACTCCGCTCGGCCACTGCACCGTGATTGTGTCCACCTGCGCATGCTTTGCCAGACCAAAATGCAATCGGCTGTGGTTCTGCCCACGTTCGTGGATGCCGCCGTCCTGGAAGCGCGTCTGCGTGACGCCGCCGGCGGTGACGACCACGCGCGCACCGATGCCGTCACGGTTGGAGGTGGTGCCCTCCAGGTCGATCTCTATCCAGTGGTTGCCGTTGCCGATATTGCGGAAGAGCTGGTAGCGGCCATTGTCCGACGGCAGGCCGAGGCTGCGGCCCATGCTGCCGCCGCTGGCGGTGAGCAGGTCGAGGAAGCCGTCGCCATCGACATCCGCCGTCGTGACCGAGTCGCCCACGCCCACCAGCCAGCCCGCCGCGCCGCCGGCGTTGCGCACAACCTCGAACTCACCCTTTCCGTTATTCAACAACAGCAGGTTCGCAGTCTTGCCGGCGTCGCTCGAGCCGAGCACGAAAATATCCAGATCCATGTCGTTGTCGAAATCGCCCGCGACGGCGTTTACTGCTGTGATCGGCACGGCGTTGACGCCGCGCTTGTCGCTTTCCTCGACCAGCTTGCCACCACGATTCATGAACAGCCGCTGAGGCGCGGTTTCGTCCACTGCGCCGTCACCGAGGGCCTCGACGTCCTCGATCGGCTTGGTAGAGTAAATACGGACCGTGAGGTAGCGCGACTTGGCCTTGCCGCCGAACATCTCGGGTGGGGCGTGGAATTCGATCTGCCAGTGTTCAGGCTCGGGGCTGCCGATCAGCACGCCGGGGCGGTCGCCTCCGGATGGCTTGGGCAATCCGCGCGCGGCGTCGGCAGCGAGATCGAAAATCAGACTTTCCGGCTTTATGGCCTGTTCGCCGAGTATCACGTCGGCTGGTACAAGTTCACCAGTGTGCTGTCCGGCCAGGGTCACTTTCAGTGCACCTGTGGTGCGGAAGCGGAACGCCGTGGGTTCCTTGATGTTCTTCGGCGAAAGTTCGATCTGCGCGGTTAGCTCTTTCTCGCCGCCACGTGCCAGCGAGACACGTCCGCCGGGATTCTTGCGTGCGAGAAACAGGTCGATTTTGCCGTCGTTGTCGAAGTCGCCCGCGACAACGTCGTCGAACGCACTGTTCGGCAACAGGTCGAGCGTGTGCGCGGGCGAGGTGCGGGTTTCGAACACCTGCACCGGGCGCTGCCCCTTGCCCATCAGGCGGCAGACAACTTCGGGATAGCGGTCGTCGTCGAGCGCGGTCAGCACGCAAAATGGCGCCGAGCGCGAATTGGGTTTGAGCCGGGGCGTGGCGTCAATGAAAAGTCCGTTCTGCTGGATGAACAGGAACGGCGGCGTCAGATCGTCGAAGCGGGCTTCCGCACCCTGAAACAGATCGAGTTTGCCGTCCTGATCGATGTCCAGCCATAGCGGCATGCGGCAGCGCCCGGGTGGGTTGTCGACGCCGAGTTGCGCCGCCCGTTCGACCAGCTTGCCGCCTTCGTTCACGAACAGCCGCTTCAGCTCGACGCCGACACCCTGAATCGCGCCGGTCAACTGCGCCAGATCGAGTTGTCCATCATTGTTGAAATCCGCCCAGGCGGCACCGTGCTTGTCGCCACCTAGATCGTTCTGGCTGAACACGCTAGTGGTCACATCGGCAAAGCGGCCGCCGCCCAGATTGCGGAACAGCATCGCCTGCTTGAGATGGTTGGTGACATACAGATCGGGTTTCCCATCGCCGTCGTAGTCGCCCCAGGCCGCGCCGTGGGTCATTCCCTCGTAGGTGTGCAGCCCAGACTGGGCGGTGATGTCCTCGAACACCGTTAGCTCTTTTTCGGCAGGCGAACAGCCCGCCAATACAGTGGCGAGACAAAGAATGAACAGGCGCGTGGGCACAATCATCGAAGGTTCCTCAACAACATTGACGAGTTTATGTCAGCTATCCAGGCGACGGAACAGGCGACCAAACAAGGGCCAGTCGCGTGCGCGTCGCCGCACGGCGGAAGCAGTCTGCGTCAACCAGCCCGGTCGTTTGGGCGGGCTTTGCGCAATGGTATACAAACGGCGTGCCAGCGCATCCGGCGCAAACGTGTCGGACGCAGCATGCTTGCGCGCACGCTTGGCGAAGGCGCGATAGTGTTCCGTATTGCTCAGCACGCTGTCGATAGCCGCCACCCAGGCGTCCACGTTCAAATAATCATCAATCAGCAGCCCACCATCGTCGACCGCCTCGGGCAGTCCGCCGCGACGGCTTGCGATCACCGGAATGCCGCACGACTGCGCCTCCAGGGCGACCATGCCGAAACCTTCCTCCCAACGTGACGGCGCGATCAGCAGACGGGTCTGGCGATACACACTACGCATGTCGGACACCCGGTGTGCAAAGCGCACATTGGGCAGCTCAGCCAGCCGGGCTTTCAGTGCGGTCAGCGCCGGAGAATTCAGTTTCCACGATTCCTGCAACAGGAAATTGACGGCTGGCAGGCGGCGCGCGATTTCGAGGAATGTGTCCAGCCCCTTGACCGGGTGCGGGTTGATCATCGCCACCCTACCTTCAGGGTCGCCGGGAGTGTCGAAAAACAATTCGGCGGGCGGGTAGACGACCTCGGCACGACGCCCGGTGGCGCGATACACCTTTTCAGCAAGAAACTCGCTGCTTGTAATCAAATGGCAGTCGAGCGCGGCGATCGCTCGCATCTCCTCAGGGTCGAATTCGGCATCGTGCACGTAACACAGACCAGTCACGCCGAGCCGATGCGCGGTTTGCAGCACCGGCAGCGCGCCCTCCAGTTGCGACCAGACGAGATCGGGGCGGGTGCGTTCGATCTCGGCGGCGAGCGTGCGATAGAAGTCGGGCAGGAGACGGATCGGATAGCCGCAGTCGAATGTATCGTGTGCCGGATCGACAGAACGGATGCCAAGCGTGGCGTGATCGTCGGTATCGGGAATGCGCCACGGACTAACCGCGTAATCGCGTGAGCCGACCGCCGCGCAGGCCACGTCTGGCATCGCGGCCATGCGCACCAGCAGCATGTGAGCCGCTCGCGCCGCGCCGCCCAGAAAGATGGGGTAGGGTGGGCGTTCGCTGGCGTAGAGAATTCGCACGATAACCCTGTCTTGTTTCAGTCCAAGTGCGGCTGTTAATGAACGTTGGTGGCCATGTCTGACAGTTTGCCGAATAACGTAAGCATGGAACGTCACGCAGCCCTTGCGCGATCAAACGCGTGGCCCTGAATCGACCAAGTCGCTGGTATATCAAGCATACGCAGCCCCTCTTCTCGCGCCTCGTCCCGACCGGATTTCACCGTGAATATGCCCAAATTGTCGCCAATGAAAATGGCGCGACGATCACTGTCGTAGATTGCAAATCGAAAACAGTAAATACCAGACGCAAGAGGGTTATTCTGGAATATGCATTCAACCTCATGTGTACCGGGCGAAAAATCAGGTCGCGCGTCGAATATCGCCGTGGAGGATGCATTGAGATAAAAGAAGTCGGTGGTGTGCGTGCCGATGATCAGTTCCGGCTTTACCAATGGGACGTCAAGCCTAAATTTTACTCTCACCCGCAACGGTTGCCCGGTTGCGACCTCCGAAACGGCATTGCCAGATTCGTCGACTGCTGCGATGGATAAAAATTCCGCCTCGCCGGAAGCGCGAACCCGTGCGCGGCTGCTTTTTGCCGCATCGTATGCGATCTTGTCATTGCTTCCGCTGAAAAATTCATCGCACACTTCATTGACTGATCCGTCACGCGCGAGCCTTCCATGGTCAAGCAGAATTGCACGGGTGCAAATACGCTCTATTTGCCTGATGTTGTGGCTCACGATCAGCACCGCCCGGTTGTTGTCTCGGATCAACTCGGTCATCCGCCCGAAGCTCTTGCGTTGAAAGGCGAGATCGCCCACCGCCAAGACTTCGTCCACGATCAAGATCTCAGATTCCACGCTGGTGGCTACGGCAAAAGCCAGCTTGACCTGCATGCCCGAGCTGTAGCGCTTGACCGGGGTGTCGATGAATTCAGCCAACTCGGCAAAATCGACGATTTCGTCCAGCTTGCGGTCGATTTCCTGTTTCGACATGCCGAGGATGGCGCCGTTAAGGTAGACGTTCTCGCGTCCGGTGAAGTCGGGCACGAATCCGGCACCAACTTCGATCAGCGGCGCGATGCGGCCGTTGATCTTGACGCTGCCACTGGTGGGGGTGCTGATCCTGGCCAGCATTTTCAGTAGGGTGGATTTGCCAGCGCCGTTGTGGCCGATGATGCCGACCACTTCGCCCTGTTCGATAGAGAGGCTGACGTCGTCCAGCGCCTTGAACAGCGGGCGCTCCGGGACTGTCTTGCCAATCAGCCGGGAGCCGGTATTGATCAGGGTATGCTTGAGGCCCTGCAGGGCGCCAAGGCGATATTCCTTGGTGAGGTGGCTGACTTCGATGGCGGGCATGGATTCTGGCTTAGATGACGTCGGCGAAATAGCTTTCTGCACGCTTGAAATACAGATAACTCAGCGGCAGCAGGATAGCGATCATGATCGCACCGGGGATCATGGCGGTCAGGTCCGGTGGCGCACCCCGCAGGACGACACTCTGGAAGGCGTCGATGATGCCGGCCAGGGGGTTGAGGGTGTACAAGGTGTAGAGTGCATCGGACCACTCGCTCGCAGCCTGCTGCACCAGCAGTTTGTCCTTGACCAGTTGCAGCGGATAGATGACCGGTGAGGCGTACATGAGCAGGGACAACAGTACTGGCATGGCCTGGCCTACATCGCGGAAATAGACGTTTATGGCCGCGCCGACGAAGGCGATGGTCAGCGCCGCCAGCACGGTGTAGGCGATGATGAGCGGCACCCAGAGGATGTAGATGCTCGGCAGCATGCCGTACCACGCCATCAGCCCCGCCAGGATGACGAAGTTGATGCCCAGTTCAACCAGCTTGGTGAGGACCGAGGTGATGGGGAAGATTTCGCGCGGGAAATAGATTTTCTTGATCAGCGCGGCGTTGCCGACGACGCTGTTGACGCCGTCGGAGGCAGATTCCTGGAAGAAGGTCCACGGCATCAGTGCAGCAAAAACCAGGATGGGATAGGGAATGTTGCCGCTTTCGATGCCGACAAAGCTCTTGACCAGGGTAAAGATCAGCATGAGCGTCACGGGCTTGAGGATGGCCCAGGCGATGCCGAGATAAGCCTGTTTGTAGCGCAGGGTGATGCTCTTCCAGGCGAGTACCCCGATGAGTTCGCGGTAGTCGTAGAGGTTCTTGGCGATGGTGAGCATGGGGGGTCAGGTAAAAGTGACCTTGCCGCCAGCGGCACGGTGTTTGTCGTTAGCCGGTTGATGCAAGGGGCTTGTTACGGGATCCGCCCGATCAGCAAGATTGCCCAGCATCTTATATTTATTCGCCCTTGCGCATGGAGCCGTGGCAACTCGCGGAAAGATTATCGAAAATGGCGACATCGCAACACCGGTGTGGCAGGAGCGCTGCAATGCGCGAGCCGCAATAGCGCGCTCTTCCTGCCACAAGTGTGTGGAGGAAAAGGGTTTTCGAGCACGGGTGAATGTAAGGATGTACATGGCTATATATTCTAATCTGTGATTTAGACAGCAAGCGTTGTGCCACACGCGGGGCACTGCATTCGGCTCCGTTACGATTTCGGGCGCCTTCATTCCAACACAGAGCAACCCCTGCCTGGTCACCTGCCGCGTGGCGACACGCTACGCTACGCGGTGCGGCGATGGATTTTGCCTAGTGACTCTTGCCCAGCCATCTTTTGGTAATCAGGGCTAATTGTCCGATGCCGGGCAAACGTTTCAGTTTTCTGAACATGCGGCTATCGATGCGCGCGTTGGGCAGAAAATGTGAATGCTCCATGTGTGCAAAGTTGCTGTTCCCGGGTATGTCGAAACGCTTGCGCATTCGCTGAATGGCGGCGAGAGACTCGGCCAGATTGTGCTCGATATAGTTGATCTGGCTGCTCCAGGCTATGTCGTTACCAATATGGAAAGTGAGCGGAAGATCATTGATTCGTTTGACGCGAAATCCGCTCACAGCGTCCAGTGCGATGAAGAGCAGGTAGTCAAAGTGGGCGGCGCCAATACAACAATGCCCCAAATCCAGTTGTGAAACATAAGCCCGCGGGAAAACAAAGCAGTCGAATCCATAGGCCACTTCGCCCGGTTCATCATACATGGCCGGGAGCTGGTCAATCCCGGTGTAATGCCCTGGGATGTTCCTTCTGTAGACGATGAAAGGGGTTTCCCCGTCGAATCGCGTTTCGATCAGCGTGCGCAGCTGGGTATAAAAATCCGGCCGCACGGCAATATCCATGTTCGTGAAGATCACGTGGCTGCTGGTTACCGATGCCGCGCCTGCCTTGAGGATGTCGGCAATCAAAGGGAACGGGCGCTTGGGGCGCAGTGAACGGACATCCTGAACGGTGCGGTGCAGGCGGCCGCCTAATCTGGCCGGTACTGCGATGGCGGCTTCTTCCCCGGGCAGGATCACAGCATTGATTTCAACCTCGACGCCTGTCTGCCGTGCATGCTCGATGGCGGGGGTCAGGCTGGCATACGTGATGCGGCTGGCGATGCCATGCTTGGTATGGGGGTCGCAGACAAACGGGTTGATGATGTGTGTGAACGATACGGGCATGCAAACGGGTCGGTTGGGGTGGGGTGTGCCATGGCGTCCCGGACGTTTACATCAGATATCATGCCAGCGGCTGATTTGACTGCTTGCGAATGAAGGTCTGATCTTTGCCGCGCCGGGAGCCAAGGCGGCAGGCTGCAAACAAGGCGATCGGTACCACCAGCAGTTTGTGGCTTGCCAGTTTGAGCTTCCAGACGGGTAAGGTCTGCTTTGAGAAAACATGCAGCCGTCCCAGTGGGTAGTAGTGCATACCCAGTCTTTTGGCCAGAATCGACAAGCCTTTGCGGGAGAAAAAGGCAATGTGCTGCCCAGTGTCGAATGAGTAATATCCCCATCGATCGGCAGCTGGCGGGGCGCTGTCGGGAAAGACCTCGGTGGTGAAAATCAGGGTGTCCGACTGATGCTCGATCAGGTTTTGCCGAATAAACTCGAGCGGGTTGGTGGTGTGTTCCAGCACTTCGATGGCGCTGACGGCAACACAGGTGCCGTGCCGGGTGCTGGCCTCAAACCCCCGGGCAAACAGGTTGGTTGCATAGCGATCGGACCAGTAGTAATCGAATCCCAGATCGCGCATCAGCCGGGTCAACAAGCCATACCCGCCCGCGACGTCGACGTATTTTCCGTTGCCGCGATCACCCAGAACCAGATAGTTGATTGCGGCGAGCCGCAGAGCAGTCAGGATATTCCGCACGGCAACATCCGTGTCCTCCTCTACGATGGCATCCAAATAGGCTTCATCAAGCCATGTTGGTTGGTCGACAAAGATGTGGTCGCACTCAACACAATAGTGGTAAGGCACCTCGTGTTTATTGAGGAGGGTGGCAGTGAAGAGGACGCTGGTTTCGGCGTGACAAATATGGCAATTCATCCTGGCTTTCCAGTTTATATCACTGGCGCTTATCGCATTGAGGGCAAGGTCCAATCTGTAAAAATGGTCAAATTTAGGGCTTATGTGAATGCGCCTGTCATGGCGCTTACGCAATAGGCAGGTCGTTGTCTGGTAGGTTCACTTAACTTCTTCCGAGTATTTTCTTAGCGATAGGCCGCAAGTAATTGAGGCGGAGTCTGTGCTCAGTCTGAAACAGCCAGAGTTTTCGTTTGATGATCGCTGCCAAGTCTTGTCGCCCCATCGCCTCAAGTGGAGCTACCAGTTCCAGAAAATATTCGAGCTCGACATGAGAGCGGATGTGGGTCGTCTTCAGCATTTGCGGGGTCACATTATTCAGAGGGAATGCGGTTGTCCGGGAGAGTTGGCCGCAGACCATGAACTCAAGCATGGTGCGAACGCATTTTGCGCAGCGCCCACAATTCAAGTGTCCTTCCGGTATTGAACCTGGAAACCAGCAAACTCTGATGGCATCTAATGTGCCAGGCCATTTCGACAATATGCGAATTTTCTCCAGACGGCTGAATTGCTCCATATCACCTGTGATGATATCAAGAAAATCGGCGCCAAAATAGCCGTTCAGCCACGGGTGCGAACCATGTGGGTGCTGAGTATCTTCCAGCGTGTTATCAGGGGCGATTATGCATCGATGGATGCGCGAACTTGCCGCATGGGCGATGGAGGCAAGCAAGGAAGCGAACTGCCACTCCGAATAGAAATGCCAGTTTTTGGCCAGATGTCGCAGATTGACTTTTACGGGAACAAGCTCAACACCCAACTCTTGGCATAGAACCGTGAGTTTCCGGTTGCCAAGTTCCCATACGTCAGGACGATCCACTTTGTTTGGGTCGCCCACATCCAGACCGTATACAAAGAAGGCAACGCCTACTCGCCTTGGATCCCCCATCCGGTATTGGTTGGTATTCCAGTACAGGGCGGCCAACGAGTCCACACCACCGGATAGAAAAAGCGCAGTGGTTGACTTGGAAATGTCCGGCAGAGGTCGCACCGCTGCGGGCGCCAGAATTTGTACTGGATGTAACGGACTTTTATGCCAATGTGTCATTAGCCGCATTGCCATGGTTAGCCTGGAACTAAACTGCGGGTCAACTCCGCCTTCAATTTCCATCCGGGATTCCCCGTTCCACATGGCGGCCATGGCAGTACCCACCATGAAAGCATTGGGCTCGGGTCGGATCCAGTTTGCCTGTTCGGAAGGAACGGAGAAAAAGATGGTTTCCCGTGCATCTCTGGTTTCAAGTTCCACGTCGGCCTGCACTCGATACTGGCCGCCTTCGTGTTTTTCCTGAATGTTTCGAATAAACATCATCGCCCTCTAGTTCTTAACGACGATCAGGGTTCGTTTGTGACCGTGCTTTTGGTGAGCTTGCTTCTACTTGGGAAGCTTCAACAGTCCCTCATTACAAATTTCGTGAGGAAAGTGCTTTCACTTCCGGCAGGCTGGCGCGTATTGCCAAGCAGTTATTGTGCCTATGCGCAAGCGTGGTCGATCCTGGTCAGGACTTTTGACTCATGCATGGCATTGGCGCAATGGTGTATTCGAGGGCAGGCTAAAGCGTTGATATAGTGGTTCGAATGTGTCTTGATACTGATACCTGATCAATAGGGTGGGCGTGTCTGAAATACTGCGTGTGAGGTCTTGTCAGCTGGCTCAAGAGCGGCCGAGACGGCTTTTCAATTGATGAATCAAATTGCCCAGCCTGTGCGAAAATGCCGTGATTGCCTGGAGCCGGGATAGATCCTTTTGCATGATTTTGTCGAAAAGGTCTGTTCCTGGATGGCTTCTTTGCGCATCCCACGCATCATGACTGAGTTTCCGAACCCGCATCCGGAGGCGCTGAACAACGGCGAAAATGGGATTAACGGGGTGTCTGGGCTCGACGCGTTTGGCAGGCACCGTTTGGCCTCTGCAGTTCGCAAGTTTCAGCCGATAAGCCAGACCTTTTCGGCGGTGATTGATGTTTCCGCGTTGTGAGGCATTTACTAAGGCGGCGCTGATGGGTTTCAGTGAAAGTTCTCCGTGGGTTTGTCCTCGTTCTACCAGAGAGGCCGCCTCCTTTGAGCGGATGACGAGAATGCTTGTACCAAGCCCGCTGGATCCATATGGGGGGATCCAGGCGTCACCGACTGATAGATCGGCAAGCTCAGATGCGAGGTCATCGCAGTAGTCACACGCGTTGGGTTTAAACAGACCTGTTCCCCACATGTCGCCGAGGACTTTCATGCGAATGGTGTGAGTATTACCGTTCGTATCCTGGCAACCAAACGCATAGTCATCGGCCGATGAGTCGGGGTTCTTTATCCGATACTCGGGCTTGCATGTATTGGTATGGTTGCATCCGGCTGATGCGGCAAGATAGTCCGTGTAATAACGGGTTTTAAGTCCTCCGCAGAAAATCCCCACCGTAAATACGATCCTCTCTTTAAGGATGGGGTTGGCCAGTTGCGATAACCGCAGGGCTTTGATGGAACAAGGTAGTGCGACCAAGGCATATCGTCCTTCGTGGCTCAATGCGTAGTCGATTATTCGATCGAGCTTTGCCGGGTAATAACGTGTGCGCGCCGCACGTCTGATTTCTTCGGCGGATTCACACACACGATATTCAAAGTGTGTTTCTAACTCACCTTCTGCAGCTGTAACGCAAAAAGCGGCGTCAATTGCCCCTTCACTCAGCAGAGTCGACAGCGACCACGTGGCAATCGCCCCCGAACTGCCCGTGGCTCTGAACTCCTTCGCATATCCAGCGTACAAACCAAGGTAGTGCCCTATGTTGGGGTCATGACGGGCACCGGGAATATTTCCCAGCACTTGGCCCAGGGCGTCTTCATTTGGAAGGTTGATTCCGGTGGCAAGTCCACTGGCAAAAGGGCAGACCTGAAGGCATTTGTTGCAGGTGCCGCAATCTACGGATCTCGCGTGCGGCTGGTATAAACCATTGGAGCTCCAATCTATGGTCAATGCTTGTTGTGGACAGAATGGAATACACATGCCGCAACCAATGCACATGTCTGCGTATACGACCGTGGAGATAATCTCTGGGACGTCCCGGGTGTTGGTGTTGTCTTCAGCTCTTGCGGGCATGGGGATGGAAAAGTTGGGATTGTTCGCCAAGGACCAAATTTTGTTCCGCGAGTCTCTGCACGCTTGGCATGTTCTTTGTGATCAGGGCGGCCGTAGTGCTTCTTCTGGCGATGGCTCTAGAGATGTGCTCAGACAGGGCGTTCGTTACACAATGTTGGGATTGAACGATGTCTTCTTGCGGTAGATTGAAGACTTGGTAGAGTTCCTCGAATTTGTCCTGGTATGTGATCGACAGGATAGGGGTTTTCATTCCCAATGCTGCTATGGCCAAGTGCATGCGTCCGGTAATCACAAGGTCCAGCAACCCGGCAACGCGTTTGATGCGTGCTGGATCGGTTTGTAGAACGTATCGCACATGGCCCATCCCCAACGCGTTCAAGGATTTTTCAAGGGCGCGCAGGAGTGTGATGTCGCCGGATTGTGATTTGACGTCGTGAGGCATGAGCAAGTAAGCCAAGCTGTCATGTTCGGCGGCTTTGGAGAGCTCTTGAGCCATGCGTGCTGCCAAGGCATCGGCACCTATGATCGAGATAACCTGCGAGAAGGCGTGGGCACTCATATTGACGCCTACAGGGATGCGGCCGGCAATCCGCATCTCGTTGAGCCAGCCCTCGGTCTCCGCCTCGGTTTCAAGTGAGGGGGCCATAAGGAAGGCGACATCAGCGCATAGGGTTGCAGCAGTTCCGACTGATTTGGTGAAGCGGCGGAGCGAAGGCTGGCCCCGCACGTTGACTCGTACATCTGGGTGCAGGCGGGAGAGGGAATGCACGGCGGGCCGGCGCGGTGTGCTATTGAAGCTGAAGCCAATGATCGTCGCGGGAATCCCCAGTCGCACAGCATGGTTGCAGTAGGAGACAAAACGGCACACCAAGGCTGCACCGTATTTTCCATCGAGAACATCTGCGCCCAGTCCGAACAGCGCGTGGTGTTGACGTATTAGCTGATCAAACGCGAGGCTCCCATCTCGTCCAGTCCAGGCAGGAACCACTTCTACTTCTCCTACTCCCGGTAAGGTGATCTCATGGGAGCGTGTGCCTACGAGGGTGAATTTGGCATCAGGATGCTGGGTTCTCAGGGTTTGCGTGAGTCCGGAGAGCATTGCCATCTCCCCCATTGAGCCGGAGGGCGCGACCGGGTCGCTGGGCAGTATTAAGAAGCGCTTTTCCCCGCTAACGGGTTGGAGGTGGGCTGATTTTTTGCGTAGCCGTCGAAGCGGCAGGCTTACATCCAAGATGTTGCGGGCGATGATGGCCTGATCGACGAGATATTGTTTGATGAGCATTGCGAGATTAGTGGTGGTCAAGAAAGGGTGCACTCAGTTGTGTCACCCGATCAACAAACAGTGCGCGTGTGTAGTGTTTTCCGATTCGAGCATGCCCTTTTTCCGCCTCGCTGCGTCGGCTGTCAATATCAGCTAGCCAGGCAACACATAGTTTTGCAAAGCAGGCGTCGTCCTGGGCGATGCCCAGACCGGCGCTTGCCAGATCAGATTCGAATGCGCTGGCGCAGTGTGGCGTGGTCACACATGCGCGGCCATAGGCCAGCGATTCCAGAATCTTGATGTTGGTGCCGCCACCTGAATAGATTGGCGCGATGGTGAACGCGGCGTCGCGATAGGTTTCGCCCAGGTCATCCACGAATCCTGGTGCGGAGACGTCCGGGTGCTGTTCCCAGGCCTGCCGTACCGCGGGCGGGGCGGCGCCGACGAGCAGCAGCCGGGCTTGCGGCTGGGCGGCCTTGATGGCAGGCCAGCATTGGGCAAGAAAGCGGTCGATGCCCTCGCGGTTGGGGGCATACCAGAGCGACCCGACGAACAGGAGGGTGGAACTGTCTGTCTGGGGGAAAGGCTGGGCAGGGGGATTGAAGGGGATGTTGGGGAGGAGCGCCGACTGTAGGTCGGGATGGCGTGCCTGATCGCGCTGGCTGACGAAAAAGAAGGCGTCGAAGCGTTTGAGTTGCCGCTGCGCCAGCCAGGCACCGTAGGCAGACTTGAGCCGCGCGGCCAGCGCCAGCGTACCGGGCGCGTAGTAGTAGCCCCAGTCGTCGAGGTCGACCACGGTTCGAACGGCGGACGGAATCGCCAGTTTGGTAATGGGGTTGAGATAGCGGCTGACGATGAGTTGATAGCGACCGAGGTCAACGCCGGCAGCCCTGAGTGCCTGGTTCAGGGCCGGGTCGGGCTTGAATTTCCAGATGCCGAACGGTCGTTGATGCCACAAGCCATGGGCGAGGATGCCGGGCTTGGGCGGTTCCAGCCGGCTGGGGCCGGCGGTGGGTTCGAGCAACAATACGTCTACGTCGCCCAGCGTCTGAAGGGCTTCATGCAGCAGGGCGGTGCGTTGCTGTGCGCCCGACTGGGGGGCAAACGGTGAGGCAGGTGAAACCAGCAGGATCTTCTCAGGCATGGTCGTGGCGGACACATAAGGGCTGAGCGGCGGAATTTTCGACGCAATGGACGAAATCATAACGCTCATTCCGTTCTTGTCCGCCATGACCTGCATTGGTGTCTGGATGCAGGTCGAAGATTGTGGTCTGTGATTGTTTCAGCCTATGTCCTACAGAAACGGGGTTGGCACAAAAGGTGGGAACTGCCAAGCATGGTCATGTAGCGCCCCGTAACCCCGGCCAGTGCTGCACCCCTTTGCTTCTGGTCTCCAATTTGCATCAGGTTCCCTTCAATGAAAACCAAACCGTACATCTCGTTGGTGATGTGCACGCGAAATCGTGCTGCATTCCTTGCCAACTGCCTGTCGGCGCTGGGCAGGCTGAAGTCGGATATTCCCTATGAGTTGGTGCTCGTTGATAACGGCTCTACCGACGATACGGCAAAAATCCTCGAAGAATTTGCGAGCCAACAAAAAACGCCAGTTGTGGTCGTGTCTGAACCCCGGGCGGGTGTGTCGAGGGGGCGCAATGCGGGCATCAATGCCGCCAGCGGCGATCTGATTGCTTTTACGGATGATGATTGCTATCCCGCTGAAGATTTTTTGCAAGCCATCATTCAGTGTTTCCAGGATGATGGCTTGGGCTTCCTGGGAGGGCGGGTATTGCTGTTTGACAAGGCTGACCTGCCCATCACCATTCAACCCCTGAACCGGGAGGTTGAAATTCCGGCTTCGGGCTACATTCAACCCGGCCTGATACATGGTGCAAATTTTGCGTTTCGCCGCAAAGTGCTGGATTGTATTGGCGGTTTTGATGTGTATCTGGGGCCTGGCACACCTTGCATGGCAGCGGATGACACCGATATCCTGCAACGCGCCTCATCGGCGGGATTCTATGGAATGTATAGTCCGATTCCGGTTGTTTATCATCATCACAGGCGACAAACGGCAGAAGATGAGCGGCGCATTCTTCGCGCCTACTCAATTTCCAGGGGGGCTTATTTTCTGAAAGGTCTTGCCTGCCCGGATACAAGGCATCTCTACTATTGGCCTGTCTTGAAGCGATTTTGTGGGCATTTTGCTTATTTCCGGTTCAAGACACTTTTTGATGAATGCAAAGGCGCTCTCTCTTACTGGAAATTAATGCGGTAATACAGAGGCCTTGAATCGATTTATCGATCCGGGTGACGGGGTTCGAACAGATGTGTCCAGAACCGATTACCGCGTGGGGATGCCATCCAGGGCATCGCCCTTGCCTTGCCGAAACTGGTACGGAATCTGGTCGGTTTCCAGCGGAAGTCGATAGTGGTCGGGCGATTCGTATCGATAGGCCTTGTCTACGGCATTGATGAGCATGGCTGGCACGCTGCTGATATTCTCTACCGCGTGCCATACCTGCGGTGGGATGACGACGAGGCTGGGGCGTGACGGTCCGGAGCGGAATTCATTCACCATGCCGAAGGTTGGTGATCTCTTACGGCTGTCGTACAGCACGATCCGCATGCGGCCCGCGCCGACGAAAAGCCGGTCGGTCGTCACCGCGTGGGCATGCCAGCCGGAGACGCCACCGGGCTCCAGAATCGATTGGAACACTTGGTCGACACCGCCTTCATCGAGATCCCAATCTCTTCGATAGACCTCGGTCAGGGTCCCATATCCTGTCATGACGTTTTCGATCTGCTTGATGCGTACGCCGTGAATCAGCGGCTGATTGACGAATTGCCAATCTCGGGTAATGCCTTGCTTGTCCTGACGCATGCCAGCCAGTTCCCAGTCACGATGCTCACTCATGATGTCCTCCCTGACGATTAATCTGTTACTCCAGCCCGCGTACACGGCGCAGTTCCCGAATCCAGCCGCCCCGACCATACTTGATGCGCATGGTCAACGCTCTCGGGTGTATCCCGAGAGCGCAGATCCATTTGTAAAACAATACCGAGATGACCTGCAGTGGCGAGCAATTGAGCTTGCGCGACACCACGACAAACCTGCGGGCGTGTTCAAGCGCTGCGCTGGTGAGCATGGCCTCCCGGAACGCCGGATCACCCTTCATCCGCTCCGCGTAATACGCGTTCTCATGGCACTGGCGGTGGCGGTAGGAGTCTTTGCGCTTGCCCGACTGCACAGCCAGAACGGTGACGGCTGGCAGGGCCCGAAGGCGTTTGCTGGCGCGCCAGGCCCGAAACAGGAATTCCTGCGAAGGCTCGATGGAGCAGTCGCGCGCGGGCCGCCAGCCACCCAGTTCTTCCATGAGGTCGCGGCGCATGACCCAACTCGACGCAGGCGCCATGACGTAAGGCTGATATTCCCGATCGGGGCTGACGCCAAGCAGGATGAAGCAAAGGTCGTTCTGCGCGAGTTGTTCGGCAGAACGCGGCTCGGCTGCGGCAAGCCCTGAGAACACCAGGTCAGCACCCGTGTCTTCTAAGTGAGCGATGCTGAGCTCCAGATGTTCCGGAAAGTACAAATCATCGTGATTGAGGAAAGCAAGGTACGGCGCGCGCACCAGCGAGGCGCCGACGTTGTTGGGGCCCGACTGTTCACCGAAGTTGTGCTCGAGATTGATGAAACGTATACGGGGATCGTTGAATCCGGCAACCACGTCGGCTGTGTCGTCGGTGCAGGCATCGCCGACCACCAGCAGTTCCCAGTCGGTCAGGGTGGACCGCCTGACGCTTTCGATGGCGTGCACGAGCACATTACTGCGGTTATAGGTCGCGATGACAATGCCAACTCTGGGGGTGTCGGTTGGGGTCATGGACGCAACGGCGGGGGTCAGATGAAAGCGGCCTTGCCGTCGGTGGCGCGGTGCCCGTCTCCAGCCGACAGATGCCACGCGCTGGCCAAGGGTTCTGTCTGGTCGGCAAGAATGCCCGGGAGGTTGCTGTTGCCAATGTGGCAGGAACCGAGACTACTCGCGGAAGTCTTGGCAAAAGAGGCGACATCGACACACCGGTGTGGCATAAGTTCAGCCCTGTGCGACCCAAAATGCCCAGGTCCGGCTACGCGTTCGCGGTGAGATGAGGTTTGGACGGTGGCGTTGGTGGGGTTCATGGTCCGGGTTTCTAATTACTGAATCTGACGCCAAGGCACGCGCAAAAAGAATGCCTGGTGTGAAAAAGAGAAGCACATTGCTGGTTCGATTGGGCAAGATGTGCCTCACATAAGAACACCGATCCGCGGTGGTCTTTGGGCCACAAGGAAACGCATGCCGTGCTCTGCACGAATTGATGCCCGGACTGTCATCGCGTGATCTTTAGGCCGTGGCATGCAACCTGGCATGCGCTTTTCTGTGGAGTGGGGGTAGAGGTCTCGTGGGGCAGCCCCGGGTGCCTGTTTGATCCTCGACGCTGCTTAACCCTCGATGGGGGTGCTGCGCCGCCGGGTGACGAAATCCACCAGGTTGCGGTAGAGCGGAACGGGGGGGTGTCTGCATGGGTCGGGCGCGGGTTAAGTGCTCTGCTCACAGAGCCGGGTGCGGAAGTAGTCGACAGTACGTGCCAACCCCTCATCCAAGGCAGTGGCCGGACGCCAGCCCAAGGCCTTCCCAGCCAGGGTGATATCGGGACAGCGCTGCCGGGGATCATCCTGCGGCAGGGGGTGAAAGGCCAACTCGGACCCGGAACCCACATGGCGCAGGACGCTTTGCGCCAGGTCGAGCATGGTGAACTCCACCGGGTTGCCCAGATTGACTGGTCCGGTAAAGCTGTCGTCGGAATCCATCAGACGCACCAGTCCTTCCACCAGGTCGTCGACATAGCAGAATGAGCGCGTCTGCCGGCCATCGCCGTAGATGGTGATGGGCTGTCCGCCCAAGGCCTGCATGATGAAATTCGATACGACTCGCCCGTCGTTGGGGTGCATGCGCGGGCCGTAGGTATTGAAGATGCGCGCCACCTTGATATGCAGGCCCATCTGGCGGTGGTAATCAAAGAACAGGGTTTCGGCGCAGCGCTTGCCTTCGTCATAGCAGGCGCGAGGTCCGATGGGGTTCACACGTCCCCAGTAGTCCTCCTGCTGGGGGTGCACCTCCGGGTCGCCATAGACCTCGCTGGTGGAGGCGAGCAGTATCTTCGCGCCCACACGCTTGGCCAGGTCCAGCATGTTGATGGAGCCATGCACGCTGGTCTTGGTGGTCTGCACGGGGTCGTTCTGGTAGTGAACGGGGGAAGCCGGGCAAGCCAGGTTGTAGATCTCGTCCACCTCTGCGTAAAGGGGAAAAGTGATGTCGTGGCGCAGCAGCTCGAAATGAGGGTTGCCAAGCAGGTGGATGACGTTATCCCGGGTGCCGGTGTAGAAATTGTCCGCGCAGAGGATGTCATGGCCCTCGGCCAGCAGCCGCTCGCAAAGGTGGGAGCCGATAAAGCCCGCGCCCCCAGTGATCAGGATGCGCTTGCGAGAATTGCAGCCTCTTTTCATGGCTTCCCCTTGTTTGGGTAGTCGATTTCCGCGGTGCGCCTGGACGGAGTCGATGTGGTGATTATCGGGTCCACCCGTTTGGCATGCGTGCTCAGCTGCATATGTTCGGCTTCAGGCAATCGGGCCAAAGCGGCTCGCGGAAAGATTGTCGCAAGTGTCGACATCACAACGCCCGGGTTGCAGCGGCCCGATCATTTGCTAGCCCAATATATCCCATTGTGCCGCCGCGGCGTCGGAGGGAAGAACGGTTGGTGACTGAGCCAGTTGTATTCATGTGCGGCACGCGTAATTTCCCTGCATAAGTGCAAGGGATGTGCCAGAAACCTGGCCAACAAGAGCCTTCGCGTAGGAGGCCATAAAGTGCCTCATCGTTGTATGACGCCGGCCAATGAACTTTCGATACGTGCGCGGCGCCGCTGCGTGACGAAATCGACCAGGTTGCGGTAGGGCGGGGCGTGCAGCAGGCTGGCGATCAGGTGCTTGAGGTCGCCGGCTTTCCAGTCGGCACTGGGGTTTTCGCAATCAGCCAAGAATTTGCAGGGCGGTTTCCGGGGCCTTGTCCAGCACTTTGAGCAAGGCTTTTGCTGCGCCGGTCGGGCGACGCTTGCCCTGTTCCCAGTTTCGAATAGTGTCAAGCGAAACGTCGATGCGCTGCGAAAATTCCAGCTGGGTCAGGCCCAGGCGCCTGCGCACGCGGCGGGCGAATCGGGCGGCGTCCTGCATGGCTTCCATGTCGTCGGCATGTTGCTGAACTGTGATGTCTTGTTCTGTTGTCTTGTCCAGATGGCGCTTGTCTATCCGCCCCGCTGGAAGGGTGGAAGGCGTGTTCGGGTCAATCTTCACGCGTACTGTCTTCATATAATTTAACCTCTCGCTTGTTAGCCTTGCGGGCCGAGATGATGCGTATTCTTGCTCCGCGCCGCGTATAAACAACGTGAAACAAGCGTTGTTCGATCAGGCCCAGCACCTGGTACCGCTCTTCGCCGTAGTCCCATCGACGGTCATGGCTGATCAGACGGCTGGGGTCAGTGAACGCCCGCAACACATAGGCAAAGTCAAAGCCGCGCTGGGCAAAACAGGTTTCGCTCCTGGTTTCATCCCATTCGAACTCCATGAGGCGAAACTAGTTCATTGAACGACTTGCGTCAAGGATGAAAATGGCCCGGCACCGAAGCGTGTTCGGGTGATTTCAGTTGAAGAGTATGGATTCGTCGCCTGTTGTGTCAGTCGGCGGTGATTAAACCTCTATTCGCCCACTCCGCCGCCGTGTAATGAAATCGACCAGGTTGCGATAAAGCGGGGCGGGCAGCAGGCTGGCAACGAGGTGCTTGAGGTCGCCGACTTTCCAGTCCGACTTGCGGAAGGCGCGGCGGAACAGGCGACGGGCGGATTCGGTGTCGTTGCGCCAGTGGCAGCGATAGGCTTCGCGCAGCAGGGGGGCGTAGATCAGGTCGTTGAGGCGGACCCGGGGAATGTGTGAGACGCGGTCGGGATGATGGCGGGCGAAGTCGCGGCGCACGGCGACGGCATCGAACACCTGCCGCCAGTGCGGGATGTGGGATGCGCCGCGGGGGTAATGGCGGTAAAACGCCAGCACGTCGGGTACACGCACGAGCTTCGGCTGGCGCGCGAGCAGCCGCAGCCACAGGTCGTAGTCCATGGCAGTCGGAGCGCGTTCGGAAAATCCGCGCAGTTCGTCGATGAGATGGCGGCGGATCAGCACGCTGTTGAGCGGCCACGGGCCATGCTCCAGAAAATAGCTGACCGCCTCGCCTGCATTGAGGTCGGGCGGGATTTGCGGCTGCGTGTCGGTGGCCGCGACGCCGATGGCCTGCCAGCCGCACCAGGCGACATCGGCGAGGTCGGCTTCGAGCGCGTCGTGCATCAAACGCAGCGCTTCCGGGTGCCAGGTGTCGTCGGCGTCGAGAAAGGCGATGTAGTTGCCGTTGGCTTGGGCAAGCGCGGCGTTGCGCGCGGCAAAGGGGCCGGCCCGGTTCTGAAAAACCAGTGTGATGCGCTCGGGATGTTCAGTTGCCAGGCGCTGCAGGATTTCGGTCGAGCCATCGGTCGAGCCATCGTCTACCACGACGAGTTCAACCTGCGGATAACTTTGGCCGAGCACGCTCCCGATCGCCTCTTCCACATAGGGCGCGGCGTTGTGGCAGGGCATGACGACGGAGATCAGCGCGGGGTCGAAGTTGTCCATGGGATTCAGGCCGGAAGAGGGAAGTCGTCAGCGAAAGGGTTTTGAATGGTGAGCCGCCCATTGATGGTCTGCCCATGGTGCATATCTTCGGAATACAGCCTGTCGCATCCAGCCAGGGTGGCCGCCGCTACGATCAATGCGTCATGCAGTGAAAAACTGTGGTGCTCCATCAGGTTCAGCGCCTCATCATGAGTGGCAGTTGTCAACGGTTCGACTGTACAAAGCACACGGATGGGTGTCAGTACGTCCCGCACCTCTGTCACGCTCATCCCCAGCTTGCGTGTAGCAACGGAAGCGAATTCGTTCATCACCTGCACGCTGATGATGCCACCTGCCGCCATGACCACTTCGGCGCGATCTGCCTTGGCGGTATCGGCCGACAGCAAATAAAGCAGGATATTGGTATCGAGGAAAGCCTTAGCCACGCTCATGCGCTTCCAGTCGATCCAGTTTGAAGTCGGCGGGCAACCGCCCGCGATAGCTGCGCAACCGTGTCAGCAATTCTCGTGCGCCGGGTTTCCTGCGTATGCCGAACGTGCGTCCGTCGGCCAGTTCGATCTCGATGTCGTCGCCTTCTTTCAGCGACAGTGCTTCCACCACGCTGGCGGGTAAACGAACGGCCAGACTGTTGCCCCATTTAGCGACTTGCATGCTTGCCTCCAGTTCGAAATTGATACACAAGGACAATTGTATATCCTGTCCAGGCTAATTCAACGGGAATTCTCGACGGTGACCGGGGGGAAGACAATGCCGGGAGCGAGCGCTTCCGCGGATGTTTCTGTGGAATGTCCACATTTATGCCCGTAGGGTGCCCAGGCCGATTTGGCACTGATAGTGCAGCGGGAGGTCGATCGGGGCGAGGCGCCCTCCTGCATGAGGGGAATCACACTGAGGTGGGGTGGTCTTTGTGGGGGGCGGAAAGGGGCCGCCTTGGGGGGCTTTCGAATATTGACCAGCCACCAGACGAAGATAGGGGTGTCCAGCAAAATTCTCACGGCTTGCTCCGCACCTCGAACAGATCGATCACCTCGTCAGGAAGGGGGGGGGTCGAAGTCGCCGCTGATTTTGATTTTGCCTTTGAGCAAGCCTTTTGTGCGCACGATAGCGCCCTGTGCCAAGGGCGCCAGGCGGGCGACAGGCCGGCCCGATTTTGCGATGATGATTTCCCCGCTCGCACCCGCCTGTTCAGTCAGTTTGGAGAGGTGGGTCTTTGCCTCATGAATGTTGACTTTCAGCATGATGGAGTCCTTGACTGAACTTAATCTAGTTGGGTTCAGTTGGGATCGCAGCCCGGCTGGGATGTGCCTCGACATGCTTGGTCGGGATGGCCGTCACACCGGTGCACACTGGTGGCCGGTCGATTACGCTGGAATGAGGCCTTCGACGTGATGCCCTGCAGGGTACTCGTACCGATCCGCTTCGCTAACGCGCGCTTTACCGGTGGCTCGGGCACTCTGACGGCTGCAAGGTCTCCCGTACGCTATTATCCTTGCATTTATGGAGTCAAGATCCATAATTGCAAGGATGCTTGAACGTGCGCTCGCTCTCCGCCTTAAAGACGCCATCGCCCATAACCCTGCAGTGGCCTTGCTGGGGCCGCGTCAGGTGGGCAAAACCACGCTGGCACTCGAGGTGGGGCAGGACTTTAACGCGCTATATCTCGATCTCGAATCCGAACGGGATCGCGCCAGGCTCGCGCAGCCCGAACTTTATCTGGCGGACCATCAGGACAGCCTGGTCATTCTCGATGAGGTTCATCGCGCGCCAGGGCTGTTCCCCGTGTTGCGCGGGCTGATCGACCGGGCACGCCGGGCCGGGCGAAACGCCAGCCAGTATTTGTTGCTGGGTTCGGCCTCGCTGGACCTCCTCAAGCAGTCCGGCGAAAGCCTGGCCGGACGCATTGCCTACCTGGAACTCGCACCCTTCAATGTGCTGGAAACGCAAAGCCTGCCTGCTGATGACCTGTGGGTGCGCGGAGGCTTTCCTGACAGCCTGCTCGCGCCCGATGCATCGCGCAGTCTGCGCTGGCGGCAGGACTTCATCCGCACTTATCTTGAGCGGGATATCCCGCAATTCGGCCCGCGCATCGCTGCCGAAACGCTGCGTCGCTTGTGGGGCATGCTCGCCCATCATCAGGGTGGACTGCTAAATACTGCCCAGTTCGCCCGCAACCTGGGGGTGGACGCCAAGACTGCCGCA
>Ga0326726_10001378_pt1 | contig 22589 bp, 21 predicted proteins | sample MHFenrmetagenome_2_FD_207603 | JGI IMG/M metagenome (GOLD analysis project Ga0326726, IMG submission 207603) | Lab enriched peat soil microbial communities from Michigan Hollow, Ithaca, NY, United States - MHF15MN | ecosystem: Environmental > Terrestrial > Soil > Wetlands > Peat | place: USA... | reverse complement strand
GCGGCTGCTCGGCGAAGGGGGAATCCTCGCCATTCTCGCCGACCAGTCGGATCCGACTGCTACCAATTTCGGGGAGTTTCTCGGCAGGAGGGCGACCGTGTTTCACGGCGCGGCCTTTTTCGCACTTAGGGCGAAAGTGCCGCTGTTCGTCGGCATGTGCAGGCGTGGAGGCAACGGCAGGTACAAGGTGGATGTACAGGAGATCGACACTTCGGACCTGACCTTCTGCAAGGAGGATATCGCGACCCTCGCCACGCGCTATACCCGGGTGCTCGAAGAGTACATCCGGCGCTGGCCTGAAGAGTGGTTCTGGCTGCACAACCGCTGGAAAAACGGCGAAGCCCGACAGCTATAGGCTAGTCAATTTATGGGTTGAACGGTCCATTCTGGTCAACCAGGACCTCTGCTCCGTAATCTTCTACGACTTTAATACATTATGGTGTAATTAGATGGTGTCTTTTTGGGCTGGGCCGATAATATTCGTATATTTGACTTCATTTCAGGATGCACTTTTAGGTTGAGTATGAACATTGACTGTTTAGGCCAATCTTGTATTGATGTGAGTGAAGGTGGCGAAGCCTTTTATGTTTCTTCAGATTTTCGCCCCTCCTGAATTCGTTCCTCAGACAAAGCGCCGTTGTTCTGTTCCGGGTAGACCAACAATGAACAGGGCCGTCCTGACTGGCAAAACGGCCTGTATTCTCACCTTCAAGAGTCGCAACATCACATGCCCGAGCCAACCTTGCCGAATCTTTCCCCCTACAAGCATGATGATATGATGGAGGACGAGATCAGCCTGCTCGATCTTGCCATCACGCTTGCAAAGCACAAAAAACTTATCATCGGTCTTCCTTTCATTGTCGCGATGTTAGCAGCTGTTGGTACGCTGATCATTCCAAATACTTACACGGCTACGACCAGGGTTTTACCAAGTGTTGCTGCGATTCCTAAAGAGACCCTTGTTTCGTTGCTGAACAGCCAGCTTATGAGCGACAGTCTCATACATCGATTCCGGCTGCAACCGGTGTACCAGACAAGATCGCACTTGAGCACGCGCAAGGCTTTGCAAGATGCAGTTAAAATTGTCATCGCCAAGGATGGGGTGATCGATATCAGCGTAGACGATAAAAGCCCGCAAAGGGCGGCGCTGATGGCCAACTCTTTCCCTGTCATTCTGCAGCAGATCACACATAACTTCGGTTTGACCGAAGCTGCACAGCGCAGGCGGTTGCTTGAAAGACAGCTGCCTGATGCAAAGCATGTGTTCGATCAGGCAGAACTCGACCTAAACAGTGTGCGTAGGGGTGGGGGCATTGACAAATCTGACGAAAGGGTTCAGGAACTTGTCAGGAAAAGCTCGGAACTGAAGGCAAAAATTGCCATGAAGGAGGTAGAACTCGTCACTATGGGTGTATTTGACCCTGCCAGGAACCCTAACTATATCCGCACCCAACAGGAGTTGAGCGATCTCTGGTCAGAATTCTCCAAAGTCGATAATTCGACCATGACAACTGGAAAGGTTTCAGATGCCGAGCTCGATTACCTGAGGAAAATCCGCGATCTCAATTACAACGAAACCCGCTACGATCAACTCCTCAAGCAGATAGAAATAGCAAAAGCGGATGAGATAAAAGAGACCCCCTCGATTCAGGTACTTGAACGTGCTGACATTCCTGAGCAGCATTCGAAGCCGAAGCGAGCCATGATTGTAATGACCTCAGCACTTGCTGCCGGATTTCTGGCCATTCTCTGGGCCTTCATTGCTGAGGCCTTACAGAAAACAAAGGCAGATGAGAAAAGAAAGGCCGGAGTTCACCTTCTTTTGACCTATCTGCACTGGAAATAGAGCATCAGCAGTCTGGTAGAGAAGAACTGTTCTCTTACTGCCATTTGTGTTGACGGGCAACACGGCGGACTAAATATCTTATGCACGTTTCTGATTTATTCGCCATGAAATATTTCATGCCGGGACTCGTCACTTTTACCACGTTTTCTTTATTGTTCCAACAAACATTTGCACGGCAAATTATCCCTTGATCTGAACGAAGGTGTACAGAAATTTCGTCACTCCCTGACTTCGAGAGAGTGGGCCTTATCACGCTGTTTATTGGGCTTGTTGTAGGATGGATTATTGTCCAGAAGCCGTCGACACTATTTCACATACCCGTGCTCTTTGCTGGGATTCCTAAATTTTCCGCGGGTCTCGATGACATTTAACAAACACCCTTTTAGAGGTGCTTTTGTTTCCATGGCCGGAACTGGAAGTTTTGGTTGGGGTGCACGAGTCACTTATAAAAAACAAGATTAAAAAGTCTGAACTGACTTTTGAACTACTCATAGTAGATACTCATGAGCATAGAACTAAGTCGCTTAATTGATTTGCCGAAGATATCCGATCCACGCGGTAACCTGACGTTTGTGGAGGGTGGCAATCATATCCCTTTTGAGATACGTAGAGTTTATTACCTTTATGATGTCCCGGGTGGTGCCACTCGCGCAGCTCATGGTCATAAGGCGCTAAGTCAGGTAATGATCGCCATGTCCGGCAGCTTTGATGTGACCCTGGATGACGGTTTCAACAAGCGGAAATACCATCTCAACCGATCTTATTACGGTCTTTACATACCCCCGATGATTTGGCGTGACCTCGACAACTTTTCATCTGGATCAGTTTGTATGGTGCTTGCATCTGAAAAATATGACGAATGCGATTATTACCGGGACTACGACAAATTCCTCGCGGCAGCAAAAACCGCGACTTCACGGTGAACTTCCCTAGCCTTTTGAATCCGCAGGAGCGGAAGTCCGGGCGGTATGGCCGGAGACCAACGAGTGCCGCTGCAGTGTACCGACGCTCAGAAAACAGATCAACTCATGCAGTTCAATGAAACAGGTCCCCTTTTTAAGTCTGAAGGATGTCAACCACCGTTTTGCCGATGATCTCAAAGCGGCGGCCTGTCGCGTCATAGATTCCGGCTGGTATATCATGGGCGATGAGCTCGACGCTTTCGAATCGGCGTTCGCCCAGTACTGCGGTGTCAAACACTGCATTGGAATGGGCAACGGTCTCGACGCACTGACGCAGACATTGCGCGCTTACAGTCACATGGGGCTGGTTTCAGAGGGGGACGAGGTCATTGTCCCTGCAAATACCTACATCGCCACGGTGCTGGCGATCACAGAGAACCGTCTGAAGCCGGTGCTTGTTGAACCGGACCCCGCAACCTTCAACCTGGACCCTTCATGCATCGAAGCCGCTGTAACGCCACGAACCAGGGTTATCATTCCGGTGCATCTCTATGGCCAGCTCGCAGCCATGGAAGAGATCGGCGAGATCGCTCGGAACCATTCCCTCAAGATTATCGAAGACGCGGCACAGGCTCATGGCGCTGCAGCCGGTGCGAAGAAGGCCGGCAGTTTCGGTGATGCAGGCGCGTTCAGTTTTTTCCCCGGCAAGAACCTCGGCGCACTCGGAGACGCCGGCGCGCTCGTGACTGACGACGACGAATTGGCTGAATGCCTGCGTGCATTAAGGAATTACGGTTCGCACATCAAGTATCACAATCTTTATCAGGGGGTGAACTCACGCCTCGATGAGATGCAGGCGGCATTTCTCAGGGTAAAGCTTAAATTCCTGGATGCCGATACCGAGGCCCGGCGAACCGTAGCAAGACGTTACCGCAGCGAGATCCGCAATGCAAGGATCGATTTGCCAGAGGTCGCGGATGAGGGGCGGCACGTCTGGCATCTTTTTGTTGTGCGCACGGCCCTGCGGGTGAAGTTTCGTCAGCATCTCCTGCAGCATGGCGTGCATACCCTGATCCATTACCCTGTTCCTCCACATCGTCAGCCTGCCTATCCGGAGTTGCATCACTTGGAACTTCCGGTTACCGAAACCATGCATGAACAGGTGGTAAGCCTGCCGATGAGCCCGACACTTTCGGCGGAGGATATCCGGCGTGTTATCGTTGCCTGCAACAGTTACTGAAATCCGGGCATGAGTATTTTTCGCGCGGGCATCTATTCTGCGTTTGCTACGTTCGCCCGTTTGCTGGCAGGGCTTCTCGTCGTGAAATTGGTCGCCCTGTTCGCTGGTCCCGTCGGTGTCGGAAAAATGGGTCAGTTCATGAGTATCATGTCGCTGATGTCGGCGTTTGCCGGGGGAGGGATCGCCAGCGGCATCACCAAGTATGTTGCCGAGTACACTGGTTCGCCTTCGAGACTCCAGCGGCTCATTAGCTCGGGCCTAACATTCGCCGGCTGCACATCGCTGTTTATCGGGCTGCTGACCCTACTGTTCAGCAGGACGATCGCGTTCTGGCTGTTCTCCGATTTCGCCTACGAAAGCCTGATCTGGGTACTGGCACTGGCTCAGGCGATGATCGCCATGCACAATTTTTTCCTTGCGATCATCAACGGTTTTATCGATGTCCGCAGGGTCGCCGTGATCCATATCCTCGGTTCGGCGCTCTCGCTTTTGGTCACGGCGCTGCTTGCCTGGAAGTTCAGGCTCTACGGTGCGCTGCTCGGTCTCGTCCTCGGACAGGCGGCAATGCTTCTGGTAAGTTCGCTGATGTTCCTTCGCAGCCCCCATTTTTCCCGCGCATACCTGCGGCCGAACATCGACAGGGAGATGCTTCTCAAGTTACTCCGGTACTCGGCGATGACGCTCACCTCCGCGCTGCTTCCTCAAATCGTCAGTATCCTGATCCGGAACTATCTCGCGGAGCGTCTGTCATGGGTTCAGGTAGGGTACTGGCAAGCGGTGAGCAAGGTTTCCGAGGCCTATCTGTTGTTTTTTACAATGGCGATAAGTATGTATTACCTGCCCAAACTCTCGTCGATCAATGAACGTGAAGCTTTCCGGCTGGAACTGAAGAGCGCTTATCGTCACATCTTGCCAGTGGTGATCGCCCTTGCAGGCATTGTCTACCTGTTTCGTGATCTAGTGTTGCAGTTCCTCTTCAGAAACGACTTCATGAATGCGGCACCGCTTTTCGCTCCACAGTTGATCGGCGATGTGGTCAAGATCGCGGCGTTTGTCCTATCGTATATCATGCTGGCAAAGGCAATGACAGTGACCTTCATCGTCTCCGAGTTTGTTTTCAGCGCGACCTATGTTCTGCTTGTTTATCTGTTTGTCGACTATTTTGGCCTAGTCGGCGCGATGTATGCTTTTGCCCTGAATTACGTCGCTTACCTGATATTCACCTCTACGGTCGCCCGATGGTATATGAAACGCATGACCTGACCTGAATCGGCTTGTTTTCCAAAAGGGCACAACCAAAATTACCGAGGCCAGACTTGACCTTCCCTTTAGTCTCGTATCTCATTCCTGCGTACAACCATGAACGCTTCGTGCAGCAATGTCTCGACAGCGTCCTGGCGGACCCTTACGATAACAAGGAACTCATCGTGATTGACGACGGTTCGTCGGATAGTACCGCATCGATCATCGAAGAGTGGATCGTGAGTCATGGAGACTCCATGACCGTTCAGTTCCGCTCCCGCCCCAACCGTGGCGTCACGGCAACACTTAATGAACTGGCAGGCCTTGCGCGCGGCGAGTTCCTGCGGCTTGGCGCCAGCGACGACTATTTCCTGCCGGGAGGTAGCCGGTTGCTCGCCGATTATCTGGTCGCCTATCCTGACAAACTTGCCGTCATCGGGGACGGAATGGTTGTCAACGAAGCCAGTGAAGTCGTGTACAGAAGCAGCATGACCGACTTGCACCATGCGGACAAACGACACTATGCCACTGATCACGGCATCATTACATCGGTGATCAGCAGATGGGCTCTCGCCGGCCCGGTGCTGATGATCCGAAAGGGAGCCATTCCTGTGCTGGGTGTCTGGGATGAAAGGCTGCGCATCGACGACTGGTACCTTTTCCTGCGGCTCGTCGCCAGGAACGGCCTCGGCTTCATAGATGCCGCGGTTTGCGCCTACCGCCTGCACGACACCAATACCTGCCGTGTCACCGATCCCCTGAAGAGGATTCGTAATCTCTCGGAGACCAGGGAGATGGCGGCGCAACATGTCCCGTTCTTTTCATCTCCTTACGATGCTCTGCTCAAGGCGCAATGTCGCCTGATCGATGCAAAGGTCGCCTATCTCCAGCGCCGCCCCCTTGCCACCGGAAGGCACTTGGCAGCATACGCCCTTCTGAGACTGCAGGTAGGTTTGATGGAGGGGGAGACCAGCTTTCGGGGAGCGTGTGAGTGAAAAGACTTCTTGTAAAACCGTCGCTTTTCTTAGCTTTCCCACTACTGATCAGCTGCGGAGCTGCGTTCGTCTCGTTCGATCTGCCGCACGGATACCTCTATGGCTGGTTTTTTCTGATCCTGGTGGCGCTCTTGATCCTGGGCATTGATATCATGCTGCCGATCCGGCTACCGTTGCGAATTGAATTGCAGCAGGTCCGTTTTTCCGGTCATCGTGAAAGCATCACTGCAATTCTGTTCTCATGGGCGATCCTCGCGGCGTGTCTGGTCGACATCACGTTGTTCCCGATACCCATTTTTACGGATCCTTCCCTGTACGCCACGTTCGAGGAGTCTCGCGGACATGTCCGGCATATCTCGAACATGTGCTGGATTCTGCCGGTCGTTGCCATGCTGTGCGTGCGTAACCGCATGGTCCGGGCGGTGTTCATCGTCGCTGGCCTTTTGTTCCCGGTGGTGGTTCTTGACCGGAACCGGCTTTTCGCCTCGATCTACTCGCTTATGGCAGTTCTGATCATTCGTTCGACGCGCACGATCAACTGGAAGCACTTGGCGGTCGTCGGCCTCGCGGCCGTGATGGTTTTTGCTCAACTCGGCAAGCTTCGTTCGGGGAACCTCGAATGGCTCTCCTTGCCGCTGAGCCCAACATTTAGAAATTCCCCGCCAGGCATGAAGTGGGTGCTACTGTACATGAGCGCAGGCGTGTACAACTTCAGCTCCATATGGAGCAAAGGGTACTCCGACGCATCCCTGCTGATCTGCCAGCTGCTACCGGGAAGCGGTTCGGTCGAATCGTTGTACGGCATGATTCCTCTTGATATGCCAACGATCAATGTCGGCACCGAATATTTTCCCTTTCTGATGGCGTTCGGGCCTGCGGGCGTTCTGCTGGCGGCGCTGCTTCTCTTTTCGGTGCTCTGCCTGAGCATCGTGCTGTTGCGGAGCCGGCCGACGCTCTTTTCGCTGCTGATTTTCCTTCGGGTCAGTTATGTGTGCATCATGTCCGGTTTTTCCACCCAGGCATTCACCTGGACGACGTTCGGGTTTATACTTGTCTGCCTGTTCATGATGGGCTTCTCGTCATTGCTTTATTACACCTCTTCTCGTCAAAGCCATCTTGCCTAAAATCACCGTTTCCATTGTTGTCTACCGCCCGGATCTCTCCATGCTCGGGCTAACGCTCTCGTCGCTTGGAAGCTCAATTCGGCATGTTGCAGAACGATACGGGCTTGAAGCGAAACTCTCGGTTGTCGACAACTCGTGCGATCCGTCAGTTCTGCCCGGCATACGCTCGGTCATAGACGCTGCCCTGGCGGGTATCGATGTGGAGCTTGTGGTATCGCCGAGCAACTGCGGCTATGGTGCCGCGAACAACCTGGTGATCCTGGATGCAGTGTCGGACCTGCATCTGGTTGCCAACCCGGATATCATCCTGAATGAGGATGCCCTGAGCAGGGCATGGGAATACCTTGATGCTCATCCCGAAGTCGTCCTGCTGACACCGGCGGTACGAGGTGAGGACGGGGTTCGCCACTATCTCTGCAAACATCATCCATCGCTTCTGATCATGTTGCTTCGTGGTTTTGCGCCCGTGTCGGTGAAACGGATCTTCAAGGGGATGCTGGACCGTTTCGAGATGCGCGACAGCGACTACACGAAGGAGATCGATCAGGTCGGTTATCCTACAGGCTGTTTCATGCTGTTTCGGACCGGGCAGTTACAGGCCATCCGGGGATTCGACGAGGATTTTTTCATGTATCTCGAGGATGCCGATATCGGACGCCGCATAGGGCGGCTCGGGGCGGTCAGGTATGTCCCTTCAGTGAAGATCGTGCACCAGTGGGCGCGCGGATCGCACACTAACTGGCGCCTACGCTGGGTCACCATCCAGTCGGTTTTCATCTACTGGAGCAAATGGGGCGGCACCTTTCGTCCGAGCGGAAGATGAGTTTCTCATGATGTTCGCGTTCAGGAATCGAGGTTCAGTAAAACAGGTGTATATTTTAGTCTGGATATGAATGATCATGGAGTGTTCGAAGATGGTGTGCGCTCAATTTATGCTCTACAACTGAGGATATATTGATGAAAGTCTTGATAACAGGAGCGGCCGGATTTGTCGGCGGAGCGTTATCGGAAAAACTCGGTTCTCTCGGGCACGATCTTGTTTGTGTCACGCGGCAGGGAGCGAAGGGTACCCATGCCATCGGGAGCATGGACTCGTCCACGGAGTGGTCGGCCCTGCTTGACGGTGTTGATTGCGTCGTGCATTGTGCGGCGCGCGCGCACATCCTGAAGGAGACGTCCGCTGATCCTGCCGCCGAATACCACAGGTCGAACGTGCTCGCGACAAGGCGGCTCGCCGAGCAGGCGGCCGGACGTGGAGTCGGCAGGTTTGTCTTCCTGAGCTCGATCGGAGTCCTGGGCACTCACACCAACAACCGGGCGCCGTTCTCCGATTCCGATACGGTGAACCCTCAGGAGCATTATGCCGTTTCAAAGCTATACGCGGAAAAAGCGCTGACGGACCTCTCCGTGAAGAGCGGTATGGAAGTTGTCTTTGTCCGGGCTCCGCTTGTCTACGGCCTTGGAGCGAAAGGAAATTTCGCTGCGCTGGTGAACCTGGTCCGCAAGGGGATTCCCTTGCCTCTTGGTGCCGTCCACAACAAGCGTTCCCTTGTCGCTCTGGATAACCTGGTCGATTTTCTCGCGTTGTGCGCGGATCGGTTACGCTCACCGAAAGCTGCAAACCAGGCGTTTCTGATCTCCGATGGTCGGGATGTCTCGACGACGGAACTGCTCCAAGGCATTGCCCGGGCATACGGGCTCAGGACGCCGTTGGTACCTGTTCCTGAAAAGTACATCCGGATTGCGGCCCGCCTGCTCGGCAAAACAGCGGCGGCAGACAGAGTGCTGGGGTCATTGCAGATCGACAGTTCGAGGGCCAGGGAAGTTCTTGGTTGGCATCCGGTGGTTTCTATGGATGAGCAACTCAATAAAATGGCTTAATATGATCCGAGTATTTGATGTGGTTTTTTCGTTGCTGGGGTTGCTGCTGGGATTGCCGGTGTTCATGTGCCTCTACGTGATTGGACTGATCGACACGGGTGCGCCTGTTTTCCGTCAGGAAAGGGTCGGTAGGCATCAGCGGGGGTTCACGCTCCTGAAATTCAGGACGATGCGTCCCGATACGGCCTCTGTCGCATCGCATCTGGCCGATGCCTCGGCGATCACTCCGTTTGGCAGGTTCCTTCGCCGGACGAAACTTGATGAACTTCCGCAACTCTGGAATGTTGTGCGCGGGGAGATGAGCCTGGTCGGCCCAAGGCCCTGCCTGTTCAACCAGGAGGAGCTTATCGCCGAGCGCGCCACACGAGGGGTCTTCGATGCAAGGCCGGGCATCACGGGGCTTGCGCAGGTGAACAATATCGATATGTCGATGCCGCGGCTGCTTGCCGAGACGGATGCACGCATGATGCAGGAGCTGAACATATCCGCCTATTTCCGGTTTATCTTCATGGCAGCAAGGGGAAGAGGGAGCGGAGACCGTGTCCGGTATGAAAGACAAGCCGACAATTCCCGTGAAGGGCATCGGTAGGATTCACCGTGAGGCCCTCCTTCCGCCCCTCCGCAGAGATCGGTTGCACTGCACGGTGTGCCACATCCGTGTGATTGTGTTCATGACAAGATCTTTTCAGAAGAAGAATCAACAGCCGAAGCTTTGTTTACTACTATTCTTCCAGATTACATAGTTGGGCTGCCACGCAACATCAAGCAGCTCCTGGTACTGGTTGTCGATGTTGTGTTCTGCATGCTGACCACCTGGCTTGTGATGAGCCTGCGTCTGGAAACGCCCGTTCCCCTGAACTTGGCCTACTGGATAGCTGCAGGAACCTCATTGCTGATCATTGTGCCCCTGTTCATCCATACCGGGCTATACCGGGCTATTTTCAGGCATTCCGGTTTCAACGCCCTGACGATACTCGGCAGGGTAATGGCCATGTATAGCCTGCTCTACATGATCATTTTTGCCCTTTTCAGCGTTCCGGGTGTTCCTCGGTCAGTAGGGGTGTTCCAGCCCTTGATGCTGCTCGTACTCGTGGCGGCATCTCGTCTGATAGCCCGTGTCTGGCTGGATGGAACACACCGGATGGCCCGTCAGCATGCCGACAGGGTTCGTGTCCTGATCTACGGTGCCGGTGCCGCCGGCCGGCAGCTGACGGCAGCCATGCACCGCTCGGAAAAGCACCAGGTGGTCGGATATCTGGACGACGACCAGAGGCTCCACAGCCACACACTGGACGGTCTTCGGGTCTATGACCCCTTCGAGATGGAAACGTGCCTTGACAAGGTTGAGGCTGACGAGGTGCTGCTCGCCCTGCCTTCGGCTTCGCGCCAGCGACGGGCGGAAATCTTCGAGACGCTGAGCAGGCTCTCCGTTCAGGTGCGTACAATTCCAGCCCTGGCAGACCTGGCCAGCGGTAAGGTTGAATTGAGCGATGTTCGCCCACTGGAGATCGATGACCTGCTGGGCCGCGATCCGGTTCCTCCCACCACACCGCTCCTGAACCGGGATACCCGGAGCAAAGTGGTGATGGTGACTGGCGCGGGAGGAAGCATCGGCAGCGAGTTGTGCCGGCAGATCCTGGCCTGCCAGCCCGAACGGCTGCTTCTTGTGGAGAACAGTGAACACGGACTCTATCAGATTCATAGGGAGCTTGACCATGCCGGGTGCGAGGTGGTCCCCCTGCTGGCTTCGGTGCTGGATGAGCGGCGCATGCGTGAGATCATGGCCACCTGGCGTCCGCACACCGTCTATCATGCAGCCGCCTACAAGCATGTGCCGCTTGTCGAGCACAACGCTGCACAGGGAGTGCTCAATAATGTCTGGGGCACCTGGGTCTGTGCGGAAGCGGCCATTGACAATGGGGTACGTCATTTCGTGCTGATCAGCACCGACAAGGCGGTAAGGCCGACCAACATCATGGGGGCGAGCAAACGGTTGGCAGAGATGGTATTGCAGGGATTGGCCGATGACGGGGGAGAGAGCCCGGAACGGATCTGCTTCGCCATCGTGCGCTTCGGAAACGTGCTGGGCTCAAGCGGTTCAGTGGTGCCATTGTTCCGGGAGCAGATCGGAAAGGGGGGGCCTATCACCCTTACCCATCCGGAGATAACCCGGTATTTCATGACGATTCCCGAAGCGGCGCAGCTGGTGATCCAGGCAGGAGCGATGGCATGCGGAGGGGATGTCTTCGTGCTCGACATGGGAGAACCCGTGCGTATCTCGGAGCTGGCCCGCCGGATGGTGGAGCTTTCAGGGTTGACGGTGAAGGATGCCGGCAATCCACAGGGAGACATCGAGATTCGCATGACGGGGTTGCGGCCCGGAGAGAAACTCTACGAAGAGTTGCTTATCGGCGATGATCCGCAGACGACGAAGCATCCCCGGATCATGAAGGCTCATGAGGACTTTATACCTCTTTCAGAATTGAAACAGGCGCTGTCGGAACTTCATTATTCGCTGCAGGCCAATGACATTCAGGCGGTCAAGCATCATTTGACATCGCTTGTCAAAGGGTACAAACCAGCAGATGCGGTCGTGGACTGGGTCTGGGTGGAGCAGAAGCGTCGTTTTAACAGTAAAACCGTGAACTCTTGATGTCTTGGTGCTGAAGGTGGGATAGCAAATCGGGTTGAGGTATGGGTCGTGAGAACTTTCCTTTTCTTCTGACGCATTCAGGTATCTCAGTTCCGGGGCATCGCAGTTAATTTTTTAAGCTGTTTTACGTTTCGGCTGTCGGCTTTATTTTGGCAGTTTTCCAACTTCGTCAGGCGTCATGTTCTGAGGTGATTATTATATTGAGACACTTCGAAACAAGGAGCGGAATCGTCCACGAGCGGTGGCGCTCGATGTACAGCTTGATTGAGACATAGAGTTAACGATGAACTACACTCCATTCATACCTGACCGGATGCGCTATCCGGGCCTTGCGCAGCTTGCCGAGACGCTTCATGAGAATCATCGGTTTACGGGCGACATCGTCGAACGTTCCGCAGCACTTTTCGGTGAATCATGGGCCGAAGAGTTCGAGCCGGTGATTCAGGCGCTATTTCCCGGCAGGCAACCAGTGATGTCAGCAGCAAAGGGATATGCTGCCTTCGCGATGCAATCGATGCGTCTGCAGGCGGTTTTTGAGCGGGACCGCCTTTACAAGGCCAAAACCCATGATCAGGCATCAATCGAAGTCTATTTCAATGCACGTCACATGATGGAAGAGTACCTGCCCGGGTTGCTGCTCTCTCATTTTCTATGGCCGCATCATTTCCGGCAGTTGCAGTTTTTCGACAGCGCTTTCGTCCAGGCAATGCGGGTTGCCGGAGCCAATTCGTTCATGGAGGTCGGCGTTGGCACTGGTCTCTATTCCAGTTTCCTGTTGCGTAAGTTGCCGGAGATTTACGGTCGAGGAATGGACATTAGCCCCTCATCGAAACAGTTTACCGAACTGCAGATGAATGCGTTCGACATAGGAAATCGCTATCAGGTCGAACTCCGTGATGTCACGGTTCATCCAGTCGAACGGAAAAGTGATTGGCTTGTCTGCGTTGAGGTTCTTGAGCATCTGGACGATCCGGTTACGTTCCTGCGAGGATTGCGCCGCAATATGTCGGACAACTCAAAGGCATTCATCACCGCTGCTCTGAACGCAGCTCATGCCGACCATATCTATCTTTATCGCTCTCCCGACGAGGTGCTCGCGCAACTGGATGAAGCTGGGTTCACACTGGAACAGTCTTTTGTGGGAGCAGCTTACAAGCCTTCAGCTCAGGGCGTTCCTGTACCTCAGGCGGCAGCCTTCATTGTATACTAGAGAGAACCTGTATGACACACGATCAGGTATTGAGCGGCGAGTTCGTGAATCTTCGCCCTTTACAGGTGGCTGATGCCGAACTGACATTCCGCTGGCGGCGGGCTCATCGGGCCAGATATCTGAATGAGGGAGCGGCAACGATTCAGGCTCAGGCAGCATGGATTGCAGGTCGATCTGCATCGGAGTTCAATTTCATCATCGAACTGAAGGATGGCCGTCCTGTCGGGATGTTGTCCCTGATCAATATCGATATGGCCAACCGGCACGGAGAACCCGGCCGGTTTCTGATCGGCGAGGAAGCGTCGGTCAAAGGCCTGCCGGTAGCCGTCGAAGCTATGAAGCTTCTGTACGAACTAGCTTTTGACCGTCTCGGTTTGGTGCGCGTCTGCGGCATCGTTGCTGCTAACAACCACCTGATGGTGAAATGGCAGAAATTCATGGGCATGAAAGAGGAGGGACGTCTGCGGAATCATCTGCGGCAGGACGGGCACTATCATGACGCTGTCTACCTCGGCCTGCTTGTCCAGGAGTATCGTACGGCAACGCTGCAGCGAATGAAAGCCATGATCGCAGTTGCCAGACCGGTAACAGAAAAAAACAGTTAAACAAGGAAGACACCATGTTGGACAAGAATTCCGTTCAAGAGATCATTTTTCAGGCGCTCAACAACATCAATGACGAGCGTGGTCCTGATGAACAGATCGAATTGGGTCCAGAAACACGCCTGTTCGGTACCGATGCCGCTCTCGATTCGCTCTCCCTAGTCTCGGTCGTTGTCGATGTCGAAGAGGCGGTTTCGGGCGTTTCCGGAAGGCAAATCAGCCTTACAAACGATCGAGCCATGAGCCAGACGGTCTCTCCATTTTCGGATGTCAGTACGCTCACCAATTACATTTTGCTGCTCCTATCTGAAGCATGACAAGGCACTACGAGGGAAAATTTGCGCTGGTCACCGGAAGCCGACGTGGGGTTGGGCGCCTGATTGCCGAGCATCTCCTGATCCATGGCGCACGGGTGGCCGGATTTGCACGAGGCGAATCCACGATAGACCATCCGGATTATGCCCATTTCCAGGTCGATATCGGAGATCCTGAATCGGTCCTGGCGGGTTTTTCCGCATTGAGGAAAATCACCGATTCGGTACAGATCGTTGTCAACAACGCCGCGGTGCTGACGTCGCAATATGCGATGATTATGCCGCCGGAAGCGGCGCAGGCAATGCTCAACACCAACCTGCTTGGAGCATTCATGGTATCCCGGGAAGCGTCGAAGATGATGCGCAAGACCAGATGGGGGCGCATCGTAAACATCAGTTCAATGGCTGTCAGCCTGGAGCCCGTCGGCGACTCAGTATACGCAGCAAGCAAGGCCGGTCTTTCGACACTTGCGAATGTGATGGCAAAGGAGCTGGCTCCGCTCAACGTGACCTGCAACACGCTTGCAGTCAGCGCGATCAGAACGGATATGCTGGCCCAGCTGCCGCAGGAGAAGATCGCCAGCGTGATCGCAGGGTTGCCTATACCGCGTTTTGCGGAACCTGCCGACATTTTCAATGCCCTCGACTTCTTCACTTCCGAGAGCAGCTCATATATCACAGCCCAGACCATCTACCTGGGCGGAGTCAACTGAGCATGGGAAGCGTTGTCGGTGAGTGGGGCGGAGGGAAGGTATGGCGCGTGACCAGTGGCGTGTTTCCTTCGAACGCCTATTTTTGCGAAACAGGGCTGCCTGAAGGCGGGCTTCTGATAGATCCCGGTCTTGACGGCCATAGCATCGATGCCCAGCTGCAGGAACAGGGCTTGCGCCCGCATCAGGTGTTCTGCACGCACGGCCATTTCGACCACGCCGGGAGCGCTTCGTATTTTCAGGAAAAATATGGCTGCCCGGTATTCATGCATGAGGGTGACGCACGCACGCTGAAGGCGTCCAACTTTTTGCTGATGGCATTCAAGATTCCGGTGAAGATCGGGTTGCCTGAGGTGACTTTCGTCGACGATCGCTTCAGCATTGAGGTTAACGACAGGGTTCTGCGTTTTCTGCCGACTCCCGGCCATACCCCGGGTTCATGCATTATCGAACTCGGCGACGCATGGTTCACCGGAGACACGCTGTACAGCCAGGGGGTAGGGCTCTCAAAACTGCCCGGCGAAAACAGGGAGTTGCTCAGGTCGAGCATTCTCGGGCTTTGGGATCGCCTCACCGTCGGGCGAACCATCTATCCCGGTCATGGCGACATCTCGGATGGTGCGACGCTTCGTCGTGAAAACCTGACTTTATTAAAATTCTTAGGGTTGCTAGAAACGAGCGGCAAGACTCGGTAAACAAATGTCATTTTCAACAGGGATTGCCATCACGGGAGTAGGTCATCATCTACCCGTGCATGCCGAAGACAACGAAACGCTTTGTCGCGGACTCGACGTGACGCCGGAATGGATCGAGGAAAGGACCGGTATCATGCGAAGATATATCGCCGCAGAAGATGAAAGCGCCTCCGATTACGCCGTCAAGGCAGCGCGGCGGGCCTGCGAAATGGCGTCGGTCTCCGCCGATGAGATCGACCTTATCATCGCGTGCACCTTTTCAGGAGACTACATTTTTCCTCCCTTGTCTGCCAGGGTCCAGATGGAGCTGAAGGCGACTCATGCCCAGATTTTCGATGTCCAGGCGAATTGTACCGGTTTTGTGACCGGACTGACGATAGCTTCAGACAGGATGAAGGTCGATGCATCGGTTCGGCATGCACTGGTGATTGGCGTCGAGTTCCTCTCCCGCTATATCGACAGGGCAGATGTCAACACCGCGATCTATCTCAGCGACGGTGCAGGTGCTGCCGTGCTCAGCCGTACGGAACCGGATGCCGGCATCATGTCATCGGCTTTCCACACCGACAGTTCCAATTACGAGTCAGTCCGTATGCGCGGAGGAGGATCATCCTTCCCGTTCAGGGGGCGTGGTTTCGACCCCGCCATCGACCTGATGGAGATGAACGGCATCGCCACTTGGAAACAGGCCATCACACATTTGCCGAAGGTCATCAGAAGGGCGTGTGAAAAAAGCGGGGTCGAAACGAAGGAGCTCGATTTTCTGCTGTTCCATCAGGCCAATCTGAGGCTCATCGAGTACATCATGCGTAAAATGGGGCTCGATATGGCAAGGACCTATACCAACGTGCAGGAGATAGGCAATACAGGTTCTGCGTCGCTGGCCATAGCCATGAGTGAAGCGGTCGGCAAATCACTGCTGAAGGATGGGGACCTTGTCGCGCTGGCTGCCGTTGGCGCCGGTTTCAATTTCGGCGCGTCGGTGTGGCGTTGGCACATGCCCGCAAGGTAGCGCTGCCGATGCGGGGAACCCGTTTCGATACCGCAATGAGGAGGCTTCTGAGAAGGGAGCATAAGGCAAGAAAATTTTGATACTTACTGCACATGTTCAAGGATTTTGAGGCGATTTCGGTCGGCGACACGCAGGCACTGGTGAAAACCATCACCGAGGAGGATGTTCGGAAGTTCGTCGACATGACGGGTGACGACAATCCCCTCCATGTCGACCGCGCATATGCCGAAACGACGCCGTTCAAGGATATCGTCGTCCATGGCATGCTTGGCGCTTCGTTCATTTCGACGGTCATCGGCACGAAACTGCCGGGGAAAGGTGCGCTCTGGGTTTCGCAGAACATGGAATTCCTCTCGCCCGTTCGTCTTGGCGACGTACTGACCATCACCTGTACGGTGCAGAAAAAGCATGAGCGAGAACGGATGCTCGAGCTCGACACCACGATCGTCAACCAGAACAGGCAGGTGGTGCTTGCCGGGCAGGGGAAGGTCAAGGTCCTGGCCACGACCGCACCCGAGTCGCAGTCGTCGACTTCAGACCGACCGCGTGCGGCGATCGTCACGGGCGGTGCCGGAGGGATTGGCAGGGCGATTTGCCTGCATCTGGCACAAGCGGGCTACCATGTCGTCGTGAACTATCGAGGTCAGGCCGGTCGAGCGGCACAAATAGCGTCAGAGATCAATGAGGGAGGGGTATCGAGAGCAATTGCCGTGCAGGCGGACATCTCCACGCCCGAAGGCGCGCAGAAGCTCTACCAGGCGGCTCGCAGCGAGTTCGGCGGCGTGAGCGTCCTGGTCAACAACGCATCGCCCCACATCAGCCCCAAAGCCCTCGGCGCGACCGAATGGAGCGACATTCAGCAACAGATCGACGTTCAGGTCAAGGGCGCGTTCCTGATGTCCCGGGCCTGTGTCCCGGAGATGGCCGCGAATCGCTGGGGAAGAATCGTCAACATCACCTCGCAGGTGCTGGACGGGCAGCCGTCGGTGCAGTGGACCGGTTATGCCATGGCCAAGGGCGCCCTTGCCGTGTTTTCCAACTACATGGCGGCTGAGCTCGGCCCGCAGGGCATCACCGTCAACTGCGTATCTCCCGGTATGTGCGAGACGGGGTTGATCGGAGATATCCCGGAAAAAGCCCAGTTGATGATCGCCCGCCAGACCCCGTTACGTCGCTTGGCGAAGCCTGACGACGTGGCGGCAGCGGTGGCCTACCTGGTCTCCGAGGAGGCCGGCTTCATCACGGGCGAGACGATCGCCGTCAACGGCGGGATGGCGATGCGATGAGCGACAGGCAGAACACTATAGCACTGCTGTCAAAGGATGACAGCACGATGAGCCAGATGATGCAGGCCATCGAGGAGCTTGAACAGGGGGGCTTCGACCGGCGCATCTCCATCGGACTCTCCTCTTCGGTGACGGTGGACCTTCTTGGCCTCTATCTTCGGAAACACGCCCTGATGGCGGGCTCCCGGGTCGATATCGTTCCGGGCAACTACGACGACCCCATCGGCGATATCGATCTGTTCATGAGCAGCGGCGTCGAACATATGGTTTTGGTGCCCTTCTTCGACAACCTGCTCCCTTCGTTCGAGGCCCAGCTGGAAACGCTGCCCCAGGAGGCGATCGATGCCAAGGAGGCCGAACTGCGCGGGCGGTACCGCATCGTTTTCGAAAAGGCCCGAAGCATGAACACCCTCTACCTTGCCCTCTTCCATCGTTTCGGCCGCACGACGGAAACGGCGGGAAATGACCGGGTGGTGGCAGTGCTTGCGCGCTACAACGTCGCGCTTCGAGAGGAGGCCGCCGCGTTTTCCAATATCCGGATCATCGACAGCGAGGAGATCGTGCGCACCGTAGGCCAGGGGGCAGCATTCGATATGCGCTTCTATTTTCTCAACAAGGCGCCCTATACAAGGACCTTCATGAACGAATTCGCGCGTCGTCTTTCCGCTGCCGCGCGCAATTTCGGAGCCCATTTCTACAAGGTGCTCGTGCTCGATTGCGACAACACCTTGTGGGGGGGCGTGATCGGGGAGGACCTGCTCAAAGGGGTCAGGCTCGGACCGTACGACTACCCGGGGAATGTATTCTGGCGCATGCAGCACGAGATCGCAGCGCTTGAACGTAACGGCGTCCTGCTGTGCCTCTGCACCAAAAACAATCCCGAAGATGTCGAGGAGGTGTTGCGGGACCATCCTGACATGGTGCTCCGCAACGAGCAGATCGTGGCCAAAAAGGTGAACTGGGTCGACAAGCCGTCCAACCTGCGTGAACTGGCCGATGAGCTCAATGTCGGCATAGACAGTTTCGTGTTCATGGACGATTCAGCGTTTGAATGCGAAGCGGTCAGGCAGCAGCTGCCTATGGTGAAGACGGTTCAGGTGCCCTCCAACCTCTCCGACTACCCTCGGGTGATGCAGGGCGTCAAGGAGTTGTTCCTTGCCGGTGGCATTTCAGAGGAGAGCCGCAGTAAGACAGAACAGTATCGCCAGCGGGCGAATGCCAAGGAGTCGATGGTGCAGTTCGCTTCGCACGACGAATATCTTGCCTCGCTGGGCATCGAGGTCGGACTGACTCGCAATAGCGCAGGCAGCGTTGCACGCATCAGCGAACTGTCGATGAAATCCAACCAGTTCAACCTGACGACGAAGCGATACAGCTTAGCCGAAATCGAGCGCATGATGCAGGTCCCGGACCATGCGGTCTATTCGCTGGTCGTCAGCGACAAGTTCGGCAGCGCCGGCCTGACCGGCGTGGTCGTGATGCGGTATGAAGGCGCTGTGGCTTTCGTCGAGAATTTCCTCATGAGTTGTCGCGTCATCGGCCGCGGCGTGGAATTCGCGATCTGGAAGCGTATCTTTGCCGATGCCATGCAGCGCAAATGTTACGAAGTGCGCGCAGAGTACATCCCTACGCAGAAAAACGCCCAGGTGGCTGATTTCTATGATCGCCTGGGCATGGCTTTTAGTATCGAAACCGATGGTGCTGTGCGGCAGTACAGTCAGTCCGCGCACACTTTCGTAGCTCCTGAAACCCCTTGGATTACCATAAATTATGCTGAATGAAAATGTCCTCAAACAGGTGATGGCCACCCTGCTCAAAGTCGATGCCGAGAGCATCGGCCCAGAGTCGAGCATGGATAACATCCCCAACTGGGATTCGCTGCGCCACATGAATCTCGTGCTAGCTCTCGAAGAGGAGTTCGGCGTCACGATTCCCGATGAGGACGCTGGCAACATCACCTCCTACAAGTTGATCAAGCTGGTGCTCGATGACCTTCTTAACGCAAAGGGGTGAGGTGAAGGCATGGAGTGGCTGATCGAACGTTTTCAAAATTCACCCGACAGCATCGCATTCATCCACGAGGACCGCAAGGTGAATTACGGGACCGTCGTGAAGAGCGTGGCCGAATTTACCGAAAGGATAAGGTCTGCCGGGATCAGGTGCGGCGAGACCGTGGTGGTGCTGGGGGACTACTCTCCTGAGGTGTTCTGTATGCTGCTGGCGTTGGCGGAAAATGGCAACATCGTCATTCCGCTGACGACCAATTCGGTGATCGAGGAGTCTGTGGCGCTTGGCGTTTCAGGCGCCGACTGGTATATCAGGTTCGATACCGAAGGCCTCGAGGCGATGATAACCTGGCGGGGGCTCAAGACCGACAACGAACTGCTGGCCTCGTTCCGTGAACGGAAGTCACCAGGCATGGTGCTTTTCTCCTCAGGTTCCACCGGCAAACCCAAGGGAATCCTGCATGATTTCAACCAGGTTGCCGAAAAATTCAGAAAACAGCGTCAGGCTGTGGTGGCGATCCCGTTCCTGATGATCGATCATTTCGGGGGTATCAACACCATTCTGGCGATCACATCTAGTCTGGGCACCGTAGTCACGGTGTCGGACCGTTCTGCGGCGAACATCTGCGCCGCCATCGAGCGTTACAAGGTCGAACTGCTTCCCGCGACACCCTCGTTCCTGACGCTGCTGATGGCGTCGAAACTCTATATCGAATATGATCTTTCTTCGCTGAAACGTATTACCTACGGTACCGAAGTCATGCCGCAGACCACGCTGGACCGTGTTCACCAGGCCTTTCCCGGCGTTTCCCTGCAGCAGACCTACGGGCTTTCCGAAGTTGGGGTCCTACGATCCCAGTCGAGAGATGACGGCTCGTTGTGGGTAAGTATCGGCGGAGAAGGTTTCCAGACAAAAATCGTCGACGAAATCCTGTGGGTCAAATCGGAATATGCCATGGTCGGATACCTGAATGCCCCATCTGAATTCGATGCCGAAGGGTGGTTTAATACCCAGGATCGGGTGGAGGTAGACGGTGACTATTTCCGTATCCTCGGACGTGTGACGGATCTGATCAATGTGGGAGGGCAGAAAGTTTATCCTGCTGAAGTCGAGGATGTCATCCTGACCCTCGAGAACGTCCAGGATGTTGCGGTGTTCGGAGAGCGCCACAATCTGCTCGGCCAGATCGTGGTGGCCAAGATCGTGCTTGAGCAGCCTGAGACGGTCGATAGTGTCAAGAAGCGTGTGCGTCAGGCCTGTCTTGCCCAGCTCGCATCTTTCAAGGTTCCTGCCAAAGTGGTGCTGACCGACGAGGTGCTGCACAGCGCGCGTCAGAAGAAGATCAGGCGCGAATAACGAATCCTGAAGATCCTTGTGACTGTCCCGGTCATGCTGCATGCCAAGAACTTTTCATGCAGCATGACCTTTTTATGGTAGCAACGGGCTCTTGCGAAAGGTCGTCCCGGGACCTGAATCCGCCGGGCTTGTTCTCGGCGAGCGATAATTGTCGCATGCCCTGGCACCAGATGCTTGGAGACGCAGTCTCATGTGCCAATTTACTTCAAGCGAGGTGGGTTCACCTGAGAGAACCTATTTCAATGCATACGAAAATCGTTCGACAATTTCGAGTTAAGTAACCCTTTGTGTGGGATATCGAGTGTGAGAACCCCATGATTTAAAATGAATTACAGAGATTTTTTTATACGATTATTAAATAAAGCGTTGTTTAATCGCATGCAAAAAAGCTCTGTGTGACATGCGGAAAGCGCATGCATTGGCATGGAAAAACCTCCTCCGGAAATCAACGCTGAAAGTGCGTCTCATACCGGTCAACGGCAGTAAGAAAAAGGCCGGACGTCCAAGTTCGTTACCTTCACGATCGATTCTTGCAATGGATTTCAGGGACTCGATCCCTTACTCAAATAGCGAGTGAGATAAAGCTATCTCGCAAGCAGCCCAGCAAGATATTCGAAGCGTTATGGAGTGAACTTCCAGCCGGCCCCGCTAAAACCGATGCGGCTGACGTCTTGGTACTGGATTGCGTTTATCTGTCAGGGGGAACCAATGCCGTACTTATAGCTCGTACCCTGTCGAACGTTCATTCATGGCATTTAGCTGATAGAGAGTGCTTCACGACTTGGGACGGTTTCCTTTCGAACATATCGCAGCCTGCCACGGTCGTTATTGACGGCCAGAAAGGCCTACAGTAGGCGATCTTACAACGATTTCCCCTAGCCCCATATCCAACGATGTCTTGTCCATGTAGAGTGCTTTGTGCGTGCTTGTGTGTCAAGAAATCCCAAGACTGATGCTGGGATGCAACTGTGGCGCCTGATGCGATCTCTCTGGGATGTAAATACCCTAAAACATGCCAACTCATGGCGTCATAGGTTTGCCTCTTGGGAGGCGGTTTATGCAGGATTTCTTGCTGAGCGCAGCCGTTCAATTGAAACTGATAGCTGGTGGTATACGCATCGGAAATTGAGGTCCGCAAGATCACACATCCAGAGAGCCTTACCCTACCTCTTCACCTATATTGAGGTGCCTTGGTGTACCCCACACCAGCAACCATGTGGAATGCGGAGTGAATGCTCGATACAAGGAACTCATCCGACGTCATCGGGGGCTTTCTCCAGAGCGAAAGCGAGTTGTTGCCGCCTTTTTTCTGCTCTCTAAAATGGGCCAAAATATCACACAAAAGGTTACTTAGCTCAAAAATAAGGGGTAACAAGCTCGTCTGGGATTTTGTCGCCGACTGGCTGCCATAAAATTATGATGAGTTGCTGATACTGAACAAAGTCCTTCCGCTGCTGGTGTTGCCCCCCGGGGTATGTATCGTGTTGATCGTTGCCGGACTGATCTGGCACAAA
>Ga0326726_10001377_pt1 | contig 22590 bp, 17 predicted proteins | sample MHFenrmetagenome_2_FD_207603 | JGI IMG/M metagenome (GOLD analysis project Ga0326726, IMG submission 207603) | Lab enriched peat soil microbial communities from Michigan Hollow, Ithaca, NY, United States - MHF15MN | ecosystem: Environmental > Terrestrial > Soil > Wetlands > Peat | place: USA... | reverse complement strand
ACTCCCGAAGGAGTGATCGTGACCATCGGAGGTCAGGCTGAGCAGATGGCCGACAGCTTCAAGTCGCTGGGGGTTTCCCTTGCGCTGGCCATCCTGTTCGTCTATATGGTCCTTGCTTCCCAGTTCGGCTCGTTCCTGCAGCCGTTCACGATCATGCTCGCTCTTCCCCTTGCGGTGATTGGCGCCTTCCTTGCGTTGCTCCTTGCGGGCCGACCGCTGGACACTATGGCCCTGATCGGGTTGATCATGCTGATGGGATTGGTGACAAAGAACTCGATCCTGCTGATCGACTACATCAACCGCGGCCGCCGCGGCGGCCTCTCCCGGTCCGAGGCGATCGTGGAGGCGGGGTTGAAACGTCTCCGGCCGATCCTGATGACCTCGCTGGCGATGATTCTGGGGATGGTTCCCGTCGCGATGGCATTCGGCACCAGCGCGGAATTCCGCGTCTCGATGGGCGTGACCATTATCGGGGGACTGATCAGCTCGACAATGCTGACACTGGTCGTGGTTCCCGTCGTGTACACGGTACTCGACGACATCGTGCGACGGTTCAGGCCTGCGGCCCGGCCCAATTTAATTACGGAATGACGCCGGATCGATGTTGTACTCGGCCATCTTGCGGTAGATCGTCTTGCGGTCGATGTCCATGAGTTTCGCAATCTGGTTGATGTTGCCTTTGTGGAGCTGCAACATGCGAACCAGATACGATTCCTCGGCATGCCGGACGATCGTGGAGAGGTAGTTTTTGTAGGGGGTCGTGAGGTCAACGGGGCCATCGCTCTCCGTCGGGACTGGTGTTGAAGCCTCGTGCGTTGGAAGCTCGATGGAAGTGATGGTATCTCCCGTAGTCTTGATGATGGCGCGCTTGATCAGGTTTTCAAGTTCACGGATGTTGCCCCGCCAGTGGTAGCTCACCATCGCGCTGATGACGTTTGGTGCGATGAACCGTACATTCCCATTCCCGAGGCCGGCGTGACGCTTGAGAAAGTGCTCCGCAAGAATCGGTATATCCTCGAGTCGTTCGCGGAGGGGAGGAAGGGTGATCGGGAAGATGTTGAGTCTGTAATAAAGATCTTCCCGGAAATCCCCCTGAACCATCATGACCTCGAGATTGCGGTTCGTGGCAGCGACGACGCGGGTCTCCACTGCGATTGAGCCTTCACCACCGATACGTTCGATGGTCTTCTCCTGCAGCACACGCAACAGCTTCGTTTGGACAGACCCCGGCGTATCTCCGATCTCATCGAGAAAGAGCGTCCCGGTAGTGGCTTCTTCGAACTTGCCGGTTCTCTGCCGGACCGCCCCGGTAAAGGCCCCTTTTTCATAGCCGAAAAGCTCGCTCTCCAGGAGGCTTTCCGGAATCGCCGAACAGTTGACGGCGACAAACGGGTTCATCTTCCGCCTGCTGTTGAAGTGCAGGGCCCGGGCGACGAGCTCCTTTCCGGTTCCGCTTTCTCCCTGAATAAGCACCGTCACATCGGTATCCGCGACCTGCCTGATCTGCTCGAACACATGCTTCATTGCAGGGCTGTTGCTGATCATGTCGCCGACGCTGACCGCTCCGTGCAGCTCCTCCCGCAATTCCTTCAGCTCGCGATCTTTCTGGCGTTCGTCCAGCGCCCGTTCGATTTTGATCAGAAGTTCGTCGTTATCGCAAGGCTTTGTCACGTAGTCGCGGGCGCCAAGTCGCATGGCTTCCACCGCGGTTCCGATGGAGGCAAAGCCGGTCACCATGATGACGGTAAGGCCCGGATACGTGTCGCGTATGTGCTTCAGCAGCTCGATCCCGTTGATTCCCGGCATGACCAGGTCCGAGAGAACGAGATCAAAGTCCTTGTCGGCCAGCTCTCGCTTTGCCTCTTCGCCGTTGGTGGCAACAAGGGCCGAAAAGCCATGATCTTCGAGAAGCGCGAGCGTCCCCACCCGGAACGCCAGATCGTCATCAACCAGAAGAATGTTCCCCTTCGATCGCTTCGACATCGGTCACGCCTCGTATGGCAGGATGATCGTGAACGTAGAACCCTTTCCGACTTCGCTTTCCACCTCCAGCGAACCGCGATGTTGCGTGACGATCCCATAACTGACCGAAAGGCCCAGCCCGACACCGCTCACCCCGGCTTTGGTAGTAAAGAATGCATCGAAAATCCGGGAGAGGTTCTCTTTCGGAATGCCAATGCCGGTGTCCTGGACCGCGATCCGGATGGTTCCGTTGTGCCTGAAGGCGCGGATGTTCAGCGTTCCCCCCTCCGGCATAGCGTCCCTGGCATTGATGATGAGGTTGTGAAGAACCTGCTGGAGTTTGTCACGTGAACCGCGGACAACCGGAAGGTCCGGATCGATCGTGCTGTGCAGTGCAACCCCCTTGGTCTGGAGTTCACCCCCTGTGAGTGCCACGACCTCTTTCACCAGTTCACCGACGTTTGTCGGGACCATTTCATCGGCAATGAGCGACGTCCGATAAAAATTGAGCATCTGGCCTGTCAACCTCGAGAGCCTGTTGACCTCGTCGTACGCGACCTGTATGAGATCCTTTCCCTTGCTCTCGGCCGGCAGCCGGCCCAGGGCAGTCTTGAGGCAGCTCTGGATATTGTGGATCGGATTGTTGATCTCGTGGGCAAGCTGGGCCGTCATCTTCCCGGTTGCAGCCAGCCTTTCGCTCCTGACGAGTTCTTCCTGCGCCGACCGGAGCTCGCGGAGGGTTTCGTCCAGGTCTCTGTTCCTGTCGAGCAAATTCTGGTTCAGCGTGCCGAGCTGGGAGATTTTCTCCTTGAGGGAATGACTCATTTCCATGAACCGTTTGCCGAGCATGCTCAGCTCATCCCGGCCGGGAATGTGGATCGAGTAGTCATAGTTGCCCCTGCTGATTTCGTTCGTTCCCTCCACCAGGTCGGAGATGGGGCGTGTAATTCCCCGGGAAATGACCACACCGATGAGCGTTGTCAGAGCAAGGAAAATGACAGAGACGATGCCGAAAGTCCCGAGGATCGAGGCCATAGTGAGACGGACTTCGCGGTTCAGCGGCTTGGTGATCAGGTAGAACACCTCCGCGCCCCGGGGCCCTTCGGCATGACTGAGGCGAAAGGCCAGGCCGAGGTAGGTTTCCTCCTTTGTCGAGAGGGTCACGGTAGTTCCGAGGGTATCTTCGCCGGGAGTCCGCGGCCGTCCCCGGAGGGAGGTAAGGACAGGCTGAAGGGAGCGTACTTCGCTCGTGTCAAGCGTTGACAGCATGGGCATACCGTCGCTTACAAGAAGCACCTCGCTGTTCGTTGCGCGCTTAAGAGACGCAATATCCCCTTCGGTGATCTCAAAACCGATCGTAAGGGTCCCCACGAGATCGTTGGCAATTACCACTGGAACTGAAACGATGCGATAGACGACATTGCGGAGCGCCATGACGTCCGTCGAAGGAGTAAACTGCAACGCATTCCGGATGATCTGGGACTCCGCAATATCCCACTGATCCTTCTTTCCACGCAGTAGCTGAACCATCGGAAATCCGTGGCGGTCGGTCAACACGTAGAGTTGAGAGAGGGTTGTCTGGTTCAATTCCTTCAGGAGCTGGATCGCGGTTTCGGCGTCACCCAGTTCAGCAACGGCGCGCAGCCGGGGAGATTCGGCGATGACCGCACATGCCCGGATCAGCTGTGCCGACTGTAATTTCTCGTGAACAAGAACAGTGGACAATCCGGTCCGGAGTTCCCGTGAGAATGTCTCCTCAATCCTGGCACGGGTCCAGTAGTTGATAATGAAAAACGTGATCACCAGAAGACTCAGTACAACTCCCCAGATGGAAAGTAATATCTTGTTTCGAAATGTCATGGGGATCAGTAGGAGACCGCGAGTTGAAGGACGGTGAGATGGTCCCGGGGGAAGGTCCCGCCCTGAATCCTCGTCTCCCGTCTCACCAGCTTCAGAAGGACATTCCGGTCGACGAAGTATCCAAGACCACCTTCCCACTCCGACACGTTGTCGTCCCAGGGCTGGTCGACTGAGCCGAGCACGACGTTGCCAAAGCGCAGCCCGCTTACGCGGAGGGCCAGGTAGAGGCGGGGAACGAGGGTGTACTTCGCTTCACCGTAGTAGCCGAACGCCTTGAATTGCTCGTCGCGCAGTTCGAGCGGAACCGGCCAGACCGTATAGACCCCTTCCCCGTAGAACGCGAAATGGCCGCGGCTGAATTCGATGTCGACCTCGGCCGACTTCTGGATGTAGGTGTCCAGAGGAGAGTACCCCGGCGAGGGACCATAGCGATCGACCAGAAAGGCTCCCCACGCGTATGCGCTGCCTATGGTGAACCCTGTCGTCGGAGTCAGTGCAAGCCGGATGACCTTACCCAGGCCATCCACTGAATTCGGCGTCTGGTAGGACGCTGTGCTGACCGTTCCGTTTGTGAGCGAGAAGGCATACTCCAGGGTTCCTACCGACCCGAAGACCATCGCGCCCAGACCGTACATCCCGAGATCCAGAAGACGCATCCCCGCTCCGCTGCCGCGGTAGAGGAGAAGGTTGGCCTCTGTCGACGTGTAATTGGAAAGGGCCGAGCGATATTCGTAGATCAAAGGCAGACTGAACAGGTTGTTGCGCCGCGGATATCGGCGTTCACCGAGATTGCCGAAGGGGAGATCAAACTTCCCCGCCTGGAGGTTCAGGTGAAGCGGCGTCAGATCCATGAGCCGAACGGCAATCTGGTCGAATTCTATCTGCCGGGATTCGGATGCTCGTATTGTGGAGAGCGCGAAAACGTTTTCCGTGACCACAGCGTCCAGAAACACTTCGGTCTCCCAGCCGAAGGAGGGGTGACCGGCGTTGACGGCACGCGGTGAGCGAGTAGAGGCACTCTGGAAATACTGCGCGGCAGTCTGGCCGCTGAATGTGATCTGTGCCGTTCCAGGCCGGGCGGAACAACACAGAAGAGAGAGGCATATGATTGCTTGCTTCGTCATACCGGTGTACTAATGTCGCCCCAACTCTCAAATACCAGGGAGAATACTATGTTGGTGCGAGCACTGGTCCCTTTCAATTTGTATACCAAGAGAGTCGGAGGGACATTAGTCGGTGAAAATGATTTCCGTTGTCTCTCCAGGGCGCACTTCGATGGAGCGGCGTTCAACGACATCGCGGTCGATCCAGAGTACGATCGAATATTTCCCTTCAGGGACCCGACGGATAACGAAGGAGCCGTCGTCGTTCGGCGTCGCGAAATAGGGGTGCGGCAATACCATGACGGTGGCATTCATATGGGCGTGGATGTCGCAATACACGCGCACAAGGCCCGGCTTGTCGAATAGGACGGATCGCGAGTCGTCCCTGGGGTACCGCCCCAGGTCGAACTCTTTCGTCCTGGAATAGGAGAACACGTTGTGGAACAGGTTGTCGCGGTTAGGGAAGTCAACAGTTGTGCCGACGAGGATTGGCAAAACCTGCGGGTGAAACTGGAGGTCTTTCTGATCGAGGATCGGGCTCTTTTCGGGGGGCGCGTACCTCCCGCGATTCAAAAGATCGCTTTCAAGATATACAACCGCCCGTTCAGACAGCCTGACCTCGTGCACCTGTGAAGCCATGCTGGTGGTGCCGCCACTATGGGTACCGTGGCCCGGATACCGATCAGGCATCGCCGCCTGGCGACGTTCAGGCTCGGCCTTTCTGGTGATCTTCCCGCGAATTTCGGAAGAGGGTCTATCCTGCGCATTGGCGGCTTCTAGCCCCCCGAGGGGAGGGAGGAGCCACAGGAAACCAACGAACGTGATGGCGGTTCGACTCGAAATTCTGCGGGTCATGGAAGGCACACCGAATACCAGCCAGAGATAGGCAATTTGCCATTCAGATTCAACGGGGAGAAGCCTGTCTTGGTAACAAAAGTGAGCAAGGTATCGTTCGCAGTACGGGTTGCCTCCCCGGTCAACAGGAGGGGTGAAATCGCGCACCGTGTCAAGGGCGCCCGGTGCGCCATTGCTCACCGAAGTAAGGAGGCATGCTGGTGCCCGGTCAGGACGTAAAGGTCAGGGCGGGGAGACTGGTGCCCCCCGTGCTCGCCGGAATGGAGGGAAAAGTCTCCATTCCGGTTCAGATGTTATTGGACGATAATAGTCCCTGTCATCATCGTATGGTAGGCGCAATGATAGGCGAATGTCCCTGCGTTTGCGAACGTCGTGGTTTTGCTGCTTCCCGCCGGGATATTGCCGGTATCCCAGACACCTGTGTCGCTGGTAGAGGTGTGCGCCAATCCATCGTTGTTTCGCCAGGTTATTGTGGTCCCTTTTGTAATAGTCATACTGACGGGGCTGAACGCCATCCCCGACATGTCGATGGTATTCGGCGGAGTCTGTTGAGGAGTTGATGAATACGATGTGGCGGAAGGGTTCGACGAGTCTTTGCTGCACCCCACAAACGCCGAGACCGCCAGACCGACGATCAACAAACCGAAGAGAACATGATGCCTTTGCATGATTGAATCCTTTCTCTGGTAGAGAGCCGCTGATGATGTTTCAATTGCTTTGCCCTCCTGGGGGCAAGAAGCATGCCGCGCCGGTCAGCACGCCACCCTGAGGAATTAGAGTGAAATAAAGGCAGGCCCACCCTGCTCTCCGGGAGTGTGGCAAGGTTGGGACATGACAGTTTCCAGACTGCCGCGCATGTAGCATGGATGCCACACCTGCCTGACCAACCCTCTACGGAAAGTACACGAGAGCGCCCATCCTCCGACTGCCCCGTGGCGGACCATGCCTTGCAGGGTTTTCCGGCGCATGCGTCGATTCGATCCCGGATCCCCTTTTCCCCGATAAGCGACCAAAGGGTATCGATCCTCCGATAGTCGATTTGCCATTCCCCAGGAGTGGGTAATCCTCCCGAAATTAGTATCGAGAGATGATATTGGACTCTGCTCTCCCGGTGCTACTTTGGAGGAGACATTCACGGGGGAGATTTTTCATGGGGAACTCGATGGTGCTGGTTCTTGTCGGTGGAGCCGTTTCACTCTTTTCGACGATTGCCGGAATGATTGTCCAGCACATGCTCGAGATGCGTAAAGTCCGACATCAGCTGAGGGAACATCCGTTCACGGTGCTGTACAATAAACAGACGGAGTTTCTCGAGTTGCTGGCTCCGGTGCTGGGAAACGTCAACAGCTTCATAACAGAGATCGATGCATGCCTGGCCGGGGGAACGCCGGGAGGGGTGCGGAAGGCGCGTACCGCCGCTTCCGACAATGGGATCCTCATCAAATTCGACGACCTCCTGCAGCGCTATCATGCGTTCCTGCCTGCTGAACTGGTCCGCGAGGCGGGGAGTCTCCTGGCCGAGAGTCTTCGACTCTCCGAGAGCCCGACCACCGGGCAGGCGTCTCGCTGCATGGCTCAGCTCTTCGACTTTCAGAATGGGGTGAGGGGGTTTGTAGGGGTGGATGCGCTGACGGAGGATTTGATGGGGACGCTGGGGAAGGCGACGAAGGGGTCGAAAGGGGGGACCTGACTGAGTTCTTACAAACGAACGTCACGGTGACCACGAGTTCCTCCGGCCAGTCTCCGGGTATTTCGTCTTACAAAAAGGCTGGATCACGCAAACTCGCCTGCAGCGGCTTCGGGAAATAAAGATGCGGGGCGACCTCGCGCCGCCCCGCTCTGCACACACATGCCAGGATTATCCGCCGGACCCGGGCATGGCGGGTTCCTTGTTCATATTCCAGGTCTCGACCTTGATCTTCCACGAACCATCTTTGGCGCGCTCGTACACGGTGAGAAATTTTCCCTCGTCGTGCATCTGCCCCATCGGCGGCATCTCAAGCGTCATGGTATACGAACCGGTCTCGAATGCCATGTTGCCACTTACTTGAACATCAATCGTGGTAAAAGTGACTTTCGTAAACCTGAGCCCCAACTTCATCATATTCTCTGAATACTCGCGAATGGCTTTCTTCCCCTTGAGCATCGGGCTGAAATTTGGCAGCGAGACGGCATCGTCTGTATAATTAGCCAGCGTGGTATCCAACGTACCCGCGACGAGATCCTTCGCGGCTTTCTGTGTCATCTCTTCGATTGCCTTTCGCACGTGCGTGATATCTTGTTGGGGAGGAGCACAGGAAAACAGCACGAGCCCGAACAGCACGATGAGAACAATTCTCTTCATGACGCCCTCCAATTGAATGTGTGGGATGTGGCTCGAACGAGCCAACGAAGAAAGGAGCAGGGTGAACGTACGGAACAGTGGATTCTCTGTCAAGAGAAAAGGACGGAAATCCGTTTGGCAGTACGCCCTTCCTCCCGCGTGGAAGCCAGCATCTTCGGCGGAAGACCGAATATCGGCGAAAGATCCGGATTCTGCGATACACGGAACATGCGAATTGGGGCAGTGGCAAGCAGGTTCCGACGGCGCCCTTCTCCTTCCGAAGGTGGAAGGGCAACCTGTCTGTCCGGGCGGAGAGTGACTGAAGGCTGATGCTGTCCCGTCGTGCGACAACGTAGAATCCACGCTCCCGAAGCTAAAGCATCGGGGATTTACAGCCCACTGGATTCACCCCGGATGACATCCCGTGCAGCTTTAGCGGGAGCCGATGTGCCTATCCTTTTTCAAAAGGAATCGAATCTCGAACGCGCATGAGTCGTTTTCAGCCGTCGCAGGCAACAGGACAAACACCATCCCCTCCTCATGCGACGCAACTCCCGGCCGGCCGTTCATGGTCAGGCGCACCGTGCGGTCCCCGGCAAGTGGTCCGAATCGCACTCCGAGGCGCTGGGGAGTGCTTCCGTGATAACTCCCTTCGATGCGATTCCGCTTCATCATGTACTGCAGCCTCCGATTCCTCCATGTCAGAGTTTGGCCAAAACCCCGAGCCTGGTAGTTGTCCGTCACCATTGGGGCCAGGACTATCGAACTATCCAGGCGCAATTCCACTCCCAGCAGGAATCGCTGAACGATCCGGATCAGATTGGCAGGATACTCGCAGTACGTATCGGGTCCTCCAGGACGAACGCCACCCTTCCCATCGGGGTGGTATCGCTCGTGCCAGGAGTAACCATTCTCGCAGCCGATCTTGCTCACCTTCCTGAGCCCCTCGAGCAACCCTTCGGCATCCCCCATGCGCGCACGGGCCCAGGCCTCAAGGTACCAGACGCGGCCCATGGCTGCAACATCGTGGCGGTCAGCGTGTGTGAACTCCCACGACTCGTACGTTTGCGGCAGCGTGGCTATCCCCGTCGGCATTCCTCCGTAGTGAAACCGCTTCTCGTTTTTCAGCTGCGGCCAGAGAATCGCCTGCTGCGCCGCAGTGGCCACACCGGCAGCGATCGCCGCCCAGTCGACATCGGTCAGGCCGTGAAGGTTGATCAATCCCCGCTCGGGATGGAGATATTCGGCGAAATGATCCTTCACCCAGAACCGGGTCACAAAGAAGCGCCGAATTCTCTCCGCCATACCCCTGTAGTGCTGTGCTAGGGAATCCCTTCCGGCTACGACATTCAGATCGGCAACCCGTCGCAGAGCATCCACCGCGTAACACTGGGTTACACCGTCGGACTCAAGTCTCGTCGGTCGTTCGATGTAGTACCCCGCGCCTTTGACAACTCCCTCCTCTGTTGTCAACGAAAGGAGAAAATCCGCGGCCAGATTGATGGATGGGAGCTGATCTGAAAGCCACTCCCTGTCCAGAGTGTATCTGAATATGATGTCGGCATTCTGGATGTAGGTAGTGCTCCCGAGTGCCTCGAGAGGGTTTCCCGGGACCCAGTGCTTGTAGAGTCCGCCATTGGAATCCACTTCTGCCTGCGCCCCCTCCGGACCGATACGTTTGCCGGCCATCGAAGGGAGAATGGCTATCGGGAGGAGGCCGTCCTTCCGCTGATAGGACCGCACGAAGTTCCAGTTGGCCCTGACAATGTCGACTTCCCCGAGCCACAAAAGCGCATCGGCGATCTGGTGGCCGTCAAGCGATGGGTAGGAATTTCCATAGCCGAACCCCTGTCCATCGGCGCAGACGCACCAGTAGCCATAGAACACCTTTGAGTTCACAGCGGCAAGAACATTCTTCACCGCGGATTGGTGGTACGCCTCAACGAGCTCCTGATCGGGGAGTGTAGGGGCCCGGCTCTGTGACGCTCCCCCTGCAATGACCAGAAAAAGAACAGCCGGAAGCAGAACAACTCTCACCCTGTAACCCATTTGTCCTCTGCGAGTTTCTTACCGAAGATTCCTGATCCATCATGTTTCGAGGAGCTGGCCAGAAGCGGCTTTCCGCCCTGCGTGACATTACCTGCCAGACAACTAATCCCGGAGATCCGATCGAACGATAAGAAAGAAATCCCTCTCTTGCGAGATCGGTTTCTCCCCATTGAGTAGCGATCCGCCCGACCCATTTCGTCAGAGAGCGGCGGGCCGGCCCGCCTGCCCTGACTGGTCCGACGACGACGGGCCGGCCCGCTCTGACCTGTCTGACACGAGCGAAGCGGGTCAACCGCCGTTTGTGATCACGCAGACGCCCGGTCTTTCCAATCGACCCCGGGCAAGCAAAAAAACCCTATTGATTCTTGCATCGTGGCCCGGCCGCCACAGTTTCACCGCAGCCAGATCCTCGGTGTGGCTCATGAGGGACATGCTCATTCCCTGACGTCGGTTCACGCACGAATTCATCATGGTTCCACCCTGGCACGGCAATTGCCACAATGTGCCTGTATCTCAGAGTTTGGCAATCCAGACATTTCTCTGCTTTGTACACAGTCGCAAAGACCTCATGAAACGGCTCATCACGCTCCTCGACATCATTGTTCTCTCCGCCTCGCACCAGGGTTTCGCTCTCGACCCGATCGGGCGATGCAACCATCAAACACCTCTTCCAACCTGCATGGTGTCTCGTATAGCGACGCGAAGACCTGGATTGCGGTCGGCGACGGCGGTACGATCGTCCGCAGCAGTGATGGAGGGATCGCATGGTCCAGGGTCGCAGGTCCGATCGCGGATAACTTGCGGGGAGTCTCGTTCCGCGGGTCCCTGGGACTCGCAGTTGGATTCTCGGGCCAGATCTTGCGATCCACCGATGCAGGATCAAGCTGGACGCAGGAAACGCGGCCGACGACAAAGAATCTGTACGCTGTTTCCATCGGTGACAGTGTTGCAGTCATAACGGGTGAGGAAGGGACAATCCTCGTGTCGACCGATGCCGGCCTGACGTGGGGTCAACGCACTGCGGGGACTGCGAGCGTTCTCTTCGGCGTGTCTGTATCGGGTCGCACCGCAGTCGGCGTCGGAGGGCAGGGCGCAATCGTGATGTCTGACAACGACGGGCAGGGATGGGGGCTGACGGTGATGGGTGCCGGCCAACCGCTTTCTTTCTATGCAACATCCTTCATCAATGCAACCACCGGGCGGGCGGTGGGGGCATACCAGGCCACCGGCAGCATTCTGCACGAGACAACCCTGTCCGGCTTCGTCTGGACTCTGCAGTCTGCCCCGACGACCAACCCTCTCTATGGCGTCTCATTCACATCAGTCGATTCGGGGACCCCTGTCGGGTCCGGCGGCACGATCGTGCATACGACAGATGGGGGAGCAGGATGGACCATCCAGCAGACAAGCACGCAGCAATCGCTGAATGCAGTCTCCTTTGTCGACTCGCATAACGGTATCGCCGTCGGGGACAGCGGGACGATTCTCCTTACCACCAATGGCGGGCTCACGGGTGTGGCACAGCAAATCCAGCCGGAGGTGCCAGGGCTTTTCCATCTCGAGCAGAACTACCCGAACCCGTTCAACCCGGGGACGAAAGTCAGGTTCACAATCCGGGAAGCAGGCCTCGCCACGTTGAAGGTTTTCGATGTTCTGGGCAATGAGGTCGCAACGCTCGTCGATGAAGCCCTGAACGCCGGGACCTTTGAGGTATCATTCGATGCGGGTGGAAGGGCAAGCGGCACGTATTTTTATCGACTCAGATCAGGTAATACCGTCCTCACGAGAAAGATGGCACTGTTGCGATAGTGCCGCGCCAACATCTCATGCTAGAAATATCAAGGGGAATGTTGTGCCGGTGTACGACGCGCCGCACGACACGGAGACCAGGGCCCGTCCACTCTAGTACCGTTTCAACCTAAGATCTGAACAACCCCTGTTTGGTGTGATAGTTGGAACGAGGAGTGTGCCCCTTGTTGCGTATGATAATGAAGGACGTGGGGCATTAGCGCACGATCAGGAGCTTCCTGGATGCGGTAAAAGTGCCCGCGCGCATCGTGTAGATATACATGCCACTGGAGAGCCCGGTCGCGTCAAACAGCATTTCGTAGCTTCCCCGCTCCAGCTGATCCTCCATCAGCGTCCGCACTTCTCTCCCCACCAGATCGTACACTTTCAAACTCACACGCCCGGAAGCCGCCACGTGAAAGCGTATTCTCGCGCTCGGGTTGACCGGATTGGGATAGTTCTGCAGAAGTGCATGATTGCCTGGAAGTGATAGTTTGCCGACCCCCCCCGAAACCTCGATGCGAATCCCTCCCGTGAAATGCACGGTGCCATCGAGATCAATCTGCTTCAACCGGTAATACCAGATGCCGGCCGATGCCGTTGTGTCAAGAAAAGCGTAGGAATGCCGTTCCAGGGAAGTTCCATAACCCGGGAACAAGCTTCCGGCGATGGTCTCGTACCCTGCGAGCTCCTCAGCCGATTTTTGCACCTCGATGCCGTAGTTGTTGGTCTCCGTGGAAGTCGTCCAGAGGAGTTTTACGAAGTGCTGATTCACCTCGGTGCCGGTGAATGACGCAAGCTGAATGGGAAGCGCGCCGGATTCGCCGCCCGTCACATCGGACGTCGCCGCGAAGGAGGAGATCGTCCCTGTCAGAGTCGGGGGCGTGAGATTGGCGTTGTTGAGCGGTGTCCAGACCGCGCCATCCCAGAGACTCGGAACGATATTGGACTGGGACCCCTGCGCATCTGCAGAAACATAGGTAAACGAGCCTGCGCAGGTGAAGGCCGAGATACCGGTGGGAGTTATCCTCCAGAATCGGTTGATATAGTCGGTTGTTGACCCGTTATTGGGGTGTTTGAGATTCCAGACGCTGATGCCGACCGATGCAGAAGAGAAATTGCCGGCGGAAAAATTGAGTGACACCGGGGAGTAATCCGCCGTGCCGGTATTGTCGCCGATCGGGAAAGTGATTGAGCGCGCCACTCCTGTGCCGTCGGCGAACAGCTTCCGCACCTGGCCGGTTCCTGCCGCCAGATCGGCAACAATCATGGACGAATTCGAATATGTGCCGGCAACTGCCGCTGCACTCCCCAGCGTGAGTGTATTGTTCCCGAGGAGGAGCAGCCCGCTGGTGAGTGTAAGCGTCCCCCCGACGGTGGTCGACGCACCAAGCGTCACAGCTCCGGCAGTATTCGCGATCGCGAGGTTGTTCACCGTGGCGGGCAGTCCGTTTCCCGTTGCCTGAGCCACTGTTCCATTGTAAACGTAGTTTGCTCCGGTATTGTACGACCGTGTTCCGCTCACCTGGACATTTCCCCCCCCGCTCGTCGTGATGCCCGCTGCGGAGCCGATGCCCAGCGTCCCCCCTGAGGAGAGCGTGAAAGCTCCTGTGCTTCCGCTCCCAACGATGCTCGACCCGGTCAGGACCGTCGCACCAGAGTTCACCGTGTAGTTGACGATGCCTGAAGTGGTCCCACCCGACGTAGAGGCCTGTGGACTCGATCCGTTGAAGACCACCGTGGCACTTCCGCCGGCGGTCGCAGAACTCCTGGTGAGTGTGCCGGCCGTGTGGGAGAAGTTGCCGGCGACACTCAGTGTCGAGACGCCGGAGCTTGTCGCCATGTCGAGAGAGCCGCCGCTTAAGGTGAAGCTCCCCGCGACTGGGACGTTCCGGTCTCCACTCGAAGTGAAGATGACTCTTCCGCCTGTCTGCAGGTAGTTGCCGCCGATTGTCACAGTACCGTTGCCGGTGGTGGCGAATTGAATTGCGCCGGTACCGGTACTCTGTACTGTAAAATTTCCTCGGATAGTGTTGAAGGAGAGCCCGAAGGTCTCCGTCGATGTCTGGCCCGAACAGTTCCAGGTGAAATTCCCGAACGCCTGATTCATATTGTTGGGACGGGTCGTCGTGACTCCCGTGATTTCGCAGGTCGAAGTGAGATCCCAGGTTGTATTCGCGGGGTTCGGGAGGCTCCCGGAGTTTCTTGCATACCGGTCAGTCGATCCGGCGGCAAAATTCAACGTACCGCTCACCGAGGACGAACCGGAGCCCTCAACGATGATGGTTCCCGACACCTGAACGTCGGCCCCGGATTGAATTGTGAGGGTTCCGCTGTTATTGTCGAGGATTCCGTTTACTTGCAGGTCTGTCCCGGAACCGTTGGCAATCGTGAGCTGTACGGTGATGTTCAGCTGCCCCCCGGCATTGACCGTGAGTTGGTCTGCGGTGACGTTTTGCGAGAGGGTGACCGTGTGGCCGCTGAGTATCGTGATGGCTCCGTTGGCGCTCGTGGGAGTGGTGACTGCCGGAATCCAAGAAGTGCCATTGTACGTTTGCCATGTGGCTGCCGTTGTCCAGTTTCCTGTGGCGGCAGATTGGTAGTCACCGGCGGACTGTCCAACCACGGGGTATGGCAGCAGCAAGATGCTGAGTATTACAGAGAATATGCGCATGAGACCCTCGGATTGACACCCAAGTTGGCAAATAGCGTACCAACGTGCAAACCGTGGAATTCGTGCTGCGGTAAATAACGGAGGATCTTCCTTCGGCGAAAGGGGAGTTGCCGTAACCTATGTGCAGACATCGCCAACAGTCTGATGGCGGGTTGCAGTGGAGGGCGAGAATCACTGGCATTTGAGCTGATAATCAGGTCTCAGGCGTGTCTCAAAATTATCTTGACAATCACTACCGATAAGCGTACTCTCTGCGCATCTTCAAACCCGTTCTTTAAGCATCACGATTGTCGACTTCTCTGCCCTCTTTAGGAAGAGGGGGCGGAGAACATCCGTAACGAGAGGTTTTGTGCACGAGGGGGTGTCAGGTCCGACCAATCGTTTCCATTCAGGAGCTGGCCCGGTCAGGTGTCACCCGGGCTGTGGACTTCCCACCGCCCCCGGGCCTTCCAGGGCTCCGCCCTCCACTTCAATCCTTGCCGCATCTTCTCACGATCACGCAGATCACGTTTTCCTCCAGTTTTCTCTGCCTGTAGTCTGCCGGGCTTCATCGATGGGCGATGTTGTCGGAGAGAATGGATCAGTGGACCGCATCGGCGGTCATGGAATACAATATCAGAGGAGGGTCAGATGCCCCAAACACTGAATCTCGAAACGTTGAAAGGGAACTTCCGTGGAAGAATTCTGCAGCCCGGGGACAGTTCGTACGATCAGGCCCGCAAGGTCTATAATGGCATGATCGATCGGCATCCCCGGCTCATCGTACTCTGTGCGGACGTCGCGGATGTCATCAGTGCGGTACGATTTGCACGCGAGAGCGGGATGCTGCTCGCCGTCCGCGGCGGCGGCCACAATGGCGGTGGACTGGGCGTTTGTGATGACGGGATAGTCATCGATCTCTCGCTCATCAAGTACACGAGGGTGGACCAGGCGGCAAAGACTGTGCGCGTCGGAGGCGGATGCACCTGGGGAGAAGTCGATCATGCCACGCATCCATTCGGGCTTGCGGTACCCGCAGGCATTATTTCGACCACGGGGGTCGGGGGACTCACGCTGGGAGGAGGCGTCGGACATCTGACGCGCAAGTATGGGCTCACGATCGACAACCTGCTCGAGGTGGACGTGGTGCTTGGCGATGGTCGTGTCGTGACAGCCAATCGCAAAACAAATGAGGACCTCTTCTGGGCTGTGCGTGGCGGCGGAGGGAACTTTGGCGTTGTGACTTCCTTTCTCTTCAGGGCGAGCCCTGTCGACACGGTGGTCGCAGGCCCGATGCTCTGGGAACAGCACCAGACCGCCGAGGTGTTGCAGTGGTACCGGGAGTTCATCGCCGAAGCTCCGGAGGAGCTCAACGGGTTCTTCGCTCACCTCGTCGTGCCCCCGGGGCCGCCGTTTCCGGAAAATCTCCACAATAAGAAAATGTGCGGGATCGTCTGGTGTTATTCGGGCCCCACGGGAAAGGCGGAGAAGGCGTTCAAACCGGTTCGGAAGTTTCTGAAGCCGGCGCTGGAGCTCGTCGGCCCCATGCCGTATCCGGCGCTGCAGAGCATGTTCGACCCGATCTATCCGCCCGGCCTGCAGTGGTACTGGCGCGCCGACTTCGTCAAGGACCTCACGGATGAAGCGATTGCCATCCACGCGAAATACGGGCCACAGCTTCCCAGCATGCATTCGTCCATGCATCTGTACCCGATCAATGGCGCAGCACGTCGCATCGCAAACAAGAATACTCCCTGGGCCTACCGTGATGCGACCTTCGCCCAGGTCATCGTCGGTGTGGACCCTGACCCCAGGAATAACGAACGTATCATCGCCTGGACGAAGAACTACTGGAGTGAGATGCACCCGCATTCTGCAGGCGGTGCCTACGTCAACTTCATGATGGATGAAGGGGAGGACCGCATCAAAGCGACGTATCGCGGAAATTACGGACGTCTCGCGAGGATCAAGAAGAAGTACGATAAGGGAAACCTTTTCCGGGTCAACCAGAACATCAAGCCGGCTGCGTAAGGGAAAAGGCAAGGGCCAGTGGAAGAACTGGTCGATCAGGGCACGGGGAATGCGCGGGGGTTCAGGCGCATTTCCCGTTTTTTTCGCCGCCACGTCGACGCGAGAACGGATCGCAGTCATCAGATCAGCAAAAAAAGGTACCTCCGTCTATCCTTTTATCGAAAGATCGGTTATGTTTCATCAGGTCTCATGCAGAGACTTTCAGGGAACCACGCCGCCCTGGTGCCTGTTTACCTGACATGAACCCCCTCGGTCCGGCGCATTATAGGAGGTCGACACGCGGAGCATCCGATATCGGCAAATAGGGGAAGAGTGGGCGCACACCCATGGCACTGCTCATTGATGTCTCAACTGCGTCTCCACCGTACGTCCTCTCGCAGACGGCGGCTGCCGCCGGGCTGAAGCAACGGATGGGAGGAGGCGCGGTGATCGGGCGTATGATCGATGCTGCCGCTTCCCGATCGGGGATAACCACACGCAGGGTCGTCGTGCCTGACGCGGAGCCGGACGTGCAGGAGCCGTTCTATGCTCTCTCGCCCGAGGGGCCTCATCCGGACACGGCCCGGCGCATGGATCTGTATCGCCAATGGTCTGCACGCCTGGCCGTTGAGGCGTGTTCTACTCTTCTGGAGAAGACCGGGACAGCTCCGGCGTCTGTGGATCGACTCATCACGGTTTCGTGCACCGGGTTCTCCGCCCCCAACTTCGATCATCATATCATTACCCGGCTCGGGCTTCCTGCCACCGTTACACGGACCCATATCGGATTCATGGGATGCGCAGCGGCGGTGGTGGGAATGACGTCCGCTCTCGAAGCAAGCCGCGATCCGGCGCACCGGAACATCCTTCTCGTGGCGGTCGAGCTCTGCAGCCTTCACCTCCAGCCGGAACCGACCCGGGACAACATCCTGGCGAACATGATCTTCGCAGACGGCTGCGCGGCGGCCCTCTTTTCGTCCGACCCCGATCGCGGAGGGAAGCTCCGGCTCCTGCGTACGCACTCGCTGCTCTTCGAAAACTCGAATGAAATGATGGGATGGGAAATCGGGAATCACGGATTCCAGATGATGCTTTCGCCCTTGCTCCCCGACATCATCGCACAGCAGGCCGCCCCCGCCGCGAAGAAGATTCTCTCGGAGCACCAGATACCCCCCGAGAAAATCAGCCATTGGGCTTTACACCCAGGAGGACGCGCGATCCTGGATGCACTGCAGACCGGGCTGGGGCTTTCGGAAGAACAGACGGCGCCGTCACGATCGGTGCTGAACCGGTTCGGGAACATGTCGTCGGCGTCGATCCTCTTTGTGATGAAAGCACTTCGGGAACGATCCCGAATACAGCCTGGGGAATTGCTCTGCGCGATCGCTTTCGGACCCGGACTCACGATGGAACTGGCTCTCTTCGAGGGTGTGTGATAACCGGGCAACGGAGCGTTCGCCCCGAACTGATGGATGATCCAGAAGTCTCGTACGGCGAGCTTGAGACGGCCCTGCGGGAGCTCGGGACGATCAACCGATGGCTCGGAGGGCATCGGACGACACGCATCGGCGTCGCGCGGCTGACGCACCATCTCCCCGTCGACACGGTGATCACCGTTCTGGATCTTGGAGCCGGGGGAACGAACCTCAGCGCCATCCTGCGTCCTCTGCATCGTCGATTCGCGGTGACCGCACTCGACATCAACCCGCGTATCGGCGAATTCGCAAAGCAATACGGCCACGCGTCAGAAGTGGTTGTCGGGTCAGCGCACGCTCTTTCCTATCCCGACCGTTCGTTCGATATCGTCCATGCGTCGCTCTTCCTTCATCATTGTACGGATGCAGAGGCAAAGTGGCTGCTTCAGGAGGCGATCCGCATTGCCAGGGTGGGCGTGGTCATCAACGAACTGCAGAGGCATTTCTTCGCCCTCGCGGGCATCGCATTGCTGACGACGCTTCTCGGCCGTAGCGCGATCGTCCGTCACGATGCACCGCTCTCCGTCCGTCGGGGATTCACCCGGCGTGAACTGGCGGCCCTTTCCCCTCGTGCACCGATCAACGTAACCCTGTCATGGCGCTGGGCATTCCGCTGGTGTCTCTGTCTCTCGCCATTGCAGCAGGGCGCCGATGGTTGACCGGTTCGAGGTCGTGGTGATCGGAGGAGGCCCGGCGGGTTCTGTCGCTGCCCGCTCCATTGCGGCGGCGGGGTACTCGGTGGCTCTCCTGGAAAAACAACCGTTCCCGCGGGAGACCCTGTGCGGCGAATTCCTGTCGGTGGAAGTGGTGGAGACCATCCGGGAGCTTGGACTTGAGGCTGAATTCCGGGAACTTCTCCCCAATCCTCTGACGACGTTTACGCTCCTTTCGGGCAGGGGAGGACCCCTCAGCACGCCGCTCGGATTCACGGCGTATGGCGTAAAGCGTGGGAAATTCGACGCAATGCTCCTGGCGGCAGCAGATGCGGAGGGGGTGGCGATCCTGCAACCCGCGGAAGTGACCGGAGTGGAACGGAACCGCGAGGGGTTTCTGGTCCGCTATAAAACCGGCGGGCAGAGCAGCGCCCTCCGCGGATCGTGGGTTGTCGGTGCATACGGCAAGAGCTCTCCGCTCGACCGCCGTCTTTTCCGCTCCTTTGCCGGGACCCGCACCGGATTCACCGGTGTGAAGTTTCACGTTCCCGCAGGGATGCTCAGAGGCATCCGGAAGGAGGAGATCGTCATCGCGCTCGGTCCAGGGATGTACTGCGGGGTCGGCCATGTCGGCGACGAGACGGCGACGGTTTGCTTCCTTGAACAACGAAAGAAGGGTGATCCTCCCTCGCGCGAACGGGTGTGGGAGCTTGCGCACCAGAATCCCGATTTCGCAAGGGTCGTCACTCCCCGCGTTCTCACGTTCTTCCTTAAGACGCCGGTCTACGGGACCGGAAACCTCTTCTTTGGTTCGCGCGATGTGGTGGAGAATGGGGTGTTGATGGTCGGTGACTCCGCAGGAATGATTGCGCCGCTGGCCGGAGACGGCATCGGCATGGCACTCCAGCAGGCCCGGTTACTCGGGACGCTTTTCGCCGGGCAGAACCCGGCGTCCACGGATCGGGAGTCGTTGATCGAGAAATATCGGCGGGAGTCTTCCAAACTCTTTGGCCGCAGAAAAAGGATTGCCCTCTTCTGTCAGCGCATTGCCCTGTCGAAGTCGCTCCGTCCGATCATCACCCCCCTTCTGTCATTCACACCTGGATTGCTACGGGCGACCATCCTCGCGACGCGGGGGAGGGAAGGCTGAAGGCAAACAACCTGATCGTTCCCTTTCTCCAGCCCTGCAGGAATTCCCCGTACCTGCGTTGGCGATGTTGCTGGCCTCATGAGGAATAGTGTCTATTCCCAGACCAGGGCGATCGATCTCTTGCCGAGTACTTCGCCGTCAAATGCAAGTTTAGCAGAAGAACCAGCGAGCCCACAGCACACATGCAAAGGCATGAGATGCTCCTCTCGTGGATGACAGTAGCGGGCAAAAGGAGCACGTTCCCATTCAACGAGTCTTCTTTCCCGTTCCTCCAGGGAAATATTTTCGTTTATACAGGTGTCAATAAGCCACTGCTGAAACGCATCATTGTTGGAGTCAGGCACATGATGACGCGAAGAGGAAAAGGCGCGCATATTATGAAAAGAGAATCCTGACCCTACGATGAGCACGTTCTGCTTTCTCAATGCAGACAATGCTCTGCCAAGCCGAATATGAGATTCGGGATCCAAACCTGTCAGAAGGGACAACTGAACCGAGGGTATATGGGCGTCCGGATACATGATCGTCAATGGCACAAACAGACCATGATCAAAGCCGCGTCGGTCATCTACCTTCGCTTCAATGGTGCTCTCCTTCAGCAAGCCGAATATGTTTTTTGCGAGGACGGGGTCGCCAGGAGCCGGATATTTGATGTGATATGATTCCTCGGGAAACCCATAATAATCATAGATGAGTGGAGGGAATTCGCCACCGGTGATCGTCGCTTGTTCTTCTTCCCAGTGAGCGCTTAGTACCAGTATCGCTGATGGTTCATCAAACGTAGGTGTTATCCTCTGCAGAAAATCGACCATATTTTTATGACCGCTGTCTCCAAGCAGAGGTAAAGGGCCTCCGCCATGGGGGAAATAGAGAACGGGCGAATCTTTGCTTTGTGCTTGTGTATCCATGTTGTTCGTGCCTTTGGTTGTGCAGTGTCAGACAGCCATAGAGACTTCCGTATGCACCGGTCGCAGGAGGCGGTGCATTGACTTCGGGTAATAGTTGTTCCCGATGTCGATCAGGATTTTGGAGCCTTCACCAAGCGCCCCCTGATCCGGCTGAGGGCTTCCGGCGTGATGCCAAGGCATGAGGCAATGTGGCGCTGGGCAACCCGCCGGACAATTGTGGGGTGTTCATCGAGCATCTGAAGGTGCTGTTCCTCCGCAGACAGACTGATGGAAGAAAGGACCCGGCGGTGGGTTGCGATGTAGTTATTCTGAAGCAGAATGCGGAAGTACCGCTCGAACGGAGGGACGGTCGTGCAGAGTTTCTCATACGACGGAGAATCAATCAGCAGGACATCGGATTCCTCGAGGGCGTCGATGAAAAATGCTCCTGCTTTGCCTGTCAAGAAACTGTACAGGTCTGTGATCCACCACTCTTCCAGGGCAAACTGGACGATGTGCTCTTCCCCCTTTTTATCAATTGTGTACGAGCGAAGGCAGCCGCTTGTAACAAACGCACGATACCTGGAGACCTCACCCTCCTGGACCAGGTATGCGCCTTTCCGGACTCTCTTTGGGGTCATGAGGGAGGTGCAGAGCGCAAACTCGTTGCTCGTGAGCGGTATCAACGTCGAGGCGTGTTCGCGCAGCCGGTCAACCATAAGGCGAACGTCTTGCACACGCAGCCCTTACAGTGATAGGATGGCAGATCCGTGGATTGTGACCCCGAGGCAATATCGGAAAATCCCTCGAATCCTGCCACCCCGCTGCCTATTCGTCCCCGGTCTGCGCAGGGCGCTCTCTGTCTGTGGAATTGTCAGGCTGTCACAGGCTCGGCGACGTCCGCCATTTTGAGCTCGACGACGATATCCAGCTTCACCTCGTCACTTACGACGACCCCGCCGGCCTCAGTCATGGCGTTCCAGCGCAGACCGAACTCCTGCCGGTCCAGCTTTCCGTTGATTGCGAAGGCGGCGACATCGCCGTCGAACCCCTTCACCGTTCCGTTGTAGCTGACGTCAAGCGCAATACGACGCTTCGTGCCGCGGATGGTCATGTCGCCCATCAGTTCATAGGTTCCGTCGCCCTTCGGTGTCATCGAAGTCGACACAAAGGAGAGCTTCGGATAGTTGGCTGCGTCGAAGAAATCAGGCGACTTCAGGTGGGCGTCGCGCTGTTCGCTATTTGTGCTGATGCTGTCGACTTCGGCCTCGAACTGAATGCGGGAGTCGCTGAAATCGGGTTTGGACGCCTGAACTGTGCCGCTGACGGTATTGAACTGTCCCGTCACACTCGAGATGACGAGATGCTTCACCTTGAACTTCACTTCAGAATGTGCCGGATCGATGATCCACTGTGCCATGACTGACCTCTCGTGAGAAACGCATGATGAAATGATGGATTTGATGGGTTCAAGATACGAGGGGGGGGCACGGAAGGCATTGCGCAGGGCTAAGAAGTGATATTGATCGGGATCAATACCTTTGCCAATAGTCAGCAAACGCTGACCCGCCTGCCTGACCCTCTCCACCTCAATGGGGCGGTCGGTCGGGCCTGACAGGCGGTTGAGAAATCCCTCAATTCGATTCGCATCCTGCAGAGCTTGCGGAGGGCTACGTCTCCTGAGCCGTCGGCCCCATTTTCAGGGCTCATGGACTTCGTCATTATCACTCTGCCCGGTTCTGCCAGGAGGGAGAGGGGTGTAACCTCCCGCGCTCAAACCCCTGCACAGTTTGATAGGAGGGGCGCTTTTCTGTATACTACC